>Ga0315280_10001008_pt1 | contig 50270 bp, 51 predicted proteins | sample YL17G06_40_MG_FD_203697 | JGI IMG/M metagenome (GOLD analysis project Ga0315280, IMG submission 203697) | Sediment microbial communities from Yellowstone Lake, YNP, Wyoming, USA - YL17G06_40 | ecosystem: Environmental > Aquatic > Freshwater > Lake > Sediment | place: USA: Wyoming | collected... | reverse complement strand
GCGCGCTTTCTTGAATTGCGCCCGCTCGCATCATAAGATTTTTATCAAATGTTGGCTGAGATAGAATTGAGGATGGGAAATGAAAATCGGTTCCATCGTTATCAAATGCAGAAACTTTGACAAGATGTTGGCATTCTGGCAGGCGGCGCTTCACTATGTTCACTAAGAACCTGTGAAAGGCGGCTTTGTCATTCTGCACGACCCTGAAGGAAGAAGCCCCAACATCTCTTTGGACTTGGCGCTCGATGGGGAGCGTTTGGGAAGTAGTAGAAATCCGCGCTTGCACCTTGACCTCTATACCGACAACCAAGAAGGCGAAGTGAAAAGATTGCTCAAAATCGGAGCGACCCGCCACCGCCAGACGTATGACCCTGGAGACGACTTTATTGTGTTAGAGGACCCTGACGGCAACCTCTTCTGCGTGGTCGACATAACGCGCTAATTCGTTTATCAAGCGCGCGCTAGTCTCGCTGTTTCAGTTTTTTCAACATCACTTTTCCATTTTGGTTATCTGGGTTCAGTTCGAGTGATTTCTCATAGTTTTCGATAGCATGCACCTTGTCTCCTGAATGCAAGTATATTTCTCCCAGAGTATCATATGCGTTCCAGTATTTCGGGTATTCTTTGATGGCATACTTCATTATTTTGATTGCATCTTGGAGTTTTTGCTCAAAGACAAGCAAGTAAGCCAAGAAGACTAGAGTGTTCTCGCCTGCTACGCTTAGAACAGAGCCTGTTCTCCTAAATTCTCCATGTTTTTCTATCGCAGCTGCAACTCCTTTTCGCTGCGCTAATAGGAATAATGTGGTCAAGGCTTCAGGATGGGTACGTCTTGGTGGAACATAATCCCATTCATACTCTCTTGCTATGCTCTGAACCAAGTAGTCTTCGACAAGCATTCCAACCTGAGAATTGGCCATTAAGGCTGCACCTTTTCCTGAGTTACCATACATGATAAGCATTGCCTGGAAGCCAGCGTCGGTTCCGATGTGCCCGAAAAGGTCTTGTCTCGTTTCGTCACCTAGAAAGAAACCTAGTCCCATTCTGTCCGGATGTTCCGCATTGCCTAAGTCTAAGGCAAGTTCTTCTAGATGCTCTACCTGTGGTTTCAGCATCTCACGAGTCATAATTTCAGATAATAAACGATTTGATCTGCCTAGCTTCGATAATGCAATCTCAATTGCGAATCTGGCTAGGTCAGAAGGCGTAGTCCATAATCCTGCTGCGGCCATTTCAGGGTAAACATGCCATTTTCCATGGACAACTTTGCCGTCAGCTAGGGTTCCGCTTGCCGTCTCAGCAGTCCACGATTCTGGAAGCGGTTGTTCAAAAGTACTGTGATCCATTCCGATCTTGCTGAGCACAAAGTCATGCACAAGTTGAGGAAACGGCCTGCCAGTTACATCCATCATTAGTTGTTGAGCAATCATCGTTCCTCCACCTGAGTAACGCCATCTTGCGCCTGGAACTGAATCTACACGAATTGGCAGATTATTGGCAGGAGGTGCTCCGTTCAAGATTTGAAGTAGAGTAGGAATCGATTCATCTATGTCATAACCGTTGAAGCCATGCACAGTCAACCCCGCACTATGACAAAGGATGCGACGCAGCGTGACCTTCTCATCTTTAGTAAACCTATTTTCGGGCACTTTCCAGCTGACAAGTCTCTTGTTCACATCTTCATCAAGCGAAAGCTTTCCTTGTTCCACCAGACGCAATGCTCCAACTGCTGCGACAGGTTTACTAATTGAGCCTGCTTGAAAGAGTGTATTTGTCGCGACAGACGTGATTGTGCCTGCTTCTGCCACACCATAACCTTTGGCCCAAACGATCTCGAAGTTATCGATAACGGCGACGCTTAAGCCTGGAACCCTGTACATTTGCATCAATTTCTGAATGCTCAATTCGAAAGGTAATTCATTTCTATCTAGCAGTATTGGGTGAAATCCCTTCTCGACCCTCTCGATTCGCTCAGCCAGTTTCATGAAAATATCGTGCTCCTAGTTTGTGACACACGGGTATTTATGTTCATTACGAAACCTTTTTGAAAGTTCGATTTGGCCCTATTAAAGTCAACTCACTTTTCGTAATCACAAAGTGCTAGTCTTCAGTGCGCGCTAGTCACATATAGCTGAGTTTGCTCTAAACAATGATTGTAACGGTGTCATAATGGAGAAAAGAGACTTTCTTGTCGACGTAAAACAAAAAATAGCATCAATCACGATAGAGGAGTCGCGCGCGCGTTTGAAAAAGTAATCGACATCATGCAATCAGCCAAGAAAGCAAGACTACTGCTTCCAATAGAAAAAACAGAAATGGCAATTCTAGAGTTTTTGTCTGATGGACTCGAAAAACACGTGAATAAGATAAGAGATTATTCGATCGACCGAGCAGAAGTGAGCCAAGCAACATTCTACAATGCTCTGAAGAATCTGATGAACAATGGGAAAGTTGTGAGAGCACGACCTGACTACTACAAGATCGTCAAGAAAGAAGATGAAAAGGTTGAAGGTGAAAAGAAATGACTGAGAGAGAACGACCCTTAGACTATGTACAACCACACGTTACTGACTTCAAACAAGACGTAAATCTACGCGTGCAAATGAAAGAGGAACTCAGCAAACTGCTGAAAGTAATTGTTCAGTGGCATCTAGAAGAATTCGTCCGGCTCTATCTGAAGATAATGAAGAATCCAATAACACTCGGAGAATTCATCGCATACGTCACTGACGCTTTGTCAAAGATGGAAGACAAAGAAATCTGCTACTTGAAAAGAATGCCAGACGGCAAAATCTACATCTTCAAAAGGGCTTTTTGTTGGGAAGGCGTTAGAAATTGGAAAAAGTGTCCTGAATTTCGGTGTCTAGTGCAATTCCCATGCTGTGACTTGCCTTGTCCAAACGGCGATAACTACTATGAAAACCCACTTGAGAACCTTGATGAAGACAAAAAGAGAGAATTGAAATCGTTTATGAAAAGACTGGAGGAAGAGAACAGTGGGAAGCAGAACTAGCTTCCCTTTCTTTTTCTAAATTCTAATTCTAAATGGGAAAAATCTTAGAATTTCCTTTTCTTTGCCCCGGCTAGAATTTAGATTTTAGAATATTCCCTTGAAATCAAAAACACCAAGACACATTCAAACAGCGAAGCGGGAACTTCCAAGACCCTTCAAGCTTCAACAATATCACTCACACAGTAGCACATGCACACAAACAACAAAACATCAAACACAGAACTTCGATGAAAACATTCTAGGGGGTCCTTAGAAAGTGATGGTGTGTTTTCGGGTTTTGTTCGGAGTCATAGATGTGATGAGCGCACGCGCTTAAGAGTTATATGGTGTAACCGAAAAAAGCCAACCTCGGTGAAACCTGTGCCGTATGCTAACAATCAGGGAGTCAGAATTCGTTACGAAGTTGAGGGCAGCGGATCACCATTGGTGCTTTTGTCTGGGTTAACAGGATACTTAGAGTGGTGGCAGGAGCTGGGATACGTCGATTCTCTGAAAGACAAGTACAAGCTCATTCTAATAGACCTACGCGGACACGGAGGCAGCGACAAGCCTCACGATCCTGAAGCCTACAGGCTAAAATTGCTGGCTGAAGATGTTGTCGCAGTGCTAGATGACCTAGGCATTAGTAAAGCACACTTTCTCGGATACTCAATGGGTGGTCGAATAGGTTTCGGGCTTGCCAAATACGCGCCCGCACGCTTCCAGTCTTTCATCATAGGTGGTCAAGAACCAGGTGAGGTTAGTCAGGAGGGAACCCGCTGGTGGCTTCAGCTTCTCGAGAAAGGGATGGACGCGGTAACGGCGATGTTTGAGACTGAGATTAGTATGACACCGGAGATGAAGACTAGGCTCTTGGCCAACGATGCGAAGGCTCTGTCAGCTATGTTGATGGCGCCAGATTATCGAGCGAGTCTTGAGGACGTTTTGCCTAGCATTACTGTGCCATGTCTGATTTTTGTCGGTGAAGCTGACTCAGACTTTGCTGGTGTCAAGGAGTGCATTAAGTACATACGCAGTGCTGAGTTCGTTTCTTTTCCGGGACTAAACCACACGCAAGTCATTTCCGATAGCCATTCAGTGCTTCCTCAAATCACCAAGTTCTTGGAAAATGCAAGTCAGAAGTGTGGACGCGAAAAATAGCGCTGGTGAAAATGAAATGAGCCAAGCCACCAAAGTAGATCCGATCAAAACTCACCGAGAAGGAACAGCACTATACGACAGCGGAAATTACAAGGAAGCCCTTGACAAGTTCTTACAGGCTTCCCAATTATACAGGAAAGTGGGCGATTTCTTCGACTCTTCCTACACGCTGTTCAAGGCGGCTGAATGCAGCTTTCTCTTAAAAGACTACCACACAGCTGTAGAACGCTTCCTTGAAGCGGCTGATAAGATGCTAGAAAGGGGCTACGACCGCTTCGGACTGGGTGCTCTAGAATACGCAAACGACTGCTACAAAGCGGCAGGAAAAGAAAAGGGCAAGAAGGTCACCGACCTGAAGAAGAGAATAGCAGAAGTGAAAAAGAAACTAGAAGCCCAAGCCTTCTAACCAACCAGTTAGGTCGAGTGGAGATATCACCCAGTCTCCTCTTTTTTCAATCTCTTGTCAAGTTCCCATAACGCTATCTTGTTGCCTTCATATTTCATTAACCGATAAGCCTCTTCATACATCAGCCATTTATGATCGGTATGTTCAGAGGAAAGCACGATCTTTTTTTCTTTCGGTAAGACGCCGAAACAGTATTGTGGTATGCATATCTTTCTCCCCCAAAGATGGTGGTCTCTGAATTCAGTGGCAGGTATGGGTAGCACAGTGATTAACCGAAGAAATCGAGAATCCTTGGGTATCCCGGTTTCTTCCAGAGTCTCTCTCTTGGCGGCTTCAAGAGGCGTCTCGCTACCCTCGCCACCACCGGCAATGCCCTGCCAATATGTTGCATCAGACCTCTTCAGAAGTAGGTATTCAAACTCGCGATGTGGAGTTGGGTAATATGGATAAACCAGCACTTGGAATGGTGCTCTTGCCATTCTTCTACACGTCTTCGAAATCCCATATGAACAAGATGTGAATAAACTTAGCGCGCGCGGAGTGTGCCATTGGAAGTGGAAGTGGAACATTAGATTTATTGTGCCCATCGAAAAAGCATTAAGGTTAAAATGCGCGCGCCTTCTTCTTCGTGGTCGATTATGACTTCACGGTTTGTCATTAGGCTGTTTAGATGAACATTAGATAAGTCAGAATAAAACAGACTCACTGGGTCTTTGTGTTTTATTAGCAGCATGAATAATTGTGCGCTACGAGAAACTTCTAGAGACTCCCTGAAATCAATGGTTCAAGAAATGTAGCTTGAGTATCCTAGCTATTTTCTCTCTAGCTTAAAGATCACTGGTCTCAATCCGTCTGGACAACATGTTACTACAACTCCAGGTTCCTCATAATACTGCCCCCACAAGTCGCCACCAAACCTGAGTGTCATAATCATCGCGAACATTGCCTCCCAAGCCCAGGTGCAAAACTCTTTTGGCCTACAACAGTATTCATCAACCTGGAATACCTGTCCTTCTTTGAAGACGGGACATGGACCACTATACTTTGCCTTGATTGGAGGATCTTTGAATACCTCTTTGGTGTCAAATAGCTTGAGCACTGTAATCTCTAAGTAACTTGCCTTCCTCTCCAAATAAACGCCTCACAAATTGTTTTGCGTGCACTATACTTGAAGTCTTAGAGAATGTTTAAACTTTATGGAAAGCGACCGCGCGCGCTCTTCCTTTTTCAGGGTATTGTTTGCAGGAGTGTGCCATTGGAAGGGAAAGTGGAACATTAGATTTATTAGTGGTATGGTCAGAACATGCAGGTTAAATTGCGCTTTTCTGCCATGCTAGGCATTCACGAAAGCGGGTGCAATGGTGGACTCGAACCCGTTTGGGTTTAGGTCCGGTCCGGCCTACCTATTTTCCGAAATGGAGCCATGATATGGGTTTTCTTTCGGTTTTCTGGATGCTGGCTTTTCTTCGTTCATGATGTTCAAGATCGATCGTGTAATCGACGCATTACGAAGAATGAAGAAACGTTCATATGCGTCCTTTTCTCAGACGTCAACAATGTCTTGAACCAATCGGATTTGCTATTGTCTTTTCTCCAAGTATCTGGCTGACAAAGCAACGATATCCAGTATCGGTTCCACGGCATCTTCACCAGTGCCTCTTAAACCGCAATCCGGGTGTAAAAATGCAATTTGCTCCTCTCCTATTTTGTCTCCAATTGTCTTCAGTCTTTGAACCACCGTATCAAACGTCTCTACTTCTTCCTTCTTCTTTGCTTGGACTGAAACGCAACCTACTCCCAGCTTCTTGCCATGAGACTTGAGAGTCGACTTCGAAATTGCTTCCACATTCTTTCTCACATTCGGAGCGCCAAAAGCTAAACTCAGAACTGGTGTATCCAAGCCCATAAGGTCGCTGAACAAAGGCCCAGTAAGAGAACCGCACACATGAACAACCAGTTTTCCCTTCTCGTAAAACGAACTAGGAAGACCTGAAAGCGTCTCGTTCACAATTTTGACGGCCTGCGGGGCCTCCATGACCCTGATCGCTAAGCTTGGCTCATCGATCTGCACATAGCAATCGGTCTTCGCAATTTCCTCCACCAACGGTTTAAGTGCATAGGCAAAGTCAGAATATAGCCTCATGTCTCCTATGCCACTGTAGTGCTCCACGCCGTTGCAGGCGCATGCAAAACCCAGAGTTATCGGACCGGTAATTGAAACCTTGACCTTCACATCCTCTCTGTTTTTGCTTCTCAGGTAGTCTTTGACAAATTGAAGATCTTGTAACTTGGTGAAAGTCTCAAGGTCTCCCCATGGCATAACCCGCGATCTGACATAAGGACCAGTCGGTTTTATCCCGAGCCCGGGCAGAGATCTGAAGTAGCCAATCATGTCTGCCCTCTGCTCACCGTCCGAAATAACATCAATATCATGAGCAAGTTGAAGATCTACTACCCCCTCGATGGCTTTCTGCAGCGGAAGTTTTCTCGGCGGAAAGCTACCTATTACAGTCTTCAGCAATTTCACAAACTGCCTTGTGTCTTCAAAGTTTATAAGTCTTGAATGCTCTGCCATTCAGCTTCGTTAGTGCAGCCCACAAATGCACGAAGACTGGCTTTGTGAACCGTGCAAGTTGTTAAGGATATTATCTTCCACAGTTTCCAAAGAGAAGAACGGCATCGCGGAAGAAATCTCAAAGCCTCCACAATGAAATCCAAAAAAGAAAAACCCCGGCAGAACCTCACACTTCACAATAATCCCAAAGACCAAGTTTATCCGCGCGCCAACATAAATTCCGAGGCAAAAACAACATGCAAAACAGCAAAACGGCGCAGCAAACCCCGCGAAAAGACCCAGCCACACACTCACAACAATACTGCGCGTGCTGAAAACCTAGGGGGAGGGGGTAGGTCATTTTTGACTGGTTTTCAACCAAAAACCATGTTGAACAGTCCATAGTGAAGTCCTACCTTCTATGTCGGTAACATCCTCAGAAACCTCACCTTCAAATATCTAGCGAATATTCCAGAAGACCAAACCAAAAACAAAACCTAACGCAGGTCTGCAATGCTCGTTTTCAAGCCGTCAAGTCGCCATTGCCCCTATATACCCAATCTACCAAAGCAGTCATACGGTGAAAAACATGATATTCGTCCACACCAGCATCCGAACAAGCAACATGGACAAGTCAATCGACTTCTACACGAAACTAATAGGACTCAAACTACTCGGCAGACATGAAATCCCACAGAACAACGCCGAAATCGCATTCCTACAAGACCCAGAAAAGAAAGGATCACAACTTGAACTGACACATTACCGCAAACAAAAGAAGTTCATACAAGCCGACTATGAAAATCGACTGTTCGACCACCTTGCATTCGACGTTGAAAACATGGAAAAAACCATAACGACAATGCGCAAAAACAAAGTCACAATCACAGACGAACCCTTCAAACTCGGCCCAAACGGACCGTTGATAGCGTTCATAGAAGACCCAGACGGAACACTAATAGAACTGATTGAAAGAGAGTAACATTCACCAAGACGATCCATGCAAACCAGATACACATGACGACCACACTCCACTTACAAAAGAAAACAACCGCTCACGTGACAATCTAAAACCTTTTAGGCAGTGAAAAGCAGACTGTCCGCATGGCAGCCAGAGCAATAAGTCCTGTCAACGCACTTCTAATGTTGTTTCTGATAACCGTTTGGGGCAGCTCCTTCGTAGTCGTCAAAATAGCGCTCCTTCAAGGGCTAACTCCCATCGCAGTAGCAACCTTCAGACTTCTCGTAGCCAGTGCACTCTTCCTCATAACACTCCTCTTCAAAAAAGCCTTCAACAGAAACTGCACACTAGTCATCCACAAAAAAGACATGCCAAAACTCGTTATCCTTGCTCTAACAGGAATCACCATCTTCTTCATCGCACAAGTCACAGGAATCCAAATGGCAAGTGCCTCCATCGCCTCGATCTTGGTCTGCCTACTCTCTCCAATCTTGATCACCGCGCTTTCTGCACGAATACTCAAAGAAAACCTGACAAGAAAACAGGCAATTGGAATCGGAACCGCCGCAGCAGGCACCTTCACCGTCATAGCAGGCGGATCACTCGGTCTTCAAAGCAACATACACTTCTTCCTAGGAACGTTGATACTGCTTCTCACGCCCCTTCTCTGGTCAACATACACCATTACGGGAAAAACAATCATGAAAAAGTACAGCCCATTCCTCGTCACAGCCTACGCAAACATAATCGGAGCACTATGTTTAATTCCATTCTCTCTTGCCGAAAACTCTCTAGTCAAAATTCTGACAATGAACCTTCAAAGCTGGTCAGCCATCCTTTTCCTAGCCTTCACAGCCTCACTACTGGGCTACTTCATCTGGTTCCACGTCGCAAGCCAAGTCAAAGCAACCGTCCTGAGCTCATTCATGTTCGCAGAACCCCTCGTAACGACCTTGCTTGCAACAACGTTTGCAGGAGAAACAATAACATCATTCACAGCAGCAGGCGGCATCCTCATCTTCATCGGCGTCTACCTAGTCTCTAAGAAATAGGCAACACTGAACCATCGCCAAGCAGTCCAAGAATCCTTCTCGGGTTGAAAACACTCAAACTTGCTCTGCCAAGGATCTTGCCTACCTTCGGAATAAGCCCCGCAGCATCCGTCCCCAACTTGCATACCAAAGCATGTTCAAGCATCCCAAGCTGCTCGATGTAGACTATATCACGATTAACTTCCGCAATCTTCACCGCAGTTTCGACTTCACTGTAGGAAGCTCCCAGAATCAACAGCCTGTCAAGCAAAGAGCGCGTCCAATCCACATACTGTTTTTGCTGACTTTCCGACAGTTCAGCTTCGACATGCTTCGTCTGTAAATCAACCTGCGAGACTCTGATGTGCAAAGGCAGGTTCGCACAGAAACCGAAAAGCCCAACGAGCTTGCTGAGTGCCATTTTTCTGCCGTCACAAAGTTGCGCCTGTAACTTATGCAATGGAATGACGGCGTCTACACGAGTCGGAAAAGAGACTCCGATATCAACCTTGAGTTCGTTCCTGCTTCTAGTCGGATCCATTATGAATCCTTTGAAGGTTGAGAACCTGTCTACATCTTCTAGATTCGCTGGCGAGAATCCAATATTATCTGCCAAGTACTGCATGGCGGCTTTTTCGTCTTCGCCAGAAACCGATATTTCAACCCATCCTCGCGGGTTGGCCTTGGGGGTCGTGATATCGACATTTAAGCCTTCCAACATGGACTTCAAATTCCTTTCAACCTGGTCCAGTTGAGAATAATTGTAGATTTTTGTCTGCAAAGTCATGGGAGGCAATCACAGTCGCCGACCAGAGACAACATTTCCTCATGTAACTTCCAAATTCTTTCAATAGTTGCAGGCGGCAACTCTTGCGAAAGCTTGTCTATTGTCTTCTCAATTGGAACACGGCGTGAACCCTCAATCAGCTTGTCTGCGTAGCAAACAATCTTTTCTTCAAGCGTTTGCGGAACGTACACGTCTTTCGGCCATCCTAGCTTCCTAGCGTCTCTTGCAGTTATCCCGCCGCCAACGTGCTTCTTAATTATCGAAATGACTGGTTTCGGCAAACCCAAGGATTCTGCTATTTCTGCCCCCACCACAGCGTGGTGGACGGTATGCGTTTTGCCTCGCCCAATGTCGTGCAGAAGTCCTCCAACCTCAACAAGCTCCACGTTAACGGCGTATCCTTTTTTGCTGACTGCTTCTGCGATCTCGCAGGCAAGTTCAGAAACAGCTTCAACGTGTCTCATAACATTCTGCCGACAGCCGCTCTGTCTGAGAAATTGCATCGCTTGTTCTTTCGTCGGGAGTTGCTCACTCACCAAGCTCCTTCCTCAAGATTTCGACTTTCTTCCCCAGCGCTTCAAGGATCTTATCATTATCATAATGCATAAGCGGCTTTCCACATGTAGGACACTTGAAAACCAGTTCCACTGCTTCTTCAAAAGGTAGTCGTTTGCATCCCGGCGTGTAACAGTAGTAGAAATCATGGTTTTTCTCGAACTCCAGACGAATATTCAGTTTTTCAAGCACCCGACGTTTCTGACTCTGTATAAAACCTTCCAACTGATCTGATTGTAGCCTCCAGTGAAAAATGAACCAGCCGGTTTTCGGGTCGCGTGTTCGTCTCAAGCTTACGAGTGAATGGTCATAAAGCTTGTAAAGTATCTTTCGAACAGAATTCAGCCTTATACCTGTCTTGGTGGCAATTTCATCATCCGTAGTTTCCTCTGCGTTCTTGAGGATTTCAATGAGCTTAATGGCTTCCTCCTCGCCTAATGCCTGTGCAACCCTGGTCAAGGTTGCATCATCAATGTTCGACAACATTGTAGTATCCTTGCTTCTCCTTTTCAACGCTGGCCTCTATATTACATATAGTGCATGGTTCGAATTTAAATCTCTTTACGAAAGAAGAAGCCAAATCTAGCATCCCTTTTCTCTGATAATCTTCTTTCCCCTTAGTTGCGGCACGATTTTGACTTGTGAATTCTCAAATGGCCTTGCCAACTCTTTACCATCAAAGAAACGGTCAAGGAAAACTGCAAGGCTTGCACATTCCGAATGAGGCTGATTACCAATTGCCACATTGAAGTCTGAAATATTAAGGGAGAAGAATTCGCCCGGCACCTTCTGACTTCCAACTATTATCAGTACATCTTTTCTTGCGGCTTTGATTTTTTCCATCACGCCGCTATTTCCGACGTTTTCTCCATAAGCCGTCAAGTGAACAACCAAGCCGCCCTTTGCTCTCCATTCTTGCACAACTCTTTTCCAAGGTTTTCCCATTTCAAAAAAGAATGTGCCACCCCAATCTTTTTTGACCTTCTCGACTGAATCTCTGATCTGGGCATCTTCTACGTCTGACAAGATGATTCCCATTGCTCCTAAAGCCCTGGCAGCAAGTGCCACATGTGTTGTGAGTCTTGCGTCTCTTTGCGGTCTATGACCCCACCTCAACACAACAACTTGAACCATTCTTTCCGCCATTTTCTAAGCTTTCTCTAGCTTTCCGTCAAACTCTCTCTCGACACGATTTCTGACTTTTTCCGCAAACGATGGGTCTGCCTCAAAAACCACGTGCACCGAGTCTGCGGCGTAATCTGTCTTTTGCACGTCAGCGTTCTTGAAGAGCCATGCCATGAAAGGCATTGTTTCCTTCGTCACGGGTATAGTGAATGATGCCCGAACGTAGTTACTTAGCTCTTTCAGTATTTCTTTTTTCAACTCCTCGATGTTTGTACCCTGTAAGGCTGATATAGGCACTAGGGTTGTGGCTTTGTCTTTCAGGTCTTCCATTTTCTGACGAATCTCTTCTTTGGAAATTAGGTCGATCTTGTTAAGCACCGTTATTGTTGGTATGCCTGCGGCTCCTATCCGTTCTATCGTCTCTATGCACGTTGAGAGTTTCTTGTCAATAACATACATCGTCTCGTTTGCGTCAACCATCAAGAGAATAAGGTCAGAGTAAATTGTTTCCTCGAGAGTGGAACGGAAAGCTTCCATAAGCGTCAGCGGAAGTCGATCTATGAAGCCAACAGTGTCTGTTAACAGGAACTTCTTTTTGGAGAATGTTACAAGCCTGGTTGTCGTTGATAGCGTCGTGAACAACGAGGTATCCACTGGAACTGCTTCTTCTGCTAGGGCGTTGAACAGAGAGCTTTTTCCAGCCTTGGTGTATCCTGCCAGAGAAATTGATGTAAATCCGAGTTCAGCTCTTCTTTCGCGATGCAAAAGACGTTTTCCCCTGATCTTCTTCAACTTCCTCAGTATAGCATGTACTTCTCTCTTCACACTTTGATAGTAAACGTCAACTTCGTAGGCCCCGAGCCCCATGAACCCGGGTTGCTCTCCCCTTTTAGCCAGTCTCACTCTCTCTTTGGCTTGTGCAAGATCATATCGCAGCTTTGCCAGGTGAATCTGCATGTGTGCCTCTGTTGTGGTGGCTCTTCTCGTGAAGATTTCTAGAATAAGTTGAAAACGGTCGATGGCCTCGACGTTCGTAGCTTTTGCAAGGTTGTAGGATTGAACAGGCTTCAGAAGGTTGTCGAAAATCACTTTTTGAGCGCCAGTTTTCTTCACAAGCTCGGCAAGTTCCTCCACCTTTCCTGCGCCAATTTGGTAACGTGCATCAGGCTCTCTAACCTGCTCCATCTTACCGACAACTGCGTAGCCTGCGGATTCTGCGAGGCTTTCAAGTTCGTCAAGGGTCAATGGTTCAGACCGTTCTCGACGTTGGACTATGACTGCTTTCGTCCGGTTGCTTCCTCCTCGTCTTCGCCTTTCTTTTTCTGTTGAATTAGGTCTCCGAGGGTTAGTTCACGGCTTGGTTTCTTGGGTATTTTTGCTTGAGGGACCTTTTCTTCTTTTGCTGGCACGATCAGTTTGACCTTCAACACATGTTCTAATGCTGCCGTAAGCTTGTCATCAGGTGTCATCTTGCCCGTTTCGATCTTTCTGAGAAGAGACACCTTTTCGTTTATTCTCTTGCCCAATTCCTCATGGGAAAGTCCAAGCTTCTCCCTTGCCTTTCTTATCCTTCCGCCAAAATCTTCCGCTAGTTCTTTGCTTGTATCAACTGGTGGCAGTCGCGGTTTCGCTTGGATTCTTAACGAGACAGGTGCCGCTCTCGGCTTCGAAAGACCGGGTTTTGGTTTGGGCTCATCATAGCAGATCTTGCCGTGCTTTGCACATTCACCGCATACCGTCAGTCTTGCTCCTTCGATTATGACGTTGAACGGTTTGCCGCCGATTTTGCATCCGCAGACTTCGCATCGCAAAGGGCTACACCTAGACTGCTTTTAATATTAAGGTCGTCTTTATAGTTGTCGAACAAAAAATCTAAGGTCAACGGTGCGTAAGCTTGGATGAAGACTTGAAGCGGATACGAACAGTTGCAGACTACCAATTTGGCAAAGGAGTAGGAGCAGAACTGTTTCTGGCAAAGGTCAAAATCTTGTTTTCAAAAAGAACAGGCAGAATCCGCTATGTCTACTTGGATGGAAAACGTCTTGCCACGATGCGTCCAACAGACGGTCTATTTTCCCTGAGCATACGCGGCGCAAAGCGCATTTTTGAAAACGCGTCTCATGCGGCATGTTTCGTCACGGTTCAAAACGACGTTTCCAAGTTTATCGCCGAAGGAGGAGACGTGTTCGCTGCGCATGTTGTGAAAGCTGACGGTGAGATTCGAGCCAAGGACGAGGTAATCGTCATCGGCAGTACCCGCAATGTTCTGGCAGTTGGACGTGCGGTGCTTTCAGGTGAGGAAATGACGGCTTTCAAACGTGGTGTTGCGGTCAAGGTCAGACGCGGTTGCGTGGATGAAGGTTAAGTATATGAGGGTTGTCTAATAGAGGTTAAAGTGAAGGTGACTTCATGCAGAGACGTGTAAACCCTCGTGAAGCAAAACGCATGATGCAACGCATGGGCATGAGCATGGACTCCGTGGCAGATGTTGAGCAAGTTGTCATCAAAACAAGCAGCAAAGAAATTACCATTGAAGCGCCTGAAGTGGCGATACTTGAAGTGCAGGGTCAGAAAATCTATCAGGTTACTGGCGGAAAAATCACCGAGAAAGCAGCGGAGCGTAAATCATCAGGAGTAGCTGAAGAAGACGTCAAACTCGTAGCCGACCAGACTGGCAAGAACATGGAAGAAGCCCGAAAAGCGTTAGAGGAAAGTAGAGGAGACCTGGCAAAAGCAATTCTTTTACTTCAGTCAAAATACTAACATCTTGGTTTTTTGGAATATGAACTGATTTACCGTTCGCAACCAGCGAGGTCGAGCAGAGACGAGATCCAAAACGGTTGTCGAAGAAAAGAAGATTGAGGAAACCATAAGGAAGACGCTTGGAAACTCGTTTGCTGCTCTTGATTTTATGCAGGTTTTCAGGGAAATCTATCCAGAAGACTGGAAACTGCTTGTCGACAAGTTTGGGCTTTTTGGCAGCAAGAGAAGATATACGGTCTCAACATATCTGTCAAACAGGCTTGACGTGTACTCACGGAAAACGTGCTCACTTCTGGTTCCCCTTACCAGGTACGAAGAAGGTAAGTTCAAGGATTATCGCAAAACGACCGTAGAAGAGAGGAGCGTTTTTGGAAGTCCCTGGATTGCAGTGTTTAAGAAAAGACCTGAAAACTTGATGCGTTGACTTGCTGCAATGATCCCATTTTCGGTGAGGTATGTTTTGAATCACATCAATTCTCTGTATTCTCCATTCTAAGCCCTAGTAATATGGGGAAGAGTACGGCTATGTAATCAAGGGTTCGACTTGCCGAAAATTCACGTCATGAAGGTTGTCTGTGCTGAGCCATAAGAAGTAGCTCAAAGCTGAGTGTTCAATTTCAGAAAGAAGTGACACTGTTCCGTCGGTTTTAAGTAAGTTAGCATCAGTCTAGTATGCTAGGCGAGGTTAGACAGGCGCGTGTTCGACATTGTTTCAGTGGGGCACTTTGCTATAGATTCGATTTTTCTTCCAGGCCGAAAGACTCCCTTCGTCGTCTTAGGCGGGTCTGTGGCCTATGTTTCTCTTGCTGCTAGGCGTCTGGATGCTCGAGTTTCTGTTGTCTCCAAAGTTGGCAACGATTTTCCCGAGGCTTATAGGTGGTGGCTTGGGCAGGAAGGTATCGACCTGTCGAATGTAGTAAAGGCTGAGAATGCTCGGACTACTCGGTTTGAATTGAAGTACAACAGCGACTTATCCGACCGTGTTTTGCGGTCTGAAACCAGAATGGCTCCTATCACTGTTGAAGAGATGTCGCATCCTCCGAAGGCCATTGCCGTTCATGTCGGACCTGTCGCCGGTGAGGTCAGTTATGATGTTGTAGAGAAGTTGCGAAGTTGTTGTGAGTTCATGTCTCTTGATCCACAAGGACTGGTGCGACGCTTTGATGAGGCGGGAAATGTTTCACTTGGTCCGTTGATGGACAAGCGGCTGCTCAATCATGTTGACATTTTCAAGTCTTCCCTGGTTGAAATTCAAGCGGTAACTGGGCTTTCTGAGCTTGATCAGGCTATGAAGGCCGTTCATGATTATGGTGTAAGAATGGTCATAGTCACTTTGGGGGCTAATGGCGCCGCAGTTTCGGTTGAAGACGCGATACATAATGTTCCTGCTTTCAAACCTGAGAAACTTGTTGATCCCACTGGGGCTGGCGATGCGTTCATTGGCGGTTTCTTAGCAGAATATGTGCGTGGCGAAGACTGTTCTTGGTGTTCATGTGTCGGAGCTGCGGCTGCCTCGCTTGTTGTTGAAGGTGTCGGTCCGACATTTTTCGGTGATAAAGAGGAAATTCGCCGAAGAGCGCTGTTTCTCTATGAAAAAGAAATTAAGGAATGAAGTGTATTCTATTGCATTAGATCATGTAAAGTGAGAGGCATTAGGTTTGGGACGCATTGATAAGGGCGTAAAATGTAACGTATCAGGTTGCAGTCAAGAGGCTGTGCGTTCACTTTCAGCTGAAAAGGTTAAGAAAGCAGGTTTGAAAGTGACAGGCGAAAAACGGGCCTACCTATGCAAAGAACATTACAAGGAGTACAAGAAGAAAACGAAGAAAGACAAGCAGCTTGAAAAGTGGCGTTACGGCGCCTAAACCAGAGAGGATGAAACTCGAATGCGAATATTGCAGTTGCATTCAAACTTTATTGCTTACAAGCCTGTTCAAAAAGAGATTGCGTTGGCTGAAGAAGCCGAAAAGAAAGAAGTCCGGCTGGAAGAGCTAGTTGTGTTGTTTACGGCCGTTGAAGAAGGCGACAACGTAAAAGTCGCCGAGATGGCCATCGATGAGGTCCACGGCTTCCTTGAAAAGCTTGGTGTGAACCGTATTCTTATCTACCCGTACGCTCACTTGAGCAGCAAGCTAGCTAAACCGTTAGAAGCATTGAAAACAGTTAAAGCCATGGAATCGTACGCATCTGAGAAAGGTATCGAAACGTTCCGAGCGCCTTTTGGGTGGAACAAACAGTTTACAATCTCAATCAAAGGTCACCCTCTCGCAGAGCAATCTCGAGTAGTTTTGCCTGCGGAAGCCAAGGAAAAGGGCGAAGGAGAACAGGTCTCTGAGGCCGTGAAAGCTGAAGAACAACTGAGGTCATTTTGGTACATCCTTCAGCCCGAAGGAAAGATGGTGCCTGTTGAGGAATTCAACTTCAAGGGACATAAAGACCTTGAGAAATTCGCAAGGTATGAGATATCGAAGGTAAGAGCCAGCCAACAGATGCCGCCCCACGTTCAGCTGATGAAGAAACTAGAGATCTGTGACTATGAGGCTGGAAGCGACCCTGGGAACATTCGTTGGTATCCTAAGGGTCGCCTAATCAAGGCTTTGCTCGAGCAGTTTGTAAGTGCCAAGATGAACGAGTACGGCGCAATGGAAGTCGAGACGCCAGTAATGTATGACTTTCAACACCCAAGCCTTGCTGATTACTTGAATCGTTTTCCAGCGAGACAATACTTGCTGAAGTCAGAGGACAAAGAACTGTTTCTGCGTTTTGCTGCGTGTTTCGGTCAGTTCCTGATGGTTCATGACGCTCAGTTCTCTTACAAAGCCATGCCTATGAAGGTTTACGAACTGACTCGTTACAGCTTCAGGAAGGAGAAAAGCGGTGAGGTTGTGGGGCTTAGAAGGCTTAGAGCTTTCAGCATGCCCGACTGTCACGCTTTTTGCACGGACTTGGAGCAGGCCAAGAAAGAATTCGTCATAAGGTTCAAAATGTGCGTGCAGGTTCTGGACGAGATAGGCTTGGACAAAGATGAATATGAGGTGGGAATACGCTTTACGAAGGATTTCTACGAAGAAAACAAGAAGTTCATTGCATCTCTAGCGAAGACTTTCGGGAGACCGATGCTTGCCGAGATGTGGCGTGAGCGGTTCTTCTATTTTATACTTAAATGGGACATGAACTACGTGGATAATCAAGATAAAGCCGCAGCTCTCTCAACAGACCAGCTTGATGTCGAGAACGCAAAGAGATACGGTATAAACTACGTTGATGACAAGGGTGAGAAGAAGCTCCCTCTGATTCTGCACTGTTCTCCAAGCGGGGCAATCGAAAGAGTTGTGTACGCGTTGTTGGAAAGAGCTTATAAAGTACAAAAAAGCGGCAAAGTGCCGATGCTTCCTGTTTGGCTTTCGCCAACGCAGGTTCGTTTGATACCGATATCCAGCGGTTACCTGAAGGATGTTGAGAAGATTGCTGAGGAAATGGAAGCCTGCCGCATTCGGGTTGATATTGATGACCGTGCGATGACGTTGCAGAAAAGAGTGCGTGACGCTGAAATGGAATGGGTTCCGTATATAATTGTTGTTGGCCAGAAAGAACTTGAATCTGAGGTGCTTCCTGTTAGGGACAGATCTACTGGGGGAATGCGCAAGTTGAAGCTGAAAAACCTGACTGCAGAGGTTCAGAAGATACTCGGTGACAAGCCTTTTAGACCGTTGCCCTTGCCAAAATACCTATCAAAAAGGCCGCAGTTCTACGGTTAGTGATGGTTAGAAAGACGGGTTCTATCCAAAAGATATATGAAACCTTAACCTGATAGACTAGCTTCTCCTGTTTCGGGGGCAGAATGTTGGAGGAGTTAGAGGTCTACGTTGACGGGAAATTCTACCCGAAGTCGGAAGCAAAGGTTTCAGTTTTTGACCACGGTCTGCTTTACGGCGACGGTATATTCGAAGGCATCCGCGCATATGACGGTGTGGTCTTCAAACTAAGAGAACATATCGAGAGGCTTTACAAATCCGCTCACATGATAATGCTCGTGATTCCGACTACAAAAGAAGAAATGATACAGAAAACGTTGGAAACACTGCGGAAGAACAAAATGAGAGATGCATACATTCGTCTTGTTGTTACAAGAGGCATCGGGGATCTTGGGTTGAACCCCAGGAAATGTCCAAAACCAACGATAATAATAATCACAGACACGATTGCATTGCATATGGCTGGTGCCAAAGAGACTGGTATTGCCGCCATGATTTCATGGGTGAAGCGAGACCCTGTGGATGCAACGTCGCATGAAATCAAGTCTCTTAACTATCTGAACAGTATTCTTGCGAAGATTGAGGCAAACATAGCCGGCGTTGATGAGGCAATTTGTCTTGACAAGAATGGTTTTGTGTGTGAAGGTGTAGCAGAGAACATATTCATGGTAAGGAAAGCGAAGTTGTACACGCCGCCCACTTACACAGGTGCTTTGCATGGGATAACAGCTGAATCTGTGCAAGACTTGGCGAAGAAGCTGGGATATGAGGTGAAGGAAAAGAGCATCACGCCTTTTGAGCTTTTCAACGCAGACGAAGTTTTCTTCACTGGGACAGCTGCGGAAATAATACCTGTGAGAGAGATAAATAAGAGGCAGATAAATGATGGCAAGCCGGGTCCGATTACGAGAAGACTGATGGAAGAGTTTGGAAAATTGGTTAGAGATCCAAAAGAAGGAGTGCCCATCTATTAGTTAGCAGTCAATAACATAGAGGGCAACTGAACTTTTTTTTCTATTTGTGTCTCTTCATGAATTCCTCAATTTCGTTAACTGCTTTTTCAAGCGTCTCAAGTGGCGGAAGCACCACGCCTCTGACATGTCCGGCTCCGTAGATTGGGTCGAATCCAGAGCCATGAACGAAAAGCACTCCAGTTTCTCTTAAAAGGTCCAATACAAACTCCATATCGGTCTTCCATTTCGATCCTACTACATGGATTTTGGGGAAAACGTAGAACGCGCCTTCAGGCTTCGCGCAGCTGATTCCTTCAATTTCGTTGAGCCGTTTCCAAGCGAAGTTGCTTCTTTGTCGAAGCTTTTCAACAGTAGTTTCTATGTGGTCTTGGGGGCCGTTGAGGGCTGCTACTCCGGCCTTTTGAACAGGCGTGTTTGCGCAGAGTCTTATTCTGGCTTCTTTTTCAATGCATTCTTTTAGTTCCTTTAGTCTTTCCTGTGGACTGTGGAAATAGACGTATCCGAGTCTCCAACCTGTCATCAAATATGCTTTTGAAAAACCGTTCAAGCCCACAACTGGAACGTCTTTTGCCATGTATGCTGTGCTGACGAATTCTTTCTCGAACACTATCTGATCGTAGATCTCGTCTGATAAGACTGGAATGTCATGTTCGCCAGCCAAGTCTAGCATTTCCTTTACTACTTTGCTTTCGTAGAGTGCGCCGCATGGGTTGTTTGGGTTGATTATCGTTATGGCACGAGTCTTCTTGGAAATTTTCCTTCTGAGGTCGTCGATGTTGGGTTGCCAACCATTTTCTTCGACAGTTTCGTATGTTATTGGGTTTCCTCCGAAGAATTTGGCGTATGAAATGTAAGGGGGGTATGTTGGTCCTGGAAGAAGAATTTCGTCTCCGGGGTTGATGAGTGCAGCCATTACCATTTGGATGCCTTCGGAAATTCCGGATGTGACGATTACGTCTTCAGGTGAGATTTCGACGTTGTTGACTCTTTTCTCTTTCTGGCTGATTGCTTCTCTTAGTTCGGGCAGTCCTTCTGAGGGCGAATAGTAGTTGGCTCTTTCTTCCACTGCCTTGGTTAAGGCTTGTTTTATGTGTGGTGGGGTGTCGAAGTCAAACGCGTTTGGGTCTCCTATGTTGAGGTAGTAGATTTTCTTGCCGGTTTTGGCAACTTGTTTAGCATAGGGGATTACGTCGCGGATTGCGTATTCTATTGTTCTTACTCTTTCGGTGGGCTTTATGATTGACATTACTATCACGGTCTAAGCCCTGAGTTTGTGTGAAAATGAGATAAAGATTGTGGATGGGCTATTGTACTTTGAATGTTGCTGACGCTTGGGACCCGTCTACGGTTGTCACGATGATGGTTACGTCTTTGCCGGCGTATGGGTTCCAGTACCATGGATAGACTATTGAGACTTCGGATCCGACGGCGACTTCAAATCCTGTTGAGCCGACGACCAGCAACGGTGAGGTTTCGTTTTTGATGAGCAGTGAGGTTATGGTTGCTTTGACCTTTGAGAACTCGCTGTTTCTTACTGTGATGTTTACGTATGGGGTTTCTGGTGAAAGGCTTGAGAATGATGCGTTCGTTATTTTCAGGTATGGAAGTTTCAAAGTGTAGGTCAGTTGGGTTTCGTTTGAGTCATACATCACGTGTGCTCTTATCGTGACGTTTGCTCCCACAAGGCTTGACCAGTTATATGCGCATGAAAAAGTGGCGTGTGCGCCTGGGGTTATCAGTGCTGTGTTGATGCTGGTTGGGTTCTGGTTGATGTCGATTCTCGTCACGTTGGCTGTTTGGAGCGAGTATGCAAGGTTGGTTATGTTTACCGAGAAAAGTGCTGTGTCGTCTAGGTCAAAGTGTACTTCGTCTATTCTTCCTGCATTTCTTGCTGGCGTCCGTACCGTTAGAGGCGGGGAAGCGAAGCCTTGTTTGGTGTAGGCGGTCATTGTGACGTCGATGTCTCGATAGCTTGCGTCTGTCCAGTTCCAAAGGCAAATGAGTGTGACGGTTTGGCCCGTGTTGATCGTCAGTGGAAGAGTTGGGTTTGAGAGGTTTCCGCTTATGGTGTCGGTTGTGTTGCCGTGTTTGAAATCGATGCTTGTGATGTTTACGTAGGTTGCTGAGTCTGCGGAATTGGTGAGTGTAAGGGTGACTTGGTTTGTGTTTGTTTCGTTGAAGTTGGCTTGTGTCACCTGCAGGTTGACGGTTGAGGGCGCTTCTTTTCTTACTTCGGCTGTGAAGCCTTCGCGGGTTTCGACTTGGACGATTGGTTTTATGTGTCCTTGCCAGTTGGCGTAACAGATGATTGGGATGGTGTCGTTGGGTTGAATTGTTTGGGGCAGTGTTATGCTTAGGTTGTCGACAGGGTTGTAGTCGAGGAGCACACGGCTCAGGGTTAGGTTGATTGGCGAGTTTGCGTTTGTGACGGTTAGGTTGAAGTAGTTGATGCTTTCTGATGCGTCAAAATTGGTGTTTGCGTCAAGTCTGACGGAAGGGGTCAGGATGGAGCGTGCGGCTTCTGTGTTGTTTATTGACAATACGTGTACTGTTATGATTCTTCCGGCCAGTCCGCCCCAGTCTAGGGAGCAGTTGAAAGTCTGTGTTGTTCCCCTTTGAAGGAGGATTGGGAGGCTTGGATCGCTGCTTTGTATGCTGGTTCTGTTGCTGCCTAATGATTCGATGTAGATGTCTGTTATGTTTGTGTCTGCGATTGAGTGTGAGGGATTCATGACGGTTACGCCGAAGCTGGTTGCGTGGTCTGCTGGAAAATTGACACTGGTGACGATCAGGTCCACGGTGTCTCCGGATTCAACGATGAACGGCGCCACGGTCCACATGTAAGCGAGAAGGGCGCCGATTATGGCTGATACGAGTATGAGCAGGATTGCGAGAAGAGTTGAGATTGCTTTTGTCTCTTTTTTAATGTGCAATTTGTTCCCTCGATCCTTATCGATTGGTGTAGAACATATTTCCCAGTAGTAAATAAGCATTTCAGCGCAAAGATGAGAGGATGTTGCCAACATAGAAGGTAGGACTACACTATGGACTGTTCAACATGGTTTTTGGTTGAAAATCAGTCAAAAATGACCTACCCCCTCCCCCCTAGGTTTTCAGCACGTGAAGTCCTGTGGTGAGTCTTTGTCTGGTGCCTTGCTGGGTTCTTGGTGTGGCGGATTGTCGGTTCGTATGTTGAATTCTGCACAGTGGACAGACTTCTGTGTTGATCAAGAATATCTATCGGGCCACATTTTGAAAATAGCAGTTTGGTTTCCCCAAAACATTTTGCAGGCTGCGCGGCGGTCGATGCACGGCAGTCTGTGCCGTCGTAGCGCAGACTAATTCATACGTTCTACAATCGTTCTAGTCGTGGCATCTGGGTCAGATTTTTTCAGGTGGAGACGACAGCTAAGTTTAAATCTTGTTCGTTTTCTATAGTTGTTTTCCTAAGTTTGGTGGGTTCGGCTATGGCAGAATACGATACGGTGATAGTGGGTGCCGGTATTGTGGGTTTGTCAACGGGGTATCACCTTAAGAAAATGAATCCTCAATTGGACGTTGTGATTGTTGACAAGCGCGGCGCTGCCGGTCAAGGCAGCACGGCGAAGAGTGCGGCTGCTTTTCGATGTCTTTTTGCTTCGCGTACCAATTTTGCTTTGGCAGATTCCTCTGCTGAATTCTACAGGCACGTGCAAGATGATTTGAAGTTTGATCTGAAACTTCGTTGGGCTGGTTACTTGTGGTTTTTTGATGAAGATGGCTATCGGAAGATGCTTCCAGTGTTGAAGGATTTGGGAAGTAAGGGTTTTCGGTACAAAGAGTATGATGAAGCGGATTTGGTCAAGAAACTCGGTGTGAAAACAAGTTTTGGTGATGACGAAGAAGCCAAGATGATGGGGTTAGGTAACGTTTACAAAGGGGTGCTTATTCCGAAAGCAGGTTTGATTGATGTTGATTCTCTGGTCAAGTTTTATGAATCTGAGTTTTTGAAGCTTGGAGGAAAGATTCAGTATCATACTGATGTGCAGGAACTCGTCGTGGAGCCTCGCAACCCCTTAGGGATGCCGGGTGAACCTTATTTCTGGCAAGATGCTACGGTCACTGGAGTAAAAACCACGAAGGGTTTGATGAAGGCAAAGAAGACGATAGTTGCTGCTGGTGCGTGGGCTTCAGCTCTTCTGGACCCTGTTGGTGTCGAATGTTTCATTAAGGCTAAGAAGCGGCAGGTTTTTTCAATCCAAGCGAAGACTGAGGGGTTGAAGAAGCTGCTTTTCTGTAAGGAATTCACAAATGCAGGATGCCTTCCCTTCACGATTCTTCCGAAGCCAACAGCTTACATCCGTCCTGCGCCTGAAGAAGATGCTTTGTGGCTGGCTTATGCTGACGAGTTTCCAAGAGCCTTCAAGGTTGAAGAGGAACCTGAGCCTGAGGAAAACTATTACACGTACGGGCTTTATCAGGTCATGGTAAAATATTTCCCGCAGTTGACTGACTGTCAACCGTTTTCATCATTTGCGGGGCTTTATGAAATAAACAGTATCGATGGTCAACCTATCATTTTCGAGGAGAACGGTGTACTGGTTGTTGGCGGTGCCAGTGGAAGCGGCATATTGAAGGCTGACGCAATAGGGACGATTGCAGCGGCATTGTACGATGGTGAAGAATACGCGTACCTGTACGGTGACCGAAAATTCAAAGTCAGCGACTTGGGCTTGAAAAACAGAAGTGTTGAGCCTGAGAAGCTGGTGATTTAGCCTTGATTCAAGGTTAGGCTTATCTATATTCAACTGCATATATTCACGTACTCGTTTTCAGGGAGCTGGACGCTATGTTCGGTTGGAATGGCAAACTCCTACATGTGAACCTTGGAAAAGGCAAAGCGGTTGCCGACAAATATGACGCAGAAATGGCGAAGAATTTTCTAGGCGGAAGAGGCTTCGCAGCCAAAATACTCTGGGATGAGCTTAAACCCGGAACTGACCCGTTGTCACCCGACAACAAGCTCGTGTTTGCCGGCGGTCCTTTAACAGGCTTTGCGTTACCTAGCAGTGGCAAACTGGTGGTCGCATCAAAAAGTCCTCTGACTTGGGGTTACGGCGACGGCAACATCGGGACTTTTGCCGCTGTTCAAATGCGGAAAGCGGGATATGATGCTGTGATCGTGGAAGGCAAGGCCGAGGGTCCTGTAATATTGCTTCTGCGCGACGAGTCCGCCGAGTTTTTTGATGCCAAGGATTTCTGGGGTTTGAACTCTTTTGAGACTGAGAAGAAATTGGGAGACTTGTATGGGCATACAGTAGGTGTGCTATGCATTGGGCAGGGTGGGGAAAACCTTGTGAAATTTGCAAACATCGTTTCTCAGGAAGGACGTGCAGGCGGCAGACCTGGAATGGGCGCTGTTATGGGCTCTAAAAACCTGAAAGCAGTCGTGTTCATCGGTTCTAACGAGTTGCCTGTTGCTTATCCAAAGGAAATGAAGGATTTGGGAATGGAAGCTTACAGGGAAGTGTTGGTCAAGCCCAATTATGCCTTTTGGAAACGGGAGGGAACAATGAGCACTATCGAGTGGAGTCAAGAAAACAGTGTGCTTCCAACGTTCAATTACAGTGAAGGAGTGTTTTCAAAGGCAGATGGGATAGGCGGGTTTGCGATGGAGAAGATAAAGGTCTCTAACCGCGGTTGTCCACAGTGCAATATGACGTGTGGTAATGTTGTTAAGGACTCTGACAGGAAAGAGTCTGAACTTGACTATGAAAATGTTGCTATGCTAGGTTCAAACATCGGCGTGGGCAAGCTTAAACAGGTTGCTGCTCTCAACCGCGTTGCAGATGAGTATGGTTTGGACACGATTTCTCTAGGCAGTGTTCTCGGTTTTGCAATGGAGGCTTCTGAAAAAGGACTGATCAAAGAGAAAGTTCCGTGGGGCGGTTTCAAAGGGTCTAAGGCTTTGATTAAGGACATCGCGTTCAGACAAGGTTACCTAGGGAACCTGTTGGCAGACGGCGTCTATTCTGCTTCTGAGGAATTGGGGAAGGGTTCAAACCGTTGGGCTATGCACGTGAAGGGTTTAGAAATCTCTGCTTATGACTGCCATACCACTCCTGCGATGGCGTTGGCCTATGGAACCTGTTCTATAGGTGCTCATCACAAAGATGCGTGGGTGATTGCTTGGGAAGTCAAAGCTGGACGCAAAGGCTACACGGCTGAAAAGGTTGACAAGGTCATCGAGTTACAGCGGATTCGCGGCGGAGTCTTTGAATGTTTGACTGTCTGTAGGTTGCCTTGGATTGAAGTTGGTCTTGAGCTTGAATGGTACCCGAAATTCTTGCATGCAGCAACAAGTATAGAACTGCCGTGGCAGACTTTGAACGTGATAGGCGATCGAGTTTTCAACCTGATAAGAGCGTTCTGGATACGCGAATACGGCAAGAAATGGAGCCCCGAAATGGATGTTCCACCGCCCAGGTGGTTTGAGGAACCTTTGACTGAAGGGTCCTTCAAGGGAGCGATGCTTGACAGAACCAAATATGACGCGATGCTGCAGATGTACTATCAGAAAAGAGGTTGGGATGAACGCGGGATACCGCGAGAGTCAACTCTGACAAGCCTTGGTCTCAGAAATGCCGCGAAAGAACTTGGCGGACACGTGAGTCTAGCCGGATGAAACGGGAAATTTGTGCCTAGTATGCTATTGCGGCTCTGACCATCGATTCTGCCTTTTCACCGCACACAATGCATTTTCCTTTTGCCTCTTCCTTTGTGTCTTCTGGGATGCCTAGAACTCGAGCGTTTGTGATCTCTTCAAGTTTGTGTCCGCATTCTGTTTTGCCACACCATGGTACTTCAACTACTCCGGCGTGTTTCTCCAGAAGTGTTTTTGCTTCTTCCATTTTCTCGGCGTGGTGAACACGTTGTTTTGTCCATTGCCAAGCTTTTTGCTTCAGGTCTTCAGTGATTTTCTCTGCCAATTTGTTTAGGAATTCGGGCAATTCTTTTCGTTTGCATGTCTGTTTTTCCAGTGTATCTCGTCTGACAACGGTGGCTTCGCCTTTTTCTATGTCTCGCGGGCCGATTTCAACTCGGATTGGGACGCCTCTGAGTTCCCAGTCAAAGTATTTTGATCCCGGAGTAATGTTTTCTCTGAGGTCGACTTCTACTCTGAACCCTTTGTCTCTCAATTCCTCAGCAGCGTCTGTGCATTCTTTGTTTACGACTTCTGCTTTGCCCTTGTAGGGTATCGGGATGATTACTATTTGTGTCGGCGCGATTTTAGGCGGCAGGATTACTCCGTGGTCGTCGCCGTGCATTATTATGACTGATGCTATTCCTCTTCCCGAGATTCCGGCGCATGTTTGCCACACGTGCTGTCTTCCGCCGTCTTTTGTCTCGTATGAGACGTCGAATGCTTTTGAAAAGTGTTGGCCTAGGTGGTGGACTGTGCCTATTTGCAGTGTTCGTCCGTCTGGGCATATCATGTCGAAGGCAGTTGTGTATTTTGCGCCTGCGAATTTGTCCCATTCTGGTCTTCGTGAGATGCAGTAGGCGACGCCGAGTTGGTCGAAGATTTTCTTGTAGTTTTCTATTTCTTCCTTGACTTCTGCCTCTGCTTCAGCTTCTGTTGCGTGTGCTGTGTGTGCTTCTTTGAAGTCGAATTCCCGCATCCTCAGTATCGGCCTTGTAGCTTTGGTTTCAAACCTGAAAACGGTGACTATCTGATAGAGTTTCAGAGGCAAGTCTGCATAGGAGCGTATCCACAAATGTTCCATGGGTCCAATGACAGTTTCGCTCGTCGGTCTCAATGCCAACCGCTGTTTTAGCTGTCTTTGTCCGCCATGGGTGACCCAGAAGACCTGGGCCTCAAAGCCTTCGACATGATCTGCTTCCTTCTTCAACGAATTTTCTGGGATGAGAAGTGGGAACAACGTTTCGTTGTGGCCGGTGGAGTCGAGCTGGTTGCGGATTACTTTGAACACGTTTTCCCGTATCTTGAACCCGTATGGCAGCCACACTGCGCATCCTTTGATTGGGTACCTGTAGTCTAGGATTTTTCCTTCGATCAGGACCTTTCGGAACCATTTGCCGAAATGTTTACTCCATTTTTCTCGGGAGATGGTTTTTTCGCTGGTTTTTGGTGTTTTAGACATTTAGGTCTCTCCTTTGTTGTTTGTTTGTAGAATATAATTCTACCGTGAAACGTTTCTTGAAATGGGCTAGGTTTCTCGAGAATTTAGCATTGTGGAAGGCAATCGCCCATTTCAACCACTTCTCATGACATTGTAAGAGGGAATTATTAAACATTTTCTCCATGCACACATTGTACGATTAATGCATGCAAGCCTATGCGTCTTGTCTCCGCAGACGGTTATTATGAATAGGCTAAAATAGCAAATTTACGTATCATTTGTTTTATGAAAGACCAGGACTTGAATGCAGTTAAAGAATTCCATGAAAGAACGGCTGAAGAATACGACAAAGACTATAACACCCCCTACTGGCGACTTTACCATGAGATCACTTGGCATAACATAAAGCAATTTCTTCCAGAAAGAAAGAGTGCGGTTATTTTGGATGCTGGCGGGGGAACTGGCTACTGGGCTATCAGGCTGGCGAAGCTGGGTTACAGAATCGTGTTGACGGACATAGCTGAAAATATGTTGAAAGTGGCTAGAGAAAAAATAAGAGCCGCTGATTTGCAGGCGAAGGTTGAGACAAGAATAGTTGACATAAGAGACATGCCGTGCTTCAAATCAGACTACTTTGACATGGCACTAGCAGAAGGAGATCCCGTTTCCTATTGTCTAGATGCTGAAAAAGCAATAAAGGAACTGACAAGAGTTGTAAGGCCACGCACTCATGTGATTGTTTCTGTCGACAGCAAATACTCGTTTGTTCCCAGACTTATCGCAGAAAAGTCTTTTGATAAATTGTCAAGACTTCTCAGAACAGGTTTTCTGAAAGGAGACTTTGATTTTCAAACTTTTACACCCGAAGAGTTGAAGACGCTTTTGGAAAGCTGCGGTCTCAAAGTTGTTAGAATCATTGGAAAACCAGTTCTAACTCAGTTCATTCCGAAAGAAGAACGGAACAAAATAGTTGAGGAGAATTTCAGGAAACTCTTGAAACTGGAGCTGAGATTCTGTGACACTCCAAGTCTCGTTGGACTCGGAGGACATTTGGAGATTGCAGGTATTAAGCAACGCATCTGAACGCACTAAGCGTGCAAAAGTGTTTTAACTTCACGAGCCTAAACCTTAAGGCGTTCTTGAACTGCGGGGATGAGCGCGGGTTGAGTTTAAAGGCAATTCTGGCTATTGCAGACGGGATGGCTGACAGGCCGATAGAGGAACTTGGCTGGAAAACACCCTTAGAAGCGGCTGTCAAGCCAAACTTGGATCGAATAGCAAAGAAAGGGGTCTGCGGCATAATTGACCCGATCGCGCCTGGAATTCCCCCGGGCAGCGATACTGCTACGCTTGCAATGCTTGGTTACGATCCTTGGAAGGTCTATTCTGGCAGAGGGGCACTGGAAGCTGTGGGTTCAGGCGTTGAAGTCTTGCCTGGAGACGTCGCCTTTCGGTGCAACTTCGCAACGGTGAATAATGATCTTGTCGTCTTAGACAGACGCGCTGGCAGAATCGCAAATGAAGATGCAACGAAATTGGCAGCAAGTCTACAGAGAATAAGACTTCCGACGTCTCTCAACGTGAAGTTTCTATTCAAGAGCACTATCCAACACCGGGCAATACTGGTTCTTCACGGACCAAAACTGTCGTCAGCGATAAGCGATTCCGATCCAGAGACGACCAGAAAGAAAGTCTTGGAAGTAAAACCCTTCGAAAGGAGTTTTGAAGCTGAGCGTACAGCTCAAATTGTGAACATGCTCACAAAAGAATTTCACAAGGTCTTAGAAGCGCACCCTGTTAACAAACAAAGAACCAAGCGCAAGCTGCCAGTGGCAAACATGATTCTTTGCAGAGGTGCAGGCGGCATACCCAAAATGCCCACTCTTCAGGAAAGATATGATATCAAACCTGCATGTATTGCGGCTGTTTCTCTCATCAGAGGCGTTTGCGAAGTCGTAGGTATGGATCTGATCAATGTTAGAGGTGCAACAGGAACTCCGCAGACTGATTATATGGCAAAGGCAAAAGCAGCTGTTCGGGCTCTGAAAACTCACGATTTTGTGCTATTGCATGTGAAGGCGACAGATGTTGCAAGTCATGATGGAAACGTCAAGGAGAAAATCGAAATAGTGGAGAAGATTGACAAGATGCTTGGCTACGTGCTTGACAACGTTGACCCTGGCTTCACATATATCGCGGTCACAGCCGACCACACAACGTCTTCAACCACACGAAACCATGAAGGCGACCCCGTTCCCGTTGCGATCATAGGGTCTGGAGTTCGTCGTGACGACGTTACTGAATATGGTGAGAGAACATGTGCCGAAGGCGGCTTGAACAGGATAAGAGGAATGGATCTTATGCCTACCTTGATGAGCCTGATTGGCAAAGCAAAAAAGTTTGGAGCCTAGCGTAGTAGATTATTGAACTTGCATGAGTCTCCATTCTCTGTAGTCGGTTACAACTCTGATGTATCCCTTGAGCATTATATCGGTTTCAGTGTCTCCCGTGTCGACTCTGAGAACGTTTCCATCAATGTTCTGCAGTTTGCTTTTGGTGGCTGCAACGACAATCTGTTCCTTTGCAACACGTTTCAGAATTTTGGGACTAATCTGCAAGTTACCTCTTCCCAACAGGATTCCTTGATGCCCAATCGGTGAAAGAACAATCCAAGTATTCTCCCAATCGGTCACTTCTTTCAGTATTTTCTTCTCATCCACATCAAGAATTGCCTTTCTATCCCTGTAAATGTCAACACCCAGAACAGTTTTCTCCGCGCCAAGCAGTCCCGCGATCTGCTTAACAGTTGTTCCGGGCCCTAGAATCCACGTTGCATCGTTTGGCACCTGTTCCAGTACGAATCGAGCTATTGCCTTCTGATTGTCAACTTCGTCATCTGTTTCAGGACTCACCTGTTTGCTTCCTTGAATCCGCGCGGGGAGGAACGGTCCCTGCAGGAAGCCGTGAAGCTTGACGGCGAAGATGTCGTTTCGTATTGCTTTCTCATCAGAATCCATGATTTCGAGTTCTGTCGTTTCTGCTTGTCCGTGTGCGTATGCCAATACCACTTCAACAGCGTCTGACGGGTTCACTGCAAAGATGCCGCTGTACATTTTGACTCCGGAAGGGACGCCAAGAACTGGCGTTTGACGGCAACCCTGCATGGCATCGAATATGTCTTTTGCTGTGCCATCACCGCCTACAAACACTATCAAATCAACGTTTGCTGCTGCTAGAAGATCGACTGCAGTTTTCGTGTCTTGAGCAGTTGTTATCGTTCCGATTTTCATTGGCAGAAGCTTCACCGGGAAACCTGCGTCTTTTGCCTCTTTCTCGCCCATAACTCCAGGGCATGTTGTGAGCTCGATCGTTTCTTCTGTTATGTTTCGTTTCAGCTTGTTCAGAAATTCAGTTGCTCTAGTCGGCGCTACTGGCGTTGCTCCTTTGGCTATCGCTTTTTTCAGCACGTTGTCTGTTCCTTTCAGTCCTACTTTGCCTCCCATGCCTGCTATTGGGTTGACGATGAAGCCTAACCGCATTGTTATCCATGACAAGATTTGCTGGGTTGGCTATAAACCATTTTTCATAGGAAATTGTCGAAGGAAATCAACGTGAAATGTGTTTTGGTCTGAAAACTCTTATATGTTAAATTCTCAGACCCTTGCACACACGAAAGGAGATGGTGTAGCGTGCCGACTAAGAAGATGAAGAGACTCCTCGTGACGGGCTCGACTGGCCAGATTGGTTCTGAACTTACGTTGGCTCTGCGGAAAAAGTATGGTGGAGACAACGTCGTTGCGGTTGGTCATCAGAGGAAGCCTAGTGACAAATTATTGAGTTCAGGACCGTTTGAGATTGTTGAAGTCGGCCAGAAGGAAAGCGTCGAGAAAGTTGTGAAGAAGTATGACGTTGACACGATATATCATCTAGCAGCTTTGCTTTCCGTCACAGGCGAGCAGAACCCCCAGCTTGCTTGGAATCTAAACATGGGCAGCCTCTACAACATTCTTGAAATCGCAAGAGAACATGGGCTGACAAGAATTTTCTGGCCAAGCTCAATCGCAGTTTTTGGACCGACCACTCCTCGCGATAACACTCCTCAGGAAACAGTCATGGTTCCTGGAACGATGTACGGCGTCACAAAAGTCGCAGGTGAACTGCTGTGCAACTACTACTTCCTGAAGTACGGTGTGGACGTTCGGGGCATAAGATATCCTGGCATAATAAGTAGCGAGACTCCTCCAGGCGGCGGGACCACGGACTATGCTGTTGAAATATACTATGAAGCTATCAAGAAGAAACAATACACGTGTTTCGTGAGAGAAGACACGGTTCTGCCCATGATGTACATGCCAGACTGTCTAAAATCCACGATAGATTTGATGGAAGCTGACCCCTCCAAGGTGAAACGTCACGACAGCTACAACGTGGCAGGAATGAGCTTCTCCGCAGGCGAACTCGCGGCAGAAATCAAGAAACACATTCCAGAGTTCAAATGCGATTACAAACCCGATTTCAGGCAGAAGATTGCCGACTCATGGCCTATGTCGATGGACGACAGCCAAGCACGCAGGGATTGGGGCTGGAAACCCGCGTACAACTTGGGCACCATGACGAAAGACATGCTAGAGAAACTTTCGAAAAGGTTTGCTGAATCCAAGCTTTAGAACAACGTAACTGAGCAAGAAAGAGTTAAGAGAAAGAGTGTGAGAATAGAGCCAAAAAAGGAAGCATGGTGAAAATGCGAAACCCAACATCATTTCTGCGAGAAGAATACGAAGCACTTGTGAAAAGCGAGCTTGACTGGCGAATTCGCATATTGCAGGGTCCAAGCACACCGTGGTGCAACGTTGACGGCAAGAAGGTTTTGATGTTCTGTTCAAACAATTACTTGAGCCTCAGCAACCATCCGAAACTGAGAGAAGCCGCGATAAAGGCTGTTGAAACGCATGGTGCAGGTTCAGGTTCAGTGCGTCCCATCGCTGGAACCATGGACATACACGTTGAGCTTGAGAAGCGGCTTGCAAGGTTCAAGCATGCAGAGGCTTCGTTGGTTTATCAGACAGGTTTTGCGGCAAATGCTGGATTGATTCCGCAACTGGTTGGAAAGGAGGACTTGATAGTAAGCGATGAGCTTAACCACGGCAGTATCATCGACGGTGTACGGTTGGCTCACGGAGAACGAGCTGTTTACAAGCATTCAGACATGCAGGACTTGGATCGCGTTCTGAAAGAGGCAGAGAAGCACAATCCGTCGTATAGACGAATCTTGATAATTACAGATGGAGTTTTCTCAATGGACGGGGACATCGCTCTGCTTGATCAAATAGCAAAGCTTGGCGCGGAACATGGATGCATGGTTTACGTGGATGACGCTCACGGCGAAGGGGTTTTGGGCGAGGGTGGCAGAGGCATTGTTTCACATTTCAAGCTCACGAGAGACAAGGTTCAAGTTGAAATGGGCACATTCTCAAAGGCTTTCGGAGTCGTAGGTGGGCACGTTTCAGGCTCTAAAGACTTGGTCAACTTTGCCTACAACAAGTCGCGAACATGGCTCCTCAGCGGATCGCACCCACCTGCGGTTGCAGCTGCTTGCATTGCAGCGGTCGACGTATTAGAAAAGGAGCCGCAACACGTGAAGACATTGTGGGAGCATACCAGATACTTCAAGAAAGCAATGAAAGACTTGGGGTTCAACATAGGCAACAGTGAAACACCAATTACACCTGTCATTGTGGGCGAAAGCGGAATAGCCAAGAAGCTGAGTGCAAGGCTTTTCGAGGAAGGAGTATTTGCGTTGCCAATTGTATTTCCGATGGTTGCAAGAGACAAAGCCAGAATCAGAACAATCATGAACGCTGCGTTAACAAAGAAGGACTTAGACTTCGCCATAGGTGCTTTCGAGAAAATCGGAAAAGAACTACACATAATCTAAATCAATTATCTTTTTCTCATTTTCTGCAAATCATGCTGAACGTTCAGTGAAACCTTGACGAGGCGCGCTAAGATAATGCCCAAAAGAGCTATGCGAGTCAAGGTTTCTGCGAAAACGTGGAGTTTTTTTGCCGATCCGGCGACCAGACTCTTGTCTATGTTGCAGGGTGGGATTCTAAATTCTCTTTTTTCGGTTGTCACCGACATGCCCCTACTAAACTAACCACTGTCGGATCAAATAATAGAGCTTAGGACGCGCGGGATTTGAATCTATTTAGTCTTCGTCAGGTATTTGAAACTCAGTGGTTTCAAGAGTTCTTTTCCAGCGAGGTTGATGAGAAAAGACTGGATATCATTTACGAACTCTCCCAGTTCAAGCCTGTAATTTCGCATGAAGTCGTCATAGTCCGAGTAGTTCCTATGAATTGAAATCATAAAGGAATCAGCTCCGGGTCCTCGACATGCCCCAGCCATAATGATATTGGGCTGGCCCATGAGCCAATCTAGTCCTTTTTTGCGAGTAATTTCATACTCCTTTTTCGAAGCAATTCGGGATCTGATCTTGACGAATGTTATGGCTAGAATCTCATAACCAAGCTTTTCCCATTTCGGAATAGTAGTGTATCCGTCAATCAGCTCCTTCTCTAGAACTGTTCTCCTTCTGGTTACAGTAGGCTGAGAGATACCGAGGACCTTAGCCAACTCTCGGTCACTTCTTCGACTATTTTTAACCAATTCCCAAAGAATCTCGTAATCGATCGGTTTCAAATTCTCCATGAAACTTCATTTTGTTATATGTTTTCCTGCACCTTTTATGGTTTTTGGAAGAATTCAAACCTGTCTTAATCCATTGCTGTATCTTTTGAAAAATTGACGATGCCGTGTCATCGATGAATTTGTTTTCCAAGCCGCTAAGCATAAACACGCGTCTTTAAACGTCCTGCTTCACGTTTAGAGCGTTCATTTGTCTATATACTGATTGCTCGCAAACACTCACAGGCAGAAAAAAACAGAAGCGCGCGCTGGTTAGAAAGAAATTGTGGTGGCCGCGCTTTGCGTGGCAGCAGCAGTCTATGAGTTTTTTACTTGTAGGCTATGAATTCTTTTCCAAGCAGTTCTCTGGCTATAACTGTTCTTTGTATGTTTGTGGCTCCTTCAGCTCCGACGCAGTAGGACATTATGCCGCGCAATCCCATTTCTAAGGGGCATTCTTTTGTGTATCCGTATGCCCCAAGCCAAATCATCGTGTGCTTGTAGATTTCGAAGGTCAAGTGCGGTGCAATGAGCTTGCAGGCAGCGATCATCTTGGTTACTTCAAGCGGTGAGAACCTGTTCTCCTTGTACCGTGCATCCATCATCCATGCCGTTCGATAAGCCAACGATCTCAAAGCTTCCAAGTGCGCCCAGTCGTCTGCCATTTCAAACTGGATGCCTTGGAACTTGCCGATTGGTCTGCCGAAGGCTTTGCGTTCCTTTATATAATCCATTCCAATGTCAAGTGCGCGTCGTGAAGCGCCAACGCAAACAGCCGAGATCAAAATGCGTGCGGTGTCGAAACCTTCCATTGTGAGGTAGAAGCCCTTGTCAACCTCGCCTAGGCGATAGTCATCTGGTATTTTGACGTTTTTCATAAGGAATCCACCTGTTGAGATTGCCATTCTTCCCATGTCGTCATAGCGTTTGTTGACTTCAACTCCAGGCTCTTTTATTGGCACGTAGAAGCCCGTCATTCCGCGGTGTGATGCTTCTGGCGGTGCAGGTGAAGTTCGTGCAATGACGAAGTACCCGCCGCCAAGTCTCTTTGCCTCTTCAGTTCCGCTTATGTACGTTTTCTCTCCATTGAGAATCCAGTCATTGCCTACTTTCTTGGCTGTTGTTTTGAAGGCTGCAACATCTGAGCCGCCGCCGGCTTCTGTTGAGCCGATGCCTATGAAAGCATCGCCTTTGAATGCTGGACGTATCACGTCGTTACGGACTTTCTCGCTTGCATATCTGTCGACAACGTAGCCCCATGATGATTCTACAAGCCAGAGTACCGGAAGGGCAATGCTGACGTCTGCGTAAGCTAGTTCTTCTGCTGCGATGCAGGCTGTAACCCAGTCTGCGCCTGTTCCGCCGTGTTCCTGCGGTGCCGTCATTATGTTCAATCCCATTTCACCCATGCTTCTGAGGACTGACTGCGGAATCTCGCCTTTAGTGTCCATTTCCCTGATTTTCTCTATCGGAAGGTTCTTTTCACACCATTCTCGTACAGCCTTGCGAAAAAGTTCCTGTTCTTCAGTGAATCCAAATTCTACCATTTGCTTCACCTTTTGTTGAAGGTCTTACGAAAGCGGATATAAAAGTTGTTTGGAACGTTAACCGCTAATCTTGGCTACAAGTTCCTCAGCCGGACTCTGGTTCAAATGCAACCCAAGCTTCTTCTCGTCAATACCTAGAGCAAGGCCGAGCAGCTGGGTATAGTAGACTACGGGCACGTTAAGCTTCGCACCTACGGTTGTTCCAGCATCTTTCTGCCGAGCATCAAACATCAGTTGGCAGTCTGGACACGAAACAGCCATGCCTCCCACGTTCAAGCCTTGCACAGCTTTAAGCTTAGACCCAGCAAGCGAAAGGGCGCTGTCAGGATGGCTTCGATTCAACGCAGCTCCACAACAATCCAGTTTTTCAGCGTAATCCACCGATTCAGCACCCAGCGTAGCTATCAACTCATCGAACTTTCTCGGATTTTCCGCATCGTCAACTCTTCCAAGATCACTATAACGTATTATCTGGCAGCCAACGTGGGACGCAATTTTCAAACCCTTAAGCGGTTTCTTGACAGCTTTCTTCACTTTTTCCAGCCCAACAAAGTCATGGAGAAAATCGATCGTATGCCAAATCTTGATGTTGGGATTGTACTCAAGACCTTCCACTTTCAGCAAATCAAAGATTTTCTTAGCGGTCTTCGGGCTTCTCTTGATCGTGTCCTGGGCTTCAGAGATCGTGAAGTGGCAGCGATTGCATGGAACAAGAAGGTTGTCCAGACCTGTGAGGTTTGCTAGAGCCAGAATCCTTGTTGCCAGAAAGCTTGCAGCAAACTCGTTCATACTTTTCACAGGGTCTCCACAGCAGAAAGTCTCCCGCAGATCCACTAGTTCAATGTCAAATTTTGGAAGCGTTTCGCGGAGCGACATTTCATAGGCGTACTGGTTTGCCTGAATGCAGCAACCCCAGAAGACCGCGACCTTCACTCTACTTCTCCTCCATGGCCTTCATGAAGGCAACTTGAAAGCTCTCCTTGGGAAACTTGATTTTCGGAAGCTTCAAGCATTCTCGGTCAACCGTTTCCATCTTTCTGGTCACAATTTTCTGAGGAGGTTCTGCCAACCCGGTTTCGAGTATCTGTGAAACAGCTTTCAGAAAACCTTCAGGCACCTTTGCCTCCTTCTCGACGGCAAGATTCCTCAGAGCCATAATGACATGATATGGCGATGCCTTTTGCGGACATCTCTGTACACATTTTAGGCAGGTCGCGCACGTCCAAATTATGTCCGAAGATGGCAATTCGTCGACGAAGCCCAAGTTGACGAGCTTCATTATTTCATTAGGCTTCAGCTCCAACAGTTTCAATGCTGTGCACCCGCTCGTGCATTTCATACATTGGAAACAGTTTACAAGTTCTCTTCCCTTGAGCTTCGCCAATATCTTGCCTCGTGATTCCAGGTTGGGCTTGGCCATCGACATCAAATCTACGAGGCTCAACTCACTTTCCCCCTTCAGCACAAGTCTCTGCCAGAGCTGCTTCAACCTGGGTTAAAACTTGCTTGTTGTTGTACTGCTGAATCTTGATGGCGCTTGTTGGACATGCTGAGCTGCACGCTCCACACCCCTGACACATCGCTTCAATAACTTCAGCCCTTAGTTTTTCCTCGCCTTTCACAGTTTCAGGCTTCATCTCTATTGCGACAAAGGGACAGATTGACTCGCAAATTCTACACCCACTGCACAAGTCCTTATCAATCACGGCTTTCAACGGTTCAAGCTCAATTTCACCGCTTGAAAGCAAATCTATAGCCTTGGCGGCTGCTCCGCTTGCCTGCGCCACCGTGTCAGGGATGTCTTTAGGTCCTTGACATGCACCTGCCAGGAAAACTCCTGCCATCGCACTTTCAAGCGGTCTTAGCTTCGGATGCGCTTCCAACAGGAAACCATCCGCGCTTCTTGAAGCATGGAACAGTGCGCTGATTTTCGGAAGATCGTTGTTTGGAACGAGTCCTGTTCCGAGAACAACCAGGTCTGGATGGATTTGCAGAAGCTTGTTTGTGTTCTTGTCATAAACGTCAAAATAGAGTGAACCGTCAGTCGCCGCGTGAATTTCTGAAGGTATGCCGGCTATGAAGTCGATGTCCATGTTTCTTGCGCGCGTGTAGAATTCGTCGTAGCCTTTGCCGAAAGCCCGCAGATCGACGTAACATACGTATATCCTTACGTTGCCATGAATCTTTTCGCGAGCAAGAATTGCCTGTTTCAGCGTTACCATGCATCCGACGCGGCAGCAATATTCATGAAAACGTTTGTCACGAGAACCAACGCACTGGATGAAGGCTATTGTTTTCGGCGTCTTCCCGCCTTTGGGGCTGTGAATCTTTCCGCTTGTCGGTCCAGACGCGTCTGATATTCTTTCAAACTCCATGTTAGAAATGACGTTTTTGAAGCGTCCATATCCGAGTTCAGCCATTCTTGCAGCGTCGAAGACTTCCGAACCAACCGCGACAACTATTCCGCCTACCTTGACCTGAATCCTTTCCGGCTGCTGCTTGAAGTCTATAGCCTTGGGTTCACAGGCTATTTGACATTTGCCGCAAACGTCTTTATCAAACTTCAACCTCAAGCAATGCTCTGGATCAACTACCGCGATTTTCGGCACCGCATACGCAGAGTAAATGTAAACAGCCCGTTTTTCAGTGAGGTTCTCATTGAATTTGTCAGGGACTTTGACTGGACAGACTTTCGTGCATAATTCACAGCCGACGCATTTCTTTTCATCAACGTATCTAGGTTTCTTAAGGATTGAAACCTCATAGTTGCCGACGAAGCCGTTTACGGCTGTGATTTCTGCGTTTGTTAGGAGCGTGATGTTTTGATGTTTGGCCACGTCAACCATTTTCGGCGTCAAAATACACGCGCTGCAGTCAAGCGTTGGAAAGGTTTTGTCCAGTTGGGCCATTCGTCCGCCGATGCTGGGGGTCTTTTCCACAAGATACACTTTGAAACCAGCGTCAGCAAGATCGAGTGAGGCTTGTATGCCCGCGATTCCACCGCCTACAACTAGGACGTTTTTTTCCACGCTTACTTTACGTTTCTCTAACGGTTCCAGAAGTTTTGCATGGGCGACACCCATTCTAACCAGTGCTTTGGCTTTTTCAGTTGCCCTTTCAGGCTCGTGAATATGGACCCAAGAAACATCTTCTCGCAAATTGACTATTTCAGTCAAATACGGATTAAGCCCAGCCTCAGCAACCGCCTTGCGAAACGTGTCCTCGTGCATGCGGGGAGAGCAAGTTGCAATGACTATTCTATCAAGCTTATGGGCTCTAATATCGTCCTGAATCAACCGTTGACCAGGTTCAGAACACATGTAAGTATAATGCTTGACTGTAACCACGTCTGGCAAAGTTTTGGCGTACTCAGCCACCTTTTCCACGTCAACAACGCCGGCGATGTTTAAGCCGCAGTGGCAGACGTACACGCCTATTCTTGCCATAAGTCAGCCATCCACAACATTATCATAGGCACAATTGAATCTAATTCCGCCTGAAGCTGTCTATTATCCTTTCTGTCAAAAAACATGATGTTCTAATGTTCAATCCTGTCCATCGGAATAGCGCACGCACAATGAACGGCTTTGTACCAAAGGTCTGGTTAGTATACCGAAACCTTGGCTACCCCTTTCACATTCAGCAATTGTAGAATGAGTTCCCCTGGAATTTTCTTCTCGGCAATCAACGTCAGTTTCGGTTCCGGCGAAAGCTCCGGATCGTCCACGATCGCTTGTCTTATGCTCAAACCATTTCTAGCCAAGATTTGCGCCGAGTTGGCTAGTATTCCCGGGATTTTCGCATCAACAGGCGTTATCTCAACCACTCCTAACCCAAGAGGCTTAGCGATTTCCTTCAATGAAAGTCCAGCGGATCTTATTCCTTCAAATATCTCCCGAAGTTCACGGTTGGATTTGATGGCGTTCAACGTTTCCTTAACAGTTCTTCTATCCACTCCGGCGGCTCGGGCCACACGTACTGGGGGGATTTCGATCTCGTTGAGGTAGATTCTGCCGTTTTTGACGCTTAGCCCGTTTTCTATCAGGACTCGTGACACTTTGAGCCTTTCTGGATGTCCTTCGAAGTATTTTTTCACGTTGCTCCACATGTTACGTCTTCCTACATGTACATTTTTGTGCAATAAAGTATAAATATGTTCGTGCAATCAGATTGTTTATAATGTTACATACATGCACATAAATGAGCATTGGTGACGAAAATGGGACAGACAAAAAGAAAAGAATACGTAACGATCCTGAAGCAAGACGAAATGCCCACATCGTGGTACAATATTCAGGCCGACCTTCCTGAAGCACTGCCACCTCCCTTAGACCCTACAACGTTGAACCCAATAAACCCGGCAATGCTGGAAAGAATATTCGCAAAAGAACTCGTGAGGCAGGAAGTTGCCACTGATCGTTACGTCAAAATACCAGATGAAGTGCTTGACGCTTACCTGGGACTACCTCGTCCGACGCCGCTGTATCGTGCATACAGGCTTGAAGAATTCTTGAAGACACCTGCACAAATATACTTCAAATGCGAAAACTTCAGCCCCACAGGAAGCCACAAAACCAACACCGCCCTCGCACAGGCTTATTATAACAAGAAACAAGGGATTGAAAGACTCGCCACCGAAACAGGAGCAGGACAGTGGGGCACAGCCTTGGCCTTGGCAACTAGACTTTTCGGTTTGAAATGCCGAATCTACATGGTCCGGGCAAGCTACCAACAGAAGCCAGGCAGAAGGATAATCGCTCAGGTATATGGCGCGGAAATGTTCTCATCGCCAAGCGACCAAACAAACTTTGGAAGAAAACTCCTCAAAGAAAACCCGAACAATCCAGGCACACTCGGCATAGCCATCACCGAAGCAGTGGAAGACACCCTTGCCCACGAAGACACCAGATATTCTCTCGGTTCAGTGCTAAACCACGTTTTGATGCATCAAACAATAATCGGGCTCGAAGCCAAGAAACAGTTTGAACTCCTCGACGTTCAGCCCGACGTGGTATGCGGATGCGTAGGCGGCGGCTCCAACTACGGAGGCTTCTGCTTCCCATTCATGGTGGACAAACTCAAGGGTAAAACGAACACGGAATTCGTTGCATGCGAATCAAAAGCCGTTCCACACACGACCAGAGGCGTCTACACCTACGATTACGGCGATACAGGCAAAATGACCCCGTTGATTAAGATGCTGACAATCGGACACGAGTATGCTTGCCCACCTGTTCATGCAGGCGGCTTACGATATCACGGAATGTCACCGCTAATATCCTACCTGATCCACAAAGAGTATGCAAAATCAGTTGCCTACGGTCAAAAAGAAATTTTCGAAGCCGCCACAACACTCGCACAAACAGAAGGCATGATAACAGCACCTGAAACCGCGCACAGCTTGAAATTCGTGATCGACGAAGCCCAGCGTTGCAGGAAGACTGGACAGAAAAAAGTGATTGCAATGAACTACAGCGGACACGGCCTGCTTGATCTGTCAGCTTACGAGCAGTATCTTGCCGGAAGCCTTGTGGAGTATGAACCGGTGAAAATTGAAGTGCCAACTTTCAACCTAAAAAGGTGAAGGAACATTGACCACCACTGTTCTAAGAACCGAGAATGCGAACTTCAAAATAGCTTTGGTGCCTATCGATGACCTTAGGCCTCATGAAAAAGGCTCACCCTTGTACTTGGAGCTTCTCAGACAAGAAATTCTCAGGGACGGAATGCTAAAGTATCCAGTGATTGCCGACGAAGAGACACACGTTATCCTGGACGGCATGCACCGCTGGTTAGCTTTGAAAAGCCTTGGCTACAAATACGTGCCCGTAATGTTGGTTGACGCGTTTCAGAAGCCAGCGATTCGTGTTGGAAGGAAAAGAATTCATCGTTACCAGAGCGATTTCAATGAAGAGATTACCGTTGACAAGGTTATTTCAACAGGACTCAGCGGCAAACTGATGCAACCGCGCTCTACCAGACATTTCTTTCCATTCTCTAAATTTCAACTCATCAATTATTCATTACACCTGCTTAGAAAAAGCGTGCCTTCCGACGTTTCACCATACCTTGCCGAAATGACCGTAAAAGAATGTAGTTTAGCCATCCGCGAGTGGCTGGAAGAGATATCTGAGGAACTTGAGTTTCTCGACAAACGCAAGACGGAAGTGGAGAAGGAAAAAGAAGAATTCCTGAACAGAGTCAAAAGTTTAGGAAATGGTTTCTCAACTTCTCACGCTATCTGAGTCTAATTAAGCTAAGCAAGAATGCGCATAGGTTATTAGCAAAGAAATATTATACTAGCCGCGAGGCAGTTTGCGTGATCTCGATCAACGCTCCACAAATCGGCAAAGAAGAGATCGAAGCTGTCACCAAAGTTATGAAAAGCGGCATCCTGAGTCATGGAATCGGCGCGGGTCCAATGGTCACAGAGTTTGAGAAAGCTTTTGCGAAATACGTGCAGGCGAGACACGCAATCGCCATGAACTCAGGAACATCCGCTTTGCACAGTGCACTTGCCGCGGCAGGTGTGAAACAAGGTGACGAGGTAATATTGCCGAGCTTTACGTTTGTCGCGACGGCCGAAGTCGTTATTTTCAACAGAGCTAAACCCGTCTTCGTCGAAATCAACCCGGACACATACACTATTGCACCTGAGAAAATTGAGAAGGCCATCACCAAGAAGACCAAGGCAATCATGCCTGTAGATCTATACGGTATGCCTTCCGACATGAAGCCGATAAAAGAACTTGCTGACAAGCACGGACTGAAAATCATAGAGGATGCTGCTCAAGCCCACGGAGCCATGTACATGGGGAAACCTCCTGGCGCGTTTGCTGATGCCGCGTGCTGGAGTTTCTACGGAAGCAAGAACATGACGACAGGCGAAGGCGGAATGCTCACCACTAACAGCAGCGAAATCGCAGAGACAACAAGAATCATTCGAAGCCACGGAGAGAAACAGAAATACATGTCCCTCATGCTTGGACACAACTATCACATGCCAGAGATAGAAGCAGCAATAGGCACAGTGCAGCTGAGGAAACTGCCAAAGTTCGTTGCGAAAAGACGTGAAAACGCGAAAAGACTCAGCAAAATCCTAGAAAAAACGAAGAAGGTTCAGTTGCCAACGGAACCAGAGGGTTTCAAGTGCAGCTACTATCTCTACACTGTAAGGCTAAAAAACGCCAAGGCCGAAAAGAGAGATGCGCTTGTTGAAAAGCTAAAGCAAGAGGGAATAGGCGCTTTCATCTGCTACGTGAATCCTATTCATCTCATGCCCTACTACCACAAATATGCAAAACACAGGCTGCCAGTGACAGAAACCGTTTCAAAGCAAGTTTTCTCCTTACCCGTTCATCCAGGCGTCACACCCAAGCAAATAGACTTCATAGGCGAAACAACGCTAAGATTATTGTGCTAAGTCTTACACGCTAGGTTTAAATAGAATCATCCTCTAGTATTGAACCCCCGCCTTAACTGGGGTTTTAAGAGGTATCATTCATGCGGAAAACCAAAGTCATTATAATGGGCGCGGCTGGTAGAGACTTCCATAACTTCAACGTCTACTTCAGAAAAAACGACGCCTACGAAGTTGTTGCGTTCACCGCAACACAGATTCCTGGAATAGAAGGAAGAAGCTATCCGACTGAACTTGCAGGGCCAAAATATCCCAAGGGCATACCGATATACCCCGAGGAAAACCTGCCAAAACTCATCAAAGAACACGATGTCGACGAAGTTGTTTTCGCCTACAGCGACGTCTCACATGAATACATAATGCACAAAGCATCAATCGCTCTCGCTAATGGCACCGACTTTCGCTTGATGGGCCCCAAGACGACGATGCTGAAAGCAAAAGTCCCAGTGGTTTCAGTCTGCGCCGTCAGAACAGGATCGGGAAAGAGCCAAACTTCACGGCAAGTTGCCAAGATTCTGAAAGGCAAAGGCCTGAGCGTTGCAGCAATTCGGCATCCCATGCCATATGGAGACCTGCGAAAACAAATCTGGGAACGCTTCGCCTCTTACGAAGACCTTGACAAGTACGAATGCACGATTGAGGAAAGAGAAGAATACGAGCCGCACATCGACAACGGCATAATCGTTTACGCCGGCGTTGATTATGGAAAAATCCTGGAAGAAGCAGAGAAAGAAGCAGATGTCATCGTTTGGGATGGCGGCAACAACGACTGGTCATTCTACAAACCAGATTTGAACATTGTTGTAGCTGATCCTCACCGGGCTGGAAACGAATTGACTTATCATCCTGGCGAAACAAATCTGCGCATGGCAGACGTCATAATAATAAACAAAGTTGACACAGCTGATCCGGAGAAAGTCAAACAGGTCAAAGAGAACATCAAGATGGTCAATGCCAACGCGACGGTTCTGGAAGCTGCTTCACCTATAACAGCTGACAAACCAGAAGCGATCAAAGGAAAACGTGTGTTGGTAATCGAGGACGGACCGACAATAACTCATGGAAACATGCCCTATGGAGCCGGCATGATATTTGCCAAAAAGTTCGGAGCAGCAACAATTGTCGACCCGCGACCTTACGCCGTCGGTTCAATCAAAGAGGCATTCAAGAAGTACCCGCACCTGGGCGCGATTCTTCCAGCGTTAGGTTACAGTGAAAAACAGGTCGCGGAGCTGAAAGAGACAATCGACCACACTCCATGCGACGTAGTGGTGATTGGGACACCCATAGACCTGAGAAGAGTAGTGACAATCAAACAACCCACTGTAAGAGTCAATTATGAATTGAAGGTTCTTGGGCCTGTGTCACTTGAGCACATCTTAGACGAGTTCATCAAGAGAAGCGTGAAAAAGTAATGAGCGACGAAAAAGCAACTAACAATGAAAAAGCACCAAGCAATGAAAAAACAGAAGTTGAAAAGGGAGAAATCTCCCGTGTCAAAGTGAAATTCACGATCGAAGGCATGGGTGAAGCTGAAGGAGAGCTCGTACGCTTCTTGGCTCCGAGAACGATAGACATGATAGTCCGAAAACTCCCCATAGAAGGAAGAGCCGCCCAGTGGAAAGAAGAGGTCTACTTCGAAACACCCATCAAAATGGGAGAAGAAAAAGCTAAACCCACTGTTGAAACAGGAACAATTGCATTCTGGCCTATGGGAAGCGCCATATGCATTTTCTACGGAAAATCACAACCGTACAGTCCCGTGAACATCATCGGCAAAGTAACTGGCAATCTGGACTTGTTTAAGCAGATCAAGAGTGGAACAAAAATCAGGGTTCAAGGTCTCTAATAGACCAGGGAGCTTTCTCTCCACATTTTAATGAGTCTTTCACATTCCTCTACTACTTCTTTTTCATGGCTTTTACACTTCAATACCTCGAGAAACTCTATCCGTTTCTCGTCTGACCGCTTCTCTGCCTTTCCGCCATAGTAGAGTGTTCCTTCAAGATACTCTTTCATGTGGTTGGCTTTCTGCACAAAAACGCTGGCTGCATCAACCATGTTCTCCACCGTGTAATTATTCGCCCATAACATAGCTTCTGACTGGCGAAGCTGCGTCAAACCGTCAATCTCCTCTATGCTTCGGATGTAAGTTCTGAAAAAATCGTAATAACCAGCAGTTTTGATGAGAGCAATTGCTTGCTTCACTCTTTGTTTGAAATCAGCACTTCCTTTGACCCTTAGGCGATGTTTGTATCCCTTGTCTATGAGGGCCTTGGCCTGTCTGACTTCGTCTTCAGTATAAATTCTAGAAGGAAAATCCAAATAGATCTTGACCTTTCAAATCGTCGACAATCAGCAAAGAATATTGCAGACAATTATGAACGAATCAGTCTACCCTGTATATTTTGATGTTGTGATTTCCCGAAACAAATTTGATCGTGCCATTCCCCTGCAGTTGATCCAGCAGGTCCTTGGCCGCGCTCATGCGAATGTTGAAACGTGATGCCACAGAATAGGGCGTCAAAACGTGCATTTTCTTCAGTTCGCCGATAGTTTTATCGCTCTTCGCGTCTGGCGGAACTATCGAAGAGGGCTTTCTTTCTTTTGGCGCTCCCGCTTTTTCCTTTTTCTTCTTCTCTTTGTCTTCAGCGTCCTTCTTGTCTTGAGTACGTTCAATCTGTTTCAGGCTTAGCTTCTTTTTGCCACCCATGTTGATCAGCTTCCAGTACTGAAGTTTGAATTGTGGTTCTTAAGGGTTTTTCTACGTTGAATCTGTTCTCGACCAAAATGCTCGTAGAATGCGGCATCTGAACTTCTAGCACAGACTTTCCCAGTACTCTGCAGATTCGAAGCCTAGAGCGGTAGAGGTATAGGCACTCTTAGATTGAGAATACGTGAAAAAAGAAAGGAGAAAAGTGGCAAAATGGGGCTATCTGCCCATGACTTTTCTGGCTGCGATTTCAATGTCCTCAGATTTTATCGTTTTTCTTCCAGCATGCATTGCAAAATCCAAAGCTTCTTTTGCTATTTTCACGCCGATATCTTCGAGCGCCTTAGCCAACTCTTTTGCTGCTGCTTCGCTTACTCTGTCTGCTCCAGCCTTCTTGCATAATCTATGCATTGGGGCTACGGCTAATTCTAAATCGACCATAAACAGTCCTCAGCAGCTTCTTTTTCTCTTTAAAGCCATATTTAACGTTTGTTATTCCTAATCCTTCACAAAAAGTCGCCCTCTGCTACATGACTGCACCACTGCAGATGGCTTTCAGGTAAGCTAGACCAAGTCTTCTAACATTGCGAAGATTGAAAATCGCAATGTCTCTTAGGGCGTATGTCTTTTCCAAGTCGAGGATGAACGCATGGCCTAGAAAATATCCTGTTTGCTTCTTTCCTTGAATGTCATACCAAGAACCGAAGAAATCCTTTGTTGCGGCATGCTTCTCTAGTCGTTCAAGAAATTCTGCTGCTAACCAACTCTTGTGTTGCTCGCACCAAGACAGCCATTTCCTACTTGACGCCATGTGCCATGTTTCCTTTCCAAGAATAACGTGTTCACATCTCTGGGCGAATCCTTCAACGTAAAGTCGGAACAACGGATCATCGCTGGCGCTTTCGAATGCTTCCCATTCGTTGCGCCATTTCATGTGGACAAGGTGCCCTACTTCGTGGGCTACGACACCTTCAAGCTTGTTTTTCCTGTGCCATTTTTCCTCCGCAATGTTTTCCAAGCCCAGCAGGACCGCGGGCAGATTGTTGTACTTGGTTGCCCATCCTGCGCCACAGCCAATACCAACGTATATGACGAAGGCCACGTTGAAATCCAAGCCTAACGCTTTCATGGCCTCAGCATACGTAGGTTCGCACACGTAAAGAAGGTTGTTTCTCGCTTCTTGCATCAGCCTGAAACGTTGTGGTATAGACTGCAGAACTTTTCTGGCTATTTCTCGCCAGTCTACCTTCATCTCCTCGTAGTTTCTGACTTGCTTCTGCAACAGCTCAGGATAATCGTTCATGTACCGAGTCTGCCATAATGTAACCTGTTCATCAACATTCTTAGAACATGAAGCTTTCCAGTAAGACAAGAAATCCTCACAAGTATCTATTAAGATACATCGCCCTTTCATTGCTAACCATCACATTTCTTAGAAGAGGAAATTATAAAAGGCAACGCATCGTGAGTGGATGGTCAAAGTGAATCCGCCATGAAGTTCGTTGACGCACACATACATCTTTCAGACGAAGAATATTCAGCGTGCATCGACGAAATTGTGGCAGAAGCCCAAGGCGCCAACGTCGTCGCTTTGGTTTCCAACTCTATGGACTTGAAGACCAGCGTCAAGAGTCTCGAATTGGCTGAACGGTTCTCAGGAATGGTTTACGCTGCTTTGGGGGTTCATCCTTGGACGGTCAACAACTTGACCGAAGATGAATTTCAGCAGACGTTAGATCTGATCAAAAAACACTCGAAAAACAAGTCACTAGTGGCAATCGGAGAGATAGGACTGGACTTCAAATACATGAACATCTGGGACAAGCAACTAAAGGTCTTCGATTCGATGCTGCACACGGCTGAAGAACTTAAGCTGCCCGTCATAATTCACTCTCGAGGAACAACAGCACAAATCGTTGACATGCTTCCATCATACAACGTCAAAAAAGTCCTGCTACACTGGTTCAGCAACCCAATAAGCGCACTTTCAAAGGCTGTTGAAAACGGGTATTACATTTCCGAAGGCGCTCCTGTAGTTTATTCAAACGGAATACGTGACGTCGTCAGAAAAGTTCCCATAAGTAATCTGTTGACAGAAACCGACGGCCCCGTACGTTTTTTCAAACCGCCTTTCCAAGGCAAGAGAACGACCCCCGCATTCATTCCAACAATTGTAAATGCAATTGCCGAATTGCAGAAATTGACACCTGAAAGCGTGTCCGAACATGTCACGAAGAATTTTGAGGCTCTCTTCGGGATGAAGTTAAGCCCGACGGGCTGACTTCTGACTGATTAGCGCGCGCAAAGCGAACTTCTGATGGAAGCCATTTTGAACATTTTGAAGGAAAATGCCCTCGACAAGAAGCTTTTTGAGAGTGTGGAAAATCGGAGGCTGAGGGAAAGTAAATAGAGGCATCTCGCTCTCGACATTGGAACTAGTCTCGGATTTTTCGCATGCTAACTAGGGCAAGTATTCCGCCGGCGATCGGCAACAGCCCTATCACAAACGCGGCTGTAGTAATTCCAAGAGAGGTTCCAAAAAGTCTCTCAAGCACTGTTAGGGTTGCCAGATAGAGTGGAAGCCGAAAAAGACCGAAGATTATGCTCATCAGCGCGCCTAGCATGTAACTCCTTAACAGGATAAGCACGCCTCCCACTCCAACTGCAAATCCGCCTGCGAAAATCAGACTGCTCAGGATGTCTATTGTGTAAGCACCGTATAGACCTGGTGAGAACGTGTTAATGCTCCCGCCGATAATTATCAGGACTCCGCTGATTACGCTTAGGATGCCTCCGATAATAGCGCGGCGTGGCAGTCGAGTAATGGGTTTCACTCCGAGAAAATCCTTTACCGGATGTCTCAAAGTCAACGGCATCGTGGTTGCTTCTAAAACGACGAGCACAATGCAGAGAATTCCAGTTGGATAGAATTGGGCGAACTGCGAAGAAACATCCTGGTGAGCTCCCAAGAGGAGAGATAAGTAGTACAGTGGGATCAGACTTCCGAACACTATCAAGGCTGACTTGGTTATGACCGTTTTCCAACTCCATCGCCTGCCAGTGAAAATCCCGAAGGCTGAGGCAAAACCGAGAACCGCGATGATCATGATGGGCAGGGATCCTGAGGAAAACTCGATCAACGTGAACGTCACCAATGGCGAATATCCTGAGAGAAACCAAAACGTTGAGACGGCAGCAGTGCACAACTCTAGCAATGCGAGGAAGAAAGCTTCTCTCGGCATTTTCTCAAGTCTTCTCATTTTGCGGCGTTCCATTTCCCTCCATGACTCAATGGCTTCGATGGACAGCAGCGCCTCCTTTCCCGCGTCAGTAAGACCATATAGTCCATCCTCACGAACCGCTATGAGTTGTCTGAGCTTCTTGAGGTGATAGTCGAGGTTGCCGCTGCTTTCAATGTCTAGTTGTCTCTTCAGAAATGCAAAGCTGGCAGGCTGCTTCTCAAGAATTTTCAAAATTTTTATCCGTACTGGATGTGAAATTGCCTCGAAAAGCTCTGCTGAGTCGCTCATTCAAGACTCCTCAAGACTCTCTTGTGGATACTCGTAGATAATTCTTGCATTCTTGACCATGGCAAAATCACTAGTCAACAGTTGTAGACTGGATGGTCAAGAGAATAGGAGTTAAGTGCAACCAGCTGCTTGTGTGCATCATAGCGAGCGCGATTGTTTGAGTATGAACAGGATGATGCAGGCTTTCAAAATCGCAGGTAGCCTAGTGAGATACAAGATGAAGTCCCCTAGACCTTTCTTTGTGAGTTACCAGATAACTCTCCGATGTAACCGAAAATGCGTGTTCTGCGATGCGTGGAAGGTCAAAATTTTCAGAGAATTAGACACAAGGCAAGGAATGAAAATCGTTGGCGAACTTGGAGACCTCGGCGTCGCAGTGCTAGGCATTACAGGTGGCGAACCACTGATCAGAACAGACTTGGAAGAAATAGCCGCATACGCTAAACATAAAGGGATTATTGTTGGACTGAATACAAATGGTACCTTGCTGACCCCGCAAAGGGCGAAGTCCATATCAAGCGTGTTTGACACAGTCTTTGTTTCTCTGGACGGGTTTGAGAACACGCATGACAAAATTCGAGGAGAAAAAGGAACGTTCAGACAAGCTCTGGCCGGATTGAAGAACCTGCTTGCGGTAAAACGAGATTGCACTGTCGGCGTGAACTTTGTTCTGAATAACATCAACTACAAAGAATTCCTTCCATTCTGCAATTGGATCAAGGACCTAGGTGTTCCCGTCACGTTATTCCCCGTCGGCGGGAAAGACAAATTCATTTCAGCCTACTCGATTCCCAGCAACGAAGTTGATGACTTCGTTCGAGACATACTGAAGGAGAAAGTAAATAACCATTTTCTTGGGCCTTCAGAAAAGGTCATTGCACTTATCCCAAAGTTTGTGAAAGGCGAGATGCCGTACATCTGTGATGCGGGACGACTATACCTTGGTGTGTCTCCCATTGGTGAACTGCGCATCTGTCCGATCGGACCGGACTCTCCTGACTGGAAAGTCGGGTCACTTGTAACTTCTTCTATGACAGAACTGCTACGCACGAGTCGCTTTCGTGAAGTACTTCAGGCTAGAGAACATTGCACGCCTTGCCTCGCAGGTTGCACAACGCCTTATTCATTGTTGTTTAGAGGTTCTGTTAAGGATCTCGCGAAAGAAGCGTTAACCGCTTACAAAATT
>Ga0315280_10001007_pt1 | contig 50279 bp, 40 predicted proteins | sample YL17G06_40_MG_FD_203697 | JGI IMG/M metagenome (GOLD analysis project Ga0315280, IMG submission 203697) | Sediment microbial communities from Yellowstone Lake, YNP, Wyoming, USA - YL17G06_40 | ecosystem: Environmental > Aquatic > Freshwater > Lake > Sediment | place: USA: Wyoming | collected... | reverse complement strand
CCCGCCAGCTGGCGGGCTGAAGCATGCTCCAGGGAGAGAGGAAGGGTCTCTCTCACCCCGGCTGAAGCCGGGTGCAAACGAGGATCAAGCCGTCTTCGGGGCGGCTGAAAACCATTAAACGCTTGTGCGTGGGAGTGTGTGTGGATATAGCGACTTCTGGAGAGACGCAAATGATGAAGTTCACGAGAAGACAAGGGACAACGATCTATCTACAGGCAAGACATTGCATCCTTGTTGCGTACGTCACTATTCTGACCTTGGCGGTTGCGCTTGCACAGACGTCGCCCGACAAGCCAAAGGCGACGGACTGGGCGCAACTTCAGGGTAACGCTGCCCACACCGGCTTCAGCCCTGACCAGCCGCGGCCGCCTTTCCAGCTCAAGTGGGTGCGCGACCTCAAGGAGCCGACCCAATCTGCCTCCCAGGTCATTCTGGCTGAGGACAAGATCTTTGTGGGCACGGGCTGGGGGAACCTGCACGCGCTCAACTTGAGCGATGGAAAGACGCTGTGGACGTATCGCACCGATGCCCCCATCTTCGGCACGCCTGCTTACGCCGACGGTCGGGTCTTCGTCGCTTCCTGCGACCGCCGTGTATATGCCGTGAGTGCAGCGGACGGCAAGCCGCTCTGGACCTACGCGACCGGCGAGCCGATTTGGGCATCTCCTGTGTTGGCAGAACGCTGTGTGTATATCGCCGGACGGGACGGTTTTGTTTATGCCCTGGATGCTGCCACGGGCCGACTCGCCTGGAAGTCCCCAGTCGCCGAACCCGTTCTCTCCACCCCGGCGTTCGCAGACGGTGTGCTGTATGTCGGGGTGGGCGACATGCGCGTCTATGCTCTGGACGGTCGCGACGGCCACCTTGTGTGGAAGTCCGAGAAGATTCCCGGCGCCGCCTTTCGCGAATACTGGCTGGTGGCCTCGCACGGCGTGGTGCTGGCGACGGTCCAGCATCCCTTCTCCACCCGTCACATTGATCGCAGTCTCGATCAGTTGGTGATGCGACCCTTCATTGACGCTCATCGCGACGACCGCGTCCTTGTCGAAGACGAAGTCTTCCCCGCTCTGGCGGAACAGTATCGCAGGCATCCCCAGTGGCGCACACACTTCGCGCTCGATGCGGCCACGGGTCGGGAGAAGTTTATCCCGCCCATTGTGGGCGTCGAAGGCGGTGGCTGCATCAGCATGCCCGCCGCGGTGAGTCCCGATGGCTGGGCCTACACGATGTATGGTAACATCACGCTGGCGGCATCCGGCAAGGCATTCCTGGGGCGCTATCATCTCAAGAACGGGCGGATGGAACCGCTGCTAAAGAACCGCTTCGCCGGCGCGGCGCAGATGCCGGGACGACCGGGTTTCGTGCTCCGCGATGGTGCTCCGCCCGGCTCGGGCGATCTGTACGGCGGCTTCGCCGTGATGGACCAGTCCTGGGGGGTGACAGTCGGCGGCTCCATCGTCTTCCCCGTGCGTGATCCCAGCCACCCGCGCGACGCACCCCACTTCAATTGGCACGATCTGCGAACGGGCGAAGGCGGCGGATTCGCCGAGCAACTTCGGCAGTTGGAGGGCTTGGGCACTTTTGGTTGCGGTTACCATTCCACCTGTTCCGCGGTGGCAATTCGCGGCAACATTCTGGCATACAAGTCCCCCCAATCGGTCATTTTCGTATTTGAAGGACAGTAGGAGAGCGAGAACGTATGACCTTACAAATGGGTAGGGCGCTCTTGGCGTTAGTCGCCATCGTTTTGTTGTCCCCCCATATTCCTGTATCGGAGACCCGCACTGCGGTCGCTGCGCGGGTTTTCCAGACCGACGCGGCCCTGAGCCTCCGCGTTCAGACTTCGCCGCGCGGCGTGACACTCGCCCGCACCAGCCAGCGCATCGCCGAGAGCCGCAAGCAATCGCCCGATGCCTACGTCGGTGTGGCAGATCCACTGCTCACGGTCGTATTGGGCGCTGTGCCAGACTTCCGGCCCGAAGGCTGGACTCATCAGCGCGGTCGTTGCAAGGCAGACGGCGGTGATGCCACGGTGATATTCAACCGGCTGTCTCCTGCGGTGCTTTTTGAAATCCCCGCTCGCCAGATCACGTTCGCCGCGCCGACGCCCGACGCGCCGCTGCCGAAGTTTGTGGCCTTTGTCCAGGGAGGAAGCGTCAAAGTCCTTGCGATCGGCGGGGAGATTCCAATGGCCCTGGACGAACCCTGGCTGTTGCTGTGGTTCGGCGACCGCGCGCCGTTGCGCGGCCATGCTTTTCCCTTCGACGTCCAGCAACCCTCCGGTGCCGGCGGCAAACTCCTGCGCGCGATCCAGTTCGATGCGATGGACCTGCCGCTGCTGGTCCGCTTGGAACACCGTCCCAAGACCCTGAGCGTATCGGCGGGCCAAGTGGTGCTGCGGTTCGAGGCCGCTGCCGGCAAATGCGCCGTGATGCCCCTGTTCGGCGGGCGCGTCTTCCTGTCCCGGGAAACCGAAGCGTGGAAAGATGGCATGCCCGACGACGTGCTCCGGCAGTGCCGACTGTGGACACGGCTGCTGCGCGACTTCCCAGTCGCTGTGGACGAATCGTTCACGCTGGCTTCGGAGCGCGACGTGCTGGAGGTGTCTCAGGCCTTTCACTGGGTTTCCTTCCAGGACGACTGGAACAGCCCGCCGGTCAAAGCGGCGCCTCTGCCGCCCATGCTGGCTCTGGCGCTGGGCAGCGGCATGCCGGTCAAGTTCTTCGCGGACGGGCGCAAGAGGGAACCGACGGATTTCAACCTGATGGACAGCGCCGGTTTGATGATGGGCATCGAAGGCGCCGATGCATACGTGTGGCGACTCGAGGGCTTTTGGAACCGCTTTCTCGCCGAGCCGCCCGCCCCGCCGGTGGCGGCCGAAGCACGCCCGCTCGCGGAGAAACTCGAACAGGCCGTCGGCAGGATGGTCGAAGCGGGGCACCTTCGACCACTGTTCTATGCTTACAGCGCGTTGGGCGGGGACTGGTACTCCCACTTCTACTGGGTCGGCACGCCCGAACTCGCCTGCACGCTGGCGCAGGCGTGGCCCTGTCTGTCGGACGACCTGCGTCGGCGCGTCGCGGCCTATATGCGCGAGGAGTGGCAGAAGTATCCGCCCTTTCGCATCGAATCGCGCTACTACGAGGAGGGAACGTGGCGCGCGCCTTACGACATGCCCTGGGAAGACGTGGAGACTGCCACGGCCATGCGGCGCGACCAAGCCTGGCGCCAACGCAACTTCCTGCTGGACTTCTACCGCATCGCCGCTTGGCACGACACGACCGGCGAGCCGCCCGACGGCAGCGCGTTTCGCAGCGAAGCGCGAAAACTCCTCGAAGGACTGGCATCGCAACAGGATTGGGCGATCCTCGGCCCGCGACGATTGAAAACAGTCACCAGTCACCCCGACCTTCGCTTTATGAACCTGCAAGGTTCAGCCGCCTACAACAGTTGGCTTGGTGGCGCGGTGGGGGTCTTGCGTCTGGCTCGCCGCCACGGCTGGCAGGAGGAACAGGCGCTTGCGGCGTATCTGGCGGGCAAGTTGGCTCTGGCGCGCGTGGCGCAAGCCCGCTACGTTGCCGAAATGTACCGCCGAGGGCTGGTGCGCGGTGAAGCCGACGACGACTGGCGCGCCGTCTCGCACATAGACGAATACGCCGCCATCGTGCGTTGGGGCGCGCTGGGAGCTATCGTCAGGCAGGACCAGGAGTTCCCGCCTTTTATTGACTTGACTGAACCGGTGGGGCGATTGCTCGCTGACTACGCGCAGCCAGAGTGCCGCGTGTATGTGGGACACCTCGACCGCGCCGTGCCCTTTTGGTATCTCAGCGAAGCCCCGAAGCAGGGCGCCACCGAGCACCGCACCTGTCCCTTGATCCACCTCAGTGGCAACGTGCTGGCGCAGCACTGGATTCTGGGGCGCTGTGGCGAGTCTTTTTGTCGCTATGTGGACACAAGCCGCTTCGTGGGTGACCTCTACTACGTGCAAAACCTGAGCACTCTGATTCGGAGTTATGAAGGCAGAGCGGACTCCGCGAAATAAAAACTGGATAGGCGATGCGGGCGGGCAGGGCGAACAATCGCCGTCGCAGCCGCCATAACCCAACCGCCGCGCCGCCTCCTCCACCAGCCAGCCCGCCCATCGCCGTCCTCCGGCAGATCACCAATCGCCTCTGGTAGTCCTGCCGCGTAGCGGCCTGCAACAGCCACACCCTCAGCTCTTCTTCGCTCAACCACGGCTCAATTCGGGCAGGTCGGCACATCGTCCTCACCTCCTGCCCAACTCCCTTCTATTACCCTACGTTTGATGCCAAATGTTCATGAGATAGACATCAAGAACGCCCTGAACGCTTCGCCGCTGCTGCTGGAATGAGACGGTGATCGGGAAGGCTGTTGATCGATCACATTCCAAGGCTGGCCGTACACGTTGAATGGGCCTATACATCGAGACAGGAGTAGTCCGAAGAAAGGAGTCGCCACGAGCCACAAAACATAGTAAGCCCCGGATCACAAGTTATTTGAAATCAATCATCTGCGCTTCAGAGTCAACCGACTTGTAATCCGCAGGTCGGGGGTTCGAATCCCCCTCTGGCACGCCGGAAGAACATCTGCCGCAAGTCCAGTCGCTCTAATGGCTTGCGGCTTTTTCATTTTTTCCATCATTTCGAACTTCACGTTGGTTCGGATGTGGGGCGATGTCCGAAATCGCAAAACCGCACAAAAACGAACATCTTGCCCCAGATATTTCTCGGCATAACCACGGGATGTTGACAATATATCACTTGAAACAAAATGATTTATGCGCATACGTTCGCTTTGTTGAATTCGTCTTCGGGAAGGCATGATAGTTGCCCTTGTCTTCGACGAATAGTGGATTCAACACAAACAGAATCTCAAGGAGCGTGACCAGATGGGCATAAAAGGACGGAAAGTCATCTCGGTTTTTGCCGTCCTTCTCCTGCTTGTGAGCGCCAGTTGGGCGCAAGTGAAAGGGACCAGCAAGCGCGGGAAAACGGACAAGCGCACCAGTCTCGAGGCCGCCCGTCGGCGCCAGGCAATCGCCCAGGGTGCTGGCGCAGCAAAGGCCAAGGCGATGCGGCCTGCCGCCGGGAGTGCCAAGCGCGGGGCGATGTCGCGCAGCGCCCCTGGCGCCGTCGGCGGATCTGCCGAAGTTCCTGTGGCGGTGGCTCGCAACGTGGGAGTATTCGACGCCGATGACGATGACGGGATCATATCGCCGAATCTCATTGATGCCGCGGTGCTGGCCACATTGCGGGAGCGGGGCATCGAGCCTGCGAAGCTGTGTTCCGACGAGGTCTTTATCCGGCGCGTGTACCTCGATGTCATCGGCACGCTGCCCGAGCCTCAGGAGGTTCAGAAATTCCTCCAGGACCGTCGTCCCGGCAAGCGCGCCGCGCTGATAGACGCCCTCCTCGAACGGGAGGAGTTTGCCGACTATTGGGCGCTGAAGTGGTGCGATCTGCTGCGGGTCAAGGCGGAATTCCCCATCAACCTGTGGCCCAACGCGGTGCAAGCCTATCATCGCTGGATTCGCGACTCCATCCGGGAAAACAAGCCTTACGATCAATTCGTCCGCGCGCTGTTGACTTCGAGCGGCAGCAACTTCCGCGTAGCGCCGGTCAATTTCTACCGTGCAATCCAGGGGCGGGACCCCTCCGCCATCGCCGCGGCGGTGGCTCTCACATTTATGGGAACGCGCATGGAGAGCTGGCCGCAAGACCGCCGCTTGGGCATGGCGGCCTTTTTCTCGCGGATCGCGTATAGGGAGACGGCCGAGTGGAAGGAAGAAATCGTGTGCCTGAACCCGGCGTCGAGCACCACGGTGGAAGCCGTCTTTCCCGACGGCCGCGCCGTACGGATTCCTCCGGGTGAGGATCCCCGCCGGGTCTTTACCGATTGGCTGGTCACTCCGGACAACCCCTGGTTCGCGCGCAACATTGTGAACCGCGTATGGGCCTGGCTGATGGGCCGCGGTATCATCCACGAGCCGGACGACATCCGACCGGACAATCCCCCCGCGAATCCTCAACTGCTGGCCCTTCTGGAAAAGGAACTGGTGAAGGCCAACTGGGACCTGCGGCATATTTACCGGCTGATCCTCAACTCCCGCACCTATCAGCAGTCTCCGATTCCGCGCAGCAACCATCCCGACGTCGAGGCCCTGTTCGCGTGTTATCCCGTGCGCCGGCTGGACGCGGAAGTGCTGATTGACGCCCTCGACTGGATCGGTGGAACCGGGGAAAACTATGAAAGCCTTATTCCGGAACCCTTTACTTTCATACCGCAAAGCCATCGGACCATTGCGTTGGCGGACGGCAGCATCAGCAGTTCGTTCCTTGAAATGTTCGGCCGCCCGGCTCGCGATACCGGCCTGGAATCCGAACGCAACAATCAGCCGACGGACTCGCAGCGGCTGCACCTGCTCAATTCAACCGACGTTCAAAGAAGGATCGAGCAGAGCGCGCGATTGCGCAATCTGACCGCGGCCACCAAGGGGAACCGTCGCGCCCTGATCAGCAGCATCTACTTAATCATCCTGTCGCGTTATCCAACGCCAGCCGAGCTGGCCGCCGCAGAGAAATACTCTCAGACTCCCGGCCTGAATCCCACCACTCAGGCCGCGAACGATCTAGCCTGGGCGCTGATCAACACCAAGGAGTTTCTGTATCGGCATTGACAAGAATGGGAGCGCAATGCAAACATGAGATTCGAATGGGACCCGAAAAAGGCGCGCTCAAACCTGCGTAAGCACGGAGTCTCATTTCGGGAAGCGGCAAGGGCGTTGAGCGATCCAATGGCGGCGACCGGCGATGACCCTGACCATTCGCTCGACGAGTGTCGATACGTCACCTTCGGAGTCTCAAACCGCGGTCGCCTCTTGATCGTTTCTCACACGGAAGAAGGCGACACGATCCGTATCATCAGCGCTCGTCGCGCGAGCAAGGGAGAACGAAGAATCTATGAAGAAGGCTAAACACACAGAACGAGATGAATTGCGCCCTGAGTATAGGCGCTCTGACTTTCCCGGGGGGTTGGTTCGAGGCAAGTATGCCAAGCGCCTGCGCGACTCCTCCAATGTCGTTGTTCTCAGGCCGGAAGTCGCTGAAGTGTTTCCAAACGAAGAAGCCGTTAACAATGCTCTGCTCTCGCTAATGGAACTCGCACGGGCGACGGCACTCCCAAGAAGGCGCGTCAGCCGGCGCACCGCCACTCACCACTGAGCATGGCTTGTTGTATGGGTATGAAAGCGAAAGGCGCTATGAGAATGTATGCGACCTTCACATCGGACGATGGATGAGGTCCCATGAAAGCTGTTGAAATAGAAGAGACCAGCTTGCAGGATTGCGTCAGCCGGACGCAGGAAGGGCGCTTGATCGTCACGCGCAAGGGACAACCCGTGGCATTGGTCATCGGCATTGATGAAGAACAATTTGGAACTGGGGCAAGACACATCGTTCTGGAAACTGATCGAAAAGAAGCGCGGCCAGAAGGCGACCGCCCGCGAGGAACTGAAAAAGTCCTGGCCGGAGCAGTAGAAGCGAAGGACGGCAAACCGCTTCCTGAGCTTTTGTCGGACCGCGAATTCGTCAATGCCATGTATAAAGTTGCATAACCAGCCCATGCAGGCGACGCGCAAGAGCGGCCGCCGGAGGGGGACTTATTCGCAAAAAAACGAGAGGTGAAATATGACCAAACTGCTCGAGAAGGCATTTGACGAGGCATCCGGACTTCCGGAAACAGAGCAGAATGCGTTGGCAAAGTGGCTGCTCGAAGAGCTCCATTCCGAAAGAGAATGGGCCAAAACCTTCGCGGAATCGGAGGATATTCTCGAAAGGCTTGCGGACGAGGCCTTGGAAGAAAAAAGAAAAGGCAAAACCAAACCACATAATCTATGTTCCGGCGGACGGTTTGGTGGTTTTTGGGTCTCTCGTTACGAAAAAGGCCGATCCGGTTGATGTTGACATCTTCATGCTCATGGATGATACATTTGAGGCAGAGGGTGATCGCCCATGATTCATAACGACCAGGAATTTCGCACTACCCTCGAGAGAATCTCTTACTTCCAGGCGCAGGTGGCACGGATACGTGAAGTAGAGACCGATCCGCGGAACTACCACGCCTCCGTATCGGGGTTCCTCGCCGAGCTGGACCGCATGAATCTGGAAGTCCGGGGGTATCTGTGGGCGCATCCGAGAGAACTCGCTGCCATCGGATAGAGAGCGCCGCCGAACAAGACGTTGAAGCGGACGTCGAATTGCTGACGCGCCTCGCGGCTTTCGGGGCCGCCGGGCCCGTTAGATGTCTGAGTGGAAGGACACATCAAGCGACGACAACGATGTTGCGCGAAGCCTATGTTTCTGAAACGGAGGTTCTGCACATGAGCGAGCAAAAACACACAGGTGCCGTTACCCGGCGCGAAGCACTGAAATGGGGGCTTCTCGGAGCGGCCGGAATGGCGCTCAGCGATCATCGCGGCGTCTGGGCGCAGACCGCAGGCAAACCGGCGCAGGCCAAGGCCGTCATTCAGATCTGGATGTGGGGCGGCCCATCACACCTGGATACCTTCGATCCCAAGCCGGACGCGGGCAACGACTATACTGGCCCGTTGAACAAACCGATCCCCACCAACGTGGACGGCATCCGGATCGGCGAACTGCTGCCGCTGTTGGCCAAGCAGGCCGACAAGTATTCCATCATCCGCAGCATGACCCACGGCGTGAACTCTCACGAAACGGCCTCCTATATCACGCAAACCGGCCGCAAGCCCGACAGGCTGGTCTATCCCAGCGCCGGGGCCGTCGTGTCGTTGTTCAAGGGATACGATCACGGCTATAAAGGGCTTGCCCCGCCTTACATTGTATTGACCACGCCTCAAGGGCGTTTTTCCGAGGCGGGTTTCCTGGGGCAGCGCTACAAGCCATTCGCCACCGGCGGCGATCCCAACCAGAAGCAGTTCGCCGTCGAGGGGGTCGTCGCGGCAGGCATTTCCGATCAACGCCAGCGCGACCGGCGCGAACTGCTCCATACGGTCGATTCGCTCGGAAAGGCCATGCCGAAGAACCCGCAGTTCGAACGGCTCGACCGCACCGAGGCGAACGCTTACGATCTGATGTTTGGACAAGCCAAGAAGCTGTTCGATCCCGCCGAGGAAAAGGACGAAATCCGAGACAAGTACGGCCGCAACACGTTCGGCCAATCCTGCATGATGGCGCGCCGGCTGGTTGAAAACGGAGTGCCCTACGTCACCATCAACTACAGGGGATGGGACACCCATAAACAGCACTTCGAAATCATGAAGAAAAAGCTGCCGGAGATGGACCAAGGCATGGCCACGCTGTTGCAGGACCTGGCCGACCGCGGCCTGCTCGACAGCACGATTGTCTGGTGGAGCGGCGAGTTCGGACGCACCCCGAAAGTCCAGTGGGAAGCGCCCTGGAACGGAGGCCGGGGGCATTACGGCAACTGCTTTTCCGCCGTGCTCGCCGGCGGAGGGTTCAAGGGCGGGCGCGTTGTCGGCGCCTCGGATGCAAAGGGTATGGAAGTGGCGGAACGTCCCGTCTCTCCGGCGGACCTGATCGGCAGTATGTATGAACTGCTCGGCATTGATCCCGATGGCCCATTGCCCAATTCGAAGGGATTGGACCTCCGGATTTTGCCGGCGCCGGAGAAGGGCGCGCAGAGCGGCGGCCGCCTTAAAGAAATCATGTAAGGCGGCCTTTAGCCGCAGTCAAAGAGGACATTAGACGTTCGACTTTGGACTTTCGACCAAAAGCCTTTCACGGGAACGGACACATTCACGGGAGCAAAAAGTCTAGAAGGTGGCGGATGATTTTTCCAACCTCTAACTTCTCACCTCCCACTTCCATTTTGTCAGGAGCGTAACCATGACAATTCCCAAACGACTGCTATTTGCGGCGATGACCGCATGCGTGGCGACGGCTTGGGGCCAATCGTCTCAGCGACAATCCCACATCGGCTATCTCTACCCAGGCGGCGGCCAGCAGGGCACTGTGTGTCAGATCACGGTTGGCGGCCAGCTCCTCCAAGGCGCCAACAAGGTGTATATCTCCGGCGAGGGCGTGCGCGCGCGGGTCATTCAGTACTACCGGCCCATCCGAAACATACAAAAAGAACAGCGCGACGATCTCACGCAGCGGCTGAAAGAAGTCCGGGACAAGCGGTTGGCCGAATTGTCTCGGGACGGTCGCGCCCCCCTTCTCCCTGGGAAAAAGTTCGATAAGATGGGCGCGGACAAATTCAAGGCCGCGAACAAAGGAGGGGCAAAGCAGGCGCTTAGCATAAAGAATACGCAAAGTCCAGCGAAGACGCAAGACGCACCAACGAGTAAAAGCGCAACAAAGAATCAAAACGCCGCAAAGGCGGCGCCCTTCCGACCGGTGGAACATCCGTTGCTTTACGGCTTGGAGAACAAGAGCCTCAGGGAATTGCAGCACATAACGTATCATATCTTCTTCCCCAGGCAGAAGAAGCAGATGAACGCGCAGATTGATGAAATGGCGCTGATTGAAGTCACCATCGGCCCCGACGCAACGCCCGGCGACCGGGAACTCCGGCTCGAAACGGCGCTCGGCCTGACTAATCCCATGGTCTTCCAAGTCGGGCAGCTGCCGGAAATCCGCGAACTGGAGCCCAATGACCCGGTCGGACAAGTCGGACCAGTCGGACAGGTCGGACGCTTCGCACCCGAACGAACGGCTTCTTACGTCGGCGGCTCCAAGGAACCGCCCCTTGATCTGCCGGTATTGCTGAACGGACAGATCATGCCGGGGGATGTTGACCGTTTCAGTTTCCGGGCCAGGAAGGGACAACGACTTGTAATGGAAGTAAGCGCTCGGCGGCTGGTTCCATATCTGGCCGACGGTGTGCCGGGATGGTTTCAGGCCACATTGGCCCTGTACGACGCCAAGGGTAAGGAAATAGCTTTCGCGGACGATTACCGTTTTGATCCCGACCCTGTCCTCTTCTACGAGATTCCCCAGGACGGCGAATATGAGTTGGAAATCCGCGACTCCATCTATCGCGGACGGGAGGACTTCGTTTACCGTATCGCCGTGGGGGAACAACCTTTCATCACTGCGATGTACCCCTTGGGTGGCCGATCTGGCGTGAACACCGTTGCGTCGGTCGCCGGCTGGAACCTCGCCAAAACCCAATTGCCGCTGGATACCCAACCCGGCGCCGACAACATCCGCCACACGGCATTGCGCCAGGACAAATGGCTTTCCAATGAAGTGACCTATGCGGTGGACACGCTGCCCGAGTGCAACGAAACCGAACCCAACAACAATGCAAAGGAAGCGCAACGGATCCCTCTGCCGCAGATCGTCAACGGCCGCATCGCGCAGCCCGGCGACGTGGACGTATTCCGGTTCGAAGGCCGTGCCGGCGACCAAGTGGTGGCCGAAGTGTTTGCTCGCCGGTTGCAATCCCCGTTGGATTCGCTCCTGCGGTTGACCGACGCATCGGGGCGCGTGCTGGAATGGAACGACGATCATGAGGACAAAGATGGTTACTTGCACAGGGATATGGGATTGCTTACGGACCCCGCCGATTCCTATCTCTGCGCCCGGCTGCCTCAGGACGGAGTGTTCTATGTGCATCTGTCCGATTCGCAGCGATACGGAGGCGAGGCGTATAGCTATCGCCTGCGCATCGCTCCCCCGCAGCCCGATTTCGCGCTATGCGTGGCGCCCTCCAGCCTCAGCGTGCGCGCCGGAAGCATCGTTCCGCTCTGGGTGCACGCATTGAGGAAAGACGGGTTCGGTGGCGAAATCGAAGTGGTGTTGAAAGACGCGCCCGCCGGTTTCGAGCTCAACGGCGGGCGGATTCCTCCCGGACGCGATCGAGTGCGCATGACCCTGACGGCGGCGCCCGTGAAGCCGCTCGATCGGCCAGTGGTCTTGCGGGTGGAGGGTCGCGCCACGATTGGAGGGAAAACAGTCAGCCACCCGGTCGTTCCCACGGAAGACATGATGCAGGCATTCCTTTACCGGCACTTGGTGCCATCGCAGGAGCTCATGGTCGCGGTCGCGAGTACCCGATTTCGTACTCCTCCCATCGAACTGGCCGGTGGCGGCCCCGTCCGAATTCCCACGAGCGGCACGGCCCAGGTACGGATCAAAACCCCGAAAGGCCCGATGCTCCGGAATATCCGGCTGGAACTCAGCGATCCCCCCAAGGGCGTAACCCTGCAAGATGTGACCGTCGTGCCTGATGGCCTGACGTTCGTCCTGAAGGCCGATGGCGACGCGGCAAAGGCCGGGATGGCAGACAATCTGATTGTCGAGGTTTTCACAGAAGCGGCGGGCAAGCAACCCGGTGTCAAAGCGCCGAAGCAGCAGGTGCCACAGCGGTTCTCTCTCGGTGTGTTGCCGGCCATCCCATTTGAAATCGTGCAGCGATAGGATTCGAAAGCGCGCGTGTGCATAAGGAAGGAAGAGCTTTTCGGGTGGGACATGACGGGATTGCGTCATGTCATAAGTCTTATGAGGTCGTCTCTTCTCGACCTCATGCCTACTCTCGGTCAATCCAGACCGGCGAGGTCCACGCCATCTCCTGATCTTCCTGGATCACTTTGAGGAGATACCAGTGGCGCCCTGGCTCGGCAGCGTCATCCGACCACTTCACTGCCAGATCCGAACCGTCACCTTGCATTGATTGTGCGATCTGCCCGTCGCGAATGACCTCCACGCGAGCGATCCTTGAAGCGCCATGGACCGTGGCCATGACCCTCGGACCGGCACGCCCGGCCTTGCCCTCGCCACCCATGGGTACGCCAGACACGGAGAAATCCACCAGGATCCGCGGCCCGGTCGTAGCATAGGTCTGGCGCTCGCGCAAAGCCTGGATAAGTTCCTTGCGTCCCAGTCGAGGCATCAGCGCCGCCGTCAGTCCTGTTTTCCACCGCAGACCCGGCGCGAACGTATGAGGCGTCTTGCCCTGTCCCTCCGGGTCCTCGCAAGAAAATCCGCCGCGCGCTTCGTGATTGTCGCCCCCGCCGGTCACGCCGATCATGGCTCCCTTGTTCAGGATGTCATACGTCAGATTCTCGTATATGCCCCACATTGAATACAACTCGTGGAACCGCTGCAAATCGGACTTGTATTCAAACGAGAAACGGCCGTGATGAACGTGCGGCCCAACCACGACGTCCGAGCGGCCAGAAAGACGTTCACATGCCGACTGGAGGGTGTTCTTGTTCGGGTCCATGTTCGCGCCACGGAACAATTCCAGTCGGTCTGCCGACGTGTAGAAATTCCAGTGACCCTGATCTCCGGCCCGTTCGTACCCGTTGAGCGTTACGAACCGGTCCTCCTGATTGAACTGGTTGCTCAGGTCCTGCATCCACAGCCACTCGTTGTCGCTAAAGTACTCGGCATGATCCGAGCCAGCCGCGAAGTCCAGACACCCCTCGTCGCGTGAATTGTAGTAAATATCCTCGAACCGGCCTGTGCCGTCGCTTTGCTCGCTGTGACAGTGAATCTGGCCCCAATAGATCTCAGAGCGCTTGTCGTCCGGCTCCAGAATCTCCATGGGATTGCTCTCGGCGCGGACCGTCCCAGTCTGGGGATCATAGGCTTGGGCGCGGTACACGCCCGGCGGCAAGGACGGCAGCGGGACCGAAAAACGATACCACCGGGTGAAACGGCCCTCCGCGCTCCCCAACTCATACGTCTTTTCCCCGCAAAGCCGCAGGTGGATGTTTCCCTCAATCGGCCCCGGCGATGGCACGTTGCGGTAACGATCCGTGCAAAGGCCGCCCAAGCGGTGGCTCTCTCCCTGTTTAACGCGCCCCGGCAAAAACAGATGCAACCGCTCCGGCAGACCCGCCACGACCTCTACTGCGTGGCTGTTCTTTGCCAAGGGCGGCAGAAATCCATGGCGGTCATCCACCGCCACCGCCAGCGCCATGGGCGGCAGTTCGCTCCACCAATACCGGCGGTCCACCTCGGTCCAGCTGTGAGCAAAGAGATACGTGAAATCCGTCTTGTAGCGGAACCAGACCCGACCCATCGGCGGGAGCCCCTTGGAAAGGCGGAAGACTACGTCGTTGCGTTCGTGGGACTCGATCGAGGTTCCGATGGAGACAAGCTCCACCGGCGCTTTCGCCTCGGAAACCTCGATCCATCCCGCAGCCTCACGATCCTGTTGCTGTGGCATCGAAAACGCCTTCGCAAAAGTCAACCTCAGCCAGCTACCCGGCGGCAACCCTCGCGACCCTGTCTCGTAACAGAGTGTAAATTCCGTCGCCGTTTTGACCGGGACACGGCTCGGGGTGATGAAGGTCCGTCCCACCTCGTCGCGCGCAATCCCACACAATGCCCGTTCCGCGTCGCGGACCGACCCGGAAAGCGAGACGTTCGTCTGTGGGGTAAACACCACATAGGACATCGTGGCGTTCGCCGCCGTCATCCCGGACACCCGCAGGGAGACAAACCCATTTCCAAACTCCTCGTTCTCACGGTTTACCAACCCGAAGTCTATCCAACTCCGATCCTTCGGAGACTTCCCTACCGGCTCGTGACGCCGGCCGGACAATTCAATCACCGGATGCGTCGCGTCGGTCTTCATCCAGAGCCGGAGTTTTACCCCGGGAGATTTGTCGCCGCTGCTGGGCAGCCAGATAATCATATCAAACGAACCGCTGTTTGCGTAGCCGAACGATTCACTCAACGGGAAGAATCGGTCGAGGCGTGGCTTCAAGCGAAAGCCATTCTCCGTCTTCCCGCTGCCTTTCACGGCCTTTCCGGTCTTCTTGCCGGATTTCCGCTTTTCCATGTCCTGTCCTACGACAATGCCCGCCGTTGCCAGTTCCAGGGCGCCGGCGCAGGATAGTTTGATGAAATCGCGTCGCAACAGGTTCATGAAATGGCTCCTTTCGCCTACCGAAAACTTGATCCCGACGCCGGTCATCATGGGCATCAGGCTATCGCCTACTGACCTGACCAATTATCCAGCAACCGTCAACTCCAAATCATTGCTGCCGGGACAAACAACTCGTGTCCCGTAGCGTCAGTGGTCAATTCTGTTAGCCAAGCCTTATCAAGAAGGATGACTTTTTCGGAAGGGACAGGGCACGATTGCCGATCTTATTGTGCTCCAAATCAAATGGGAATCTGCGAGGCGAGTCCGCCCACTTCAGACGAATACCGTTTGACAACAAAATGCTCCGGGTTTGAATGGTGCCGATCGTAACGCACGGATAGAAGATTCTGCCAAAAGGTGCTCTCTGTAAGCCTGTCGCGCCTGAGATCAGTTTTCGGGAAGGACAAGAGGTTCTAAATGCACATGGTCAGAAGAAACTGTCATTCCGCCGCTCACCAATTCTGATGAATCACAGGAAAAGAACTGTGATCAGACGCTCAGCACACTTGACGATAAGACACCCTCTGTGAGACGAGACTCAAAGGCACGGTAGTCGTTTGTGCGGTTCCGTCTCACCCGGGGCCAGGGGTTAAACTCCAGTGATATGGCGTTAGCGCATTCACCCATGGAAGAACACGAACACCAGGAATCAAGGCTCGGTTTCAAGATCGCGTTCACGGCGGTCATCGGTGGACTCCTGCTCCTGAACGTTCTCGGATGGTTTCGGACCGTATGGGGATGGAACACGGCGATCTTTCTGACACTCATCGGCGGCCACAAGATTTTCTACGAGGCGATGTCGGGCGTGTTGAAGCGCGAGATTTCCGCCGATCTTGCCGTCGCCATCGCCGCCATTGGCGCACTCTGCATCAAGCAGTATGCGGCGGCGGCCGAAGTCATTTTCATCATGCTGATCGGCGAAAGCCTCGAGGGTTTCGCTGTCGATCGCACCCGCAGTGCAATCAAGAAGCTGCTGAGGCTTTCGCCCGAACAGGCGCGGCTCCGCCGTCAGACCGGCGAAATCGTTGTGCCGATCGAAGAGGTCAAACCGGGCGACATCGCCATCGTTCGTCCGGGGGAACGAATCCCGGTTGACGGCGTGGTCACGCAGGGCCGGTCGTCCGTTGACCAGAGTTCCATGACGGGCGAGTCCATGCCGGTCACGAAGGCGCCGGGGGCCGGGGTGCTGAGCGGAACGGTCAATGGTCCCGGAGCGCTGGAGATACGGGTGACCGCCGTCGGCCCTGACACGAAGCTCGCCGAAATCATCCACCTGGTCGAGGAAGCCGAGGAAAGCAAGGCGCCGGTCGAGCGCCGCGTGGACCGATACGCCAAGTTTTTTGTTCCCATCGTGATGACCATCGCCGTTCTGACATTTGGCATCACCCGCTGGCTCGGCCGACCTTTCGACGAGAGTATTGTCCGGGCGATCTCGGTTCTGATCGTGGCCTGCCCCTGCGCCCTGATTCTCGCGACACCGACCGCCGTGGTTGCAGCGTTGGGCAGGCTGGCTCGCGAAGGCATCCTGTTCAAGGGTGGCGTTCACCTTGAGGCGACGGGCGAGGCCGACTGTGTGGTGTTTGACAAGACCGGTACCTTGACCCGCGGCGAGCCGCGTATTGCCGAGATCGTCACGTTTGGCGGTGTGGAGGAAAACGAAGCACTGGCGCTCGCAGCAGCCGCCGAAAGCCACTCCGAACACGTGCTCGGCGAACTGATTGTTGACGAAGCGAGGCGACGCGGCCTGGCCATCGAGAAAGTCGAGGCGTTCAAGCCGGTTCCGGGCTTGGGTGTTCAGGCAACGGTCCGGGGCGAACGCGTCCTCGTCGGCGGGCGAAGACTCCTTGAACAAGAAGGCGTTGCTCTCTCGACCGATGAGACAGAAACGCTCGAAATCCTGGACCAGAAAGGCCACACCGTGGCGCTGGTCCTGCGCGGCGACCGGCTGGCTTGTGTGATCGGTGCCGAAGACACGCTGCGCGCGGAAGCGCGCGAAACTGTCGCGGGCCTTCGTGAAGCGGGCATCCGTCACATCTGGATGCTGACGGGCGACAATCAACGCGCGGCGGCGCGCGTTGCTCATCAGGCGGGCATCCGCGACTTCCACAGTGAATTGCTTCCCGCCGACAAAGTTAAAACGATCAAGCATCTTCAGTCGGAGGGGCACAGGGTCATCATGCTCGGCGACGGCATCAACGACGCACCGTCGCTGGCCGTGGCCGACGTCGGCGTGGCGATGGGCGGCATCGGCACCGACATCGCCATGGAGGCGGCCGACGTTGTCATCATGACCGACGACCCCTCGCGCCTGGTCGAAGCCATTCGTGTCAGCCGCCGCATGTTATCCACGATCAACGGCAACATCTTCTGGTTCGCATTCGGATTCAATGCTCTGGGCGTCGCGGCTGCGGCTTCGGGATGGGCCACGCCCGTCCTTGCCGCCGTTCTCCACCAGATCAGTTCGCTACTTGTTTGTCTCAATTCGCTTCGTCTTCTGATCGCCGGCCGATTTCACGAGACCTGGCTGGGCCGGATCGTCGAGCGTGTGGCCGCCGTTTTCCGCGAAGATATTCCCGCACTCGGTCGCTGGGTGCGGGGGCATCGTGGCACTGTTCTGGCGGTCGCCCTCGCAATTGCGGCTTTGGTCTATGCGGGAAGCGGCCTCTATCGCATTCAGCCCGGCGAGGTTGGCGTGGAGCGGCGATTCGGCAGGGTCATTTGCACCTCGGCTCCGGGGCTGCACGATCGCTGGCCCTGGCCGGCCGGCCGGCTGGATCGCGTCGCCGTTGAGCGCATCAAAAGCCTGGAGGTCGGATTCCGGACCATGGCAGCGGCGCCGGGTGCGCCGGCGGCCGAACCAGCGGCCTATGAGTGGAGCACGCGCCACGCCCTCGGGCGCTATGAGAAGAATCCCGACGAAGCCGTCATGATGACCGGCGACGAGAACCTGATTGATGCCACGCTGGTTGTTCAATACACAATCGCCGACCCGGTCAAATACCTGACGAACGTCGGCGACATGGAAACTCTGCTGCGCTCGTGCGCCGAAACGGCCGCCCGTTCGGTCATTGCCGAGCGCTCGCTCGTCCCGGTTCTGGCCAGCGAACGGCGCGCCATCGAGGACGAAGCGCGCAGGCAGCTGGAAACGATGGTTCAGGGATACGGATGCGGAGTGGCCATCGAAACCGTCTGCCTTCAGGACATTCATCCGTTGATGGAGGTCGTCCAGGACTTTCGCGCCGTCTCGAGCGCCTTCGAAGAGAAGCATCGGCTAATTAACGAGGCCGAGGCCTATGCCGGCCAGCGAAAAGAACTGGCAAAGGGCCATGCGGGCGAGCGTCGCGAAAAGGCCCTGGCTTATCAGACCGAGAAAGTGGACAAGGCCGAGGGAGACGCCGACAAGTTTGTCAGCATCGCCACGGCCTATGCGCAGGCGCCGGCAGTCACCTCGTTGCGGTTGTTCCTGGAAACCGCCGAAGTCGCACTGGCGCCGGTCCGAAAAGTCGTCGTGGACCAGCACCGCGAAGGCCGCCAGGGGCTGTTTCTGTTCGACGAGAAGGCTCTGGAATCGTTTTTCAACAAGTTGGTTCAACCGATCTCGCCGGCGCCCAAAGAGGAATGATGCGCGGTGGAGATTGTTGGAGAGCAGCATGAAAACAAGAAACGCAATCCTCCTGATCGCCGCCGCCGTCCTGGTGGCGGCAGGCTGGCGGACTCTTCTGCCAGTGGACGAGACCCGCTACGCGATTGTTACGCGATTCGGGCGAGTGATCGGCGACCCGATCTCGCAGCCCGGCCTTCACTTCAAGTTCCCATGGGATTCGTGTATCCTGCTGGACAAGCGCCTCCAGCTGTTCGATCCGCGCCCATCAGAATTCTTGCTAGCTTCAAAGAAAGCAACTCCCGACGAAAAGCAGGAGATCGGCCAGAACGTGATCGTGGACTATTTCGTGACCTGGCGAATCCTCGGCAACTACTCGCCGCAGGAGGCCGGCAGCGCCGACGACCCTGCACGAACCCGTGGGCCGCTGCTGTTCCTCAAGGCTGTCAACAACCCTCTCAACGCCCAGGGCAAGCTGTTGGAGATCATTCACAGCGAGATTTCGGCGACGTTGGGCCGGCATGACATGTCGGCGCTGGTCTCGGTCAATCCCGGCGACTTGAAGATTCACGAAATCGAGCAGAGCGTCACGGCGGCCTGCCGCGAGATCGCCGCGAGCAAATACGGCATCGAGATCGAAGACATCCGGATCAAGCGCGTGGGTCTGCCCGAACAGAACAAGCAGAGCGTCTTCGAGCGCATGCGAGCCGAACGCCTCCGCAAGGCCACCCAGCTGCGCGCCGAGGGCCAGCGCGACGCCATGAGCATCCGAGCCGCTGCCGACAAAGAGGCAAGCAAACTGCTGGCCGAGTCCTACCGCGACGCCGAACGGATCCGCGGCGAAGGCGACGCGAAAGCCACGGCCGTCTATGCCCGGGCGCACAACAAGGATCCCGAATTCTACCGCCTCGTGCGGACACTTGACGCGTATCGAAAGTTCCTCAATGACAAGACGACAATCGTCCTGTCGGCCAATTCCGATCTGTTGCACCTGCTGACGCAGGGCGTGACTCCACAGTCTGCGGATCGGTCAACGACGGCCACGACAAATCGCACGGCCACCGAGAAAAAACCATGACGGCGGGACAAGAGGAAATCGAATGCCTTAATGGTGCACGAGAATCTGCCCGCGCGAAAGGGGCTGGCGTGGGAGTGTGGGTTTTCCGGGCGCTTGTCGCGCTGGCGGTGGTCGCCTACTTTTGTTCGGGCCTCTATATCATCAAGCCAAACGAGATCGCCATCGTTCGCCTCTTGGGCAAAGTGGTTTCAACAACGGTTGACGGCAGGCCGAGCCCGCGAATCATGCTGCCCGGACTTCACTATCGCTTGCCCTATCCCATCACGCGCCTGAGCCGCGTGCGCCCGACCGAGACCAAGACGCTGACCGTCGGCTTTGAGCAGGTGGATCGGTTGCTCGGCCGCGAAGCCGACCCGCGCCGCTCGGAGTTTCTCACGGGCGATCAAAATATCATGCAATTGCGGATGACGGTTCAGTTCACGGTTGACGATCCTGTGGCGTATCTGTTCGGGGCGACGGAGCCTGAAGCAGTTGTCCGAGTGGACGCGGAGAGCTGTCTGGCCGATGCGGTTGCCTCGATCGGCGTGGATGAACTTATCGGCGCCGAACGCGTCAAGGCCAGCGCCGAGGTTCGGCGCGAACTCGACCGGCGGATCGCTTTTCACAACCCCGGTGTCCGGATCACGGCCGTCAGTCTTCAGGCGCCCACACCGCCCAAGGAAGTCGCCAACGCGTTCAACGACGTTCAGAGCGCTAAGTCCGAGAAGTATCGGACCGCTCTGGAAGCCGAGGCCTATCGAAACGACGTGGTCACGCGCGCATCGGGCGAAGCCGACAAAACTCGGCGCGAGGGCGAAGCCTATCGCGACAGGCGGGTCGCCGAAGCGGAGGGTGAGGCGAAGCGGTTTGAGGATCTCTACGAGCAATACCGCCAGGCGAAGTCTGTGACCCGGATGCGCCTCTACATCGAAGCGATGGAAGAAATCCTGCCGGCGATGAAAAAGGTGTTCGTTGATTCCGAGAAAGGCGGCAGCCCAATTGACTTGGGTCTTTTCAACATGAACCCATGAGGTGGACATCACGCGCGGCTGTGAATTCGGAATCGAGTGGCGAGAATGCGAACCATTCGGCTTGCAGCATCTGTTCTAATCCCACTTGCTGCGATCGCGGCCTTGATCGCGTGCGGTGGCGCGGCGCGCGAAGATTCCTCGCCCGCGGCGTGCGTTCGCGCCATGTCGCTCTTTTCGCGCGAAGGACGGGTAAAGGAATATCTGGATTGTTTCACCGGCGGATTGCGCGCGAAGCTCGAACAGGCGCGCGACCAGATGAAGCCGGGCGAATTCGCGGACATCCTGCGGCGGCGATCCGCACCGGTTAGAGGACTGGCTATCTCGGACCAGACCCAGGTTGACGGCGAGACGATGCGCCTCAGGGTCGAGTGGATTTTCGAGGACCGCAGCGAGATTCAGACGTTCACGCTCTGCAAGGTTCAAGGCGCCTGGAAGATCGCCGACATGACCGACGCCCAATACAACCGACCGGCGGTTCCCTATGGAACGAAGGTGTTCGAATAGGCTTTGGACTTCTTGAAAGGAGACTTTGCCCAACATGTTTTCGATGAGAAACGTTATGCGCGGTCTCGTCCTGTCCGTCGTCTGTGTTTCACTTTGTTTCGCAGAAACACTCGTGCACGCTCAGGCAGGAGAAGGCGCGAAGGGTGCAGCGGGCAGAAAGGGAAAGCCGACGGCTCCGAGGCGGAAAAAACCCAAAGCCCCCGAAACGGTTTTCGTCGGCGGCAAGAGCATCCTCACCAACGGCGGCTTCGAGGACGGCAGGCGCGACTGGAAACTCGCCGTCGGACAGGAGCTCGTCGCCGACAGGGAGGCGGCCCATTCGGGCAACGCCTGCGTCACGGGCGAGGTCACCGCGCCGGACCGCGCGCTGCAACTGATCCGAACCTTTCCCGTGCGCAAGGGATGGCTCTATCGCTATGAGGTATGGGCACGGGCAACCAACGGCGCGAAGATGACGGTGTTCGTCGTTCAGCCCGGCCGTACGCTCCAGGAGAAAGAGAACGTCGGGGCGTTCCTCGATCTGCCGAGCCAGTGGCGGCGATACGAGGGCACATTCTCTCCCACGGCGGACGGCAATCTCGACCTGGTCATCGTTGCGCCCTCGTCGTTCGGGGCGCCGCCGGGTCGAATCTGGGTGGACGACATCGCGGTGTATGAGTTTCAGATTACGGAGCCGACGTTGGTATCGCAAGGCGTTGGTTTCAACGATGAGCCGTCCATGGCTCGCGCCTCCGACGGGAGTCTCTATGTGGCGTGGAACAGTTTCCGCGATGGCGCCGACTCGCTGCAAGTGGCTCGCTTCAAGACGCGGGGCGATGGCTTTGAACGTCTCGCTACGTGGCCGCTTCTCGGCGGCAAAGGCACTTACATTTTTGCGCCCAAGATTGTCGCCGCCGCCAGCAAGGTGTTCCTTCTCTACGCCACCGAGATCAAGGGCAACTGGGACATTTACGCGGTCGCCTGCACGCCCGCAGGGCCTGGCCGGCCCCTCCGCATCACTTCGAATCCCGGCGTGGATACCGATCCAGACGGTGCGTGGCGGGATGGCACGTTGCGGGTAGCCTGGGAGTCGAACCGCAACCAGTTTCGCCAAGTCTTCGTCGCCAGCATCAAGGACGGAGCGGAGGCGGAACCTGTCGCCCAGCAAGTCAGCGCCGACGGAATTGACAGCTGCGATCCTTCAATCGCTGTGTCGGACGATGACCAGGTTTGCGTCGCGTGGCACAGCTTCGCCGACAACAACTATGACATCTACATGCGGCGGCGGCCGCCCAGCGGGACGTGGGAATCCGAACGCAGGCTGACACGGGCACCCACGATGGATCGTCATGCCGTGCTATTCGCGCGAGGCAGCGAACTCTGGATTGTCTATGAGAACGCCCAGATGCGGGAGTACGCCGTCGGCGCCACGATGGACAAACGTCTCGTCGTTGCGCGCATCGGTCCAGATGGTCTGGAGAGGCCCGTCTCTGCCGGCAAACCCTCGCCCCTGTGGGAAGGGGGCGAGGTCCCGTCGCCCCTGTTCGATGAGTCAGGCCGCCTTTGGGTTGCCTGGGCCCGCGGAAACAACAAGGCGTGGAATGTCCTGCTCGCCGGTCATAACGGCCGACTCTGGAGCGATGCCTCTCCCCTCACCGCGCTTAAGAGCATGGACCGCGCACCCTCGCTCATCATCGAAGGGACCCGGGCCATCGTCGCATTTCAAGCCGACGACATGCCTGGGTCCTATCCGAATGAAGAAGCGTCGCTGAAATCCAAAAGCGACATTTATCTCGTCACACGCGATCTTTCGAAGGCGGAACCGGCCGCCGCAATGGCTTTCGAGCCGCTGGCCGAACGGCCGGATGCATTTGCAGCCGGCGAACTGCGTGTGGAGTACGGCGAGGATGCCAAAACGCCCAACATCGCATACAAGGGTCAAACGCTGAAACTCTTCTATGGCGATTTGCACGATCACACCGACGTGTCCATCTGTAACCGTATTCGCGACGAGTCCATTGACGAGGCCTACCAGGACATGCGGGACATCACGCGCGACGATTTTGCGTGCGTGACCGATCACGGCTACAACCTTACGCCCTACCTGTGGAACTACACGGCCAAAATGGCGCGCACGAACAACGACCCCGGCCGCTTTCTAACCTTCCTGGCCGAGGAGTGGACATCCAGTTTCGAGGAATACAGCAAGGAACACCCCTTCGGTTTCTACGGCCACCGCAACCTTATTTTCGCCGATCCCTATTTCCCCCGTTGGTGGAACGAGCGGAACTATCAAACGCCCGCTCAGGTGTGGGAGGACCTGCGGAAAATGAAAGCGAACTTCGTTCACATTCCCCATCAACTCGCGGACACGGGAAATGTCCCGGTGGATTGGAACTTCACGGACGAAGTGGCGCAGCCGGTGGCCGAAATCTTCCAGGCGCGGGGATCCTACGAATACAAGGGTGCGCCGCGCGAAGCCAAGCGCACCACGCCGACCAAAGGCTATTTCCTTCAGGACGCCTGGGCGCGCGGCATCGTGATCGGCGTCATTGCCAGCCCCGACCACGGAGGCGGCATGGGGAAAGCGTGCGTTTTTGCGCCCGAACTGACCCGCGAGGCGATCCTCGACGCCTTGCGTGAGCGCCACTGCTACGGCACGACGGCCGCAAAGATATTTCTCGACGTTCGCGTCAACGGCGCTCTGATGGGCGAAAGACTGCCCGCCGCCGGCGGCAAACCCGTCGAGGTCAAGATCAGCGTTCGCTGTCCGGGCGATATTGATCGTGTGGAAGTTTGCCGCAACAATGAATTCATCTACACCAAAGAGATTGCGGGACGCGTGGCCGATCTGACTTTTGTTGACGAAAAACCACTTGACGATTTCAGCTATTACTATATTCGCATAATACAGAAGGACGGGGAGATCGCGTGGAGCAGCCCCGTATGGCTGGGTGCGAAATAGAAATGCCTCTCGACAATTCATGCGTGAATGTCTAAAGATAGAACACGATTGCTCTGAATCCGAAAGCGGAAAGGAGACCAGTAATGAAGTCTCGACTGATCGGAGCGGTAGTAGTGCTGTGCATTTTCGGGCTTGGGGGCGCGATCGGGTTGGCCGCACGCGGCGGGCGACGTGCCCAACTACAGCAAGTCACCCCAAAGCCGGTAACGCGTGGCGCGGAGACCGCCGTAATCCCCACCGGACAGGTCACCCTGCGACTCCAATTCGGCAACAAGACCGTGAACAGGGCCAGAGTTCCAACGAAGTGGGACGGCACGGTCGAAGTCTCACAAGGAGGACGTCTCGGCGGTGTTGAGATTCTGGGACCGACTCCCGCATCACAGGCAACCGAGAACGGCTGGCGACTGACGACGATCCGCGTCATCCCTCGCATGGGAGCTCAGCTGGAGAAAGGCTACCGGAACATGCCCGTCCAGGAGGCGTGGGTCCTGCTCCGGCTCGAAGGGGCCGGCCCTAACACAAAGGTGGACGTCAAGACTGAGCAAGGGGCGTTTTCCTTCGTACTGAAAGACGTGCCGTTTGGAAAGAGCCGGCGCGAGCTCAACGGTTTGGTGGAGATTTCGCGCGCGCCCAATACGGCTAAGGTCCTGACCGCGCCGACCGAGGATGATTTCCCCTCCTGCGCCTACGACAAGGACGGAAAACTCTATATCGCTTATATGGCGTTCACACATGGCAAGGGTCTTGCCCAGCGGCCGCGCCTCACCGAGGAACCGAAAAACCTCTCTTTCCTCGCGACACCGGTGGGAGGAGACCAGATTTTCTTGATGCGCCTCGACGGGGATAAATGGTCGCCGCTCATGCCGGTGACGCCGCCCGGACAGGATGTCTTCCATCCGGCAGTGGCGGCGGATGCAACGGGCAGAGTCTGGGTTGTCTGGTCAGCGAACGTAGATGACAACTGGGACCTTTACGCCCGAAGTCTCCAAGGAGACAAGTGGTCAAAGACAGTGCGGCTGACGCGCGATCCGAGACCGGACATTGTGCCGGTAGCCGCCAGCGATACCTCGGGTCGCGTTTGGATTGCCTGGCAAGCCTTCCGCGGCAACAATTCCGACATTCTGGCCTTACGCCAGCAAGAGTCGGGCTTCGGCGAACCGATGGTGGTTTCCGACGACAAGGCAAATGAATGGGATCCGGCCATCGCTATCTCGCCCGATGGCGATGTCGCGTTCGCATGGGACACCTATCGCAAGGGCGACTACGACGTTTACGCGCGGGTCTGGTCGAAAGACCGCCTTGGCGAGCCGATCCCTATCGCAACATCACTGCGCGGCGAGTCGCGGGCCGGCGCCACCTATGATTCTCAAGGACGCCTGTGGGTGGCCTACGAAGATTCGCCAGAGAAATGGGGCAAAGATTGGGGATACTGTGAAAAGAGCGGAATGCGACTTTACGAAAACCGCTCGGTCGGCGTGCGTGTTTGGGCTGGCGGCAGGCTGATGGAACCGGCCGATTCTCCCGCTCGCACGTTCCAGCCGCCGGCACCCTTCCGTCCCCAAAAAGCCGACAAAGCCGCCGAGAGGAAAGGCGAAAGCATTGCTGCAAAACTCGCCGCTCCACGCCTGGCCACCGACAAGGCCGGTCGGGTTTGGCTCGCTGTCCGACAAGGCTTTCCAGGATCGCGCAGCGCGGTCGGTTCGGTGTGGGTGGAGAACCTGGCCTGGTATGAAGGGGGTCGCTGGTCCGAGAACGTTTTCTGTCCAAATACGGACAACCTGCTCGACAATCGCCCCACACTTGCGGCGCGGCCCAAAGGCGGCCTGACCCTGGTTGGTTCCACCGACATGCGATTGTCCCAATCGGGCAGGATACCGCCTGGGTTGTCGAAAGAATTGAAACAAGAGGGTGTGGAGATCTTGAAGACCGAAGAGCCGGAATCGCCTTGGCCCGATCCCGTGAATAACGAGATCGCGATGGCGGAAATCGCGGACGATTCGCTGGCCCCACCGGCCGCCATGGACCTCAAGCCCGTCGCTGATGCGGCGCCGGCGCTCATGTCGGACGAGGCGAAAAGCGAGGCCGAAGACATTGCCCGCATGCGGGCCTTTCGCGCGACAGTAAAGGGCAAACCGCACCAGATCATGAGAGGCGAATTCCATCGCCACACCGAGATTTCCGGCGACGGCGGCGGCGACGGCATGCTTTCGGACATGTGGCGCTACGCCCACGACATGGCCGACATGGATTGGATCGGCTGCGGCGATCACGACAACGGGGGAGGCCGCGAGTACTCGTGGTATCTAACCCAGAAAACGACCGACATGTTCCGCGTGCCGAAAGTCTTCGAACCGATGTTCACCTACGAGCGCAGCGTGCAATATCCCGACGGCCATCGCAATGTGGTCTTTGCGCAGCGCGGCGTGCGGACACTGCCTCGCCTTCAGGGCGGGATGGGCAAGAACATGGACAGCCTGCCGGCCGAGGAGGCCCCGCCCCACACACCGGATACCCTGTTGCTCTATCGCTATCTGGAGCGCTTCAACGGCATCTGCGCCAGCCACACCAGCGGTACGAACATGGGCACCGACTGGCGTGACAACGACCCACTGGTCGAGCCGGTCGTCGAAATCTACCAGGGTTGTCGGCAAAACTACGAGATGCCCGGCGCGCCGCGATCGAACAGCGCCGAGGACTCGGTCGGCGGATGGCGCCCGCGCGGCTTTGTCTCTCTGGCGCTGATGAAGGGCTACCGGCTGGGGTTCCAGTCGTCGAGCGACCACGTGTCCACCCACATGAGCTACTGCAACGTGTGGGTGGAGAAACCGTCGCGCGAAGCGATCCTCGAGGGTATGAAGCGCCGCCACGTCTATGGCGCGACCGACAACATCATCGCCGACTTTCGTTGCGGCAAATACTTCATGGGTGATGAGTTCACGATCCGCGACAAGCCTACATTCAGTATTCACATCATCGGCACGAAGCCCATGGCCAAGGTCCAAATCGTCAAGGACGGAAAGTACGTTTACACGGCGACACCCAATCAGCAGGACGTGACGCTCGAATGGACGGACGCGCAGCCTCAGGCCGGCAAGACCATCTACTACTATGCGCGCGGGGAGCAGAGCGACGGCGAACTGGTTTGGATTTCACCGATGTGGATTACCTACAGGCCGTAAGAGAAGCGGTGCCTGTCGCTCGCGAAAAATCGGAACTCCAGTGTTTCCAGCAACTTGACACACCCGACGCTCAGGGCAACGATGCGTCGTATTATGCTGACGAATCTTCCTACGTTCCGGGAAGGCTCGCATTCTTGCGCTGCCCCGAGTCGGGGGACTGCATCATCGGTATGAGTGGCAGGAAACAGCGTAATTGACAAACCGAACGTCTGGGGATTTCGGGCAGCATTTGACTTCAGGCTATGTGTCGGCTGTTGTATTCAATCGTGCTGATCCTAACCGCCCGTGCGGTCCCCTTCTTTTCTGCGGTGCAATTCCGCCGGTCTTCCTCGCCAACGCACGCAGCAAACAGCAAATGGCTCAGCCCATATCGAGTCGGTAATAATCGGCGTCTTTCGTCAGGTGGATCAAGCGGACGTGGCTCTATCCGCGTGCAGCCTATGTCTCCATTATCTCGTTTGCCACTTCCGTCAGTATCTGCCAGATGCGAGCGATCCAATCGAAGTGCTCGGGCTTCATGAGACACGATCGCAAGCAGGTCACGTGGTCCTGGTCCCGTTCGACTTCGTGCCAAGTCTTCGCTACCAATTCAAATGGCAGGTTGGCCATTGCCAGATGGACGTTCCGAGTGGCCGCGCCTTCAAACATCTTTCGGGACAGTTGCGAGACTCTGGAGGCGCTTTCTGCCCGCGGCGCCCAGACGACAATATCCAGCTCGGGCCTGAAGACCGAAAGGAAGCGCGTATCCGATTCGATCTTTTCGAAAAGTGTCAGGGCCGCCTGTCTTGTCTTTCTCAAGCCGGCGGCGAATTGGCCCCCCGCGCACAGCGGCATGAGCCGTTGAGTGGCCCACAGGGCGACGGCGGATGCCCCAGCCCGCGAACACTCCAGACTGATCTCTCCCAGATGGAGTTCGGTCGAAGTGAAGTACGTGTACGGCGAATCATGTTTGTATAGTACCCCGACGGAAGGGTCTTTGAAAAGAATGCAGCCACACCCATAAGGTTGCAGGCCGTGTTTGTGTGGATCAATGGCGATGGAATCCACCTCGCCGAGGCGGTCAAAAGCCCTCCGCGTCTCCGCATCAAGATTGTCCGCAAGAATGAAATACCCGCCGTACGCGGCGTCCGCGTGGAGACGGAAACCGTGCTTGTTTTGGAGTTCCAGGATGTCGTGAAGGGGATCAACTGAACCCGTAGCGGTCGTGCCGATGGTGACCACCACAGTGCCGATATCACCGCACTTCAGCAAAGACTCAAGTGCGTTCAAATCCATTCGCGCGCGGCGGTCGCAGGGCACAGCCTGAAAAGGAATCTGTAAGACTTCCGAAATGCGCCGGTGGGTGTAGTGCGCCTGCTCGGAAGCCGCAACCTTCTTGCCGGGCTTGAGCCGCCCCGACACCCAGAGTCCCTCCAGATTCGCCATCGTCCCACCGCCGCAGAGGTGCCCCAAATGCCTCTTCCACCCAAACATCTGGGCGATCTCCGCCACCGCCTCCTTTTCCATGGCCGAGCTGGCCCGCCCACCGTCCAGAGCGTGGTTGTTGGGGTTGATCCAAAGAGAAAGGGCATAGGCGAGTCGTGCGATCGGGTGCGGAGGCTTGAGCATCTGTCCTGCGTAGAAGGGATGAAAATAGGGAAAGTTGTCCTGCATGCGTTCGGCAACTTCGAGCAAGATGGTGCGCAGCTTCTCTCCATCCCAGTCACCCTTCAGGTCCGGCAGCTCGTGAAACCCGCTTTCCATGCGAGCAAGAGCCTCGCGGAGTAAGTCAAGGCTTTCCGTTTCCAACCTCACAGGAGTACTCCTCTATCGCGCACGAGGTGCTCCGGCCTTCCTCGAGAGCATAAAACTGCGCCAGTAGGTGGCCTTTTTCAAGAAGGAAAGTCCTCGGCCTCACTTGTGTTGGTCGGATCGGCTGTTCGGGGTCTGTCTCCGCCGCCTTTGGGCCAGATGGAGCCAGCGCTTGGTCGAGTAATTTGTCTGTTGGAAATCACTGAATTGAACTCGGGTGAAGAATTCAGGGGACCGGCTTGCCAACCGGGGAAAAAGAATCTTCGCAGCGGTGCAAGAAAGGCGCAGTCGCCGATGGCTCGCCTGCGCAGCGTGGCCGTCGGACTGCTCCCGTACATCAACGCCAATTCTATTTTGGCGAATGACAGGTCTGGAAGCATCGCTTGTTTACACGTCAAGGGCCGGAAGATACCTGGAAAGTACGCGGGTCGGTATTGGAATCAATGGGGAAGCCCTGGTCCGCAAAGCGCCGAAGTTTGTAAATGAGAGCCCGCCGGCTGATGCCCAGAGCGCGGGCAGTTTCTGTTCGATTGTAATTGTTTTCGCGCAGGGCCTGAAGAATGGCTGCACGCTCGATCTCTTCCCAGCGCTTACCCGATCCAGCGGAATCGCCGTCCATTCCAGGCCCCGCTTGCTGAATTCGTTTCGGCAGGTGTTCCGGAAGGATCACACCGCCGCGAGCCATGAGGGTAGCCCGTTCCATGGCATTTCGTAGTTCGCGCACATTGCCGGGCCATTCATACAGTTCCAAACACGACGTCACGGAGGGCGAGAACCGAGGGCTGTTTCGGGAGAACTGCGAGGCGAAAAGATTTGCCAGCGGAAGAATGTCTTCCCGTCGCTCGCGCAGCGGTGGCACGTAGATTTCCACTACATTGAGGCGGAAGAAGAGGTCCTCGCGAAAACGTCCCTTCTCCACTTCCCTTTCCAGATTGCGGTTTGTCGCAGCCAGAATTCGTGCATTTGCCTGGCGCTCCCTGTTGGAGCCCACCCGGCGGAATGTCCCGTCCTGAGTGACCCGAAGGAACTTGGCCTGAAGGGCGGGTGACATCTCACTGATCTCGTCAAGCAGAATAGTCCCACCACCTGCTTCCTCGAAACGCCCTATCCGTTGCGCAACAGCTCCGGTAAAGGCGCCCTTCTCGTGACCGAACAGCTCACTTTCCAGGAGAGACTCGGGAATGGCAGCGCAGTTGACCTTGGCCAGCGGACCGCGCGCTCGCGGGCTCCAGGTATGAATCAGGTCTGCCACCACTTCCTTTCCCACGCCACTTTCGCCGGTGAGCAAAACCCGAGTTTCGGAGGGAGCTACGAGCGCCGCCTGGCGGAAGACTTCGCGCGTCAACGGACTCTCGGCCACGATCTGGCTCGGCAACTTCAGTTCCTCAGAAACGTGCGCTGGAGTGAGCTCGCGGATGCCTATGGCCTCGCGGACCGACACCAGTAGTTCATCCAGGTCAATCGGCTTCTCCAGGTAGTTGGCCGCGCCATCTTTCATCGCGTTTACCGCGTCGCGGACGTCCGCATAGGCCGTCACGAGCAACACGGGCAATCGGAGACGCTTCTCGCGCACTTTCCGCAGCACTTCCAAGCCGGATATACGCGACATGCGCACGTCCGAAATCATCATGCTGACTGTTTGGGAGTCGAGAATGGCCAGAGCCTCTTCACCCGAGGAAGCGGTGAGGAGGGTAAAGCCTTGGCTGCTTAGGAACGATTCGAGCAAGCTTCGTTGACCCGCGTCATCATCCACCACAAGAATCCGGGTATCAGGGTAAGTATTCAAGTCCTTGTGCGTTGGCATCTTCACTGGCCCTTTGAGGCAACTTTAAGGCCGCTCACCCGGAACCGCGCCCCTCCGTCCTCGCCGGGGATGTACTCAATGTCCCAACCGTGCGCTAATACGATTTGGCGGACCACCGCCAGTCCCAGTCCTGTGCCCCCTTCGTGGGTGGTGTAATAGGGTCGAAAAATGTCCTCCCGTGCGTTTTCAGGAACCCCAGGCCCGTTATCCCGAACCTCCAAATAGGCGCGGCCCGATGAACCGTTTCCGACGATCACTTCGACCCGCCCTTCGCGAGCGACCGCTTGCATCGAATTGAGCATGAGGTTGAATAGCAACTGGCGCAGCAAGGACTCATCGGCTTCGACGACGACATCCGGCCCGGTCAGAGTAAACTGAATCGCCCTGTCTTCCTTATCGCTTTCCAGGGCGCGTTCGACCTCGCGAACCACGGCGTTGAGATGGGTGGGCGTAGGCTTCGGTTCGCGAGGCTTGGAATACTCAATGAATTCATTCAGTCGTCCCGCCACGCGATCCACTTCTTCGGTGATCTCGAGGGATTTCTTCCGAATCTCCGGCGAAGCGTCTTCCTCCTTGGCAATCATTTGCGCGAGACCCCTGACAATGTTCAGTGGATTGCGGGTCTCGTGAGCGAGACCGGCGGCGGCGATGTTGAGCTCGCGCAAGTGAGAATTCATCTCGCTGGCCCGAATCAGGCGCATCTGCAAGTGGGCAGTCCGACCCATGTTTCGCCAAGCCAACCCCAATGCGATTACCGTCACCAAGGTAACGCACGTTATAATCAGTCGAAGCCACAAATCGCGGGTGGTTTCCGCTTGAAACGTCCCGGTTGACATTAAGAGAACGAAGCCATGCAGACCTTGCTTTTGAAGCAACTCCCTATAGCGGGATTCTTCCATCCAGAACGGGCGACCGAAACGGGGTGGTCGCGGCGGGCCGGGACCTCGTCGAAACCCCCCCGGCTCTTCCCCTGCCCTTCCAGAGAAGGAGAGATCACCGGTCGGCGTGTCCGGCGGAAACTCCAAACGTAGGACAACTGCTCCCGAGGTCTTCTCCATTGTTTGCCGAATGGGTCGCGTGGGCCCGTGCCTAAATTCATCCCTGTCGGCTCTCGCAATCGAGCCGGGGCCGCTTGTCGGTGTGTCAGGTGGGAATTCAAGACTGACGATAACGGATTCCGAAGTCCTTCTGACCGATTGGCGAAGAAGTCTGGGCGGCCCGCGCCGTGGCCCGGGCGATGATTTCTCGCCCTCCTCTGTCGGCAGGATGATAGTGGCGGGCCGCGTTGTTCCCTCCTCGCTTTCTCCCCCCAGGTCAATCAGGTCAACAAAGGTCACCGTGTCTTTGTTCCACCGAGCGCCTCCTTTTGGCAGGTTGTTCACGTCCAGTCTGGAGGACTGGCCGGCAGAAGCGACGACTTGGCCTGTAGCATTCAGGAGTGCGACCGACAACAGTTCGCTGGACTTGGCCAGTCCTTTCAGCGCCGCTTCCAGTTGGGACCGAGGGACAAGGCCGAAGCGGCCCTGCGATCGAATCACGGCACTGAGAGAATAGGAGATATCGCGGGCGCGGTTGACCAGGCCGAGATGCGCCGATTCCTTGACTCGCCTGTGTTCAAGCAACTGCCAGACGCAAATGATCCCCCAGGCGGCCAGCAACAAGACGTAAACCGATACCACTCGATTGGCTTTCATAGTCCGGAATCTCCCGCCTTAGACCAGATCATATTACCCATGCCGGAAATGCGATGGCTTGACCTGCCCGGATGTTGCACCCGCTCCTTAGTCTCCGACAGGAGCATCAAAGATTCTACATCTATTTTGCTGTCGAGGCTCATCATTGGAAAATGCTGATCGCTGACCAGATTTGCCCCATTGTGCGTTTCCAAAATCCTCCCGGAGCCGTGGCCTTTGGACGACTGAGATAGGTCTGCCAGTCGTCGAGGTGCTTATCCAGTTCCGAAGTCGTGAAAGCTGACTGAGCCAACTCTACATGCTTCGTTTCGGCGGCCGAGAGGTCCTTGAGACTTGGCGACTTCTCTACCACGTGGGGGGTCAGGAACATGATCAACTCGGTTTTGCTCTTCGACGTGACCGTGTGCCGAAAGGCCGTGCCCAGCCACGGAATGTCTCCGAGGATAGGGACCTTCGAAACTGTGTTGGTCAGCTGATCCGTCATCAGGCCGCCGAGCACAACCGTCATGCCGTCCGGCACGATCACCGTCGTATTGACCAGGCGTTGGGTGATAGGGTATTGGAAGACGTCGGCCGTGACCTGAATCGGCCGGGTCCAATCGGTGGCCGAGATTCCCGTATTGCCATCAATAACCATTTCCACAAGTCCTTCGGGGGTAATGTGAGGAGTGACTTGCAGGATGATGCCGGTGTCCCGATAATCTACGGTGTTGATGGGTTCGACTTGCCCGGTCACATAGCGGGTGGTGGTAACATACGGCACCGACTCTCCGACCTGGATGTAGGCTTGCTCGTTGTTTCGCGTGAGAATGGATGGGCGCGAGAGGACGTTCATCTTGCCAACCGTAGCAAGGGCGTAAATGGTGGCGTCCAGATCCTTCGTGAGAATTTGGTAGAAACCACCTTGCGATTTCGATGCCAGACCGAAAGCCGTCTTGAGGGTATCCCTCAAATCCAATTCGCCCGGCGCCATAGGGTTGCCCATCAAATCCGTGGCGGGAGTGGCCGGCCCAATTAGAGTTGGGTTTTGGGCTAGCATGCCTGGCGGGTTGATACTGTTGGTACCCGAGGGGCCCGTCGTTGTCAGGTACGGCGTGTACTGGGCCGCATGGGGCGACGAGCCGGCCAAGTAGCGCGCTTCCACTCCCAGGTCAAGGTTGTTGCTGTGCGTGACTTCGAGAAATAGGACCTTGATCAACACCTGCGGAATCGGCCGGTCGAGGCTTTGGAGGACTTTCTGAATTTGCTCGTTGGTCTGTTCATCGGCGAGAACAATCAGAGAGCCGGTGTCCATGTCCATCTGAAACGTGGCCTCCCCAACCGTTCCGGCGCTGTATCCGGTCCCTGCCGGCTGGTCCGTGGCAGAGAGCGAGGCCGTCGAATCGGCCTCCTCAACCGATGGAGTCAGCGGCGGAAGGATTTGGTCGTCAGGCCCCTTGGAAGGGCTTTGAGCCGCCAGGTCGCCGGCCGCAAACAGGCATGTCACGATGACCACACTGGCAGCCATCTTCATCCAAAATCGGCGTCTCATGTGAATTTACCTCACTTGTCGCAGAGTAGATTGCCCCTTTCGCCTCGGCCTTTTCCTGACGCGCCCGGTCACTGCAACCAATCAACCTAACACGTGCTTGAAAAAGGTCTGTGCGAAAAACATCGTTGTCGCGAACAACGACCCCAGCGTCATCCACCCCCCCCGCGACCACCACCCCCCACGCCGCCACCACCAAACCCGGTGCCACCACCAAACCCGGTGCCACCACCAAATCCGCTACCAGAGGAACCCGTGCCGCGGCTCTGGCTGTTGCGGTTCGAAGTGCGACTACTGCTACCTCGAGTGTTTTGGTTCTGGGTGCTCGTGCCCTGGGTGCTGCGGCCTCGAGTGGTCTGACTTCCAAACATGCCTTCGAGAATTGCGGATACTTTTTCGACGTCGGCATTATTCAATGAGTGAACGAAGACTTTCTTTTCCTTTGCAGGATTTGCGTCTATTCTTCTAATCATCTCTTCGATCTGAGTCATGACTTCGCTGGCGGCGCGAACGACTACGGAATTGGTTCGAGTGTCGGCGACCGCCTGGACCGTACTCTCTTGCACTTTCCGTTCGCTCTGCTGAGTTCCCTGTGAACCGCCCCGTCCGCCCGGTCCGCCCCGTCCCATGGAATCGCCGGGAGGGCGAAACATGCCAAAGGGCCCCCCACCGAAACGAGATGGCTGGTTCGAGCTCGAGGACCGACTTCTCTGAGTCTGATTCTCAAAGACATCGGTGATCATCTTCGCCGTTTCCTCCGCATCTGCATACAGGAGCATGAAGACACGGATTTCGGTGAGATCTTCAGACATGGTGTCAATGTCTTGGACCAGTTTTTCGATCATCGGCATGAGATCTTCGGGTGCACTGACCACGAGAGAATTGGTCCGTTCATCCGCCACGGCGACTACGAGCGATTGCGCTTGCCGTGCCTCGCTCACACCGCCTGTGGAGTAAACCACCGTCGGTGCGTCAGCCGTTCCGCCGCTGGAGCCACTGGGACCTCCCGTCCCGCCGCCGGAGCCACCCGTCCCGCCGGAGCCACCCCTGTCGCTAGAGCCACCCCTGTCGCTAGAGCCACCCCTGCTGCCGAAGCCACCGCGGCCAAACAACCCGCTGAAGCCAGGCATCCCGCTGCGGCCACCCGTCATGCCGCTGAAGCCACTTCTGCCGGACTGGGTGGTGTTGCGGGCTCTGAAAAGATCGGTCACCGCTCTGGCGAGCTCTACCGCATCGGCATATTTCAGCGGGAAAACACGCAGCTTCGACAAATCTGCAATGGATGTGTCGAGCGCCCGGATAATCTCGACCATGCGTCGTATGTTGGTCTGGGTATCTATCAGGATAATGGCGTTAGTGCTCAGGTTTGAGGAAAGAGTGGCACCGGGAGTAAGAAGCAGCCTAATATTATCAATCAGCTGGTTCGCATCCGCATAACGAATCGGAATGATCTGGATGACCATCTGGTCGGTTTTCGGGATATCCTCGGGTTTGCTGCCCACTTTGAGGGGGAGGTCGCGCATCCGCGCATCCTCGCGTCTGATAATGAGAAGCGTTCTTTCATCTTTGCGGATCGCCGTAAGGCCCTTCTCGTTCAGGATGGTGTCGAGAAGGTTAATCGCCTCACCGTTATTAAGCGGCTGGTGGCTCCATACGTCCAGGCGTGCATCGGTCGTGGCCAAGCGGATAATGACGAAGCCCGCTGCCTTGCTCAAGTAATCGAGAACCGTATCGAGCGAAACTCCGCGGAAATTGAAACGAAGCCCTTCCGTGTACGGCCCGGCGGTATCCGGGCTGAAAATCGTGGGAGAGGTGTCTTGTACCAGCGCCACGACGCTGGCAGTCGGGCGAGGAATCGTGGGACTGGTGCTTTGCGCCAGCGCCACGGCGGTGGGCAAGAGAATCGTGGGACTGGTGACCTGTACAGACGCTGCTGCAGTGGGGCGGAGAATCGTGGGACTGATACCTTGTGCTGGCGCCAGTGCGGCATTTAGCGCGCACAAAACGCCGGCGAGGATAGCGAGTGGCCCGAGACGATCACACTTTGTTCTCATTGTCGGATCTCCTTCTTAATCTGGTTTTATACTATCGCTTCACAAGCGAACAAAGTCGAATCAAAAGATCTTGTCTTACCTCTGGCTCTCCTGCTGGCGTCGTTCCATCAACTTCTTGAGAATCTCATCGGTCGAAAGGCCGCTCGGGGCTGTCTTCGCGGCCTCGCCGGTCGAAGCAGGTGACGTTCCGGAGGAAGTTCTCGACCGCGAGCCCATATCCCGTCCCCGGCCATAATCGGACCCTCGTCTCCCGTCAAACGAGCCCATCTCCCGTCTTCCGGGGGAATTGGACTCGGAAACGACTTGCCATCTCCCCTCGCCCTGTCGGCTCAGTCCACAGCCCACGGGGATCTCAATCCGTTCTTCGTTTTTCTCCAGTCTCACGCCTTCTGTTCGGATTTCGGTAATCCGATACCCGGCGATGGATTCCCCCAGTTTGGGACATGCGCTGTATTCGGCTTTCGATCCCTCGAAGAAGGCAACACATTCGCTGACGCTTCCCGTGGTTTGAATTAGAGTCCCGGTCAGAAAGATCTGTTCCGCCTCAACCGGCTGGGGCTTGGAGGTGGAAAGGTCCGCCGACCGTCCGGCACGGCGATTGGCACTGAAGATGTTGCGATCGTAGATGATTCGAAACGAATCGAATGTTAGACCGGACGATCGGTTCCCCTCCGCGCGTGAGAGACTGGGGCTCCACGCCAGGAGCATTAAAAACAACGATGGCACCAACCTCTTCATTGTTTTTCACCCGTCAACAGCAGTCCCGTAAAGCGGACGTCGAGTGTCAAATCGCGTCCGTTGTCGTCGCGCGCGGCCATTTCGATTTGTTCCACCCGCAGGGCCAGCGGATCGCGTTCAAGGTCGTAGAGGAACCGCGCAACCGCTTCGATACGGCCTTGGGTAGCGGCACGGCATTCCATCTTCATGTGGTCTTGGCCCTCCTGCGTCCATCGCGGTTTGAGCGAGGTTACACCCAGACGGCTTTCCTGGCTCCAGCGACTCAGAGATTGGAGGACCTGGTTCTCGGCCACGGACACTTCCGCAGGCAGGCTGTGCCGTTTCATTTCTTGCCATTGCTCCCTAAGGTCGGATTCACGGGCAATCAGAGCACGCCCCTTGTTCAAAGATCTCTTGATCTCCGTGATTTTTTGACTGCGCTGCTTCCAAAGCTTTACCAGGGGCGACAAGACGACTCTATCCCCCGTCCAACCTCCGAGGCAGATCACAGCGGCAAACAACAGAACTCGTTCTCGCTTTTTAAGATCCATCGGATTCTCTCGCGTTCCAAGTGAAGCTCAGCCCAAATTGGAGAGGGGCGTCGCCACGAACTTGCTGAAACCGCAAGCCCTCGATCCCCTTTGTCTGTCTCAATCGCTCAAGGACTTTCAGCCATTCCTGATTGCTTTTTGCCTTGCCGGAACAGGAGACCGCGATCTGGCCCGAATCGGGCAAGACCTTGATCTCCAGAGTCTTGGCCCAGACCGTGCCGTCCTCTGGGAAAGCTTCTGTTATCTTTCGAACGATTGCGAGGCTTTGGACAGAATCGTCAACCCAAGGGCGGAACTGTCTAATCTTGCCTTGAAGAGTCGCAATCTCGCTGACCCTGGGTTCGATGCTTCTCCACTCCGATTCCAGGCGCGACAAACGCCAATGTTGATAAAAGAAGACGACGACGACGAGCAGCACTATGGCCGCCGCAGCGCCTCCCAGCCAGAAGGTGCCGCGAGAGGAGACTCTGCCGGTAATCTGTTTGAAGAGACTGGATCGGGGCGGCAGAAACTCCAGAACGGAGGCCTCGTTCAATAGCCGCCCAGCGGCGCCGCAGAACGCGCTTGGAGTGAGTTTCCCGAATGTCTCCGGCTTGAGTATCTCTGCTCCTGAACCTGCCTCGCCGGCCTCTACCGATATTCCCATGCGCTCACAAAGATCGTGCAGTTCCGCACGCAGCGCCTCGACCAAATCGGCAGGTCCGAAAACTCGAACGGTCCGAATCGCATCTCTGAGGTCTTGTGGCAATTGTCCCAGCGTGATACGTATCTCTCGCGTGACCAAATCGCCATCAATGTCTTCCGCCGCCTGACCCCCTGTGCTGATATCCTCCAGCGGCCTCAGGGCCACCAGCCCTCCGCCAAACAGGACCGCCAGATCGAGACTGTCTTGGCCGGCAAGCAGTGTAATCTCTCCCTCTTGCGGCGAGGTGCTGTTCTGTGGTATGGAAGCGATCCCAAGTGTGATACTGACAGGATGAAGTCTGGCGGCCTTGAGGATCTTTTGGAGCGCGGCCAAACGATTGACGGGAATGGCCACAACCGTGGCCTCTGCTGTTCCGCCTGGTGTACGGTACCGCGAAACCGACAGCGAAAGGTGCTCGGGTGCGAATGGGAATTCACGTTCAGCCTGGACGGCCAGATAACTTTCGGTGTCTGCGTCAGAGAGTTCCGGCAAGTCGGTCCGCAAAGTCAGTGCCCACTTGAGCGGAACGCAGACCACACACCGACTCTGGCGAATGCCCGCATTGGACAAACGGTCGCGGATTTCGCGACCGACCAGTTCGGGATCATTGGTCGTTGGGTCGAGCGACAGCGTCGTCTGGAGGGCCTCGCGAACCTGCATCCGCTTGCCCGTCTTTCGCAAAAGGACGGCCGTCATCCGGCTGCCTTCGAATGCTATTCCCAATAAGGCTGAAAACTTTTTGGATCGCATCAAAACCATCTCACTTCTCCGTCGCAGCGGCCAGCGTCGTGCGAACCTCCGCACCCAGCGGCCATCCCAGCCGCGTGCGGTCACGGCGATAGACAACCACCGGCTTGTCGCCGCTCGTATCGAAGACGAACAAGACGCGTCGAAAGCCGCGTCCCTGCCGGCCCACCGCTGCCACGTCCGCGGAAAACTGGTAGGCCCTCGTTGTGAGATACGGCCCGGCCTGCGTCGCAGCTTGCTCGTCGAGCACGTTGGTCACCCACGCCACCGTGTCGAGTTCAGTGGTTGTCCCCTGGCGATAGGCGACGAGTTGGTTCGCGTATTCGTTGCCGATCCCGGGCAGACAGGCCAGCACCTCGGCACAGGCCGTGTTCACATTGACCAGTCCCGTCGTGTATTCATCGTCCGAGACGCACAGGGCATCGGCAATCTGCAAGAACTCATCCGGCGTCATCTTGCTGCGAATATAGAATTCCAGAACACTTCTAACATTCGCGAGGTTGGAACCCACTGCTTTCTGGATCTCATCGGCTCGCGCCTGGCCCAACTGATCCTGAAGCAACTGGTTGAGTTGGCGCTCCTGATCGTTCCGGATATTGATACGCTTCGATCCGTCACTGCGCTTGTTGGGTTCGCGGCTGTAAACGGTCAGATATTCGAGAATGCCCGCGTCCAGACGGCCATCCTGATTGTCCTTCGGCGGCGTCAAGTCGCCATTGTCCTCATTCGGATCAAGGATTCCGTTGAGATTAGGGTCTTCTTCGTAGAGAATCTCGGGGTCACCGCCGATCAGCAGGCGCAATTCTTCGATTGTCTCGAAACTGGAGTTTTTGCAGTTATAGGGTGGGTCGCATAGGAGGTAATTCTGCGATTCCGCCCCATCGGCCGACAAGTCGCTGTCGGTATCCCGCCAATCCATAATCGCGCCGGCCAGCTCCGTCGTCATGAGCGGCAACGCCTCGAGCATTTCGCGTGTCGCCGTGTTCAGATTGAGCTTCGAGGCCTCGTCCACAAGACCGAAAACCGGCGTATTGCCTTTGGAATATCCACTGCCTCGACCCACTGGGGAAGAGCCATCTCCTCGACCCAGTAGCCAGAAGGTGGCATCGCCGACCAGCACGTCTTCCGCCTCATAGGATTCGGGATCAGGCATCTTCCCGGGCTCTTCCACATTGGTCAGGATGAGGCCGACATACCGGCGGGCGCCTTCGATCGCCTGGGCCGCTTCGAGGCTGGCGACGCGGTTTTCGGCAGCCCGGTATTCGAGGATCATCGAATTGGCGAAAAGCAGCGCAGTGCTCACCAGCCCAAGAGCGATCCACAGCACAATGATCAAGACAGTGCCTCGCGAGCATGTTGGCTGGCGCCAGGATGAGAATCGCGCGTATGGATTGGATAGCAACCGTTGCCGTTTCATTTCTTGCCACCCGTATTGCCGCCTGATGTACCACCTGATGTGCCGCCTGATGTGCCACTCTGTTGCTGCGTTGTGGTCACCGCTTGCGTCACAATCGGAACGACCAGTTCGATCGGAAGCGTCTCTCGTTCGCCCGTTTCTGGCGGCAGGAAGTCAATGCGAACCTTAACGGCGAGAGGCAGAGTTGTCGAGTCCGACAGATCGGTCGCCCGTGCTGTCGAGTCCCATGAATCCAGCCAGTCCTGCCCGTCATAGTAAGTGAACTTCAGCGACTGCACGCCTCGCAACAGGCTTTCCTTTTCAGGGTTTTCCTCTGTCGAGGCCAACAGATTGCGCGTGATTGTCCGAACGAGGTCTTGGCCAGCCGATTCTTTCTGGTTTTCAGAATCCTCGGCTTGCTCAAGAGAATACTCGATTCGCTGAATGTCCCCCCACGGGTCGCGATCGCCGACGGTTCCCGAGGCCGTGTGAATCGTCAGAGAGTCGGACCGTAGATTTCTCTCTTCTTTCTTTTCACTGATCATGGCGCCGGCCAAAATGCCCGTCGGCAACGTGATGTTTGCCAAGTCTCGCTTGATGATCTCGACCATGTAGTCCTTCGGCAGATCTTTTTCGAATACCTCATAAGCGGTTTCACGCAATTTGAGTGCGGCGCTGAAAACGGAGTATAGTACCCCCACGATCACGGCAAACATCATGGTGGCCGTCAGGACCTCAAGGAGCGTGAAGCCGGTTTCTTCACTGTGACGCCTGTATGTAAAACGCTCGCTCATTGTTCCGTCTCTTCTGCCAGCGTGCTGAGGCGCACGCTGTGTTCCCTGCCCTGCACCTCAAAGAAAACATCCACCGAAACCACTTGCATCGTATCCACACTCCATGCTTCGCTGCGAACAGCCCAGCGATACCCCGGCCATCCTTCTCCAAAATCGCCCGTCTGATCTCCCTGTCTCCAGTCGCCGGTGACGCTGATCTCGCTCAAGAGTTTGTCAGCCAGCTGAACCGCCACGCGTTTGTGACCCGCGACGAGGCCGGCACGATTGGCCACGGTCAGGGCGTGCACCGCCGCCGGGATCACGATAGCCATGAAAACCATGGCCGCCAGCACCTCCACAAACGTAAAACCTCTCGACTTCAACGATGAATGGTGAGAAAGGAACGAGGAACCGAAAGCGGGTTCTACCGAATCGTCCCGACCGGCAACCCGCAGTTCTCGTCTGGTGGCACATGGGCAGTTCATCGTTCTTCACTCATCATTGATCTATTCTTTGCCATAATCCCCAATGGTATATCCTGCTATCGGATCGGTCTTTGCGATTTCAATCGTCTCACCCTGGGCACTGTTCCGGATTCTGAGTGTTTCCAGGCTTTCTTCGTCGATTGCACCATCCGGCTGAAACAGAATCCGCGCGTTTCCGTTCTCATCAAGAGCCTCGGCTGCCACCTCGAAACTCAATCCCTCCGACAAATCAAACTCCACGGGCTTCCCTGTATCCTCCGATTCATATCCCGCCTGTGCTCGGAGTCCATAAGAGCCCACACTGGCATTGATCCAAAGTTCCATCGGGACGGAACGGGAGATCGCCTCACTGCGTCCATAGCGAGTCAGCGCCAACACCCTTCGCGCCTCTTCCGTCAGCGACCGTCCTCTAAAGAACCTCGACAGCACGGGTGCGGAGAACGCCATTACCGTCGCCAGCAATCCCATGACGACAATCAGCTCGATCAACGTCATTGCTCGTATGCAAGCGACGCCCCCACCGTGCTGTAAATGCAGATTAGCCCGTTTCATCGTCTCTCAATCCAGTTGACAATATCATCGCCGCCGCCCACGCGGCCATCCGGTCCCATGGACATCAAATCATATCCCTTATCGTTTTGCTTGCCGGGATACTCATAGATGTATTCGTTTCCCCAAGGGTCAGTGGGAATGCCCTGCCTGAGATAGGGGCCACGCCAATTCTTGGCATCTCTGGGCTCCTCGATCAGATCAATCAGGCCGTCTTTGCCGCTCGGATAATAGCTGTTGTCCACCTCGAAGGCGTCGAGAGCGGTCTCGAACGCCGAAATCTGTGTCTGTGCGGCCGTGACCTTGGCTTGTTCGGAGCGCCCCGCCAGTTTTGGCACAACAATCGCTGCCAGTGTAGCCAGAATGACCAGGACCAGCAGCATCTCAACCAGAGTGAACGCCTTTCCAGTGCTGCGCCCGCTCCTCATCGCACTCTGAATACTCCGTCTGCCTGAACGCATGTTGGTTCCTCCATCAAACCCTATTTGATGTAACCTTGAATGGCAAAAATCGGGATCACCATTCCCACAAAGATTGTCCCGATAAAACCCGCCATAAGAAACAATAGCAGCGGTTCGGCCAGCGCCACGGCCGTTCTCAATTGCCGATCCAGATCCCCGTCGGTCACAGTGGCCAGCCGCACCAGCTCCCGATCCAGTCGCGCCGTTTCCTCTGCCACAGCAATCATTTCGAGCACCGATCCCGGAAAGAGCTTAGGGCAGTCCGCCAGACTGGCTGCGAGCGAGTCGCCCCGTTGCACTCGGTCAATGGATGCGGTTAACGTGTCTACGAGTGTTTGGTTCCCGATAGATTCGCGGGCCACGCGCAATGCATTGATCAACGGCACGCCGGATCCGACCAATGTGCCAAGCATTCGGCAAAAACGCGTCATAGCGAACCGTGCGACCAAGGGACCGACAACCGGAAGCCGCAGGATCAGCCGCTGCCAGGTTCTGCGTCCCTGATCCGTCAGAAGCCATTTTCGCGTCAGAACAAACGCAACCACAATGCCCATGGCGACAAACGGTCCATACCTGGTGGCCAGATGACTCGCTCCTACGATGCACCGCGTCAGCATAGGCAGCGCAGCCCCGAAACCCGCGAAGATCTTTTGGAATCTCGGAATGAAGAAGACCAACAGGAAGGTCAGAACGGATAAGGCCAACACCATCAACACGGCTGGGTAGATCAGCGCCGATAGCACTTTGGAGCGCAGTTCTTTCTCACGCATCTGGAAATCGGCAATCTGGCCGAGCACGACGTCGAGGAACCCACCGGTCTCGCCCGCACGGACCATCGCCACGTAAACGCCGGGAAATGTCTCGGGCGACCGCGCCATAGCATCGGCCAATGCCATTCCGTCCGCCACGAGATCGTGAACCTCTTTCCACTTCTCGGCTGCCACGGGGGTCGAAGCTTCCTTGGTGAGAATCCGCAACGCCCGGCTGAGCGGCACGCCCGCCGCCAGCAGGCTCGACAGTTGTCGGGTAAAACTCTCCAGTGCCCGGAATGAGATTTTTCGGCTTTTCCATCCGAGGCGAAATCCACTTTTCGCTGCCGTTTGTCCCTCTGAACTCTCCATGAGACTGACAGGTTTCAGCGCGCGCCCCTCGAGCAGGCGATAAGCCTCCTGACGACTGGTCACCTCGATCTGGCCCTCGGCGATGGTGCCGTCCGCTTGAAGTGCGCGATATTGAAACAGTGACATGGCAGCGCCCTTTCCCTTATTCGACCACCAAATGACCGTTGGTCAGCAAAGAGCCGTTCATGCGTTCGTCCTTTGTGACCCGCAACACTTCTTCAACGGTGGTTGCCCCTTCGCCGAGAAGGCGCCAGCCGTCTTCCCTCAACGAACGCAAGCCATAGCGCCGCGCAATCTCACGAATCTGTCCCGTTGAATGTGCAGCCAGGATCATCTGCCGGATTTCCTCATTTAAATCCATCAACTCGAACACAGCACGTCGCCCATGAAATCCTGTCTGCCGGCAAGATTCGCATCCCACAGCCAGATAAAGTGGGAGATCGGCTGGCAGTCCGATTTCTTTCTTGAAAGCCAGTGCTTTGGGTGAACTGTCCCGTTTCTTGCACTGGGTACACAAGACACGCACCAGGCGCTGTGCAAGCACCGCTTCGAGCGAGGAGGCGACCAGATAAGGCTCGACCCCCATGTCAATGAGGCGTGTCAAAGCGCCTGGTGCGTCATTGGTATGCAAAGTGGAGAAAACCAAATGGCCGGTCAACGAGGCCTGGACGGCGATCTGCGCCGTTTCGCCGTCGCGAATCTCGCCAACGAGGATGACATCCGGGTCGTGACGCAGGATCGAACGAAGCCCCCGTGCGAACGTCAGTCCCGCCTTCTCGGACACCTGAATCTGATTGACGCCCTTCATGTAATACTCCACCGGGTCTTCAATCGTGACGATTTTGCGAGTCAAGTCATTGATCTCGTTGAGTGCCGAGTAGAGCGTGGTTGTTTTCCCGCTTCCGGTCGGGCCGGTCACCAGCATGATCCCGTGCGGCACTCCGAGCACGGCTTTGAACAGGCGGTGTTCCCGTTCGCCCATCTGCAATTCCGCCATGCCGAGAAGGGTCGCGTCTTGTCGCAGGAGGCGCATCACCACCGCCTCTCCGTGGAGCATCGGGATCACGGAGACGCGTACGTCCACCTCGCTGTCTTTGACCCGAATCTTGATACGCCCGTCCTGCGGCAGGCGCTTCTCGGCAATATCGAGACGGCTGAGGATTTTGACGCGGGAGACAATGGCCGGCTGGTACCGTTTCAGCTGAGAGGGGACCGGGACATCCTGCAAAATACCGTCAATGCGGTAGCGGATTCGCAATTCGTCCTCGAACGGCTCGAGGTGTATATCCGTCGCCCGCATTGCGATGGCCTCGCCCAGCACTTGGTTGACGAACCGAATAATCGAGGCGTCCTCGGCCGCATGATCCAGGTCAACGTCCTCATTCGCGCTCTCGTCAACCACCTGGAGGGGGGCTTCCTCCTCCAGTGAATCGAGCGTATCGGCGCCAACACCCAGGCGCTTTTTCATTTCGCGCTGGATGGCCTTGGTGGGCGCCAGCACCGGCTTGATCCTCATGCCGGTCAGCGTCTTGAGCGTATCAAGTGCGTTGGTCGCGAACAAGCGACTGGTCGCAACTTCGACCGAGCCATTGACCTTTCGGAGGGGAAGAATTTCCTGCTTCAGCAGGACGCGCGCGGGAAACAGCGTCAGCAATTGCGGATCGAGTTCGACGTCCTCGAGATCCGTATACGACAGTTCGTATTCCCGCGCCAGCCAGCGGAGGACGTCCTCTTCCGATTGCGCCTCCGCTGTTTCTCCCCGCTCGCATTGCCGGCGAAGCGTTTCCGCGTCAGCAAGTGACATCTGACGCGCCTGGATCATGCTGTTCAGCAAGTCATTCATTCCGCCCCTCCGTCATTCTCGATTGTTCAGTCAAGAAGACCCGTAAGGACCAACTGCGCCTCCTGGCGAATCGTCAGCACTTTGCAAAGTTCCTCGCGCGCTTTCTTGAGCTCCTCTTCCCTCTTCTGGCGCGCTTCCCGCAACGCCTTCAGCTTGGCTTCAATGTCCTTGGCCGAAGTGTCTTTGGCCTCGAGAGCTGCACGCAAGGCCTCGGATTCCGGGTCGGGGGTCCCGAAGCGGGGGCGTTCACCGCCGGGCGGAGCGCCAGGACGTTCCGGGGGAGCCTCGGCACTGGGACGCTCGCCGCCAGGTCCGGGAGGTCCACCTCTGCGCCCAGCCAGAAAGCTACCGAAGCCACCGAAGCCACCCACACGCGCCGCCGTCTGCTTCTCCATCACATTTCTTGCCAAAGGCTCGATTACTTTCCATTCGTCATCCGTCGCGCCCAGCGTCTCTTTCAGTCTTTCCATCATCATGGTGCGAATCCGCTCGGGGTCAAACTGAGGCCGACCCCCGGGCTGATCACCCGGCTGCCCACCGCGCCGAGCCTGTCCTGCCGCGGCTCCGGGTCTCCCTCCTGCTCCGCGCTGCGCCGTCGCGACCATGGGTCCGACAACCAGTGCCAAAACAGCGAGACCTGCCACCAGTACCACACCGACGAACTTCTTCATCCCTTCTACCTCCTGAACTGAACTTGCTTCCCGAGGCGACAGAATCGCCTTTGCAGCGATCTGTCCCACTCATTCCTCTATCCATTGTGCAAAGGCCATGCCACAGCCTGCACAACTGGGATGTAAGGGTTTACCTTCGGGTGGCGTGCAGTTATTGCGCGGCGAGCCGGTCTGGTCTGTGCAAGAATTGCATACCCCTGGCTACGGCGAGATCGGCTGTTACGGCAACCGGGAGATTCCCACGCCGAACATTGACTCGATTGCCACAAACGGCCTCCGCTTCACCGAGGGCTACGTGTCGGCGCCGCTGTGCTCGCCGTCGCGCGCGTAGCGTTCATGGAATAGTGTCCGACCTCGGCCTGGAACCCGCCGCTGCCGACCGCCTCACGATAGTGGAGGTACATCATGAGCCGGCCGCGGTGAAACGTCATAAGATAGGCCAAGTTGGCTCCGCCGCTGGGCTTCCATTCCTCCACGTCTTCTTCCTAATCCCTGAGTTGTTCCTTATATTCGGCTTGACGCGCCGCCGCCGTTTGAACCATTCTCACAGCCGAAGGTGAGAAGTGGCATACAGCGGGAAGGGTCTGTCCGAGAAGGATTTCGCGTGATTGGCGACCCGCGATCATGCACCCAGCACAAAGAGCCGGTGCCTAACAGGGACAGTGCAACGCGGTAGCGATTGAAAAGAGGAGAAAAGCGGAGACGGATGCCGACGATTTTGATGCTCCTTGGCTGGCGATTCTTTTTCTATGCCAACGAGCGGAACGAACCGATTCATGTGCATTGCCGGAAGGGAGATGCCGAGGCCAAGTACTGGCTCGACGTGGAGCGGTTTAACGTAATCGAAGCGCACAGCTACAACATGAATCCGGCCGACAAGAGAACCGCCAGGAAGATTGTGTTCGAGCATTTTGACTACATTGTATCGGAGTGGAATAAGTTCCAGGAGAAGAAGAATGAATAAGGCGCACGATGTCCAGAGCATTACTTTCTCAGGGACGACGATGTTCCTGCGCGTTGACGGCAAGCAGTACGAGATCGATGTGGCAGCGCAGTCGGAACGGCTTGCCAACGCGACGCAGAGACAGCGGGAAGACTTCGAAGTGTCGCCGACAGGGTACGGCATTCACTGGGCGGATGTGGACGAGGATTTGTCCATTGATGGGTTGATCGGAGTGAAGCATTCGAGTCCTCTTGCTGAAACGGCGGCATGATACGGTCATCGAACACGTGAATCGAGCGCGACGTTGAAAAGGCCGCACGCAGCGCAGGTTTTTCAATGAGGTTCATTCACCCCGTTGGGTCGTGAAATGAACGACATCGTGGAGGCGATGGGCTTGCTTCCCGACCTCGCTCTTCAGGACACTGACTTGGCGCGCAACGAAATCCTTGTCCGAGATGGCGAGGGGGCCAAGGAGCCGTGTGAGACGCGGTCGCGAAGGCTGGATTGACCAAGCGCCCCACGTGTCACACTTTCCGGCATTCGTTTGCAGCTCATCTATTGGAAGGCGGCTACGATATTCGAACGGTTGACGGGCTATGAGGCAATCCAGGAGGTTATTATGCCGATCCACATAAGATGCCGCGATAAACCGCTGGGTAGAACAGAAGTATTTCTATTTGCAGCAAAAGACATAAATGTCGCCAACCTACTGCTTGATCCGAACAATTACCGATTTCTCGACAACCCCAGCTACAAGAAGAAGCTACGTGGAAAATATCATCTGCCTCAGGTGCAGGTCGCTACCCTTCGCCTCCTCGAACAGGATAAGCGGTATCAACTAACGGAGATGAAGAAATCTATCTTGTCAAATGGCTACGTCCCTATGGAACGGATCATCGTCGCGCCCTATGAGCACAAACGTGACCATTGTCTTGTCGTTGAGGGCAACAGACGAGTGGCGGCATTGAAGTCCTTGCTCCAAGAGCACAATGAGGGGGTCACGGAGTTAACGCCAACGCAAGTTGCGTCATTCGGACGAATTCCCTGCGCCGTGCTTCAAGCTGAAGGCAATGATCTAGTTCACGCTCAGCGCGTCATAATGGGCATTCGACACATTGCGGGGCCACGGGAATGGGGTGCATATCAGCAGGCACAACTCATCGTCGAGCTTCATGATTTGGAAAACCAAGACTTCCAGTCAATTGCCGATCATCTCGGGATATCCACAATCGAGGCTGGCAGACGATACCGAGCGATGCGTGCCTTGAAGGAAATGGAAACCGACGAACACTATGCGGATCAGGCAACCTTTGACCACTACCGGCTGTTTCACGAACTCGTCTCGCTTCCAGGTGTCAGAGCCTATTTTGGTTGGGATGACGACGCACTTAAATTCCGCGACAAAGAGTCCGCCCGAGAGTTTTTTGAGCTAATTGCCCCGCACGCAGAAGAACAGTCGCCAAAAGTGCGAACATATGCTGATGTGCGCAGACTGAAGCTAGTGGTCCCGCACCCCAAAGCGGTCGCGGTGCTTCTAGATCCCGAACGAACGTTGACCGACGCAATTGAAGTGGGTGAAGCCCTTGCGCGTGAGCGAGCGCATCAAGGCGAGGAAATAGCCGAAGTAATGAATGAAATAAGCAGAGCACTGAGCAAGATCGATGTTCTCGCAGTCAAGAAGCTCGACAAGAACGACATTAAGTCAATCGACGACATTATTGCGCGTCTTGTGCAGTTAAAGAGGATCGGTGAATCCGCCTAGATGATGGCCTGACCATGTCTTTTCCGGAAGCAGTTCATGAGACCATAGCTCACTTTCTTACCGTGTTTCCCCACGACGCACCCGTAAGCAAGACAGAAGACTACGTTCGCAAGAATATGTCGAAGCGTTACACGCAAGAGGTTGTCGATGACACTATCAGAAAGCACCTCAAGCAAATTCTCTCTATTCTCATTGACGAGCACGACCGCCGATTGCGCCACCGAGATCTTCTGCGATACCGTTTTATTGACGCCGAGGGGGACAGAGTTCGTGGAATCGGCTCCACCTGGACGCGGCGCTACCGTATATTCCAGGATGCAATAAACGAACTCACTGATGACGAATTCGAGAGCTTGAGCGCGACATTGCTTGCAGTCCTGGGCTGTGACACGGTCTGGAAAACACCCGCATCACACGATCAAGGACTCGACGCTTTCGGGTACGCTCAAGCCTTTCCCTCAAAGACGCCGCATGAGGTCCGCTCTCAGTGCCGAATAGTATACCTCGCCCAAGCCAAGCACTTCAGCAAGCACAAGGTAGGCTCGCGCGACTTGCGAGAGTTTGTCGGTTCCGTCGAACTTGCAGTTCACAAGATATTCTCCACTGTTGATCAGAAGTACGCTGACCTCGAAATTAAGCCTTTCGGGCCCTGTATCATGGTGTTCACAACTAGCGAAGAAATTCCATTTACCGTGAAAACAATCGGCCATAACGCCGGAATTGTGGTTCTGTCAGCTCAAGATATTGCCCTGACCCTTTCAAAAGCTAGAATCATCCAGCGGAACAGATGGACCAAACGTTTTCTCTCAAGAGATATGAGACGGGCCATTGGGGGTATTCAATCCGCACAATAGCCTAGTAAGGCGGTGGACATGTACGGTGAACCCGCGGCGGGTTTACAGCCAGTCGCCGAGAACGTTAGACCATGGTCAAGGTCATTTCCATCTGGCCCGGCAAGACCGCACTGTCATCGAACTCCCGGCCGGTTTCCTTAAATTTTCGTGGGCTCCCGTAGTAGTCTTTCAAGCGGTATGTGAAGAAATGCCCCGTCGTGTCATTGCGAGCCGCCACGGACGGCGGCGAAGCAATCTCCTCCTCGGGCACCCCGACAACGAGATTGCTTCGTCGTCCGCTTCAAGCGGACTCCTCGCAATGACACAAGGCGGGTATCCATCATTTACGACTTGAAGGACCACTGGGGCTTCTCGATCAGAATTGTCTGGGCGACGGGGGCGGCGGTCTTCACCAGGGGTTCCACGGCGCTGCCGAAACGGAATAATCCGCCTGGGGCGGACGGGTTGCAAAAAGAGGAAGCCTGCAAGCCATTGGTGTTGCTTGACTTGCAGGCTCATGTTCTGGTGGGCCATCAGGGACTCGAACCCCGAACCAACGGATTAAGAGTCCGCTGCTCTACCAGTTGAGCTAATGGCCCATATCCCCAGCATCGCACGCAGTGCGAAGCCTGACATTTTCCAACACTG
>Ga0315280_10001006_pt1 | contig 50288 bp, 31 predicted proteins | sample YL17G06_40_MG_FD_203697 | JGI IMG/M metagenome (GOLD analysis project Ga0315280, IMG submission 203697) | Sediment microbial communities from Yellowstone Lake, YNP, Wyoming, USA - YL17G06_40 | ecosystem: Environmental > Aquatic > Freshwater > Lake > Sediment | place: USA: Wyoming | collected... | reverse complement strand
TAATCTGGACAGCATCCGAGGGCAAAAACAGCGGCAACCTCGTTTTCGAAATGGGGCAAAGGGAGCGGTATGTCCAGCGTTTTCAGCGGGGCCCAAGGCGGGATTCAGCTAATTTGGACAGCAGTGACCCCAGGTAGCCCACGCGGCGCCTGACAAGTTTTTATAACTGGTATAGAAATTCTTGAACCAAGCCTCGTTATGGCTTGTGTTATAGCCGGAGAACGGCAACGCCAAGCTTCGATCTGGCAAGTGAACCAGATTGGGGGCGGCATAAACGGCGCCGGCGTCCCATTCGCCTACCAAGCCGTGCCGCAGAATCGGCTCCCGGGAAAGCCACTGGAAGACACGCCCGTCTCGACTGATGGCGAGGCGCACATCGACGAGGTCCGTGTCGCGGTGGTAAATGGCCGCAAACAGCAGGCGCAATGACGGGTCGTCGGGGTAGACCGTGTAACCACTGGTGTAATAATCGTCGGCCGGGGCATCCTGCGGGTCCGAATAGAGCAACGGTTGCGGAGGCGGCCAGTTCCAGAAATCGTCCGTTTCCGCGCGGGAGATGGTGCGTTCGCTGAAATGATGGCGGAAGAAACCGACGTACTTGCCCAGCAGCGAGTCCCAGGCCGCGATGTTGTCGGTATCGCTGAAGTAGCGGATGAGCGGCTTCGAGTGCCTCTTCCAACGGTAGCCGTCCGGCGATGTGACTGCATAGAGGCCGTAGAGTTTCGATGAGGCGGCCGGCGCGCCGGTCTCTGCCCTCGGCAGCTCGTCGAAGTGAAAGGCCTTATAACGCTCCTCGGGCGGGCCGTGGTCGTCGCGAAACACGCTCCCCCCATTGGCGTATGGCGAGACAAGGTTGTTTTGGGTCGTGCCGTTGTAGGAAAGCACGTTGAGAGCCGGCTTGGTCCAGACCAGCCCGTCAGTACTTTCGGCGTACGCCAGAGCCGATCCCTTGAGCTCCATGCCGCGGCCGTCGGACATCGCCAAATCCTGCGGCGCGGGGTTCAGCCTGGTCTGATACCAGCAGCGATACCGCGCACCCTCCTTCAGCACGGTGCACCATGATATCGATTGTTCCCAGGGCTGATCGGGCGGTAGCCACGGCCGGGTCTTCCGCGCGGCTTCCTGCGTGATGCGGACGCCGAAAGGAACATCGACCGGGCGGAGACCGTGGGGGCCTTCCTCAAAGCGTGGGCCAAACTCGCGGGCCAACTTCTCGATTTGCTTTCTGCCCTCGGCCGAGATCCGGGCCGGATCGAGAACCGCGCGCAGTTCCCCTTTCTTGATGTGAAACCAATCCACCAGAAGAAACAGGCGGCGGTTCTTTGGCAGAGTTACCTCCTTCGCTTCCTGAGCAAGAGCAAGCGGTGCCGCGGACAATGCCGCCCAGCCACTACCCAGTCGGATGAAACGCCTGCGGGTCAGCCTGCCAGTGTGAATCATGATGCTCCGTGCCTCGGACACTAAAATCGGAATGGGATTTTCGTCACCGCGTTGTAAAGCATCTCGGTCAAGTAAAGTCCGGTCTGAGGAAAGGGAGGAGCGCCCTCGCCGTTGGTTTCGCGCAGGTCGCAGACACGGTACAGCAGGAAGTGGCGCCAACGCCCATTCAGGAACACGTTCTCGGCTATGGCGTGGTCCACGAACGGCACCTCCTTGGCCTTGTCATCACCGATCTGTTTTTCGTCATGAACCGCGACGGGATCGACGAAGCTCTGGCCGCGTAGCGAGAAAGCCAGCAAAGGATTGCGCAGCCAGCCCGGGCCGGTGTTGGTCGTGAGGTAGAAGCTGCCGTCCAGTCCCTGGTTGAGCGCCTGCGGCACGGTGTAGTTCCAATGGTCGAACGTAAGATAGTAATGGAGGCCATCCTGCGACCGGTACACTCGGCCGCGGCGGTCGCGAACGCTCCGCGTATAAACCAGGTAATCATCGTCGGTTTTGCGTAGGGAAGGTTCGGTTTCACCCGGAAGCGTCGTAAACGGCTTCCCCCATGTCGCCGGCCGCCAGCGCCCTTTCTCGTATTCGAACCGCACGACAACGATTCCCTCGCGTGAGACAAGCGGGCATAGGAAACCGGCGCCCCGGGGTAGGCAGTTGAAGCCGACGTTGCGCAATCGGTCCGCCAACGGCTGGGGCAGTTCGTCCCTGGTGACTTTCAGTGAGTTGCCGTCCCACCGCGCCTGCAGGAATTCAACGAACTGGTCCGTGTTGGGAAACATCTCGGAGCGGTCGGGCAGGAACGCGGCGGCAGTGGACAACAGAAAGCCGGCGCCGGCGGCCGGGTGCGGAGACCCGTCTTCCAGCTTCGCGCCTCGCGGCACAAAGCCGCCGTTGACAGGGTACTTGGCCAATACCCCGCTGGCCTGGCCGGACCTGAGGCGGTAGTTGGGATCGAGCCGGTTCATGGGGATCGCCCGTTCGGGAAGGATGTCGGAAAGATCGCGAAACACGAATCCATCGTTGCCGATTTCAAAGTCATGACCTCCCTGTTCACGCATGCTGGCCACCAGGAGCAGATGATCGCGATCCAACTGAAACAGCTTGCCAAGTTCGTAACTCACCGGCTTGCTGGTGCCTTGCGGTTGCGCCACCGGATGATCAAGGATGCGGCCGTACCGGATCATGCGCCGGAAGCCGGTCTGTTGCGGCTTGGCGTCCAACTTCCCCGCTGGCGGATGGAGCATGGCGGTCTTCAGCCGGCTGGCGACAATGGTGCGCAACTCCTCCAGTAACTTGGTTCGTTGTTCATCGGCCGGATCTTTGACGAAGCCCCAGATGGTCTTAACGTCCCCGCCACTCTCCGGGTGGCCGAAGTGCTGCTGGAGAGCGTTGATTTTCCACTGGCCGATGTCGGCGCCGAGCGCGCCAAGAACAGCGAGCGCCATCACGTAGTTGCCGTAGACGTTCGGATGGATGCCGTCCGGGCCCACCAACCGTCCCCAGCCGCCGGCAGTGACGTGCGCATTGGCGGCGTCCATCACTGCGTTCATATCGATCACGGAGACACCCAGCGCCGCTGCTTCGTCCCGGATGGCATCGTTGCCGCTGTGAACTCCGTCGTCCAGCGGCGCATCCCACCGGCACCAGGGATACTTGGGCTCGTAATCGAACATGGTCATTAACAGAATGTGATCGCGTCCGATAGTTCCGTCGGCCTCCAGGACCATGTCGCGCAGGGCGCTGCGGTACCGCCGGTAGATGTTTTTGTCGTTGGGCCACGGCGCCGGGTGCACGAATTTGTCCAGTTGGCCCGCATCCTCGTAAATCATCCAGTCCCCGACGCGGATGTCACCGCGGCGAATGTAGGTCTGAATTTCTCCCGCCAGCGTGTCCACGGTCTTCGGCGTGCCGTCCGGATTCAGCCCCTGCCAGACGCCCGGCAGCGGGTTGAACGGCGGCGGATGCTGCAGGTTGTTCGTGATCAGGATCCTGGCGATTCCGTATATGGTCCGCAGCGGGGAAGGATCGGTGTAATTGCCGAACCCGTATCCGCGGGTGATGCTGTCGCCGTTGAGGAGGATGCGCTGGCCCGGAAGAACTTGCCAGTGTGTCGCGGTTTCCACCGTCTGTGCGGCAGCGGCAACTGCAGACAAGACGAAGATGAGAACCGCCCGCAGTGTCATCCGGCCTGCAAGCGAAGTGAATGCGCGCATGGGTGTTCCCCTCTACACGGCAACGCAGTAACTGTGCCGCGAGCGACAGCGAGCCGTTGCCAGGTTGGCCCGTGGAACCACAGGGCGGCCACGCGCCTGGCAACCGCTCGCCGACGCTCGCGGCACGGTTTCGAACCGTTCAAGCCCGCAGGTCGCGCAGGGACACGACTTTCCGCCGGTAGACCGCCTCTCGCACCAGCAGGCACGTGAGAACGGCGTCCCGCGCCTGTTCCACCGTCGCCACCGGCGGCTTTCGCGTGCGGACCGAATCCAAAAACGACTCCAGCGCCAGCAGCGTGTTGTTGATTCCACTGCGAAAACCGGGCACGATCCGCTCCGGTTGGCCCGTACCCTTGCGGAACGACATCAGCCCCGAATCAAAGTCCAATGAGCCGATGGCGCCAGAAAGGCGCAGCCGCTCCTCGCCGAACTTGTCCGCCACCACCCAACTATGGGTGAGGTTGACGATCACGCCGTTCTCGTACTCCACCACTGCCGAATAGTAATCGTGAACGTTCCGGTCGGGCTGGCGATCGCGGAACAGGTCGTTGCGTCCCAGACCCATCGCGGCTTTGGGCTGGCAGCGGTTCGCCCAGTTCATCACGTCCCAGACGTGTACCGCCTGTTCCACGATCCAATCCCCGGACTCAGCCGCATGGCCGAACCACCCATACAGCGGCCCCCAGGGGTTGCACCAGACGATGCGGCCCTCGATCAGGGGGCCGAGTTGCCCGCGGTGAACCTCGGACATGGCGCCGATATAGCGAGGGTCGGCGCGGCGTTGGTGTCCGACTTGAATCACCAGATCGCTCTTGGAGGCCGCCGCCACAACGGCGTCGCACTCGGCGCGAGTAATGCACATGGGTTTTTCGCCGTACAGGTCTTTGCCTGCGGCGATGATGTCCAGGTAGGCGCGCGCGTGCAGGTGACAGGGAATGGCGCAGACTACGGCGCGGATTTCCCGGTTCTCGAGCAGCTTTCGCCATTCGGGGAATAGCAGCGGCTCGCTTTGCCCGGCCGCCACCACCAGTCTGCGGGCTTCTTCGGCGTGGGCGGGGTCGATGTCGCAGATGGCCCGCACGCGCACCCCTGGCAGGGTCAAAAGAGTGAGCAGCAGGTAGGTCCCGCGGCTGCCCACGCCAATGAAACCGAGTGCGACCGGCTCGGCTTGCGTGGCCGAAAGTGAGGCTGCGGCCGCCGGACCGGCGGCCGCCGCCGCCGCCATTTGCAGAAACCGCCTGCGTTTCAGCCCGTCCATTTCTCGTGTCTCTTCTCGTGCCTCTGTTGGAACTGACGGCGCCTGGCCCTGCCGATCGGAGCCTTTCCGGCAGGAGCCCGGCGCTAGACATTTGCGCCGCTACCACTGCAGCCGCAAAGCCATCTGCGTGGTGCGGGGAGAATTCACCTGATCAGTGCTCCGGCCGAAGCCCGCGCTGGTCGGGCTATAGTCCGGAGCACTGAACATCGCGTGATTCAGGAAGTTAAAGAACTCGCAGCGGTACTGCAGCTTCAGTTTCTCCCGGATGCGGAAATCCTTCAGCACCGAGAAATCGAGGTTATTGATGCCGTCGGTGCGCAGGTTCGAGAACGTCGTATGCAGCGTCCGGATGTTGTACGCCAATTGCTCCGCAGGGTTGCGGTTAAACCGGGTGACGTCGAAGACCTGGTCGATGCGCTTGGGATCCCACCTGACATCGCCCCCGTAGTAAATGACGTTGCCCCACCCGGATGGCGTTCCGGACTGGAACGTGAAAATGCCGTTGACAATCCAGCCGCCTGCCAGGCGATCGAGCAATGGTCCGGCGGTGCCCGCGAACCGTTTCCCTTTTCCTAACGGCAGGTCGTAGCTGGCGCTGGCCGAGAAGTGGTGCGGCCGGTCTTCGGCCAGCGGTTGCTTCAAATTGGGTTGCTGAAACGCGAAACCGTTCAAAGTGTAAAGGGTCGCCATCAGGCGGGAGAACTGGTAGTTGGCAAGGAACTGCAGACCTTGCGAAAAGCGCTTTTCCACGCGCACCACCATGGAGTGGAAGTAGCTGCTTCCATTCGTATTGCTGTCTTGTACGGTCCAATCAAACTGCGGGTACCCGGCGGTGAGGAGGCGGTAGCGCGCGATGGTCGTGCCGTTCAGAAAAGTACCGGGGACGAGGCCGGCGAAGGGATTGGGAACAATCGCCTCCAGGAAATTGATGGTGGCCTGATCGCGAAAAGGAGAGGTGGTGTAGTACTGCCGCGGAACCGAGCTCAGTTGCATGCCGCGAATCAGATGCACTCCATGATTTCCGGCGTAGCCGATCTCAAACAGCAGGTTCCGGGCAAGCTCCCGCTGGACGTTCAAGTTCCAGCGCAGCGCATAGGGGTTCCTGGGATGCGGGTTGTAGTGGCGCACCTGCTGGCCCAGGGCCGTGGCCAGCCCCATCGTGGCGCCCAACGGTTTTTGGATGCCATCGGGGAACGGGTTGGCCAGCGTGGCATAAGGCGTCAGATAGCTGTCCCGTGACGCTTCCAGGCCGGTGGTCTGGCTGAATCCAAACTGAGAAACGCCTTCGGTTGGGATCCCCTGGAAGAACATGCCGAAGCCGCCGCGCACCGCATTTTTGCCGCCCAGCACCGGCGGCTTCCACGCCCAGCCGAAGCGCGGCCCGAAGTTGTAGGCGTACGGCCGGTAGATGTACGGGTTCTTGTCGGAGGCAAAAAGCAATCCGCCGCGCAAATGAAACTGTCCCGCGGGAATCTGCGGTATCGGGTTGCGGTCGTAGGCCGCGCTGACAGCCGCATCGATGGGGCTCGGGGAGTCGTAATCCCACCCATTGACAGCGCGGTTGCGGTGCTCCTTGGTGCCCATGTCGCGTTCGTAACGCAGTCCCACATTAAAAGTCAAATCGCGCCGCACGCGCCAATCATCCTGGATAGACAACGCATAATGCCCGGAGCCGTACATCCGGGTGGCGTTCAAATCGTATTGCCCGCTGGTAGGCAAGCCGAGCAGCAGCGCAGCCAGCCCCTGGCCGATCGGAGCCGAGGCCGAATTGTCGAGCGGCCCGCGCGTCCACTCGTTGCCGAAGATATATCGGCCCGTCGAGTTCTGTGAATCGATGAAACTGGTGCGGTCCAGTCTCAGATCGGCGCCGAGTTTCAAGCTGTGGTTGCCCGTCACCTTGGCCACGCTGGCAAAAATCTGAAAAATGTCAAAAGGGGAATTCGTGTTCGCAGTGCCGTCCGCCAGGCTGGTGAACCCGCTGATTTCGACCCTGGGGAAGCGGAGACTGGGCGACTCGGCCGCGAGGTACGCCGGCAGACCCAGGCTGGCGGGGTCAAAGCCGATTCCTGCCATGACGTTGCGGGTGGTAAAACGCGTCCAGTTCAAGCGGGTGTTCAAGACCAGCGACGGGGAAAACGTGTGCACATCATCCAGCATCGCACCCCAGTTCGCCCGCTCAAACCAGCCGCCGGTCGCCTGATTCTCGAACTGATTCGAGTAATCGCCGCGCAGGTTGCGGCGGAAACTGAAGAACATTTTGTGGCGTGCCGACGGCAAGAAATCCAGCCGCCCCACTTCGTTGTCGAAGTTCAGTTCCCCGATCATGATCCGGAACCAGTTGTTCTGGCCGTTGGCCAACCCTGGCTGGTTTGGCAGCGGGTAGTACTTGAGGATGTTCTTCGCAATCGGGCTGATCCGATTCGACGGAATGACGTTGTTCGCAAAGGCCTGGCGGCGGATGCGCGAGCCTTCCCGAACCCCGGTGAGGGGATCGTACATCTGGTAGGAACTGCCGATCCCAAGCAGGCCCGAGAAATCCCCATTGCGCTCCGCTTCAGTCGGCACAGTGCGGGTCAGGAAGTTCGGCGTACCGATCTTGATCCCCTCGTAGGAGAGCTGGAAGAGCAGCTTGTTCCGCCCGTCGAAAACTTTCGGGACGTAAACCGGCCCGCCGGTGTTGAATCCGTACTGGTTGAAGTTCCAGACGCTTTTCTTTCGGCCGGCGCGGTTAGCGAAAAACGAGTTGGCCGCAAGCGCCGACACCTGATTGTACTCGTAGGCCGCGCCGTGAAAGGCGTTTGTCCCGCTCTTCAGGACAACGTTGACGGTACCGCCGGTGGTGCGGCCGTACGTGGCATCGAATTGCAATGTGTCGACCTTCACCTCGGCGACCGCGTCCACGGGAGGGTTGTAGTACACGCTGTTGCCCTGGGCGGTGTTGGGCGCGCCATCGATGAGAAGCTCGTTGCGATTGGTGAGGCCGCCCGCCATCGTCATCGAGGCAGGACCGTTGTTGTCATAGGGCCGGATGAATGTTTGATTGCCGGTGAACATGACACCGGGCGCCAGTTGCGCCAGAACCAGCGGGGTCCGGCCGTTCATCGGCATGTTCTCCAGTTGGCGTCCGGTGATGACCTGCCCAGTCGATGCGCTGGCGGTCTGAAGCAACGGGCTTTCCGCCGTCACCGTCACAGAGTCCGTGACCGGGCCCAATTCCAACTCGATTTCCAGCCCGATCCTCTCGCCAGAACCCACGATGATCCCGTCGCGTACATACCGCTTGAAGCCCTGGGCCTCGACGATGACCCGATATGTTCCGGGCGCCAAATAGGGCAACGTGTAGAGGCCGTCTGGCCCGGACACGGTTTCCGATTTGGCTCCGGTTTGCACCTCGGCCGCGAAAATCCTGGCGCTCGGTACTGCCGCCCGCTGGGCATCCCAGACCCGCCCCGTGACAAAGCCGCGGAATTCCTGCCCCGAAAGGGCGCCGGCGGCCAGGATGAGAATCAATGGCAGTGCCCACCTGCGACGTAACATGGCGGACCTCCTTATAGGTAATTTCCCCGATCGTTGGTCTTGGCGGCGCTCGTGGTGTTGGTGGTCACGTGGACCGCCTTGACTTCCACTCCGGGCACCACCGCGCCGGAGGGGTCCATGACCCGTCCCGCGATGGATCCGCGCGATTCCTGCGCCCAGCCGGCCGACGCCAGCAGCATGAGCGCGCAAGCCATCCGTTTTGCTATTGGCATGGGAAACTCCTCCCCCCGCTTGCCTCCGGCGGATCTGGCAGGGGTGCGGAAACTCTCCGGGCGTTTATACACGCCTCTAAAACCCCGTGTCAAGGTTTTTTTCGTTAACGTTCACGAAAGGACGGATGGCACCGAAACCACGGCCTGGCATGAAACGTTGGCGGATTCGACGTTAGCGTTCACGAAGGAACAGGCCTCCAGGGCGGGGCGGGCGCAGGTAACCGACCTGCCCACCCGAACCGGGCGACTTGGGGGGCGACCCGGTGCGGCAGCCCTCCGTATGGCCGCAAGGCCGGCCTCCCGCCGAGGGCGGCCGCGCGGGGTCGCCTCTCCGTCGAAATCACTTGACAGCGTAACCGGCAGGTCGTGTAGCCTTTCCCTGAAGTATCTGTTGGGGGTTGCATGCCTGGGTGTCCTGATTTGGAGAGTGGTGGTGCCGGAGGGTTCCCATGTCGCACCGATCTCCCGGTGTTCGTTCCTGCTGCGCGTCAGCGCTGCTGTTCCTGCTCGGCCTGGTAATCGTTTCACAACCCCCCTGCGTGAATAAACCGCCCCGGAAACTGCGCGGCGCGCAGGCCCAGCCGCAGATTGCTGCGGCCTATGGAAAACTGCCGCTGCAATTCGAGCTGAACCGCGGCCAAACCGATCCGCGGGTGCAGTTCCTCAGCCGTGGCAGCGGTTACACGCTGTTTCTGGCCGCCGGCGAAGCGGTCCTGCAATTGCGGAATGCGGATCCCGGCCCGGCCGGGACAGGTCCCGGATTGCGGAATGCACCCGGCCAGAAGGCTCGCAATCCGCAATCGGCGGTGGTTCGCCTGAGACCGGTAGGCGCGAACCCCGCGCCGCTGGTGGCCGGACAGGAGGAGTTGCCGGGGAAAGTGAACTACTTCATGGGCAACGACCCGGCCAGGTGGCGGACCAACATCCCGACGTACGCCAAGGTGCAGTATCAGCAAGTGTACCCCGGCGTGGACCTAGTCTATTACGGCAACCAGCGCCAACTGGAGCACGACTTCATCGTTGCCCCGGGCGGGGACCCGAAACAGATCCGGCTGGCGGTGGAGGGCGCGGAGCGGGTCGAACTCGATGCGGGTGAGCTGGTGCTGCACGTCGCCGGCGGTGAGGTCCGCCTGCGCGCCCCGGTGGCCTATCAGGAAATCCATGGCCGGCGGCAACCGGTCGCCGCCCGCTATGCGCTGAGGGAAAGAAATCCGCAATCCGAAATCCACAATCCGCAATCCGAAGAGGTTGACTTCCAACTCGCCGCTTACGACACCACCCGGTCGTTGGTCATCGATCCGACGCTTGTCTACTCCACTTACTTCGGAGGCAGCGACTACGAGTATGCCTACGGTATTGCCGTGGACTCCGCCGGCGTTGCCTACATCGCCGGTGAGACCTATTCAATGGATTTCCCCATGGCCAACCCGGGGCAGCCGTACGGCGGCGGCTATTGGGACGCCTTTATTGCCAAGCTGAACCCCGACGGGACCCTGCTCTACTCAACGTATTTGGGGGGCAGCGACGACGATGGCGGCACCGGTATCGCCGTGGACTCCTCCGGCAGGGTCTACGTCACCGGTTATACATATTCGGACGACTTCCCAACGAACAACGCGCTGCAGCCATACTACGGTGGCAATTCCGACGCCTTTGTAGTCCAGCTCAACGCGGCCGGCACGGCCCTGCTCTACTCGACGTATTTGGGGGGCAGCGACGATGAGGAGGGTTACGGCATTGCCGTGGACTCCGCAGGCAATGCCTACGTCACCGGCTATACATACTCGTACGACTTTCCAACCGTTAACGCGCTGCAAGAAGCGATTGGCGGCGAAGGCTACGGCTATGACGCCTTTGTGGTCAAGCTGGATCCTAACGGGACCGCGCTCTACTCAACATACCTGGGCGGCAGCGACGATGATGAGGGTTACAGCATTGCGACGGACTCCGCAGGCAATGCCTACGTTACCGGCTATACATATTCGTACGACTTCCCGACGGCCAGCCCGCTGCAAGCCACGCTCGGCGGCGAGGGTTACGAGGATGCGTTTGTCGCCAAGCTGGACGCCGCCGGCACGACCCTGCTTTACTCCACGTACCTGGGCGGCAGCGACGATGATGAGGGTTACAGCATTGCGATGGACTCCGCAGGCAATGCCTACGTTACCGGCTACGCATACTCGGACGATTTCCCGACGATCAACGCACTGCAGTCGAGCAACGCCGGCTATTGCAGTGCGTTTGTCGCCAAGCTAGACCCGGGGGGCTCGACGCTGCTGTACTCGACGTACCTGAATGGCAGCAGCAACGCAGACGGCTGGGGCATTGCGGTGGACTCCGTGGGCAATGCCTACGTCACGGGTCATACAGACTCGATCGACTTCCCGACGGCCAACGCGCTGCAGCCGGGCTACGGCGGCGGCTATTCGGATGCCTATGTCGCCAAGCTGGACGCGACCGGCTCGGCGCTGGTGTACTCCACCTACCTGGGGGGCACGTACGACGATCTCGGCGGCGGCATTGCGTTGGATTCCACGGGCAATGCCTACGTGATCGGCTTTACATATTCGACCGACTTTCCGACGGCCTATCCGCTGCAAGGCGCCTTGGCGGGCGGCCAGGATCTCTTCATTGCCAAGATCGGATCTGCACCTGGCAGCACCGACCTGGCGTTGACGAAAACCGGGCCGACGTCCGTGGTTGCGGGATCGAGCATCGCGTACACGCTGACGGTAATCAATAACGGCCCGTCGGCAGCCACCGGGGTCGCGGTCAGCGACCCGCTGCCGGCCGGCGTCACGTTTGTCTCGGCGACGCCGAGCCAGGGCGTGTGCAGCGGCACGGCCAGGGTCACCTGCAGCCTGGGCCCGCTGGCCTACCTGGCCAGCGCCACCGTGACGCTGGTGGCTCAGCCGACAGGCGCGGGGACGTTTAGCAACACGGCCATCGTGAGCGCCGCCGAAGGCGACCCCACGCCCAGCAACAACAGCGCCACGGCCAGCACCGTAGTCCCGGATTTTGCGCTGTCGGTCACGCCGGCCTCCCAGACCGTGGTTGCCGGCGGCGCCGCCGGCTATACAGTAACGATCACGGGCAGCGAGGGATTCGCTTCCTCCGTCACCCTGTCGTGCAGCGGACTGCCGGCGGGCGCCGCGTGCACTTTCACTCCGAATCCGGCGCCGCCCGGCACTTCCAGCCTGACGCTCTCGACCAGCGGCAGCACGCCGGCGGGGACTTCGACGATTACCGTGGACGGGGTCAGCGGCAGCCTTAGCCACAGCGCCACCACCAGCCTGACGGTCAGCGGCTGCAACAAAACGTATGTCGGCTCGGGGACCTGGGAAACTGGGGCCAACTGGACTCCCGGCGGCACTGTGCCAGGCTCGACCGACATTGCCTGCATCAATTACGGGTCGGCGGTCACCCTGGCTTCCAACCCGACTATTTCCGCGCTGGTCGTGGGCGGCACGCTCACGATCAATAGCGGCACGCTCACCATTGCCTCGACAACCACGCCCTCGGTCGCCTTCGGCGGCGCGGTTCTGAATCTGAACGGGGGAACGCTGAGCCTGGCCGGTTCGCTGACGGTGCAAAGCGGCGGCGCGTTCAACTGGACCGGCGGCACAATCGGCGGCGCGGGAAGCGCATCCATTGCCGCAGGGGCGGCATTGAACATTACCGGGGCGACGGACAAGACCCTGTCGGGCACGATCACCAACGCGGGGACGGCCACCTGGACCGACAGCGGGCGGATCGCGGGCTATTACGGCGGGACCTTGAACAACCAAGCGACCGGGGTGTTCGAGGCCCGGAACGACTCCAGCTTCTACAACCTCTCCGGCGGGGCGCCGACGTTCAGCAACAATGCCGGAGGTATTTTCCGCAAGTCGGCGGGCAGTGGCACGACCACCATGGGCGGCCCATTCAACAACAACGGGACGCTGGCGGTGGAGAGCGGGACGGTGGCGCTGGGGAACGGGGGAACCGGCACGGGCAGTTACACGGTGGCGGGGTCCAAGGCGCTGACCTTCAGCGGCGGCACGCACAACCTGAGCGCCGGGTCCAGCGTGAGCGGGGACGGGACGGTGAACTTCACCGGGGGGACGGTGAACGTGGCCGGCTCGTACAGCGTGAGCGGGACCACGGCGGTGGCCGGGGGGACGGTGAACTTCAACAGCACGGGGGGCACGACGGTGAACGGGTCGCTGAGCAGCGGGACATGGGGCGGCAGCGGGCATATTTCGGTGAGCGGGACGATGAACTGGACGGGCGGGGAAATCTCCGGGGCGGGGTCGCTGGACATTGCGGGCACGGCGGCGCTGAACATCAGCGGGACAGCGGACAAGACGTTCAACGGCGGGACGATCAACAACGCGGGGACGGCGACGTGGACCGACAGCGGGCGGATCGCGGGCTATTACGGCGGGACCTTGAACAACCAAGCGACCGGGGTGTTCGAGGCCCGGAACGACTCCAGCTTCTACAACCTCTCCGGCGGGGCGCCGACGTTCAACAACAACGCCGGGGCCACGTTCCGCAAGTCGGCCGGCAGTGGGACAACGACCATGGGCGGCCCATTCAACAACAACGGGACGCTGGCGGTGGAGAGCGGGACGGTGGCGCTGGGGAACGGGGGAACCGGCACGGGCAGTTACACGGTGGCGGGGTCCAAGGCGCTGACCTTCAGCGGCGGCACGCACAACCTGAGCGCCGGGTCCAGCGTGAGCGGGGACGGGACGGTGAACTTCACCGGGGGGACGGTGAACGTGGCCGGCTCGTACAGCGTGAGCGGGACCACGGCGGTGGCCGGGGGGACGGTGAACTTCAACAGCACGGGGGGCACGACGGTGAACGGGTCGCTGAGCAGCGGGACGTGGGGCGGCAGCGGGCATATTTCGGTGAGCGGGGCGATGAACTGGACGGGCGGGACGGTTGGGGGAGCGGGGTCGCTGGACATAGCGGGCACGGCGGCGCTGAACATCAGCGGGACAGCGGACAAGACGTTCAACGGCGGGACGATCAACAACGCGGGGACGGCGACGTGGACCGACAGCGGGCGGGTGGCGGGCTACTACGGGGGGACGTTCACCAACCTGTCGGGGGGCTTGTTTGACGCCCGGAACGACTCCAGCTTCTACAACCTCTCCGGCGGGGCGCCGACGTTCGGCAACAATGCCGGAGGCATTTTCCGCAAGTCGGCGGGCAATGGCACGACCACCATGGGCGGCCCATTCAACAACAACGGGACGCTGGCGGTGGAGAGCGGGACGGTGGCCCTGGGGAACGGGGGAACCGGCACGGGCAGTTACACGGTGGCGGGGTCCAAGGCGCTGACCTTCAGCGGCGGCACGCACAACCTGAGCGCCGGGTCCAGCGTGAGCGGGGACGGGACGGTGAACTTCACCGGGGGGACGGTGAACGTGGCCGGCTCGTACAGCGTGAGCGGGACCACGGCGGTGGCCGGGGGGACGGTGAACTTCAACAGCACGGGGGGCACGACGGTGAACGGGTCGCTGAGCAGCGGGACGTGGGGCGGCAGCGGCCATATTTCGGTGAGCGGGGCGATGAACTGGACGGGCGGGGAAATTTCCGGGGCGGGGTCGCTGGACATTGCGGGCACGGCGGCGCTGAACATCAGCGGGACAGCGGACAAGACGTTCAACGGCGGGACGATCAACAACGCGGGGACGGCGACCTGGACCGACAGCGGGCGGGTGGCGGGCTACTACGGGGGGACGTTCACCAACCTGTCGGGGGGCTTGTTTGACGCCCAGAACGACTCCAGCTTCTACAACCTCTCTGGCGGGGCGCCGACGTTCAACAACAACGCCGGGGCCACGTTCCGCAAGTCGGCCGGCAGTGGGACAACGACCATGGGCGGCCCATTCAACAACAACGGGATGCTGGCGGTGGAGAGTGGGGCGGTGGCGCTGGGCAACGGGGGAAGCAGCACGGGCAGCTACACGGTGGCGGGGTCCAAGGCGCTGACCTTCAGCGGCGGCACGCACAACCTGAGCGCCGGGTCCAGCGTGAGCGGGGCCGGGACGGTGAACTTCACCGGCGGGACGGTGAATGTAGCCGGCTCGTACAGTGTGAGCGGGACCACGGCAGTGGCCGGGGGCACGGCGAACTTCAACAGCACGGGCGGCACGACGGTGAGCGGCTCGCTGAGCAGCGGGAGCTGGGGCGGCAGCGGCCATATTTCGGTGAGCGGGACGATGAACTGGACGGGCGGGGAAATTTCCGGGGCGGGGTCGCTGGACATTGCGGGCACGGCGGCGCTGAACATCAGCGGGACAGCGGACAAGACGTTCAACGGCGGGACGATCAACAACGCGGGGACGGCGACCTGGACCGACAGCGGGCGGGTGGCGGGCTACTACGGGGGGACGTTCACCAACCTGTCGGGGGGCTTGTTTGACGCCCAGAACGACTCCAGCTTCTACAACCTCTCTGGCGGGGCGCCGACGTTCAACAACAACGCCGGGGCCACGTTCCGCAAGTCGGCCGGCAGCGGGACCACCACCATGGGTGGCCCATTCAACAACAGCGGGACGGTGGACGTGCGGTCCGGCACGGTGAGCTTCAGCAGCTTTGCGCAGGCAGCGGGCGCCACCTTGCTGAACGGCGGCGGCATCAGCATCGGGACCGGCACGCTGAATATCAATGGCGGCAGCCTCGGGGGCGCGGGGACGGTGACCGGCAACCTCTCCAATGCTGGGGCCGTCAACCCCGGCGCTTCCGCGGGCACGCTGGTGATCACCGGCAACTACACGCAGACCGCCACCGGCGTTCTGAACATTGAGATCGGCGCGGCTTCCTATGACGTGCTGCAGGTGGGCGGGGTGGCCACGCTAGCCGGCACGCTCAACGTCACCCGCCTCAGCGGCTACGTGCCGCCCGCCGGCAGCAGCTTTCCAGTGCTCACCTATGCCTCCAGAAGCGGGAGTTTCACGACCACCAACGGCCTGGACACCGGCGGCGGTTTGACGTTCCAGCCGACGTTCGGCACTACGGCGTTCGCTCTTAACGTCGGTTCCAACCCCGTTCCGAGCGTGACTTCAATGGCGCCGGCCAGCGCCGTGCCGGGCGGCGCCGGCTTCACCCTGGCGGTCACGGGCGCCAATTTCACCGCGGCCTCCGTGGTGCGCTGGAATGGTAGCGACCGCGCGACGACTTTCGTAAGCTCAACTCAACTGACGGCGGTAATCCCCGCGGTCGACATTGCCGCGGCGGGCACGGCACAGGTCACGGTGTTCAATCCCACGCCGGGCGGCGGCACATCCAGCGCCCTGACGTTTACCATCGCGGTGCCCGGCAACCCCGTGCCCATGCTGATCGCGCTGGCGCCGGACAACAAGACCGCCGGGGGCCCGGGATTCACCCTGACGGTCAGCGGCGCCAATTTCGTGGGCGGCGCAACCGTGCTCTGGAATGACAGCCCGCGCGTCACCACCTTTATCAGCAGCACGGAGTTGACCGCCGAGATAACAGTCTTCGACCTGGCCAGCGCCGGAACGGCGCAAGTGACCGTCACCAACCCGGCGCCCGGCGGAGGGCCGTCGGCTACCGGGCTGCCGTTTACCATCCAACCGCGAGGTACATACCTGGTCGGGGACGGGTCGCCGTCCAGCGGGCACGACGCCGGCAGATTCGGCGATGACGCCATCGATAACCTGGACTTGATTGTGGCCCTGCGCGCGGTCACCAGTGTGCCGGGCTTCACCCCGCCCAACTGCTCGGACCTGTATGACGCGATGGATGCATATCCAGTGGATGGCAGCGGCAGAGGTGGCGATGGAATGCTGGACAACCTGGACCTGATCGCGACGCTGCGGCGGGTGACCAACGCCGATCTGTCGCGGCCGCGCCGCCAGACTCGCGGGCTGATCTGCTCGGCCGAGGCGCCCCCATCTCAACCGGTGCCGATGGCCCTGCCGGCGGAACTGGCCACGGCCGGGAACCTCGAATTCGGGCCGCCCGAGCCGGCCGGCATCCCCGTTTATCTGCGGGCCGGACGGGAACTGAATCTGTCGGCACTCAGCTTTTCGTTGGGGTGGACGGGGGCGGCGGCACGGGGGAAGCTGCGCTTTGTCGCGGCCGGCATCGGGGCGCCTTCGCTGCTGGATGAGGCGCTGGCCGGCACGCTGGCCATGGCCTGGCTGGACGGGATGCAACTGGGGGCCGGGCAGCGCCTGTTGCTGGGGTTCATTGATCCGGCCGGGGCCGCTGGCGAGCTCTCGGCGCCCGCCTTCTACGGTGTGAAAGCCAACGACCGCCAAACGGGCGCGGCAGTTCCGCTGGCCACCGGCCCACCGACAAGCCACCAAGATCGGTGAGGGCAGGTGTTAGGTGCCAGGTGTTAGGTGCAAGGGGAAACCGATTCGCTCCGCCAACACCTAACACCTAACACCTAACACCTAACACCTAACACCTAGATCCAGTCCTGGAACAGCTCGCGGCGCGGGGCGGGGATCACGATCTGGCTGACCAGGATGCCTTCGGCGGCGGCCACTGCGGCCCCCGCCGCGACGGCGGCGCGCACGTTGGCTACGTCGCCGGTCATCAGCACGAATCCCTTCCCGCCGATGGCCATGGCCAGGTGCACGCGGAACAAGGTGACGTTGGCGGCCTTGGCGGCGGCGTCGGCCACGCCGATGACGCTGGAGGCCGAGAAGGTCTCGACGATGCCCAGGGCGCCCATGTCCTCGGGCTTCAGCTCGGTGGTCTCGGACAGCGCCGGGAAAATCGAGTGATGCACGCGGGGGATGTAGCGCGACTCGACCAGCGCGTCGCCCGCCTCGGTTTCGCCCGCCCGCACGCTGGCCTGCACGGACCCGGTGTCGCCCGCCACCACCACCAGGTACTTGCCCGAGCAGATGGTGCGCGCCAGCAGCAAGTCCACCTGGGCGGCCTTCAGCATGGCGTCCTGGACGCGGTAGCCCACGCCGATGCTGGTCAACTCCAGCAGCCCGATCGTATCAATGTGATTGGTATCTTCGTTCACGCTCGATTGCGGATTGCGGATTGCGACTTGCGGATTTCAAACCTTGCTGCTTGAAATCCGCAATCCGAAATCCGAAATCCGCAATACCTCCTTATGCTTCGATGGTGATCGCTCCATCCACCTTGCTCACCCGCCCGCTGATGCTGGCGTGAATGTTGGCGCCCAGCTTGCCTTCGGGCGGCGCGGCGATCAATTGCCCCTCTTTCACGCGCTCTCCCGCGCGGACCACGGGCGCCGCCGGCGCGCCCGCATGCTGCTGGAGCGGCAGAACCACGCGCTTGGGCTTCAAGGGCCGGTCCTCGAGCGGGCCCACGTTGCGGAAACTCTGCAGGCCCAGCCGCTGCATCAAGCGGTGGATCGGAATGCGGCGCGCCGGAAACATGGAACTCGGCCGGACTCCATTCGGATCGCCCTGCCATTTCAGGTCTTTCTCGCGGGCCAGCACCTTGTCGTGCACGCAAACGTTCTTGGGGTCCAGGTTCTCTGGGCAGGAGAACAGGCTGCACAGGTTGCACTCGCAGCAATAGAGCGTGCCGGCGATCATGCGGTCTTTTTCGGGTGCGAACATCAGCGCCCGCATCGCCAAATGCGGCTCGATGGGATGGCCGAGCAGGAAGCGCGGGCACAGCTCGGTGCAGAACACGCACTGGTCGCACGCCGATTTGCCGATGCGGTAGATGGCGGACCACGGCAGCCGGTAGCGGGTGATGAGGCCGTGATCGCGGGGCAGCACGATGGCGCCGCCGGTGGTCTTCAGGATCGGCTCCTCCGGCCCGCACGCCAGCCGCCCCATCATGGCCCCGCCCATCAGAACGTCGCACACCGGCACGGTGGCGCCCCCGGCCGCCTGGATCACTTCGCCCAGTGAGATGCCCACCGGCACGCGCAGTGTCACCGGTTCCTTCACCGCGCCCGCCACCGTCAGGTACTTGTGGGTGACCGGGCGGTTGCGGCCGATGTTGACCAGCGTCTCCACGTTCAGAACCACGGCGCCCACGTCGAGCGGCAGGCCGCCCGGCGGAATTACGCGCCCGGTCACGTCGTAGACCAGCAGGAACTCGTCGCCGGCGGGGTAGGTATCGCTCAGGGGAAATACGCGCACGCCCGCCGGCAGTTGCGGCGTGATGGCCTGGATGACCGCCTCGTACTTCCCTTTGATGCCGACAACCGCCTGGCGCGCGCCGGCGCGCTCCATCGCCGCCCGCAGGCCGCGCAGCATCTCGGCCCCGTGGTGGAGCATCAGTTCCTTGTCCTTATGGAGCAGCGGCTCGCATTCCGCGCCGTTGACGATGACGACTTCGGCTTTGGCGCGCAGCTTCGCCGCGGCCGGGAACCCCGCGCCACCGGCGCCCACCACCCCGTTGTCCTGTATCGAATCCTTCAAAACCCGTAGTTCACCACAAAGGCACGAAGTACACAAAGAGCACAAAGGCGTTCTTGGTGATCTTGGTGTTCTTTGTGCTTTTGTGGTGAGATCCTCACTTTTCTTCCAGTTTGTCCATCACCTGGTCGGTAATCGCCCGGATCACGCTCTCCAACTCCTCTTGTGAAAGCGCTTGCGCGGCGGCGGAAACACCTTCCACCGGGCAGGCGATGCCGCTGGGGAATTCCGGCTGATCGCAAAGCTGGCACTCCTTCAGCCCGAAGCGCGCGTCGGGCAGCCCCAGCCTCTTCTTGATCTCCAGCAGGTCCGCGGTCTTGGCCTCCGGGATGTGCGAGAGCGGCGCGCCCAGGTGTCCGGCCAGGATCAGCGTGCGGCAGTAGGTCTCCACCACCTCCGCCAGCCACTCGGCGTGGGTGACGGTATCGGCCCAGCAGATGACGCCGTGGTTGGCCAGCAGGATGGTGTTGTGCTTCCGGGCATAGGGCGCAACCGTCTCGGCAAAGGCTTTGGTCCCCGGCGTCTCGTAGGGCGTCAGGGCCATCGCGCCGATAAACACCTCGTGCTCGGGAATCACGCAGCGCGGCGGCACCGAGCCGGTAATGGCGTAAGCGGTGGCGTGCGGCGGATGGCAATGCAGGCCAGCGCGCGCCTCCGGGACGGCCTTGAAAATCTCCAGGTGCAGCAGCACCTCGCTGGAGCGGGGGCGTTGGCCGGCCACCTGCCGGCCCTCCATGTCCACCAGCGAGAAATCCTCCAGCGTCAAGTCGCCCTTGCTGCACATGGTTGGGGTGCAGATCACGTAGTCGTCGGTGATGCGGTAGGTGATGTTGCCGCCGTTGCCGTCCACGTATTGCCGCTCCCAGAGCTTGCGCCCCACGCGGATGATCTCTTCCTTGATGGCCGTGGCCTCCGGCGACCGGAACAGCTCCTGGGGCGATGAATACTGGCGTGTGACCGGCGAGGGGGCGCCAAAGACCGGCGTGCCGGCGGCCGCGTAAGCGCCCGAGGAATCGCCGGCGGCAGCCGCCTCGCCACCCTCGATCACCTTCAGCCGCGCCGATTCGATCATCTCGCGGGCCGTGGGCGTTACGATGGCGCGCTCTTGCACACGGATGGCCTGGGCCCCTTCCCTCACGGCTTGGCCGACGTCGTTGCCGGTAATGACTTTCAGTTCCCTGAGGTCGAGTTCTTTCATAGTCAGGCTGTGGGCTGTGGGCTGTGGGCTGTAGGCCCAAAAACCGATCAAGCTGCCACGGGCCGCACAACGTGTAAGCCTACAGCCTACGGTCTACAGCCCACAGCCTACAGCCCTACGTAATTTTCAGCGCGCCGCTGACGGTCAACTGGCGCTGCCGGGTGAAGGTCAGCGGCGTGGTCACGCCCTCGCCGGTGGGCGTGGCGATGCTGTAACTCAAATAGCCGGGGCTGCCGCGGCCTAGCGCGGCCGCGCTGGCCGCGTTGTGGACGAACAGCGTGGTGTTCATGGCGCGGGCCATGCGCGTCACGTGGTCGAGGTCGCCCGAGTGAATGATGGCCGTGTGCCGGTAGCCGCACTCGGCGCGCAGGGCCGCTTCCACGGCGCGCTCGAAGTCGGGCACGCGCACCACCGGCACGCAGGGCATCATCTGCTCCACCTGCACGAAGGGGTGGTTCTCGCCGGTTTCGCCGAACAGCAGGTCGGTGTTGGGAGGCACGCGGACGCCGATGGCCTCGCCCAGCACCTGCGTGTCCTGGCCCACGAACTCGCGCCGGACGTGCTGGTGGCCGTGCTCGTCGGCGGAGAACACGATGCGCGCCAGCATGTCCATCTGGCGGGTATCCAGCTCGAAAGCGCCGGCGCGCCGCATGGCCTCCATGAAGTCGCGGAACACCCGCTCCAGCACGAACACTTCTTTTTCGCCTATGCACAGCAGGTTGTTGTCGAACCCGCCGCCCTCGATGATGGAGCGCGCGGCGCGGTTGAGGTCCGCATCGCAATCCACCACCACCGGCGGATTCCCCGGCCCGGCGGCAATCACCCGCTTGCCGGCTTTCATGGCGGCCTTGACCACGGCCGGCCCCCCGGTCACGCAGATCAGGGCCACGCCCGGATGCGCGAACAGCTCCGCGCCCGCTTCGATGGTCGGGTTCTCGATGGTGGTGATGACGTTCGCCACCCCGGTCTTCTTCTCGATTTCCCGGTGGAAGGCCTGGAGCGCCTGGGTGTTGATCCTCCTGGCGGCCGGGTGTGGCGTGAACACCGCGGTGTTGCCGGCGGCAACGACATTGATGATGTTGCCGGCCATGGTGGGCACCGAGTGGGTGGCCGGCAGCGCCATGGCGATCACGCCCCACGGCGCATTCTCGATCACGCACAGCCCGCTGGAATCGCTGCGCACCTCGGCCCGCATCATCTCCACGCCGGGCACGTGCCGGATCACCTTCAGCTTTTCGATCTTGTGATCGAGCCGGCCGATCTTGGTTTCCTCCAGTTCCAGGCGGCCCCACAGCTCGGCGTTCTCCTGGCACATGCGGCGAACGATGTCCACGATCTCGCCGCGCTGCTCCAAACTCATGGCGGCCACGCGGGCCTGGGCGGCCGCCGCGGCTCTGACGGCCGCATCGACGCTCGGAAACAGGCCGTCAGTGGCACGGACTTCAGTCTGTGCATGCCTGGCCGGAGCGGGCGCCGCGGCCGCTGCGCCGCGCGCCGGCAAGTGCGGCTGCAGCTTCTCGAGCACCTCCTCGACAATCGCGCTGATCAGTTGTTCCTTTGCGCTCACGGTTCCCCGGTCATCAGCAAGGCACGAAGACACGAAGTCACGAAGGAACCGCTTCTTTGTGGCTTTGTGCCTTTGTGTCTTCGTGTTTAATTCCGATTAGCGCGGCGGCGGCGCGGGCCACGATCCATTCCTCGTTGGCCGGGATCACCCAGACCTGGACGCGCGAATCCGCGGAGGAGATGCGGGCTTCGCTGGCGGCCTCCGCCTGCCGTGCGTCCAGCCGAATCCCGAATTCCTCCAGGCCATTGCAGACCGCGGCGCGGATGGCGCCGCCGCGCTCGCCGATGCCGCCGGAAAACGTCAGGATGTCCAGGCCGCCCAATTCCAGCATGAAGGCGCCGATGTAATGCCGGATGGAGTAGACGAACATGTCCAGCGCCAGCCTGGCGCGGCGGTTGCCGGCCGCCGAGGCCTCCATCAGGTCGCGCACGTCGCCGCTGGTTCCGCTGATGCCCGCCAGCCCGGACTCTTTGGCCAGCACGCCGGCCATCTGGTCCGGCCCCAGCCCCCTCTCCTTCATCATGTACAGGACGGCGAAGACGTCGATGTCGCCGGCGCGATTGGTTTGCGGCAGGCCGGACTGCGGCGACATGCCGAAGCTGATGTCCATGGCCACACCGTCGCGGATGGCGGCGATGCTGGAGCTTCCGCCCAGGTGGCAGGAGATGTGGCGCAAAGTAGGTCGCCGCGGCGACCCTTCAGGCTGTGCTGCTCTTGCACAGCGTAAACGCTGGGCCACTTCCGCGGCCCAGCGGTGGCTGGCGCCGTGGAAGCCGTAGCGCCGCACCAGGTGCTGCTCGCGCCATTCGTAGGGGCAGGCGTAGGTATAGGCCTGCTCGGGGACGCGGCCGAAAAACGCGGTTTCGAACAGCGCCACGGCCGGCACCGACGGCACGGTTTCGCGGAAGGCGCGCATGGCGGCGATATACGGTGGGTTGTGGGCCGGCGCCAGGAAGACGTAATCCTCCATGGCCTGCAGCACCGCCTGGTCCACCATCTGCGCACCCGTCACGTTGCGGGCATGCACGGCCTTAAACCCCACGGCGGCCAGCTCATCCAGCGACTCCAGCGGCTTGCCATCGCCCACCAGCCCCGCGATGCAAGCCTTGATGGCCGAGGCATAGTTGGGGCAGGGACCGCCCTGGCCGATCCGCTCGCTGCGGCCCTCGGCCAGCACCGCGCCCGTCTGCATGTCGAACAGCTTGTACTTGAACGACGTGCTGCCGATGTTGGCCACCAGGATCTTCATGGCAACTCAGAAGTGACAAGTGACAAGTGGCCGCTCGTCACTCGTCACTTGTCACTCGTCACTTCACAAGAGCGACTTCCTTCGTCAAATGCAACCCGCAGGCGTTGGCTTCGTCGGTGTCCATGTGAGCTTCCAGGCGGAACTTGGGATCGACGCGCACCAGCACCTTGTCGAAGGTCATGGCCGCGGCGCCGCCCACGCGCAGCCTCATGATGTCGCCGTTCTTGACGCCGTAATAGTCGGCGTCGGCGGGGCTCATGTGGACGTGCATGGCCGCCCGGATGATCCCTTCTTTCATCTCCAGCATTCCGGCGGGGCCCATGACGTATCCGCCGGGCGTTCCCTGGATGTCGCCCGACAAGCGGATGGGGATATCGTCGATCCCCAGGGTGATGGCGTCGGTGAAGGCCAGCTCGACCTGGCTCAGGTTGCGGAGCGGCCCCAGGATGCGCAAGTTGGAGATCAGGCGGCGGCGCGGGCCCACCAGCGTCACGGTCTGCTCGGCCGCGAACTGCCCTTCCTGGTACAGCGCGCGCATGGAGGTCAGCTTGGCGCCCGCCCCGAACAGCTTCTCGAAGTCCGGCTGGCTGAGGTGCATATGCCGCGCCGACGCGTTCACCACCAGCGGCGAGGGCTGCCCGTCGCCGCGGGCGCGCGCCTGCTTCCTGAGCCGCTCGGTCACCAGTTCGCGGACAATGCGCTCGACGGCTGTTCGATCCAATGTGGCGGCCACCAGAAACACCCCAACACCAGTGCGGGATAGCCCTTCATCCTAATACAGCAGTTGGCTGGAGAGACAGGGAAAATCGGCGCGTTCCGACCTGAGACCTGGGACCTGAGACCTGAGACTTGAGTCCTGGGACTATCTACCCCAGTTTAAAAAGCTCGGATGGCAGGAACGAGAAACCGGGCAGCACCGGATCGCCCGGTACGGGCTCGTTTCCGGCATACAGGTGGGCGTCGCCGGAGGGAAGGTAGGCCGTCACCGTCTTACTCCTGGGGTCAACGATCCAGACGAGCTGTGCGCCCGCGCCCAGATATTCGCGCACCTTCTGTTGAATTTCCGCGGCTCGATCGTCGGGCGAAAGAACTTCCACAGCGAGATCGGGGGCACCTTCAAGAAACTTCTCCGAGCCGGGTGTCACGCGTGGGGCCGAGATGAATGCAATATCGGGCGCCCGGACAACGTCGGGGTCGCGCGACAGAATACAGCCGAGTTCCTGCCCGGCGATCCCAAGGCGTCTGGATTCTACGAACGTGGAAATCCAAGCTTGCAGGCGCCCCGCAACACGGAAGTGCTCCAGGCCGATCGGTGTCATTTCTACCAGCTCCCCGCGGACCAATTCGAAGCGGCGGCTATTGCCCATCGCCAACAGTTGTTCGGCCGTGATTAAGGTTTGTGTCTCCACCGTAGCCGCAGTATAGCAAATGCGGGACAGGTCAATCACAAGGGCACAAACACACAAAGGCGCGAAGGAAAGAAGTTCTCTTTGTGCCTTTGAGCCTTCGTGCCTTTGTGATTAGCTGGCCGCTGCGCCAACGGCCGTTTTGCTGCGCAGGAACTGGATGGCTTCGCGGGCGTAGACCTCGGCGCTGGGGGCCACGGGGCGCCACATGGCGGTGGCCGCGGCGATCTGCGGGATGGTTTGCGCGAAGGACTCGACCACGATCCAGCCGTCGTAGCCGGTCTCCCGCAGGGCCGCGAACATGCCCTCCCAATCGACGTGGCCGGTGCCCGGAATGCCGCGGTCGTTTTCCGAAACGTGGACGTGCATCACGCGCGGCCCGCACCGGCGGATGCTGGCCGCCAGGCTCTTTTCCTCGATGTTGGCATGGAAGGTGTCGAGCTGCACGCCCAGACTGTCGCTGCCGATCTCGCTGATCAGCTCGCAGGTGTCGGCGGCGGTGTTGAGGAAGTAGGTCTCGAAGCGGTTGAGGGGCTCGATGGCCACGCGCACGCCGTGGTCGGCGGCGATGCGGGCCACCTCGCCGAGGTTGTCGACGGCGCGCCGCCACTCCTGCGCCGAGCGCGGGCGCCCGGCCAGCCGTCCCACCGGCGCATACACCGGTCCGCACAGCAGCGAGGCCCCCAGTTGCCGCGCCGCCTGGATGCAGGCCCGCAGGTGCCCGATGGCCGCGTGCTGTTCATGCTCGCTTTCGCCGATCAGGTTCGCGTTCTGGGGCAGGGAAGTGACGGTGGTCAGCTCCAGGCCGCATTGCTTCAGTTCCCCGGCGGCCCAGGCCACGTCCAGGGCGGCCGGCGCGAACAGCGGCACTTCCACGCCCTCGTAGCCCCACGACCGGATGTCGCGCAGCAGCTCGCTATGGCGCGGCTCAAGCTCGGCGGTCCACAACAGCAGGTTCATTCCCAGTTTCATAAAGCCACCCCAACCGGGGCAGAGCATAACCGTTCGGGGTTCAACGTTCAAGGTTTTCAACCTGGGACCCGAAACCTAGAACCTGACCCTATTGCGCTTGGCCCGCTTGCAGGTATAATGCGGCAGGGTCGAGTTTGAATCATGGAAAGCACTTCTGGGTTGGAGGGAAGAAGATGCGGAAGGTGTGTGTTTTTGCAGTCGTGGCGTTGTTGTTCTTCGTTAGCGTGAGCGCCTGGGCGCAGGGCACCACGTCGCGCGTGGTGGGCGTGGTGAGCGATGCGAGCGGCGCCGTTGTGCCGGGCGCCAAGGTGACGCTCACCAACGAAGCCACCGGCGTCTCGTTCAGTACCGAGACAACGGCGGCCGGCACCTATGTCCTCGAGGCCGTGCAGGTGGGCGGTTACAGGGTCGAAGTCGAAGCCGCGGGCTTCAAGAAATTCACGGCCATCGGCAACCGGCTGACCATCGGCGTGCCGCTCACCATTAATGTGACGTTACAGGTGGGCGCCGTGGCGGAGACCGTGGAGGTCAGCGGCGCGGCCGAGATCGTGCAGACCAGCACCTCCGGCAATTTCGGCACGTTAGTCGAGCAGCGCAGCGTTCAAGACCTGCCCATCGTGGGCGGCCGTGGGCGCAACCCGCTCGACCTGGTGAACTACCAGCCAGGCGTGGTTTCCGGGGCGAATACCGGCGGCGGTGTCCACGTGCACGGGGCGCGCGACCGCTCCTGGAACTATACGCTCGACGGCATCGACACCAACGAAACCAGCGCCGGCGGCTCGAACTTCTCACCACTACGCGCCAATCCCGATTCGCTGGCCGAATTCCGCTTGATCACCAGCAACGCAACCGCGGAATTCGGCCGCAACAGTGGGGCCCAGGTGGCCATGGTAACGCGCTCTGGCAGCAACGATTTCCACGGGACGGCCTTTGAGTTCTACCGCACGCCCAGCTTCAACGCCAACGAGTGGGAGAACAACGCCAACAAGGTCGGGAAAAAACAGTACGTGCAGCACATGCCGGGCTTCGAGGTGGGCGGACCGGTGCGCATTCCCGGACTGTACAACGGCAAGAACCGGACCTTTTTCTTTACCAATATCCAGTGGCTGCGCGGATATCAAAGCCGCATCCAGACGAACAGCGTTTATACGGCGGAGGCGCGCAAGGGCAACTGGCGGTACGTGAAAGCCGGGCGCAACCAGCCGTTCGGCGTACCGGGTTCCCCGATTGATAGCAATGGCAACGTGCTGCCGGGGGTGAATATCGGCACTTACAGCATCGTCGACAACGACCCGCAGCGCCTGGGCATGGATCCGACGATTCAGAAGCTGATCCAGATGACGCCGTTTCCGAATAATTTCAGCACCGGCGACGGCTTGAACCGCGCCGGCTTCACGTTTTCCGCGCCCGAGCATGAGAAGCAGCACGACGTGGTTTTCAAGGTCGACCACGTTTTCAACCAGCGCAACTTCCTCTACGCCCGCGTTGCCTGGGGTCGCCAGGATACGCTGTGCGATAGCGCTAATGGCGGCCTCGCGTACTTCCCCGGACTGCAGTGTCAGGTGAATACGACGCGCACGCCGCGGAACCTCGCGTTTAATTGGCGGTGGAATCCGACGCCGCGCATGACCAATGAGCTGGTGGTCGGCGGCAACCACTTCAGGTTCGGCTTCAATCAGCCCTGGGCGGATGCCAGCAAGCTGACGCTCTGGGCCGACGACGTCCTGCTGCCAGCGGAATACGAGTTCGGAAATGAGCGCACGCTCAACACTTACCAGTTCGTGGAGAACTTCAGCTACGTCCATGGCGCGCACAATTTCAAGGTGGGCGCCAACCTCCGGTATCAACAGGGCTTGGATAACCGCGGTTCCATTGCCGGCTGGGATGCAATGCCAGTTGCCGACTTTAGCACGGGCGTCAACACCGTGGACCCGGTCGCCTTCCGGCTGCCGGCCGACATTAACGTGACTTACGACAGGGGGCCTCTGCAGACCGGCATCAACACGCTACTTGGCCGGCTCGGCACGATCGGCCAGGGGTTTGTGGCCCAGGGAAGCTCGTGGGCGCCCGGCGGTACCCTTTGGCAGTTTGACGCCCGGTACCCCGAATACGATTTCTATTGGCAGGACAACTGGAAGGTGAAAAGGAATCTCACGGTCGATGTCGGTCTTCGCTGGGAGCTCAAGCTCACCCCGCGGAATCCGGGCGGCTTGCTGCGGCATCCCAGCCAACCCATCGTGACCGGCGCCGCCCCCTCGAACACCATCAAGTGGGTCTCGGGCAACTTGTACAACAGCGACCGGAATAACGTCGGCCCTTCGCTGGGTGTCGCATGGGACCCGACCGGGAAGGGCAAGCAGTCGATCCGCGCCAATTATCGGCTGGCCTACGACCGCCTCAACACGTTCCTGATGTCCTCGACCGTTTACAACAGCATGCCAGGGCTTACGTATGGAGTGACGAACACGGACTTCGGGCAGTCGGGCGGGCGGCTGCGCGATTTCAAGTTGTCGATGCTCGTACCTTCCAGCGTCAAGCCCTCAGAGTTGGTTCAACCCGCAGCGTTCTCCAGCAGCACCCAGACGGCAATGGATCCCGGTTTCCACGCGCCCAAGACAAACATGTGGGGTCTGAGCTACCAGCGGGAAGTGGTGCGAAACACGATCGTCGAGCTCGACTACATCGGGCGGCATGCCGTGAACCTGTTCGGTGGTTACAACGCGAACCAGGCGCTGTACCAAAACAACGGCTTCCTCCAGGCGTTCAACACCGTAAAGGCAGGAGGCGAAAGCGACCTGATGAATCGCCTGCTCGCCGTGGACAGCCGGTTGAGGGCGGGCGAAACCGGCTCGCAGATGGTCCATCGCCTGTATCAGTCCACCTTGGATGTGAATTCGGTGGCCGCACTGGCGTCCGCCATCGGCACGCGCCTGCAGGGCGGCCGCTCGATTCCCGACCTGGCCGGCTTCGGGCCGTTTTTCATCATCCCGTTCCCGCAGTACGCCACCATGCGGGTGATCGACTCCAACGACTTCTCAACGTACAACGCGTTGGAGTTGAAGCTGGAGCGCCGTTTTTCGCGGGGGCTCGGTTTCATGTTCGCTTACACGTTCGCCAAGTCGCTGGATGACCGCTCCTTCGATCCGGCTTTCACGCTCGTATCTACAGCCAACAGCCAATCCGCTTCCAGCACGCCGTTCGATATCTACAACCGGAAGCTCAATTACGCGCGGTCCGACTTCGATCGTACGCACGTTTTCCAGGGCACCTGGGTATACGAACTGCCCTTCGGTCGTGGCAAGCGCTTGCTCAACACCGCCGGCGTTCTCGACCGCATCGTGGGCGGGTGGGAGGTTAGCGGCTTCATCACCCGGACCACGGGGCGTCCGTTTACTATCTATTCCGGCGCCTACAGCTTTAACAGCATCGTGCAGTCGCCCGCGAACTGCAATGGCTGCTCGCGTAGCGATGGCAAGGTGTTCGACGACACCGGATACAGATGGTTCCTGGACAAGACCACCCGGGACAAATTCAGCGCACCGGCGGCTGGTACGCAGGGCAACACTGGCCGCAATATGTTCGATGGTCCGCCGCAGTTCGACCTCGACATGGCGATCCTGAAGCGCACGCGGATCAACGAACGCCAGTCGATCGAGTGCCGCGCCGACTTCACCAACTTCACCAACACGCCGTACTTCGGCTTCCCGACGGCGACGATCACCAGCACGCTGTTCGGGCGCATCGGCACCAGCGTGGTCAGCTACTCGCGCAAGATGCAGATGGGCCTGAAGTGGCGCTTCTAGCCTGATCCTTTTTTCACCACCAAGGCGCCAAGACACCAAGTCTCGGCGCCTTCTGTGTCTTGGCGCGAGGCGGCTTATCCGCGAAAATCCGCGTAACCCGCGGATAAGAGCATCCGCGGATTACACGGATTTGCGCGGATTGACCCAGTCGGCGGTATTATGTGCGTATGCCAGGGGACGGGCGAATTCGCGAGGCAATTGAGGCGATTGTTGCACGCCTGGTGGCCCACTACGCCCCGCAGAAGATCATCCTGTTCGGCTCCTATGCCCACGGCCAGCCGGACGAGGACAGCGACATCGACCTGCTGATCATCAAAGACACGTCCGAAAGATTCCTGGACCGGATGACCACGGTCCGCAGGGTGACACAGGACACGCACCGGCATATACCCTTTGATCCCCTCGTCCTCACACCGGCGGAACTTGAAGAGCGACTCAGAATCGGCGACCAGTTCATTGGCGAAATCATCGAGAAGGGCCAAGTCCTTTATGCCGCGTGACAGCTCGGTCTATTCGGCGGAGTGGATGCGGATCGCCGAGAAGGACTGGAACCGGGCCAGGCGGCTGCTGGCGGCCCAAGACGCTGAGGCGGCCGGCTTCCACTTGCAGCAATCGGTCGAGAAGTTTTTGAAGGGGTTCCTTCTTCTCAAGGGCTGGAAGCTGAAGCGCACGCACGATCTGGAAGCGCTTCTCGACGCCGCGGTCGTGTACGACGGCGCGCTCGCTCAGTTCCGGTCTGTGTGCCAGGAGATTTCCAACTGCTATTTGGTCGAGCGATATCCCGGCCCGCAGGCCAGCGGGCCGTCGCTGGCTGATGTCGAGGCCTCCTTCCAGGCGGTCAGCGAGCTCATTGATAAGCTGCGATGACCACCAAGTTGCAGAGAGGGCGTTCTTGGTGTCTTTGTGTCTTGGTGGTTTAATACACCTGCTATGCCGGAATATTTCCTTGGAATCGATGCCGGCACCCAATCGACAAAAACCGTAGCTGTGGATGCCGAGACCGGCGCCGTGGCCGCCTCGGCCACCGCCATTTACGGCCTGCTGCCCGATCTGCCGCCCGGCCATAAGGAGCAGCACCCGCAAACCTGGCTCGACGCCGCCGATAAAACGATCCGCGAAGTGGTGGCGAAGCTGCGCGGGCCGGTGCGCGGCATCGGCGTCTCCGGGCAGCAGCACGGCTTCGTGCCGCTGGACGAGCGCGGCCAGGTGATCCGCCCGGCCAAGCTGTGGAACGACACCTCCACGGCGGCCGAGTGCGACCAGATCATGGCCGCCGTCGGCGGCCGCCAGCGGTTCATTGAATTGACCGGCAACGCCCTGCCGCCGGGCTTCACCGCCTCGAAGATCCTGTGGCTGAAGAAGCATGAGCCGGCAAACTTCGCGCGCCTGGCAACCGTGCTGCTTCCGCACGATTACCTGAACTTCTGGCTGACCGGGATCAAGCGCATGGAATACGGGGATGCCTCCGGGACGGCGCTGATGGACGTGCGGACGCGGGCCTGGTCGCGGCCGGTGCTCCGGGCCATCGACACGGCGCTGGAAAGCAGGCTGCCGCCGCTCGGTCATTTGGCCAAGCCGCACGGGCCGCTGCGCGCCGAGCTGGCGCGCGAGTGGGGCCTGGGCGACGGCGAAGTGCCGGTCTCCAGCGGCGGCGGCGACAACATGATGGGCGCCATCGGCACCGGCAACGTGGCCTCCGGCGTGGTCACCGTGAGCCTGGGCACCAGCGGCACCATCTACGCCTGCTCGGATACCCCGGTGGTCGATCCGAAGGGCGAAGTGGCGGCCTTCTGCGACTCCACCGGGAAGTGGCTGCCGCTGGTCTGCACCATGAACGTCACGGTGGCCACCGAGATGGTGCGCGACTGTTTCGGGATGGACCACGGCGCGCTGGCCGAGGCGGCCGCCCGCGTCTCTGCCGGCAGCGACGGCCTGCTGCTGATCCCCTTCTTCGAGGGCGAGCGCACGCCGAATTGCCCGCAAGGCACCGGCGTCTTTTTCGGCGTGCGGCCGGCGGTGTTCGACGCGCCGCACCTGGCGCGCGCGGCCATGGAGGGCGTGACGCTGGGCCTGAACTACGGCCTGAACCGTATGCGCGAGCTGGGCCTGCGGCCGCGGGAAATCCGTGCCACCGGCGGCGGCGCCAAGAACGCTGTCTGGCGGCAGATCGTGGCCGATGTGTTCAATGCCCCGGTCGTTTGCCTGAACCAGGAGGAGGGCGCGGCTTACGGAGCCGCCTTGCAGGCCATGTGGGCCTTCGAGAACGCGCGCGGACCAGCGGCGGACATCCTCGAAATCACCCAGCGCTTCCTGCGGCCGGTGGAAGCCACCCGCGCCGTGCCGGCTGCCGAGCATGTCGCTTGTTATCAGCAGTTACAAGCGTTATTTAATCGCCTAGTTGAGGACTTGGCCGGCGCCTTTACGCAACACCGGAAAATGCTGTAATCTCGAAGCCATAGATTCCACAGATTCCACCGATTAGTTCAGCGAAATCTGCGCAATCTGCGGCTGAGGTTTTCGAATGAAGAGACGATCTGCCGTCTGTTTCATCGCGGTTCTTATTGTGCTGGCCGGGCTGCTGCCGCCGGCGGCAAAGAGCCAAAGCGCAGACGAGAAGCGCGTCAAGAGCATGAAGTTTCCCGAGCTGGTGGCGGCCATGAAGCTGCAGGAAGGACATACGGTGGCCGACCTGGGCGCCGGCCACGGCGCATTCACCGCCGCCTTGTCGAAAGCGGTCGGCGCGGCCGGTCGCGTGCTCGCCATTGATATCGACGAGAGCGCCATCAAGTCGCTGCGGACCAAAGTCGAAAAGCAGTCGCTCAAAAACGTCACCGTGATTCACGGCGACGTGGACGATCCGAAGCTCGCTTCCGATTCGCTCGATGCCGTCTTGGTCATCGACACCTACCATTGAATAACGAAAGCGCCGGAGGTTCTCCGGAAGGTGTTGGCGGCACTGAAGCCCGGCGGCCGGCTGGTGGTGCTCGACAAGATGCCGCTGCGAACCAGGAACCGGCCGCGCGCCGATCAAACCAAGAACCACGTAATCGCGCCGGAGGTGGTGGAACAGGAATTGCGGGAATTCGGCTTTCAGATTCTGGAACGCCGTGACCAGTTCATCGACTACGGAGACGACGAGAGCACCAACTGGCTGATCGTGGCACAACGGCCTTGAAGGCGGCAGGTGGCAGGTGACAACTCCTCTGCAGCGTGCACCTAACACCTAGCACCTAGCACCTAACACCTGCTTCCCGGCACGTACACGCACACCGGCTCTTCGTCCAGGTAATCGCCGGTGGCCGCGTAGGCGCGGGCCCGGCAGCCCTCGCAGATATTGCGGAATTCGCAGATCCCGCACTTGCCCTTCAGGTTGGCGGTGTCCCGCAGCAATTGGAAGACGGTGGATTGCTCCCACACTTCGCGGAAGCTCTGCGTGAGCAGGTCACCGGCTTTCACCGGCAGGTAGCCGCAGGGATAGACCTCGCCCTTGTGCGAGACGAAGCAGACGCCAGAGCCGGCCAGGCAGCCGCGAGTCACCGCTGCCAGATCAGCGTGGCGCGAAGGCATGCCGTGAGGGACCTCAGACCTGGGACCTGAAACCTGAGACTCCTTGCAGACCTCGGACCTGGGACCTGAGACCTGAGACCCACCTTGGACCTTGGACCTTTCTTCCACTTGGCGCTGTTTCCTCACGCGGAAGTAGTGGGGCGCGCAGGTGGCCTTCAGCTCGATGCGCCCTTCCTTCTCGCGGTCGTAGAACCAGTGCAGCAGTTGCTCGTATTGCTCGGGCGGCACCATCTGCTGTGCCGCGATCTCCACGCCGCAGCCCACCGGCACCAGGAGGAAAGTGTGCAATGCGTCGGCCCCCACCCGCAGCGCCATCTCGTAAATAGCCGGAAGCTGATGCATGTTGTGCCGGGCGATGGTGGTGTTGAACTGCAGCGACATGCCCAGCTCCCTGAGGTGACCGAAGCCGGTCATCATGGCCTCGAAGCTGCCCGGCATGCCGCGGAACGAGTCGTGAGTGCCGGCGTCGGCGCCGTCGAGGCTCATTGCCACGCGGGCGATGCCGGCGTCCACGATCCGGCGGGCCAGCGGGGCGGTGATCAGCGTGCCGTTGGTGGCCAGCGCCACCTTCAGCCCCTTCTGGCGCGCATAGCAAGCCAGCTCCAGCACGTCCCGGCGATACAACGGCTCGCCGCCGCTCAGCACCAGGATCAGTGGCGCGTACTCGGCGAACTGGTCGATCAACCCCTTGGCGGTTGCTGTATCAAGGTTGTCGGGTGAGGAAAGCTCGGTAGCCGAAGCGCGGCAGTGGATGCAGTGCAGGTTGCAGCCCGTGGTCAGCTCCCAGAAGATGAGCCGGGGCTTGTACTCCAAGGCCATGCCACAGAAAAAACGGGCACGCTCGTCTCCTTTTGCTATCTCTTTTCTTTGTTTGCAGATGCCGCGCTGGTTCGGTCCCCGGTCTGGGTGAATGCGCGCATGCCGCTGGGGTTTTTTACCACCTCTGGGCGGCTGAGGGCTGGCGGCTGACGGCTTACGGCTGTTGGCCAGAAGACCGAGCCCCGACAGCCGAGAGCCGAAAGCCGACAGCCGTCAGCCGCAACGGTGGTACACTGGCCCTTCAGATCACGGGTGCAGAGGCGCCGGCTACCGCGCCCCCGGTGGGAGTCTTACCTTGCTACGCTTCAAATCGGTGTTTGGGCTGGGCATCCTTTGTTTGTGCTGCCTGGGGCTGGTTTCCTGCAACAAATCACGGCAGGCCATGGCCGGCGGCGACCAGGCGACGTCCGGCAAGCCCATTGCCGTGCGCGTGGGCCGCGTCGCTAGCGAAGAGATCGAGCGCCGGGTCGAGGCGGTCGGCACCCTGTTGGCTTTCGAAGAGGTGACTATCAGCGCGGAGACGGACGGCCGCATCACCGAGGTGTTCGTGGACCTGGGGGACCGCGTCCAGCGCGGCCAACAGCTCGCCGTCATCCACCCGGAGGAGCAGCAGTACCTGGTCGATCAGCAGCAGGCGCAGTTCCGGCAGGCGCTCGACCGGCTGGGCTTGAAGAACGAGAACGACCGCGTCAAGGATATCAACGACGTGCCCGAGGTCAGGAAGGCGGCTGCCGACCTGTTTGAAGCCGAGCAGCGCTACAAACGGATGCGCGAACTGGTGGTCCAGCAGATCGCTTCCCGTCAGGACCTGGAGCAGGCCGAGGCGCGCTTCCAGGCGGCGAAGGCCGACCACGATTACACCCTCCGCCAAGTCCAGAACCTGATTACGCAGGTGACGCAGGTCAAGGCCAGCCTGGAACTGGCCCGCAAGCGTTTGCGCGACACGGTCATCGAGGCGCCATTTGACGGCTTGATCCGCGAGCGCATGGTGCACCCGGGCCAGTACGTCAAGCAGCAGTCCCCGCTCTATCAGCTCGTGAACGCCGATCCCCTGCGGCTCCGGGCGGAAGTGCCCGAGCGCATGGCGCCCTGGGTCAAGGTCGGCAGCGACGTCGAAGTCCGCGTCGAGGCCTACGCCGACCGCGTCTTCTACGGCAAGGTTTCGCGCATGAGCCCGGCGGTGGATGAGCAGAAGCGGACCTTTGCCATCGAGGCCCTCCTCCCCAACGGGGAGGGGCTTCTGAAGCCGGGCTTTTATGGCAAGGCCACCATCCAGACCCACAGGCGCGAGCAGGTCATCAGCATCCCGCCCAGCGCCGTCATGTACGCCTACGGAACCAACCGGGCCTTCGTCATCGATGCCGGCAAGGCCAGCGCCCGCGAGCTGAAGCTGGGCGAGCGCATTGGCAACAAGGTTGAGGTCGTCGAAGGGCTGCGCGGCGGCGAGCAGATTGCCTTGACCGAAGTCGAGAAGCTCGATAACGGCACCCCGGTGCTTGTCCAGGAAAAGTAGCGGCAGGGAACGAGCCGCAAGAAGGCGGAAGGCGGAAAGCAGAAGGCGGCGGGTTGGTCCGCCGCTTTCCGCCTTCTGCCTTCCGTCAGGAGTTGCCGCAATGCGCCGCCTTCTGTGCTTCGTGTTCCTCATCTGCTGCTTGTCTTCTCCCGCCGCCGCCCAGGAACCGAAACTGATGGTCACCGTCGCCACCCAGTTCGGGTTTCCCATCAAGGACCTGGCGGCCGCCGACTTCACCGTCACCCAGGACAAGGCGGCGCGCGCGGTGCAATCGGCCGAGTACCACAGCGACCCGCTGGTGGACGTGGCCCTGCTGCTCGACACCAGCGAGGCGGGCGCGCAGGTGCGCGGCGATATCGAGCAGATTGCGGCGCTGTTCATCGACCGCCTGCAGCCGAAAGAGGAGATGGCGGTAATCGGCTATGCGACTTCCGCCGACCTGGTGCAGGACTTCACCTCCAGCAAGCCGCTGCTGCGGCGCGCCGTCGCCGAGTTCCGCTACGGAAACAAACCGGCGGTGCTGGACTCCATCTATGCCGCCGTCGATGGGGCCTTCGAGCGGTCCCCTGGGCGGCGCGTGCTGATGGTGATCGGCAGCGGGCTGGACTGGCGCGACCGCGTCAAAGCCGCCGAGGTGATCGAGCAGGCGCGGCGCAACGCCGTCTCCGTGTTCGCCGTTTCCCTGGTTTCCGACAGCGACCTGGAAAAGATCACCGAACAGACCGCCGGCCTCTACTACCGGGGCAGGCAGTTGAAGCAGATCCAGCAGGTGGTGGAGAACATGTCGCAGTCGTTCCGGGGCCACTACGAGCTGGCGCTGCCGGGACCGCCGCTCGATACCGGGAAGTTGAAGGTGGAGGTTCGCCGCCTGGAAAGGCCCAAGATCGGCTACCGCATTGCCCGGTGACGTCGCATCGCCGGCCTCTGGCCCAATGCCACTTAATTTCGCTTGGCACAGCTTTCCCGGTGCCTCTCCGGGGTGCCTCTTTCCTTTGGGGCCGCTTTTCCGGGGGTGTCGCTCGGCACCAGCGGCCTCGCTTTACCCCCGGCTAAGGTCCCGCCACCCGTGCGGGGTGGCTTGGGCCACGCATCCCGAAGGCATGCGAGGAGATTAGCCAGGGGCGGAGGCCGCGCTTTTCAGCGGCCGACGCCCCTGGAAAGCGGATCTTCTATCGGGACCTACTGCTGCTCTCTCGGGGTGGCTCTCTCTCGCGCCACCCAGACCTGCGGGTGTTTACGTTCACCATGAGGTGGACCCGAATAACGCGGAGCGATTCAAGGATTAAATGAAGAACAGGTCCCCCGTCACGTCACGGCCACACTGCTAGCGTCTGGAGGCAGAGAGGCATTCTTCCGAGCGTTGCAACTTCTATGGGCAAGCTGAGCGTTCTCCGGGCTCGTCCTGCCGCCCTTGCTGTATGGAACTTTGTGATCGACTGTGCTGTCGTCGAAAGAGTGAATCTGGTTGGTGCAGATCTGGCACCGATGGGACTGGTCTCGGGCCCACAGGTCCTGGCGAAACTGCAAATCGAAAAACCTGGGCTCGATTTGAGTTCCGTCAAGGATCGGTTGCACGTGGGACCTGAATTTCGTCCAGCGAAGCTTCGTGAATGCGGTACTTGCCGTCTGCTTTGATATCGCCGTGCTGAGTTCTGCATCTGTCAGGAGCAAGAACAGGAATAGCTCGCGAATCTGCTCGGCCGCCGCCTGCACCTTGGCGGGAGGCTGTGCCTTCAGGGCCGACGCTTGGATATCCAGGGCGGCGATTGAGAACTTGCTGTCCCATCTGCCGTTGTTGGTCCTGGGCCCAATGCTGTACAGCCTAGCTGATCTCGAGCCAAAAACGGCGTAAACGTTTTGCATCGTCTGTTGGAACATCGCTGCCTGCTGCTTGAGCTCGCCGGGAGTTTTCGGTGCGTGGTTCTCCATGTAGTCGTTCAGGAACCGCTTCAGATTTCCCGCGTAGAAGTCGAGGTGGTTCGCGAACGCGAAAAACCGCAAGATCATCTCCCTCTCCTTGAACCGGTGCTCCGGTGAATCGCCCCCTTTTACGCGTCGCCACGCGGGGTCCCGTTCAAGCTCAGCCAGCAGATCATTGAAAGGCCCGCGGTAGACGCAATTTCGCACCTCCTGCTCATTGAGACTGATCGAGCCCCGATTCAGTCGTTCGAACATTTCAAAGCGGAGGTCCGTTCTGTTTCCTGCATCGATGACGACGCAATGAATCGCAAAGTCGTCGATCTTGGCCTGCTGCTCCGCCGACAAATCACGATAGTACCTCCCCTCGAGCCACCGCCCGCTCAGCCTCTGGAGCGCGAACTCGTTACTGACAAATCTGATCAATGTTCTGAGGCGTTGCTGGCCGTCGATCACTTCTAGCTTCCCGTCAGCCATCTGGCCGAAGTACAGGGGAGGGATAGGAATATCAAGCAATATGGACTCGATCAGCCGGGAGGGCAAGGCGGGCCGCGACTCCCACACGTATTCACGTTGATAGCGCGGCTGAAGGTTAACCTGCTTCTTCTCCATCTTCTGCCGGAGAGCCGCTATGGGCCAGTCGGCAGGCCGACTGACCACCGGTCGGAGATCAGTCTGCTCACCCCCCGCAGGAGCGTGATCTGCTCGTGGCTGTTCGTCTCCCTCGTCTTCGTCAAGGTAGTCGTCAGAGGTCGTGTCCAAGCGCGAGTCGCCTTCACCGGCGCTGTCACTCGTCTGCTCGCCCTCGGGCGAGAGGTCCACTGCGGAAGAAGTGGCCAGCGACGCAGTCTGGGGCGGCCGGCCACTGGCCAGAAGGAACTTAACATGTTGGTCAATGCCGGCCGTAGCGAAGTCTGGATCTGTTGTCATTCCGGTGTTGCGAAGCGCGTCTTGTATCCGGGAGGTCACGTTCTCCCCGCGCCGCTCAGCGCCAAACCACTTAAGCACAGCCCGGACCGTTTGGCGTCGAGGCTTTCTGCCTTCTCTAAGCTGCTCAGCAATCTCAGATATGCGCTTTGGAACATCTAGCATCTGTGGCATGGACCCGCCCCCCTCTGCAGCGTCGCCGCCAGCATGCGTGCGTCAATGGTGTGGTCTTCGAGTGCAGGCGATGCCGGCAAGGCCCAACATGGGATCTCGTCGCGCTAAGCATACACTCGACGGCTCCCGCTGGCAATGTTCGATGCTCTTTTGGTCAAACCAAACCTACTTACACGTCGCGCGGGCGAACGTAGAATTCCAGCGCCTCCTCGGTGCTCAGGCCCTTCGGCTCGCCGGCGGCCTCCGGGTGGGTCTTGCGCAAACGCTCCAGCATCAACCCTTCCAGCTTAGCCACGATTTCCGGCTGCTTCTTCGATATATCCGCGAATTCGCCCGGATCTTCCCTCAGATCGTACAGCTTGACGTAACGGCCGGGAGTCGGGTTGTCGGTCTCGTAGCCTTCCTGGCGATGGCGCTTGCCGGAGCAAAAGATCAGCTTATGGCGGGCGGTGCGAATGAAGGCCTCTTCGTTCTCCAGGTACTCGCTGAAGATGTGGTCGCGCGGCGCTGACACCTTTCCGCCTTCGAGGTAAGCGCGCAGGCTCTGGCCGTGCATGATCGGCAGCCGATCGGCGCCGAGCACGTCCAGGATGGTGGCGGTCATGTCCACGTGCTCGGTCATGTCCGCGACCACGCCCCGGCGCACGCGGCCCGGCAGCCGGACCAGCAGCGGCACGCGCAGCGCCGGCTCATAGCCGCAGTGCTTTTCGAAGCGCCCGTGCTGTCCCAGGCTGTAGCCGTGGTCGGCGGTATAGATCACCAGCGTGTCTTGCTCGAGGTTCAAGGCCCGAAGCTGTTCCAGCACGATGCCGGCGCAACTGTCGAGGAAGCGCACCGAGGTGTAGTAGGCGGCGATGATGCCGCGCTTGTCGGCGTCGCTCAGCTCGCGGAAGATCAGCGGGATCTGCCAGCCGTCCTCCGGGCCGACGCGCGGCGCTTCGAAGCGGGCCGGATCAAACCGGTCGCGGTCTTCGATGGGGAATTCGAACGGCGAGTGCGGCTGCGGGAAGCCCACCCACAGGGCGAACTGCGTGCCGCGATGCTCCTTGAGGAACTCGGCGGCCTGCCGGGCCACGAACGTTCCCCGCATCTCTTCGTAGTAGCGCGGGTAGGGAAGCTTGTCGGCGTTCAGCCAGACGCGCGCGGGCGTCTTGAATGGCTGCCAGGGTTGCGGCGCGGTCCTGATGCCCGGCTCCGGCGGCTTGAAGGGCCGCTTGCTCCAGGCGCGGTTCACGTCGCCCTCCGTCATCGGCAAGTCGAAGCCGTGCTGGCCGGGATGCGACGGGCGGTTGAAGTGCATCTTGCCGAACACCGCGGTCTTGTAACCAACCGCGTGAAGCTGTTTCGCCAGTGTCGGCTTGTCTTCCGAGAGCGGCGTGGGCAGCCGCGTGACGCCAGCCATGTGCGGCAACTGGCCGGTGAAAAACGACTGCCGCGACGGCGTGCACACCGGCGAATTGCAGAAGTGCCGGGCGAAGCGCGTGCTTTCCAACGCCAGGCGGTCCAGGTTCGGCGTCTGGGCCTGCCGGTTGCCGTCGCAGCCCAGGACGTAGCCGGCGTGGTCGTCGGCGATCATGAAAACAAAGTTCGGCGGCTTGCGTTCCTGCGTGCGGGCGAACGCCGAGGCCGCCATCCCTGCCAGTAGAGACCTGCGCGTGAGCATGCGATTACTATATTGCGGATTTCGGATTGCGGATTGCGGAATTCAACCGCCGCACGCCGGCGGATCGCTGCGGCGCAGCGGGCGAGGTGGGGCAAGAATCAGAGGGACAGTGGACTGCGCCAGCGGCGTAACTCCTGGCCGCTATGTAGCTGGTAACACGCTGCCGCGGGCGAGAGAGACGGGGCTGCACATTTTTCTGAGTAAGGCGGGATCGGCCAGTGATTTCCGAAAGGCCAGGGCACCCGCACCCTTCAATCGCATGTCCAGTCCCAACGCGCTCACCGCGATCTCAATGCCGCGCGTTAGTTGAGGCACACCGTTTTGATTGATCTCTCGCTCAATACGGGGCAGGAACAGGTCATCCGCACTGGTGAGATCGCCTCCCAAAACGACGATCTGCGGGTTGAGCAGGTTGATCGCGTAGGAAAGAGCGAGTCCGATGGCCTTGCCAGCGCGTTCCACAACGTGCGAGGCCGCGGGGTCGCCCTGCCGCGCCTTTTCGAACACGTCGGTTATGCGAAAGGCCGACAGATTGCTGCTCGGCTGGCCTGTGCTCTCCAGGTACTGCCGGATCATACTCGGGCTGGAAGCGATTGCTTCCAGACAACCGCGCTTGCCGCATCCGCAGAGGTCTTCGGCGCCTGGTTCTATCATCAAATGCCCAATTTCCCCGGCCATGTTGCGCCAGCCTTCGACGGGCTTTCCGTCGAGGAACAGTCCAATTCCAATACCTCTCTCGACGAACAGCAGCAGACCGTTCTGGTATCCCCGCGCCCGCCCCAACCAGCGTTCCGCTACAACCGCGCTATGCCGATCGGGCTCAATGAAAACCGGCAAGTGGTCCATTCGGTGCGCGCTGGCCTTTTCACGAAGCTCCGACAACAGGGGAAAATCGTGAAGACCCAGGTTGAATGCGGTCAGCCGGCCCTGGTCGTCGAGCATTCCCGGATAGCTGATGCCCACGGCCAACACCCGGCTGAGTTGGCGGGAGTCCAGGTTGCGAAGGACCATGCGGATGCCGTGGAACACCTTGTTGACTTCGAGCCGCTCGTCCCATCCGGTTGCTTCTTCCCAACGATACCGGATGTCACCTACGAAGTTGAGAAGTGCGAAACGAATGCGCTGGGCCTCCAGGTCCACGCTGATGAAGTAGGCTGCATCCGGATTGAGGTTGAACACCTCTCGGGGACGCCCCGCGCCGTTCGATTCAAGGTCGCCTACCTTCAATATGGTGCCGTTGCGCAACAACGGGCGCATCGCCTGGCTGACACTCGAGGCATGCAAACCGGTTTCAGCCATGATTTCGGCACGGGTAGCTGTGCTGCGCCGGTACAGGGTGAGCAGCACCTCACGTAGCCATTGATTCGCAACACTGCGCATAGGCTCGGTGTCCCGATGATTCCACAGTGCTGCCCTGGAGTCAAGTAATCGGCGAAATAAATATGAATGACGAAAGAATACTGGCCAGGCGCTATATCAATGAATCATTTGCGACATCATTGGAAATTTGTGGATTAGCATGTCGGTTATTTTCCATTTTCTATGCTTGACATAATTATTTTCCGCATGTACCGTGATTCTCGACATTCCTCCCTGGAGGTGCGCCATGCGGCTTGTGTTCATTTTTCTTCTTGTCCCGGCATTTCTGTGCGGCCAGTCCCCGGATGCTTCCATCAGCGGTGTGGTCACCGATAGGCAAGGCGCGGTGATTCCTGGCGTCGAGGTTGTGGCGACCGAACTGAACACCGGCGTCAAGACCTCGACGCGCACCAACGAGGCCGGCTTCTACTCGCTCCGTCCACTGCCCATCGGCGGGTACCTGGTGGTGGCGGAACACAGCAGCTTTCGCCGTCATGAACGAAAGGGAATCACGCTGACCACCGGACAGGCGCTGGAGCTGAACATTCCGATGGAAGTTGGCACGGTCAGCGAAAAGGTGATTGTGACCGCCGACGCGCCGCTGCTGGAAACGCGCAATTCCGACGCCAGCCAGCTCATCGAGTCGAAAACCATCGAGGACATGCCGCTGGGCGACCGGCGGGCGATGAACCTGATCGAGATCACCGGCGCGGCCGTGTTCGTCGATTACGAACTGGGCTCAAAGCCGAACTTCAGCCTGGCCGGCGGCCGGACACAGAGCCAGGGATTCATGATCGACGGCGGCACGGGGCAAAACATGCGCCTGGGCGTCGGACAGGTGGACGTCGATCCGCCGATCGAAACGCTGCAAGAAGTGAAGGTGCTGATGAACGCCTTTTCCGCGGAGTTCGGAGGGTCGGCGGGCGGGGTGATCATCACCACCACCAAGTCCGGCACCAACCGCATTCGAGGCAGCGCGTTCGAATACCTGCGCAACCAGGTGCTCGATGCTCCCCATTTCTTCGCGCCGATCGTGGACGGGAAGAAGTCGAAGCCGGCGCTGCGCTACAACGTGTTCGGCGGCACCCTTGGCGGCCCAATCCGGCGGGACAAGACCTTCTACTTCTTCTCTTACGAAGGCTCCCGGCGGCGGGACGGATCGGTTCGAACGCTGACGGTCCCCACCGCGCTGCAGCGCTCGGGCGACTTCTCGCAGACCTACAACAGCCGGGGCGCGCTGATGCCCATCTATGATCCGGGGACCGGCCGCACCGAGGGCGGCCGGACGGTGCGCGATCCGTTCGCCGGCAACCGCATCCCGGCCAACCGCTTCGATCCCATTGGCGCGAAGATCATCACCTTTTATCCTTTGCCCAACCGCGCTCCCGATGACCCCACCGGAGCCAACAACTTCCGCGGCAACGATGTCACGAAGATCACGCGGGACAATACCATTATTAAAGTCGACCATAACCTGGGCGATAAGGACAAGTTCACGGCGCGGTATCTCTTCAACACCGACAACACCAGTGTCAACAGCGTCTATGCGAACCCGTCGGCGGACACCACCAGCGATCAGGTGCGGCATTACCAATTCTGGTATGGAGCCTGGACCCGCATTGTCACTCCGACGCTGATCAACGAGTTTCGGATCAACTACGGCAATCGGATCTATCATGCGCACTCCAAGGGTCTGGGCGAGCATTGGCCCAGCAAACTCGGAATCAAAGGCGTTCCGGACGACTCGTTCCCGCAGTTCGTCGTGGCCGGGTACGCCAACCTCGGTGCGGGGACACAAGACCGGCGGCAGTTCCCGATCACGCAGCACCAGTTCGTCAATAACACCTCGTGGGTCCGGGGCAAACACACGGTCAAGTTCGGCGCCGAAATCCGGCGTTCTCACAACGTTGAGACCAACCGCACTCTGGTTTCCGGCAAGTTCACATTCAACCGGCCCTTGACCGGGTTGCAAGGCAACTCCAACACCGGCGATGGGGCAGCCGGCCTGTTGCTCGGCCTTCTGTCGCAGTTCCAGCAACGCGGCACTCCCATGCTGGATCGTCACAGTTGGTACCTGTCGGGCTTCGTGCAGGACGACTGGACGGTGCATCGGGGGCTGACTCTCAACATCGGCCTGCGGTGGGAAACCGACACGCCGATGGCCGACGCCAACGACCGCTTTAACATGTTCGATACCAAGGCCATCAATCCGGTTTCGGGAACGCCGGGGGTGGTTAAATTCGCGGGTGTTAACGGCTGGCGCAAGCAACCATGGGACCCGGACTGGAACAACTTCGGGCCGCGCTTCGGCTTCGCCTGGCGGCCCTTCGGGTTGCAGAAAACCGTGGTGCGTGGTGGATACGGCATTTTCTATTCGCACCCCTTCGACAAGGGCTCCCCCACCGCCGCTTCCCTGGGGTTTGAGAACTCGACAACGATTGTCACCAACGACAACGGGGTGGCGCTGCCTTATTCACTCTCGGGCGGCGTTCCCCCGACGCCGACCGACAAGGTGGTGCTGGACGACTCGTTCGGCGCTATGCCCCTCTCCCAGAGTGCGACCACGGCAGTTACCTTCTTCGAAACAGATCGCCGCGTGGGCTATTCACAGCAGTTCAACCTGCAAATCCAGCGTGAGTTCCGAGGACAAACGCTGGTTGAGTTGGGGTATCTGGGAAGCGTTGCGCGCAAGCTGCCCAGTGACGACCTTTCGATCAACCAAGTGCCGCCGCAACTGGTGGGCCCTGGTGTCGGCCGCGCGCAGCGGCCTTATCCGCAGTTCAGCGGCGTCTCGGTGGCTGTTCCAACCTTGGGCGTCTCGAGCTACAACGCCGGGGTAGCCAAGCTGCAAAAGCGCTTTTCACGCGGCGTGAACATTCTGGCCACCTACACGTTTGCCAAGCTGCTGGACAACTGCGGCTCGATGGGCGGGGGCGTGCTGGGCGATGAGAACTCCCCCTATTCCAATTTCTACAACCGCCGCGCCGACTATGGTCCGGCCGAGAACGATATCCGGCACCGTTTCACATGGAGTTCGGTGTACCAGTTGCCGTTTGGCCGGGGGCGTGCCTTCCTGGCGCTGCACCCCTTACGCCACCTGGTTGGCAACTGGTCGTTGGGAACGGTGGTCACCTGGCAAAGCGGGCCGCCGGTCACCGTTCGCACGCAGACCAACACGACGCAGGCGAGTTCGGCCGCCGCCCAGCGTGCCGATGTGATCCGCGACCCGAACCTGCCTTCCGATCAGCGGACCATCTACCGCTGGTTCGACACCGATGCGTTTCGCCAGCCGGCGACCTATCAGTTCGGCAACCAGGGCGTAGGACTGGTCCGCGCCGACGGGCGCGTCAACATCAACACCTCTTTCATCCGCAACTTCAACGTCACCGAGGGCAAGCAGTTGCAGTTCCGCGGGGAGATGTTCAACATCATCAACCACCCCAATTTCGGACTGCCGGCCCACATTTTCGAGGGCCCGGGATTCGGCATCATCGGTTCGGCCCGCCCCGCTCGTCAGATTCAGTTCGGCTTGCGCCTGACGTTCTGACCCAGTGAATTGTCAGCACGAAGACTCCAAGGCTCGGTGGAAACGTGCGCGCAAAGTGGGGAAAGGGGCCGAACCGCCACATGTCGGCTGCGGCCCACCGGCGGATTCCGGCGCAGGGGGCGAGGTGGGCGAGGGCGTGGGCGGAGAGGGCGAAGCGGCCTGGGTAGCGGCGTCGCGTTGCGGGTGAGGAATCCCGCGCGCCGCCGGCGGGCGCCGGCACTCGTGCTACCCGTTCCCGGTGAGCGCGGGGGCAATCAAGCTGTGGCGGATCGCTTCGCTTCACGAAGCTGCGGATTGACGAATCTCATGTAGGCGTACTCATCGACGAGCTTCACTAAGGAACGGGGAGAATCCCCGGAACAGCACCCGTCGACGATGGCTCTCATTGCCAACTCGCGATCAACTCCGTTCGCTGCGGCGTACTCGTTTACGAGACTGTCGCAAATCCCCTTTATCTGCGCGATGAACCGCAGGTAGCAGCCAGCGGCAGACCGTGCATGCGGCCACGCGCAGCCGGACTCCCTCGCGATTCGGTTATCCCACATGGGGAAAAAACGAGGTGCGAGAAAATGAAGCGTCTTGGCCACGCCCACCGGCGTGAGCAGCTTCTGTCCCTTTTGGTCTCTGCCTTTCAGAGGTTTGAGCATCGCGCAGAACAGATGTGAAATTTTCTGCGAATCGACCTCCGGATCGTAGTCGAGGATCGACCGGCGTGCGAAACCATCGATAGCCGACCAGTTCTTGCGCAAAGCCTTCTCGACCGCCTGGGCCTTGGGGCAGTGGTAGCGGTTGTAGAAGGCTTTGTTCCATATCTCGAGCAGCACCACGATTGCGTCGGCGACTTGTCGCGGGCGCTCCCACGCCCCCTCGATTACCGGCAGCAAGACCCTATAGCTAGGCTCAGTTCCAAGTTCGTATCGCCGGCAACTCTTTACAAGTTGCGCGTAGGTCGGAGCGATTAGCTGCCGAGGCTGTTTCATGGCGCCTCCACTCTGGTGATCATACCCCGGAGGGCCGGCATCGAGCAGAACAATCATGGATCAGGGGAAGAGCTTGCGGTCCGACAGACGGTCCTCGTCGAGAGCACGCTTCAGGTATTCCCAGGTTTCCCGTTGCTCCCGCTCATCGCCCGCGCACCAGGATTCGAGCAAACGGATCGCCGCTTCATTGTTTGCGCGCGGACTTGCCGGGGCTTCGCGTCTTCTGGCTTTTCTCAGTGTCTTCATCAGCGCCCTCCTCCTCAAGCCTGATCGCCTGAAGCGGAAAGCAGGCCGTATTGCTCTTCCTTCCTCAATGTCATCCGCCAGTCATTTTATCTTGGCGGATCGAGGTTGTACAACTGGCGCGGCTTGCCCGTGTGGCAAATGGCGCTGCTCAGCGGGAGGTCCGGCGCCTTGTCGAAGGGGGCATCCTCGAGCGCCGGGCGCGAGGAAACAGTATCTATTACTATTACCAATGCAACCGCAACTCGCCCGTCTTCCAGGAGCTGCAGGGTCTGGTGCTGAAGACCAGCGGCGTGGCCGATGTTTTGAGGGCGGCTCTCGTGCCGTTGGCTGACCGAGCACACAAGCAGCCGGGAAGAGATCGCCGACCTGCTCGGCGTCGCTGACCGGCCGACTACCGGATGTCTCTCCAGTTTAGCGCTTCCACCATTCTCGACAGGTGAGCGACGTTTTCGGTGGCAACCACTGCGTCCACGGCAAGCGCCTGCGCGGCCAGAATCGCGTCCCCATCCAGCACCTTCGGGTCGGCTGTCGGAAACCCGAGCTTTCTCGCGCTCGCCCAAAGCTCAGCCGCTTTTAGCATCATTTCTGTGGTGAGAGGCAGGTAGATGAGCAGGGTCTTCAGTTCGTCCAAGCGCGAAATGGACCCGGTCAGGCCTTCAAGGAGGAAATTGCGGCGAACCTCGTAGTCGGCGATCTCGGGCAAATAAACCACCCTGTCTCGCCGGACCAGGCCTTCGAGCCAGAGTGCGATTTCAGCATTCGGACGTGGATGGGCAATCCGTCCGAGGGGGCCCGAGTCAAGGGCGAGGGGCTTAGTCATGGAACCGTTTGCGATAGGAAAGACGATTTGCCTCGATGGCCGCTTTCACTCGCGGCCATGTCTTCTCGTCGTATCCCGATTCGTCGGCCAACCAGCTTTCGAGGAGGCGAATAAGGGCCTCGCCTCTCTCCCCAAGCGTGCTCCTCACCCTGTCCTTGGTTCTCGTTTTTCTTAGCGTCTTCACGATTTGCCCGCCGCCGTTTGACGAATTGCCTTCCCGTTTATCTTACACCATTTGGCTACTGGTCACGAGGCAACCCACGAACAGAGTGCCCTTGTGGCGTCCCGAAGCTTGCACCGCCAACCAGGCCCCATGCGCTCCGGGATCGTCGTGCGCGTAGACCACGTTGATCTTCGGAAAACGGACCAGCGCCGACTCCATTTCCTTGCGCGACTCCGGCTCCAGCTACTTCATATCCGCTTCGAAAGACTAGGGGGCCCGGGCCCTTGGCGCCGCCAAGCAACAGCATGAGCATGGCTGGCCATCTCCGGCGGTCGCACAGCCGAGCGGGCGGCGGCTGGCGCGCAGGCCCGGAATCGCGCCGCAATCTCAGCCGCCGGCCCAGGAGAGCAGCAACTGCGCCAGGATGATCTTGGCGATCATGGCGATCGGGAAGACGCCGGCGTAGGCCACGTTGGGCGCTTCCGACTTGCTAACATTGTTGGCAAACGCCAGGCAGGCAGGTTGAGTCTGGATTCCCGATATCATCCCCATCAGCGAGTCGAAGGGAATCCGCAGGAGCCTGTAACCCACGATCAGCATGGTCAGGGTCATCGCCAAGGTGATGGCGGCGCCGGCCAACAGCATCTGCACGCCGTTGACGCGAATGGTTTGCGCGAAGGCGAAACCGGCGTTGGCGCCCACCCCGGCAAGAAACAACAGCAGGCCAATTTGCCGCAGGGTCAAGTTGGCACTGAGGGGGATGACCCAGCAGATGCGTCCCGACCGTTCCAGTTTGCCGAGCACCAGGGCAACCAGCAGCGGGCCCCCGGCCAACCCCAGGCGGACCGTTCCGCCGCCGGGCACCGGGATAGCCAGCAACCCCACCAATGCTCCCAGCACCACGCCGATGGCCACCGAGCCGAAGTCGGTTTCCGCGGTCCCTCGAATCGAGTCGCCGAAAAACCGGGCCACGGCGGAGAACCCCTCCCGCCGCCCCAGGACCCGCACCCGGTCGCCAAACTCCAGGCGCGTGTCCGGCGTGGGGACGATGTCCACGTCGCCGCGCCGCAGCCGCGTGATGGTGGCCGAGAGCCGGTTGGACAGGTCCAGATCGGCGATGCGCGTGCCTACCGCCTCCCGGCTGGAGACGAAGACGCGGCGGTAATCCAACTCCGAGCGGTCGGCCTCGATGTGCTCTTCGATGGGCTGGCCAAAAATGTGTTGCGCTCTGCTGAGCGCATCTTCGTCGCCCACCACCACCACGATGTCGCCGCTCGCCAGCTTCGTTTCCGGGGTCACGATCTCGGTTTTCCCCTGGTGCCGGATGCGGCTGATGACGAACCCGGCGCCGGTGTGAAGCCTCAAGATGTCGCCGGCCGCCTCTCCGATCACACCGGGGTTCGTTACCGCGAAGTCGCGCACCAGGATCTCCCGGCCCTCTTCGGGAGGCTGCATCCTGGGACGGCTCAGCCTGCGAGTCAGTTCAAAGCACAACAGGACCCCGATCACGCCGATGGGATAAGCGATGCTATAGGCCACCACCGGCTGATCGGCCAGCCACTGGATGCGCTCCGGCGGCAGGCCCTGTTGGCGGGCGCGGTCCCGCACCCTTTCCCGCGCCGCCCCCAGCGCGGGGGTGTTGGTCAGCGCCCCGGTGAACAGCCCGGCGGCCCGCTCCGCGGGAAGGCGCAGCAGGTGCGCAAGCGACAGGGTCAAGACCGCCCCGAGTAACACCGCTCCCACCGCCAGCAGGCCGTTGCGAGAGCCCTGCTTGCGGAAGGAGGCGAAAAACTCCGGTCCCGACTGAATGCCGATGGTGTAAACGAAGATGATCAGGCCCAGGTTGGGAACTATATCCGGTAGGGCGATCGCAGGACTCAACGAGCCCACCGCCAGCCCCGCGAACAGCACGGCAGCCACGCCAAAGCGGAAGCCGAAGAAACTGATCTGCCCCGCCACGTACCCCAGGCCGATCACCACGAACAAAGTGAGGATCGGGATTCCAGTCAGCGTGGCGACCAGCCACTGGTGCATAGCCCTTTACTCCCCCTTCGAATGCGGAGTCTGGGATGCGGAATGCGGAGTGAACAGAATTCCGCACTCCGCATCCCGCATTCCGCATCGCCTCAGGTACCCGGGCCGGCGGCGCGCACCTCGGCCGGAGCCGCGTCAAACTGGGCGAAGTTCCGCGTGAACCGCTCGGCCAGTTCCCGCGCCTTGGCGTCATAGGCCGCGGGGTCCGGCCACTGGCCGCGCGGCTTCAGAACCTCGCTGGGAACCTCCGGGCACTCGGTGGGAACCAGCACGTCGAAGATGGGGTCGGGCTCGCACTTCACCGCGGCCAGTTGGCCGCTCAGCGCCGCCCGCACCATGGCGCGCGTGTAGGCGATGCTGATGCGGCGCCCCACGCCATAGGGACCGCCGGTCCAGCCGGTGTTCAGCAACCAGCAGTCGGCCTGGTGCTGGCGCATCTTCTCCCCCAGCAGCTCGGCGTAGACCGCAGGATTCAGAGTCATGAAGGGCGCGCCAAAACAGGTGCTGAAGGTGGCCTGGGGTTCCTTGCCCATGCCCCGTTCCGTGCCCGCCACCTTGGCGGTGTAGCCGGAGAGGAAGTGGTACATGGCCTGGGCCGCCGTCAGCTTGCTGATCGGGGGCAGCACCCCGAAGGCGTCGCAGGTCAGCATGATGATGTTCTTGGGATGGCCGCCCATCCCGTCCCGCACGCAATTGTCGATGTGGGTGAGGGGGTAGGCGGCGCGAGTGTTCTCGGTGAGGGAATCGTCGTCGAGGTTGACCACCCGCTTTTCGGCGTCCACCACCACGTTCTCCAGCAGGGTGCCGAAGCGGCGCGTGCACTCGTAGATCTGCGGCTCAGCCTGGTGCGACAGCCGGATCACCTTGGCGTAACACCCGCCCTCGAAGTTGAAGACTCCGCGGTCGCTCCAGCCGTGCTCATCGTCGCCGATCAGCCCTCGCTGGGGGTCGGCCGACAGCGTGGTCTTGCCCGTGCCGGACAGGCCGAAGAAGATGGCCACGTCGCCGCCGGCGCCCACGTTGGCGGAGCAGTGCATGGACAAAACACGGGCCTGCGGCAGCAGAAAGTTCATCACCGAAAAGATGGCTTTCTTGATCTCTCCCGCGTAGGCCGTGCCGCCGATGAGCACCATCTTTTTCTCGAAGTTGAGGATGATGAAGGCCTCTGAGTTGGTCTCGTCCAACTCCGGCACGGCCTGAAACCGCGGAACGTTCAGGACGGTGAATTCCGGCACGTGTTCGGCGGCCTTGGTTTTTTCCAGGCGCGCGAACATGGTCCGCGCGAACAGGCTGTGCCAGGCGGTTTCGGTGATCACCCG
>Ga0315280_10001005_pt1 | contig 50292 bp, 34 predicted proteins | sample YL17G06_40_MG_FD_203697 | JGI IMG/M metagenome (GOLD analysis project Ga0315280, IMG submission 203697) | Sediment microbial communities from Yellowstone Lake, YNP, Wyoming, USA - YL17G06_40 | ecosystem: Environmental > Aquatic > Freshwater > Lake > Sediment | place: USA: Wyoming | collected... | reverse complement strand
GCCGCATCGGCGCCACACCCGGGTCTCCCAACTGGTCGCAGCGCCTGGACTTCGACGGGGACGGCAGCCTCAGCGTCAGCGGCGACGTGTTCATGTACGTCGGCAAGATCGGAGCGACTTGCACGTAGGAGCAGAAGAGGAGGTGATATGGCTAGCGGTCGATGATGACTGCAAGTACCGGTAGTTAGGAACCAAGTAACTGCACGTAGAGTCCGATGCAGCCTGTCATGAGGGGGTGAGAACCTGCTCATGGCAGGCTGTGTTCGGCTGCAGTTCCGCCCTTGTTCCTCTTTTGACAGCACAGAGCACAGAGTGCTATGCTTCAGGCGCAAGAGGTCGCTGGTTCAAACCCGGCACCGCCCGCCATCGCGATATGCTGGGACAGGGCCGAAGTGGCGGAATGGCAGACGCGCTACGTTCAGGGCGTAGTGTCCGCAAGGACGTGCGGGTTCAAGTCCCGCCTTCGGCACCAAACACGAAAGCACGCCGCCGGCATTCTGCTGGCGCTGGCCCTAACCGAATAGCGCGCTCGTAGCTCAGTCTGGATAGAGCGCAGCCCTGCGGAGGCTGAGGTCGCGGGTTCGAGTCCCGCCGAGCGCGCCACCCTTCTTGGTTCGACAGCGGCGGCAGAAGGACATCCTCTGCCGCTGTCTCTTATTGCCGCCGTTGAAGGGGCGAGGCCCTTTGGCTTGACCGCCCAACTTGGCGGGGATAAGATTTCCCCAGAGGGCGATTAGCTCAGCCGGAAGAGCGTCTCTCTTACACAGAGAAGGTCAGAGGTTCGAATCCTCTATCGCCCACCACCTCTCAGGGAAGCGTATCTGGCGACTCGCCGCTCCATAGGGGGCGGCGATGTGATTTCGGGGGCACATCCGGGCTAACCCCCAGCGTGTGGGCCGTAGTGGCGGTGGTGTGGCCGCGCCTTTCTCCCTTGTCAACCGTCGCGCCTGCGATTAGAATGGGGGAACAGTGACCGCTCGCTACGCCGAGGAACAGGGCCCTTAGCTGACCGGAGGGGAAGATGACTCGAAGAATCACTACCCGGAGGCTTTGGCCGGCCCTGGGGGGTCTCCTCTTAGTCCTCGTGCTGCTCCCTGGCTGCGAGGAAACGGAGGAGAGCTCGTCCCCTGTGCCTACGCCGACACCCGCCGTTACCATGACCGTTGAGGCCAATCGCACTTCGACGCCGATGCCTGAGCCAACGCTAGAACCTACCCAGGGAGCCACGCCAGTGGCAACTCCGATAGGGCCCGATTTGGGCGCCCTACAACAGATGGCTGACCCCGCTGCCAAGAACCTGAGCATAGGCGAGTTGGAGCTGAACAACGAGACGTTTGCCGAGCTCACCTACGACCTGCAAGAGCGTGTCGCCTCGCCGGGCTTTGGCTCTCAGGGCGGGGTAATGGATGCGGATAGACAGTACCTGGAGGTGTATCGCTGGGCAGATGGCTCGTGGGAGAGGGCGTTCAACCTCTACGAGTTCTTGCCAGCGATCTACACGCCGGACGTACTCGGCCCCGTAGTCGACAACAAGCCTCAGACAGCAACCGCCATTGTTCATGCCGCGCTGACGCCCGTGCAGTTTGAGGCGGAAATCGGTGATGTGCTCTTCCTGGAGATGAGCCTGGAGGGTGGCCCAGAGGGAGTGCAGCACCCTGCGCCGACCATCACGGCGTTGGTGTGGAGGGATGGCGGGTTTCACGCAGCGTACTCAGAGGAGTTCGCCGTCAGGGGCGGGATGGTCTCGGTTCGAGCCGCGGGCGACTACATAGAGCTGGTGATGGACGCATACCTGTCGACAGACCCCATGTGTTGCCCATCCGGCTGGGAGATGCTACGCCTTGCCCCCACAGAGCTGGGCGACCTATCGGCTGCGGAACGGTGTACGGGGCCTGAGTATTCCTACTGCTTTGTCCAGTAGGGCTGGCGGTTCGTGGCCCAAGCGGAGCCGTGTCAAGCACCATCGGCCCAGCTGGGGAGAGACGCCGGCTAGCCGGCCTCAGCGATAGGTGCTATCTAGCCGCCCACAGGCGGCCGCTGCAACGACACCAAGCCCATCGCCCGCCACGCTCGTTGAGCCGAGCGCATGGCCGGGCCTAACGGCTCGGCTTTTTCGTTCGGCCTCGCGTCTTTGAGCCCCCTGGCGGACCCGTCGCCATGGCGGGTGTCTTGTCGCTCGGGTGCCTGGCCTCTCGAAAGACGATGGGCAGGGTGTGCCTGTCTTGAAACAGGGTGAAAGCGGCCAGCGCCAGGTAGACCCCGCCGTAGGCGTAGCGCACGGCGGGATCGGTGAAGAAGAGTTGCGTGCCGAACAGCCCCAGGAGAAGCAGCGCCTCTCGGAAGGAGATGCTCAGGCTGGCGAAGATGGCCACAGCGAACGCCGACTGGGCGGCGGTCAGGAAGACCTCCTCCACCTGGCGGGAGTCCATCGGCAGCGGCGAGATGTGGACGCCCGAAATGGCGTAGGCCACCGGCAGGCTGCCGATGAGGAGCGTCCACTGGTTGACCTTGGAGGAGATGAGCATGACCATGGCGGCAAGCGCCCGACCGCGGGAGGCCAGGACGGCGGCCACGGTGAGCTCGGGGGCCTCCGAGGCCAGCGGGGCGAACCACTGGATGAGGACGAATTTGCTGATGCCTAGCTCCTCCCCTATGCCCTTCAGCCCCTCGACGAATGGCTCGGCGGCGGCGACGATGGTCAGGGCGGAATACAGGAAAAGGAGGATGACCATGCCCCGGCGCCGCCCTTTGGGCAAGGAGCCCAGGGTGAGAGCAGGCCCCACCAGCTCCGGCTCGCGCGCAGGCATCCGCGAAACCAGGTACATGTAGCCTGCGAAAAGGCTGATGAGAACGCCCGAGTCGATGAGAGATATGTTTCCCTTGATGGGGATGACGAAGTTGTAGAGGGTGGCTGCCCCCAGGAAGATGAGGCCCAGGGAGGTGTCGTGGCCGCTAACGCGCAGGGCGCTGTTCTTGGTCCGCAGCCAATAGAGGAGGAACACCATCGGCCAGCCCACGCCCACCAGAAGGCGATTGGCCCCGGTCATGTTGGCCGTAGCGAGCGCGGCATTATCCGCGCTGCCGGGCGCTGTCCACGCTAGGTAGAGGTCCACTGCGTACTCAGGCAGGACGGCGACGAGGGCGATGGCCGCCAGGGCCAGGCCCTGGGAGATGTCCTTCTCGGCGGTCTCCGACGCCCAGGTGAGCAGGAAAGCGGCGGCTACAATGGCGGAGCCGAAGATCAGCACCGCCTGTACGCTCGCCAGCTCTGAGATGACCCCCGTGACGAGAAGGACGCGGAGAATAGGAGCGGGCGCGCAGATGGCCGCACAGCCCCCTAACAGCAGCCAGTTCCTGAAGGAGGCGGCTTCTTTCGCTGGACGGTGTTCTTGTCCGGATGGAGAAGGCATGGACAGGGGCGGCCCCTACCGGGAAGCCATTGCAGGCACGCCGAGGGCAGCAACGAGGGGCAGGCGCTCCGAGGGCGATCCCATGCAACCACCTAGCGGCCGACTCTTGAGCATGCGGTTATTCGACGGCCAGTATAGCATGCCCACGGTCTATCGTTGAATAGCGCTCCAAATTGACACCCCCCAATTGCCTGCGCTACACTTCTGCCGCAGGTCTCTCCTCTCGTCTGAGTTGAACCGACGTCACGAGTCCTGGCAGGAGCGTAAAGTGTCCAGCAGAAGCAAGAAGGAATGGAAGGATAGCACCCTAGCCCGAACTCTCGAGCGCCTGCCGGAGCGGGATGATCCCTTCGAGACCAGCTCCGGCCAGAAGGTGGACGCCCTCTACACGGCGGAAGACCTCGACCGCTGGGACTACCAGGAGAAGCTGAGCTACCCCGGCGAGTTCCCCTACACCCGCGGCGTCCAGGCCAACATGTACCGCGGTCGCCTGTGGACGATGCGCCAGTACGCTGGCTTCGGCGACGCCGAGGACACAAACCACCGCTACCATTATCTCCTCTCCCAGGGCCAGACCGGCCTGTCAGTGGCCTTCGACCTGCCCACCCAGATCGGCTACGACTCCGACGACCCGCGAGCGTCCGCCGAGGTGGGCAAGGTGGGGGTAGCCATCTCCAGCCTGGCCGATATGGAGATCCTCTTTCGGGAGATCCCGTTGGACAAGGTGACCACCTCCATGACCATCAACGCCACCGCCGCCATCCTTCTGGCGATGTATGTGGCGATGGCCAAGAGGCAGGGGGTTGACCTGAGCAAGATCGGCGGCACCATCCAGAACGATATCCTCAAGGAGTACATCGCCCGCGGCACCTACATCTTCCCGCCGCGACCGTCGATGCGTCTCATCACCGATATCTTCGCCTGGTGCAAGGACAATCTGCCCTCCTGGAACACGATCAGCGTCAGCGGCTACCACATGCGGGAGGCGGGGGCCACCGCCGTGCAGGAGGTGGCCTTCACCCTGGCCGACGCCATCGCCTATATCCAGGCGGCCCTGGACGCCGGCCTGGCCATCGACAGCTTCGCCCCTCGTGTGTCATTCTTCTTCGCTTCCTACACCAACCTGCTGGAGGAGGTGGCCAAGTTCCGCGCCGCCCGTCGGCTCTACGCTAAGATCATGCGCGACCGCTTCGGGGCCAAGGACCCCCGCTCCATGATGCTGCGCTTCCACACCCAGACCGGTGGCGCCACCCTCACCGCTCAGCAACCGGAGAACAACATCGTTCGCACCGCCCTTCAGGCCCTGGCCGCCGTCCTTGGTGGCACCCAATCGTTGCACACCAACTCCATGGACGAGGCCCTCTGCCTGCCCAGCGAGAAGGCGGTGCAGATCGCCCTGCGCACCCAGCAGGTCATCGCCTACGAGAGTGGCGCCGCCGACGTGGTCGACCCCCTCGGCGGCTCCTACTACCTGGAAGAGCTCACCGACCGCATCGAAGAGGAGACCCAGCGCTACCTCGACCGCATCGATGATATCGGCGGCGCTCTGGCGGCCATCGAGCAGGGCTTCCCCCAGCGAGAGATCCAGGAGAACTCCTACCGCCTGCAGAAGCAGATGGAGGCCGGCCGCCGCACGGTGGTGGGGCTCAACAAGTTCCAGACAGAGGAGCCGCCCCTGGAGGGCAGGTTCCGCGTGGATCCCGCAGTGGCCGAGCGCCAGATCGAACGGCTGAAGCAGGTGCGGGCCAGCCGTGACGAGGCCAAGGTGCGCCAGCTATTGGCTAGGCTGGAGGAAGTGGCCGCCAGCGACCAGAACGCCATGCCTATCTTCATCGAGTGCGTGGACAACTACCTGACCCTGGGCGAGATCTGCGACGTGCTCCGCCGCGTCTTCGGCGAGCAGAAAGAGTTCATGGTGATCTAGGGCAAGGAGGGGATTTGGGTTGATCCAGAAGATCCACCACCTGAGCATCGCCGTCAGAAGCCTGGAGGACGCCCTGTACTTCTATCGCGACACCCTCGGCCTGCCCGTCCACAAGCAGGCGACGCAGGAGGACCAGGGGGTGAAGGCTGCCCTGCTGACCATCGGCGGGAGCGAGATCGAGCTCCTGGAGCCGCTCGGCCCGGACACGCCCGTCGGGCGCTTCCTGGAGCGGCGGGGCGAGGGTCTCCATCACATCTGCTTGCAGACCGACGACATCGACAAGGAGTTGGCCGACCTTAAGGCCAAGGGCGTTGAGCTTATCGACCAGGAGCCGCGGCAGGGCCTGGCGGGGCGCATCTGCTTCCTCCACCCCCGCTCAACCAAGGGCGTGCTGGTGGAGCTGGCCCAGCCCCTGGAGTGAGGCCGTGGCACGTTTCGGCTGCTCGGCAGCTATTCGGCAAGTAGCGAGCACGGAGGAGAAGCAATGATCGAGGTCTCCAAGACAATCAGCACCACGGCGACCCCGGCCAAGGTGATGGAATGGTTCATGCATTTCGGCGAGCACTACGTGGAGATGTGGCCGGAGGCCCACAAGGAGTACACGTCTGAGGGGCCGCCGGTGGTCGGCAGCACCTTCCGCTTCGTGCAGGAGGTCAAGGGGCGCAGGAGCGCTGTCAAGGGCGTCATCACCAACATAGAGCCGACAGGCTTCGCCTGGAAGATGAAGCCCGTGGCCCTCATGGGTGGGGGCTATCGCTTCCGGCCGCTGGCCGACGGCGGCACCGAGATCACCCAGACAGTATCGTACGGCCCGACCTGGCCCATCATAGGCGGGCTGGTCACCTGGATCATGGAGAGGCTTGCCATGCCGCGGGGCACGCTGGCGGAATTTGTGGAGGAGGAGATGGCGAGGCTCAAACAAGCCCTGGAGGCAGGCGGGTAGGCCGGTCTTTCCAACGAGGTAGCCATGACGGAAGATAAGGTCAAGGTCATTATTGCCAAGCCCGGCCTGGACGGCCACGACCGTGGGGCCAAGGTGGTGGCGCGGGCACTGCGCGACGCCGGCATGGAGGTGGTCTACACCGGCCTCCGCCAGACGCCGGAGATGGTCGCCGAGGCGGCCCTCCAGGAGGACGTGGACTTGGTGGGCCTGTCCATCCTCTCGGGAGCCCACATGGAGCTCTTCCCTCGCGTGGTCGACGAGATGAAGAAGCGTGGCCTGGACGACGTTGTCCTCCTGGCTGGCGGCATCATCCCCCAGGAGGACGTCCCTGCCCTCCAGAAGATAGGCTTCCGCGCCATCTTCGGGCCCGGCGCCTCCACCGACGAGATCGTGGCCTGGGTGCGGGCCAACGTCACCCCTCGCAGCCAGTAGGCGAGACTGGCCCTCTCCTTTGAAACCTGAGGGCAATGTGCTATGATCACCATGGGTCGGCGGCCTGGCATCGCCGATTTGTTCTTTCCTCAGGCGGCTGGCGGCGACCCTTGGGAAAGGGGCTGAACCTCTAGCAATGTACATAGGCGGCCCGTTCGGGGCGGCCCTGGACTTCCCCCGCCAGGAATCGCTGTCCCTGGGGGGCGGAATTCTCGCGGTCAACTTCGTCGCCCTTGCCGTAAGCTTCCTCTTTTTCGCCTTCTTTAGCAGCGCCGAGGCCGTGATCCTTGCCTCTGAGCGTATCCGCACCCGGCACCTGGCCGAGCAGGGCAGCAAATGGGCGCAGGCCCTGGAGCGACTGCGGGCGCGCGAGGATCGTTTCTTCGCCGTTGTTATCCTTGGCCAGAACGCCTTCGTCATCATCGCTACCGCTCTCGGCACGGCCATAGCCATAGACCTGCTAGGTACTGTGGGCATCGTGCTGGCGCCTATCATCATGACCCTGGTGGCCGTTATTTTCGGTGAGATGACCCCCAAGATCCTCGCCGTGCGTGCGGGCGAGCGCTATGCTCGGCTCGCCGCCCGACCGGTGGAGTTGGTGGTTATCCTCCTCACGCCGGTCGTCCGCCTTCTTGCCCTGGCCCCCAATGCCCTTTCCCGCCTCCTCCGCCTGGAAGGACAGTCTCGTCGCCTTACCGTCACCGAGGGTGAGCTGCGCATGCTCATCGACGTCGGCACCAGCGAAGGCGCCCTCCGCCAGGAAGAGGGCGAGCTGCTGGAGCGGGTCTTCCGCTTCCGCGAGCGCCAGGTCAACGAGGTGATGGTGCCCCGCACGGAGGTGGTATGGCTGGAGAAGGGGACAACCATCGGCGACTTCTACCGCATCTTCGCCGAGCACCCCCACTCTCGCTTCCCCCTCTATAGCGATGGCATCGACAATGTGACCGGCATCGTGGGCATAAAGGATGTCCTGCGGGCCCTCTCCTGCAGCGAGGTGGACGTCGCCAGCCCCATCGAGACCTGCATGCGGGGCGCCTTCTTCGTGCCGGAGACCAAGGCCATCGGTCCCCTCTTCTGGGAGATGCAGCGGGATGGCCACCAGATGGCCATTGTGGTGGACGAGTACGGCGGCACCGCTGGCATCGTCACCACCGAGCTGCTCCTGGAGGAGATCGTGGGGGAGCTAGGCGACGAGCTACGCCCCGGCGAGCGGGAGTTCGAGGCGGTGGATGAGCGCACCGTCCAGGTGGACGGCGGCATGAGCATCCACGACGCCAACGAGGAGCTGGAGCTGGGCCTGCCGGAGGGCGAGTACGAGACGGTGGCCGGCTTTGTCCTCAGCCAGCTAGGCCACATCCCCCACGAGGGGGAGCAGCTCTCCTACAACAGCCTGCGCCTGGTGGTCACCCGAATGCACGGCCGCAAGGTCGAGCGCGTCTTGGTGACGCGACTGTAGATGAAGGTTCAGCGCCTTAGGGTCACCTTCGGCCGCGGCGAAGAGGTCAAGTACATCACTCACCTGGACCTCATGCGCTTCTGGGAGCGAGCCCTGCGGCGGGCGGCGATCCCCTTGGCCTACTCCCAGGGCTTCAGCCCCGGCCCCCGTATCTCCTTGGCCGCTCCCCTGCCGGTCGGCGTCACCAGCTCCGGCGAGCTGATGGACGTTTATCTCTCGCAGCGGGTCACCCCCTATCACTTCATCAAAGCCGTCGGCGAGCAGCTTCCAGCGGGCATCGCTATCCGGGAGGTGCGAGAGGTCGGCCTGGGCCTGCCGTCGTTGCAGTCGCAGGTGCGCTGGTCCGAATATCACGTGGATGTGGCCACCGATCGCTCGGGCGAGGAGGTGCAGGAGGCGCTGGCCAGACTTCTGGCGGCTGAATCGCTGCCCTGGCAGCATCAGCGGGACAAGGAGGTACGCCGCTACGACCTGCGCTCGCTGGTGCACGACCTCTGGCTCGAGGGCCTCAGCGATGGACTCTGCACCCTGGGGATGCGCCTGCGCACCGATAGTCGGGCCTCTGGTCGGGCCGAGCAGGTGGCGGCAGCCCTCGGCTTCAGCGAGCCGCCCCTACGCATCCACCGCCACAGGCTCATCCTGGAGGAGACCTCGCCTGCGGTCCAGGCCTGGCGCCGCCACGGGCAGCCGGGCTAGGGACGGCTTGGGGGAAGCCAATGCGCCTGATCCTGGTTCGACATGGCGAGACGGATACCAACAAGGCCGGCCTGGCCCTCGGTCGGGCCGACGTCGAGCTGAATGAGCACGGGCGCTGGCAGGCCCAGCGGTTGGCTATCTCCCTCAGGGATGAGCCGATCACCACCATCTACTCCAGCCCCCTGAAACGGGCCCTGGCCACCGCTGAGCCCATCGCTGCCTCTCACGGCCTGGCGGTCCAAATCGACGAAGGGCTCATCGAGATGGACATCGGCGAGATGGAGGGCCTCACCTTTCAGCAGGTGAGCGAGCGCTATCCTCACTTCCTTCGGTTATGGCTGGGCGGCCAGGCGGCCTACGAGGCCATGCCCGGCGGCGAGCGCCTGCTGGACGTGCAGGAGAGAGCCTGGCAGGCCATCGAGAGGGTACGCCAGCGCCAGGAGCAGGGGACGGTGGCGGCGGTCACTCACAACTTCGTCATCCTCTCTCTCCTCTGCCGCGTCCTGGGATTGGAGCTGACCGACTTCCGTCGCCTTCGTCACAGCGTGGCCGCCAAGAGCGTTCTGGAGATAGGGCACGACCGGATCATTGTCATGAGCTTCAACGACACCTGCCACCTGAAGGCCGGCCAGGCTTCACACGCAACCCCGGCCTGATGGTCATTGACCAGATGGTACGACGGTGCCGGTGGCCCCTTAGAGGCAGACCTAAAGGTCTGCAGCTACGAAATGGAGGGCGGCCAGGGTCGTAGCTGCAGGGCTTCAGCCCTGCCTTTTGCCGAGTTATTCTGTTCATGACCACAAGGCTGGGGCATGGGGAGGCGAGTCCGATGCCCCCCCCCGACAGGTCGGGGGGGGTCGAGAATCAAGCCACCAGCGGCCAAACGGCCACTGGTGGCCTCACTCTTGTGAGATTTGATAGGTTGTGCTAAACTTGGCGACTGGTGGTGAGCTTTTCCTGGCCAAGGAGGCGAGTCGCTGAGTCGTAGCTCCTGGCTTTCGCCTGGGCGATTGGTGCTGCTGGCCACCGCCGTGGTGGTTGTCTATCTCATCTTCACCGGTGCCAGCAATGCCATCCAATCGTTTCAGCTTGGGCAGGACGAGGACCGCCTTCGCGATGAGGTGCAGGGGCTACAGGAGCGCTACGACCGCTTGTCCGCCCTGCGAGACTATCTGAATTCCGACGAGTACATCGAGTGGGCAGCCCGGCACGAACTGGGCCTGGTGGGCCCCGGCGAGACTGGTATCATAGTTCTGTCAGAGCTAACCCCTACCCCCAGCCAAGGCGCGGGAGAGGCGGAGCAGGGCTCCCAGGCCGAGCAGGAGCAGCAGCAAGACCGCTGGTGGGAGGACATCATCGGTCAGTAGCCAGGGAACCCAGAGGGCAGCAGTTGGAAAGGCTTGGGCGGCTAGGCGCCGCCCAAGTGCTTCCCTGATTGGTGCTATGAACTCGATGGGGGGGCGAAGTCATCCGGAGGCTCAGGCCCGCAGTCGCTTTGGCCAGCGCCTGGAGCGGCGGGTGCTTCGCTACATCCAGGGCCACGGCCTCTTCGCCGCCGCTCAGCGCGCGCTGCTGGCCGTCTCCGGCGGGCCCGACTCGACCGCTCTTCTCCTGGTCTTGGCTCACCTGTCCGCCGCAGGCGGGCTGAAGCTCGACCTTTGGCTGGCCCACTTCGATCACGGCCTGCGCCGTCAGGCGGAGAGGGAGGCCGAGAAGGCTTTCCTTTCCGGCTTGGCTGCCAAGCTCGGCCTTCCTCTCCTTCTCGGGCAGGGCGATGTGCGCGCCTATGCTCGCCAGCACCGCCTATCACTGGAGGAGGCCGCGCGAGAGCTGCGCTATCGCTTCCTGGCTGAGCAGGCGGGGGAGGCGGCCATCAGTGTGGTCGCCACCGGCCACACTGCCGACGATCAGGCAGAGACGGTGCTCATGCACCTTGTTCGTGGCAGTGGTCTGACCGGCCTGGCGGGGATGAGGCCCTCATCCCCCTGGCCCTTTCCCGGCCACGACGACCTGCTCCTGGTTCGCCCCCTGCTGGAGGTGAGCCGAAGGGAGACGGAGCGCTACTGCCAGGAGGAAGGACTATCTCCTTGCCTGGATGTCACCAACCTCCTGCTGGGGCCTCTGCGCAACCGCATCCGCCACCAGCTATTGCCCTTGCTCCGCCGCTACAACCCCAAGATCGAGGGGGCCCTCCTTCGCCTGGCCGCCGCCACCGCCAGCGATTTGGCCTACCTGGAGGGGACGGCCAGAGCTTTTTGGCATGCCCTGGCCGTCAAAGACAAGGGTAGCGTGGGCTTTCCTCGCTCGGAGCTGGCGGCCTTGCCGCTGGCCATAAGAAGCCGCCTCTTGCAGGCCGCCTGTCAGGAGCTTCTGGCCGACGCCCGCCAGATCGAGGCCGTCCACATCCACTCCATGGTTGAGGCCTTGGCCAAACCAGCGGGCAGCCGGATCTCCCTTCCGGGCGGCCTGACCTTCGCCGTCGATGGTGAATTCGTGCGGCTCACCCTGGGCCGGGAGGCGGCTGCCAGGGTCAGGCTCATCCCCGAGAGGCCGCTGGCCGTGCCTGGCCGCACGACGGTAGCTGGCTGGCTGATCGAGGCGGAGACCCTGCCCGGCCAGAAGGTAGAGGTCGGCGCGGATCCCTGCGAAGCCTTCATGGATTATCAGGCGGTGGGCGGCCAGCTAACAGTGCGTAGTCGCCGCCGCGGCGACCGCTTTCGGCCTCTGGGCCTGGGCGGCGAGAAGAAGCTCCAAGACTATCTGGTGGACGCCAAGGTGCCCAGAGACGAGCGAGACGCGGTGCCCCTGGTGTGCGCCTCCTGGGGCATCGCCTGGGTGGTCGGCCACCGCATCGACGAGCGGGCCAGGGTGGGAGAGGACACGCGAACGGTCCTGCACCTCAGGTTTCGTCGGCAGCGTACCCAAGACAGTTGACGGGCAGTACCCAGGCCTTGACAGGTGGTCTCAAGTGGTATATAGTACGGTTGGTTCGAGGTTCATTAACAGGCTGCGACGCGCCCGCGCTGTCAGGGCCTATTGACAAGCGCGGGTTATTGTCGTATTGTGTGTTTTTGGCCAAGGTGGCACCTTAACAACTGAATAGCGGAAGGAAGAGTGTGGGCCCTTACGTTTGATTTCGATCCCGCGTAAGTGGGGTTGAAATATCCGATGAGGGTTTGATCCTGGCTCAGGACGAACGCTGGCGGCGTGCCTTACGCATGCAAGTCGAGCGGGGTACAGAGCTTCGGCTTTGTACCTAGCGGCGGACGGCTGAGTAACACGTAAGTAACCTGCCCTCCAGTGGGGGATAACCCCTCGAAAGAGGGGCTAATACCGCATGCGTTCCCGGGGGGAAGCTCCCCGGGAGGAAAGCCTTCGGGCGCTGGAGGAGGGGCTTGCGGCCTATCAGGTAGTTGGTGGGGTAACGGCCTACCAAGCCTACGACGGGTAGCTGGTCTGAGAGGATGGTCAGCCAGACGGGGACTGAGACACGGCCCCGACTCCTACGGGAGGCAGCAGCGAGGAATCTTGCGCAATGGGCGAAAGCCTGACGCAGCAACGCCGCGTGGGGGAAGAAGGCTTTCGAGTCGTAAACCCCTTTTGCAGGGGAAGAAGATCTGACGGTACCCTGCGAATAAGCCACGGCTAACTACGTGCCAGCAGCCGCGGTAATACGTAGGTGGCAAGCGTTGTCCGGATTTATTGGGCGTAAAGGGCGTGTAGGCGGTTCATTAAGTTCGGGGTGAAATCTCCCGGCTCAACTGGGAGGAGCCCCCGGATACTGATGGACTAGAGGGGGGCAGAGGAAGGTGGAATTCCCGGAGTAGCGGTGAAATGCGTAGATATCGGGAGGAACACCGGTGGCGAAGGCGGCCTTCTGGGCCTACCCTGACGCTGAGGCGCGAAAGCGTGGGGAGCAAACCGGATTAGATACCCGGGTAGTCCACGCCCTAAACGTTGGACACTAGGTGTGGGGGGTATCGACCCCCTCCGTGCCGCAGCTAACGCTTTAAGTGTCCCGCCTGGGAAGTACGGCCGCAAGGCTAAAACTCAAAGGAATTGACGGGGGCCCGCACAAGCGGCGGAGCGTGTGGTTTAATTCGATGCAACGCGAAGAACCTTACCAGGGTTTGACATGCCGGAAGTAGGAACCTGAAAGGGGGACGACCCGTAAAGCCCGGGAGCCGGCACAGGTGCTGCATGGCTGTCGTCAGCTCGTGCCGTGAGGTGTTGGGTTAAGTCCCGCAACGAGCGCAACCCCTGTTGCCAGTTAAATCTTTCTGGCGAGACCGCTGCGCTTAACGCAGAGGAAGGCGGGGATGACGTCAAGTCAGCATGGCCCTTACGCCCTGGGCTACACACACGCTACAATGGACGGTACAATGGGTTGCCAAGGCGCGAGCCGGAGCTAATCCCTGAAAGCCGTCCCCAGTTCAGATTGCAGGCTGCAACTCGCCTGCATGAAGGCGGAGTCGCTAGTAACTGCCGGTCAGCACACGGCGGTGAATACGTTCCCGGGCCTTGTACACACCGCCTGTCACGTCATGGGAGCTGGCAGCACCTGAAGTCGCTGGGCTAACCCTTCGGGGAGGCAGGCGCCTAGGGTGAGGTTGGTGACTGGGACGAAGTCATAACAAGGTAGCCGTACGGGAACGTGCGGCTGGATCACCTCCTTTCTAGGGAGATAGCAAATCTCCTAGGTCGATCGATGTGCCCTTCGGGGCCATCGCCAAAGGCTCACCTTTTCCTTCCGCTATTCAGAGGTTAAGGGGCCATTAGCTCAGCTGGTTAGAGCGCGGTCCTGATAAGACCGAGGTCCCTGGTTCGAATCCAGGATGGCCCACCAGCGTGGGTCGTTGGTTGGGGCCGTAGCTTAGCTGGGAGAGCGCCGCCTTTGCACGGCGGAGGTCGGGGGTTCGAATCCCCCCGGCTCCACCAGCCAGGGCGGTCGGCCAGAAAAGGGGTTTTGGGAAATCCGCCAACCCTTGACAACAACTAAATAGACAGTAGACTAGGGCTGATGCAGACGGGGCGGTCGGCCTAAAGCATCGGGCCGACCGTTCTGCATGATAGAACAGCCCGGGTGGTAAGCCACCCAAAAGCACCTTAACAAAAGAACAGAGGAGCACCTTCGAGAACCCCTTGTGACAGGAGTGAGGGGTCGGTCAAGATATTAAGGGCGCGTGGTGGATGCCTAGGCATTGGGGGCCGATGAAGGGCGCGGCAAGGCTGCGAAAAGCCTCGGTAAGCTGTCGTGCCAGCTAAGCCGGGGATGCCCGAATGGGGAAACCCGGTCCGCAGGCAATGGCGGGCCATCCCGACTGCACAGTCGGGAGGGGAACCGGGGGAACTGAAACATCTTAGTACCCCGAGGAAAAGAGATTATTCCCCTAGTAGCGGCGAGCGAACGGGGAAAAGCCCAAACCGCAGGGGAAATAACGGCCCACAGGCTTTTATGCCCCTGGGGGGTTGTAAGGCAGCAATGGGGGGCTCTGTGGAGTCCCCAGGGAGTTACCAAGCTCACCCCTAGCCGAAGGACCCTGGAAGGGGCCACCGTAGAGGGCGAACGTCCCGTAGGCGAAAGGGGATGAGTCTCCCTGGTTGTTGACCTTGAGTACCACGGGACACGGGAAATCCCGTGGGAAGCAGGGGGGACCACCCTCCAAGGCTAAATACCCCCAGTGACCGATAGTGAACCAGTACCGTGAGGGAAAGGTGAAAAGCACCCCGGAAGGGGAGTGAAAAGTTCCTGAAACCACGTGCTCACAAGCCGTCGGAGCCTTGGCTTAGGCCAGGGTGACGGCGTGCCTATTGAAGAATGAGCCGGCGAGTAAGTCTTGGTGGCTTGGTTAAGCAAGGCAACTTGCGGAGCCGTAGCGAAAGCGAGTCTGAATAGGGCGCTCAATTGGTCGCCAGGATTTGACCCGAAACCGGGTGAGCTACCCATGGCCAGGGTGAAGCGGGGTTAAGTCCTCGTGGAGGTCCGAACCATTTAGGGTTGCAAACCTACTGGATGAGCTGTGGGTAGAGGTGATATGCCAAGCGAACCCGGAGATAGCTGGTTCTCCCCGAAATGCATTGAGGTGCAGCCTCAGGGAAGTGTCCTGGAGGTAGGGCACTGGATGGGCTAGGGGGCAAAAAGCTTACCAAACTCAACCAAACCTCCAATGCCAGGACATCTGCCCCTGGGAGTGAGGCCGTGGGGGCTAAGCTTCACGGTCGAGAGGGAAACAACCCAGACCACCGGCTAAGGTCCCTAAGTTTGCGGGCTAAGTGGAGAAGGATGTGGGGCGGCCCAGACAACCAGGAGGTTGGCTTAGAAGCAGCCACCCTTTAAAGAGTGCGTAACAGCTCACTGGTCGATGCTGGCCTGCGCCGAGAATGTAACGGGGCTCAAGCCCGCCACCGAAGCCGTGGGATGTATCCCCTTGGGGATGCATCGGTAGGGGAGCGTTCCGTCCAGCGGTGAAGTCTCGCCGTAAGGCAGGGATGGAGCGGACGGAAGTGAGAATGCCGGCATGAGTAGCGTCAGGTGGGGGAGGATCCCACCCACCGAAAGCCTAAGGTTTCCTACGCAAGGTTCATCCGCGTAGGGTTAGTCGGGCCTAAGCCTAAGGGGAATACCCGATGGCGATGGACAGCCGGTTATTATTCCGGCACCACCGCCCGATGCGTTTGAGGCCGCGGGGTGACCCAGGAGGGTAGGTCGAGCGTGCCAACTGGACAGGGTGCGTCCCTGACCCGTAGGCGTCTGGGGAGAGGTAAATCCCTCCCCAGGTCAAGCGGAGGGGTTGGGGGAAGTAGAGACTTCGGTCAAAGCGACTCGGCTGAGCCCACGCTGGCTAGAAAAGCCTCGCCGCCGAGCTAGGGCGGTGCCCGTACCGCAAACCGACACTGGTAGGCTGGGGTAAGTGCCCTAAGGTGACGAGTGATCCCTCGTTAAGGAACTCGGCAAATTGACCCCGTAACTTCGGGAGAAGGGGTGCCCCTGAGGGTGAAGGATCTAGCATCCGGAGCACCTCGGGGGCCGCAGATAACAGGCCCGGACGACTGTTTAACAAAAACACAGGTCTCTGCTAAGGGGAAACCCTAAGTATAGGGGCTGACACCTGCCCAGTGCCGGAAGGTTAAGGGGAGGGGTGACGGGGTATCCCACAAGACCTCTGGTCTTGTGGGTGCCCAATAAGCTCCGAACCGAAGCCCCGGTGAACGGCGGCCGTAACTATAACGGTCCTAAGGTAGCGAAATTCCTTGTCGGGTAAGTTCCGACCCGCACGAATGGTGTCACGAGCTGGGCGCTGTCTCAACGAGGGGCTCGGCGAAATTGCAATGCCCGTGAAGATGCGGGCTACCCGCCACAGGACAAAAAGACCCCGTGGAGCTTTACTGCAGCTTGGCGCTGGAGGCGGGCTAATGATGCGTAGGATAGGTGGGAGGCTAGGAAATCGCCCTTTCGGGGGTGGTGGAGCCGACCTTGAAATACCACTCTTCCTTGGCTTGCCTCCTAACCTGGCGAAAGCCGGGGACAGCGTCTGGTGGGCAGTTTGACTGGGGCGGTCGCCTCCCAAAAAGTAACGGAGGCGCCCAAAGGTTCCCTCAGGGTGGATGGAAATCACCCGCGGAGTGTATTGGCATAAGGGAGCTTGACTGTGAGGCCCACAAGCCAAGCAGGGGCGAAAGCCGGGCAAAGTGATCCTACGGTACCGAGTGGAAGGGCCGTGGCTTAACGGATAAAAGCTACCCCGGGGATAACAGGCTTATCTGGCCCAAGAGTTCCTATCGACGGCCAGGTTTGGCACCTCGATGTCGGCTCGTCGCATCCTGGGGCTGGAGTAGGTCCCAAGGGTTGGGCTGTTCGCCCATTAAAGCGGCACGCGAGCTGGGTTCAGAACGTCGTGAGACAGTTTGGTCTCTATCCGTGGTGGGCGCAGGAGGCTTGCGGGGGGCTGCCCCTAGTACGAGAGGACCGGGGTGGACAGACCGCTGGTGTGTGGGTTGTCGTGCCAACGGCATCGCCCAGTAGCCATGTCTGGTCGGGATAAGCGCTGAAAGCATCTAAGCGCGAAGCCCTCCCCAAGATGAGGCCTCCCACTCCGCTTCTGGCGGAGGTAAGGCCGCGGGAAGACTACCCGCTATATAGGCGGCAGGTGCAAGGGGAGCAATCCCTTCAGCTGAGCCGTACTAATGGCCGAGGGCTTGACCGTCCCCTCACCCCTGCCATAAGGTGTTCTCAAGGTGACATAACTCTGTTCTTTTGGTGTTGGACGCGGGATGGAGCAGTGGCAGCTCGTCGGGCTCATAACCCGAAGGTCGGGGGTTCGAATCCCTCTCCCGCTACCAAGGCGAAAAGGGTTACGGGTCGAGGCCCAACGGGCGCGGCCCGTAACCGTTGCATATCGACCGGCGAACTACGGTTCCTGGTGGCTAGAGCGAGGTGGAACCACCCGTTCCCATCCCGAACACGGAAGTGAAACGCCTCAGCGCCGACGATACTTGGGGGGCAACCCCCTGCGGAAAATAGGCCGCTGCCAGGGACCTCCCCAGAGCCCCCGCTAGGAAGGGGGCTCTTTCCTTTTCCCCGATTTTTTCCCTATACTTAGGACTAAGCTATGCTATAATGAGATACACGAGGAGCGGCCGCCAGGCCAACTCTCAATCAGTAGGGGAGGTACCCCAGAGTTGATCACTGACCCGCATCATCCTACAGCTAGCCCCGCCGCCGAACTGGGCGATGCTACGAGCGAGAATATGGAGGACCTCCTAGGGGCCGAGGCCCTGGGTCATCCTCAACTGCGGCGGGGTGACATCATCGAAGGGGTGGTGGTGGGAACCGACCGCGACGGCATCCTGGTCGACATCGGGGCAAAATCCGAAGGTGTCATTCCTCCCCCTGAGATGCAATCCTTGCGCGCCGAGGGCGCCGCGGCCGTCAAGCCCGGCGACAAGGTTCTCGTCTTCGTGCTTCAGCCGGAAACCCCCGAGGGACAGATCATTGTCTCTCTGGATAGAGCCCGTGGCGAGAAGGGCTGGCGCCTCCTCCAGCAGTACTACGAGGAGGGCACAGCCTTTGAGGGGGAAGTGACCGGCTTCAACAAGGGCGGCCTGTTGGTGGACGTAGAGGGGGTGCATGCCTTTGTTCCCCTCTCCCAACTGGCGGGCAGCCGCTTCGTTCGCTCCCCCGACGAGTCGGGCGAGAAGGGTTTGGCCTCCTGGGTGGGCAAGACGCTTCGCGTCAAGGTCATCGAGATTAACCGTCGCCGCAACCGGGTCATCCTCTCCGAGCGGGCGGCCATGCAGGAGTGGCGGGCCCAGCAAAAGGACCGCCTTCTGGCCGAGCTGCGGGAGGGCGACATCCACCGCGGCAAGATCACCAGCATCCGCGAGTTTGGCATCTTCGTCGACCTGGGAGGGGCCGATGGCCTCGTTCATCTCTCGGAACTCTCCTGGGACAGGGGTAAATCGCCCGCGGAGATGTTCCAGGTGGGTGACGAGGTAGACGTATACATTCTGAAGGTGGACCAGGAGAGCAAGAAGATCGCCCTTAGCCTGCGGCGGGCTCAGCCCGAGCAGTGGGAAGGACTTATCGATAAGTATGAAGTGGGGCAGATCATCACTGGCCAGGTGACCAAGCTGGCGCCCTTCGGCGCCTTCGCCCGCATCGAGGGCCCCCTGGAGGGGCTGATCCACATATCGGAGCTGGTGGATCGGCGGGTGACTCATCCCCAAGAGGTGGTGAAGGAAGGCGACATCCTGCCCCTGAAGATCGTGCGCATCGAGCGCCACCGCCATCGCCTGGGTCTAAGCCTGAAGCAGGCCCGGCCCCAGGCGGAGGAAATGGGATATGTTTTCGATGACAACGGCGGCATCCTCGCCCTGCCGGGGCAGGAGGAGAGGCAGCGCCCACGGGAGGAAGCGGCCGTCGGGCTGGATGAGGAGTCGGTGGCTGTCCTAGGAGACCAACTGACGCCCGAGATGCGAGAACAGCTTGTGGCCGAGATGGCTGAAGAGCCCGTGGCTGAGATCGCTGAAGAGCCTGTGGCCGAGATCGCTGAAGAGCCCGTGGCTGAGATCGCTGAGGAGCCCGTGGCCGAGATCGCTGAAGAGCCCGTGGCTGAGATCGCTGAGGAGCCCGTGGCTGAGATCGCTGAAGAGCCCGTGGCCGAGGTCGCTGAAGAGCCCGTGGCCGAGATCGCTGAGGAGCCCGTGGCCGAGGTCGCTGAAGAGCCCGTGGCTGAGGTCGCTGAAGAGCCCGTGGCCGAGATCGCTGAGGAGCCCGTGGCCGAGGTCGCTGAAGAGCCCGTGGCTGAGATCGCTGAGGAGCCCGTGGCTGAGGCCAGCGAGGAAGCCCCAGAGGAGGCAGCGGCTGAGTTGAGCGAGGAAGCGGTGGCTGAGGCCAGCGAGGAAGCCCCTGAGGAAGCGGCGGCTGCCCCTTCGGGGGAGGCAATGCCGGAAGAAGCGTCGGAGGAGCAGGAGTAAGGCGAGCCGGCCTGTCGTGGTAGACAGGGGGCCCAGAGATGGCAGACAGATTCGACAAGTTCACCGAGCGGGCGCGTCGTGTCCTAACCCTGGCCCAAGAGGAGGCTCTGCGCTTCAACCATAACTACATCGGTACAGAGCACCTACTCCTCGGCTTGGTCAGGGAGGGCGAAGGCGTAGCTGCCAAGGTATTGGCCAATCTGGGCGTGGAGTTGAACAAAGTACGCTCTGCCGTAGAGTTCATCATCGGCCGCGGCGATCGCCCTGTCACCGGCGAGATCGGCCTTACCCCGCGAGCCAAGAAGGTCATTGAGCTGGCGGTGGATGAGGCTCGCCGCCTCAGTCACCACTACATCGGCACCGAGCACCTGCTGCTGGGCCTGGTGCGTGAGGGCGAAGGCATCGCCGCTGGCGTGCTGGAGAGCCTGGGAGTGAGCCTGGAGAAAGTGCGAGCCGAGGTGGCCGGCATCCTCTCCCAGAGCATGCCCCAGGCGGCGACCGGCGGGCGCACCGCCAGCCGCACTCCCACCGTCGATCAGTTGGGTATGGATCTCACCGCCGCTGCTCGCGCTGGCAAGCTCGACCCCGTCATCGGCCGCGAGCGGGAGATAGAGCGGGTGATTCAGATCCTGTCCCGCCGCACCAAGAACAATCCCGTGCTCATCGGCGAGCCCGGTGTCGGCAAGACGGCCATTGTGGAGGCCCTGGCTCAGCGCATCGCCAAGTCCGAGGTGCCCGAGATGCTCCAGGGTCGTCGCCTGGTCACCCTGGACATTGGCTCCCTGGTGGCCGGCACCAAGTATCGGGGCGAGTTCGAGGAGCGCTTGAAAAAGGTCATCGAGGAGCTCAAGAGCGCTGGCAACTGCATTCTGTTCATCGACGAGATGCACATGCTGGTGGGTGCTGGCGCGGCCGAAGGGGCGGTGGACGCCGCCAATATTCTCAAGCCGTCGCTTTCCCGCGGCGAGTTGCAGTGCATTGGCGCTACCACTTTGGACGATTACCGCAAGCACATCGAGAAAGATGCCGCCCTGGAGCGACGCTTCCAGCCCATCCTGGTGGAAGAGCCCACCGTAGAGGAGACCATCGACATCCTGCGAGGCATCAAGGAGCGCTATGAGGAGCACCACGGCCTCATCATCAGCGATGAGGGCGTGAAGGCGGCGGGTGAGCTGGCGGCTCGCTACGTGCCCGACCGCTTCCTGCCCGACAAGGCCATCGACCTGGTGGACGAGGCGGCCTCGCGCGTGCGCATCAGGCGCTCCTACGCTCCGCCCTCCCTTCAGGAGGCCCTGCGCGGCCTGGACAGCCTGCGAAAGGAGAAGGAGGCCGCTATCAGTTCCCAGCAGTATGAGTTCGCTGCTGAGCTCCGCGAGCGGGAGGTGGCGCTTCAGGAGAGGATCGAGAGCATGGCTCGCGGCTGGCGCACCGAGCGGGCCGAGACCAAGCCTGTGGTCACCGATGAGGACATCTGCGAAGTGGTGAGCATGTGGACCGGTATCCCCGTGACCCGCATCGCCAGCGAGGAGTCCCAACGACTGTTGCAGATGGAGGACGTCCTCCATGAGCGGGTGGTTGGCCAGGACGAGGCCATCCACATTGTGTCCAAGGCCGTGCGACGGGCGCGGGCTGGCCTCAAAGACCCTAAGCGGCCCATCGGCGTGTTCATGTTCCTCGGCCCGACCGGCGTCGGCAAGACCCACCTGGGGCGAGTGCTCGCCGAGTTCATGTTCGGCAGCGAAGACGCCATGATTAAGCTGGACATGTCCGAGTTCATGGAGCGCCACAACATCTCGCGCCTCATCGGGGCGCCGCCGGGCTATGTGGGCTACGACGACGCTGGCCAGCTCACCGACACGGTACGGCGCAAGTCCTATTGCCTCATCCTTCTGGACGAGATCGAGAAGGCCCACCCCGAGGTCTTCAACATGCTCCTCCAGATCTTCGACGATGGTCACCTGACCGATGCCAAGGGCAGACGGGTGGACTTTCGCAACAGCATCATCATCATGACCAGCAACGTGGGCTCTGACCTCATCCGCAGGGAGACAGCACTGGGCTTCTCCACCAAGACGGACGAGGCGAAGACCTCGGAAGAGCAGTATCAGAAGATGAGGGACAAGGTGCTCACGGCCATGAAGAACGTCTTCCGGCCGGAGTTCCTGAACCGGGTGGATGCCACCGTGGTCTTCCATGCCCTCTCTCGCGATCACATCCGCCGGATCGTGGATCTGGAGATACGGGAGGTTGAGAGCCAGCTTACTCTCAAGGGCATCGCCCTGGACATTACCGACGTCGCCAAGGACTGGATCGGCGAGAAGGGCTTCGACCCGGTGTTCGGCGCTCGCCCCCTGCGGCGGGTCATCCAGAACGAGGTGGAGGACCGCCTGTCGGAGGCCTTGCTGGAGGGGCGCTTCCACTCCGGCGACACCGTCCGCATCGACGTCGAGAACGAGGAGATCGTCCTGCTTAACATCTCTGAGCCAGCCCTGGCCTAAGGGCTGTTCCCCAAAGGCGAAGAAGAGGGGGAAGTTGGGAACGACTTCCCCCTTTGCTATAATGGCCCAGAGCCAATGAGAAGGGCGACGTGAGCACCCTCAGCTTGACCGTGGCGAGAGCGCGGACCCGGATGGGTTTGCTACCCTTCGTGGCTCTCGCCGCCATCCTCCTCCTCACCGCCCTGGCCTATCTGCCCTCCCTGGACGACTGGTTTGTCTTTCACGACTACATCCACCTGGGGGCTGCCTCCACCCACAGCGCCGGCGACTTCGCCAAGCGCGTGCTTGACCCCAGCGATGGCGGCGAGAGCCTCTTCGATACCGGCGAGCTCTACCGCCCCGTCTACTACCTGACCCTCTTAGCCGAGTATAAGGCCTTCGGCTTGCATCCCTTCGGCTACCACCTGGTGAACCTGTCGTTGCATCTGCTTAACGTTCTGCTGGTCTGGCTCATCGCCAGCAAGCTGGCCCGCAGCCGCATTGTGCCTGCGGTGGCTGCCCTCATCTACGGTATCCATCCAGCCTACATCGACGCTCCCGCCTGGATCTCGGCCATCACGGAGGTGCTGCTGGCCACCTTCTCTCTCGCCTCCATCTACCTGTTCGTTCGCTCGCTGGAGGAGCGAGGCGTCCTCAGCGGCCTTTTCTACCTGGGTTCTCTTGCCTCTGCCATTCTGGCGCTAGGCACCCGCGAGCCGGGGGCGGCTGTGTTCGTCATCTTGCCCGCCTACTACTTTCTGGCCCATCGTCCAGCCGACTGGCGACAGCCCTCCGCCTGGGTCAGGTTCATCCCCTTCTTCGCCGTGGTGGCTGGCTGGGCGCTGATGCGGCTCAGCGTCAGCGGGGCTGTGGCCAGCGGCGAGGGGGCCTCGGGGGTGGGCAAGATCGGCTGGCACATGTTCGTCAACATGTTCAAGTTCAACGGCTGGGCGGTGGTTCCCGTGTTCCACCAGGTGGCCCCCTGGGTGCCAGCGGTGGAAGGCATCGCCGCCATCGCCTTCTTGCGGCTGAGCGAGCAGGTGCTGCGAAAGGGCAGCGGCGGTGCTCGCTTCGCCGTCGCCTGGTGGTACTTGGCCCTCATCCCCTACTCCACCCAGGCGACCTGGCTCCTGGCTGGTCGGTACATGTACTTCGGCATGAGTGCCTTCGCCATCCTCTGTGGTATGTTCGTGGCCTGGCTGGCCGAAGCCTCCTGGGTCATCGCTCTCCCTCCACTGCCCCGTTGGCCCTGGCCCACCCTGGCCAGGGCCGCGGCGGCGGCGGCAGTGGTCGTGTCAGCGACCATCCTGACCTGGGGGATGCTTCATCGCCTGGACACCTTCGGCGACCAGGCAGAGGAGTCCCACGCCTTCCTGGCCCAGCTTCAGGGAACATACACAGAGCTGCCGGAAGGCAGCACCCTGTACGTGGTGGATCCCCCCGCCAGTCTTCTCTTCGGGGAGGACGGCCTGTTCCTGAGGCCGGCCGTTCGTCTCTACTATCCGGGCGTGACGGTCAAGAACCTTCGCCACGACCAGCTTTCCGAAGTGGCTGCTTCCTTTGGCGATCAAGACTACGTCTTCACCTACAAGGCCCCGCCAGACGACTGACGCCAGCGGGCCAAGAACGGCACCGGTGCCGCCGCACGCATTGACAGCCTGGGCAGTCCTTGTATAATGGTTGCACTTATGTTTACATCTTCGCCGATCGGAGGGTGGCCGATATGAAGACCTTGCGGATAGTCCTTGTGACGGCGGCGGTACTGCTGATGCTGCTGGTGACTGCGGGCCCCGGCATCGTCCGTCTCGACATGGAGCCCGCCCTGGCCCTGGACGGCTCCATCTCCGGGACCGTGACCGACCAAGCGTCAAGCGACCCGCTGGCAGGGATCAATGTCTGCGCCTACGAGCAGGGAGGATGGCTGCCCGGGGAGTCCCCAGCCGGCTGCGACAGCACTGACGCCTTCGGCGCTTATGGCATCGCAAGCCTTCCGCCGGCGGACTATCTCGTCAGGTTCCGCGACCCCTCCGGCGCCTACGCCTTCGAGTGGTACAACGACCAGCTCAACAGCTCTGCCGGAGACCTGGTGACGGTGACTGGCGGGGCCGAAACCTCCGGCATCGATGCCGCCCTGGGGCCCGGCGGCTCGCTATCGGGCACCGTCACGGATGAGAGCACGAGCGACCCGATCTCAGGCATCGAGGTCTGCCCCGAAGGATGGCAGGGGTGGGGTCGCTGGGACTTCTGGTTCGCCTGCGAGGTCACCGGCGGGTCGGGCGACTACACACTGGTAGGCCTTCCGACCCTGGAGTACAACGTCGAGTTCCGAGACCCCTCCGGCGCCTACGCCACGGAGTGGTACAACGACAAGCTGGACGCCCCTTCCTCCGACAATGTGCCGGTGACCGGTGGAGCCGCGACCACCGGCATCAACGCCGCCCTGGGGCCTGGCGGCTCCATCTCCGGCACGGTGACCGACGAAGCCTCAGGCCCGCTGTCGGGCATCGAGGTCTGCGCGCACCACGAGCAGCAAGGGCCAGGAGCGCCGTGGAACTTCATGGTCGAGTGCACCAGCACTGACGACGCAGGCGCCTACAGCCTGAGAGGCCTTCGGACGGCGAACTATGAGGTGCAGTTCCGAGACCCTTCCGGCACCTACGCCTTCGAGTGGTACAACGACAAGCCGGGCATCTGGTCCGCCGACCTGGTGGCCGTGACCGGAGGATCGGACACTCCCGGCATCGACGCCGCCCTGCCGCTCGGCGGCTCCATCTCCGGCACGGTGACCGACCAGAGCACAGGAGACCCCATCGCCGGGATTGGGGTGTGTCCCCTGGGGCCGGGACCGCCCTGGAGTTTCTGGCCCCGGTGCGTGGAAACTGACGACGCGGGAGCCTACAGCGTCGGAAGCCTTCGGCCTGGAGATTACGTCGTCCAGTTCCGAGACTCATCCCACACCTACATCGACGAATACTACGACAACAGGTGGCACTCCTCCACCGCCGACCCGGTCACGGTGAGCGCGGGGCTCGACACGCCGGGCATCAACGGCGCGCTGATCGAGAACGTCCCGGGCCTGCTCAAGATCGGCACGCTGTTCCCCTTCTCAGGGGAGCTGGCGGATTTCGGGCCGCAACTTATGAGAGGAGCCGAGCTGGCAGCAAAACACCTCAACCAGGGTGGCGGCGTCCTGGGCTTGCCTGTAGTGCTGCTCCCCGAGGATGACGCAACCAGCCCGACCTTCGGGGTCGACCGCGCGCAAAGCCTCATCGACGACTGGGGCGTGCCGGCCATCGTTGGCGCCGCGGCAAGCGTCGTCACCATTCCCGTCGCCGAGCAGGTAACGATCCCCAACGGGGTGCTCCTCATGTCGCCGGCATCGACCTCGCCCGCCATCACCACCCTGGCCGACGACGACCTGGTCTTCCGCACCGTGTCCTCGGACGAGATCCAAGGCGCGACTCTGGCACAGGTCGCCTGGGACCGGGGCTTTCGGATCGCCTGCACCATGTACCTCGACAATGCCTACGGCCAAGGCCTTTCGAACACCTTCACTCAGGCCTTCGAGGCGCTGGGGGGTACGGTTCAAGTGCAAGTCCCGCACGGCGACCAATCGTCCTACCTGACGGAGCTGACCGAGTGCACCAGCGGCAACCCCGATGTCCTGGCAGCCCTGAGCTATCCACAACACGGCGTCGTTTACCTGGACGAGGCTCTAGACTATGGGCTCATCGACCAGTTCATCTTCGCCGACGGCCTCAAGTACCAGGACATGTTCGACTCGCTGAACGGACAACATACCGGCGCGTTCGAAGGGATGTACGGCACCAGCCCCGCAGGCCCACCCACGCCAGAGTTCTCCAGCGCCTACGAGGCCGAGTATGGGGAACCGCCATCGTTGCCATACATCGCCGAGACCTACGACGCTGTCGTTTCGATAGCCCTCGCCGCGGCGGCAGCCGGCTCCACCGACAGCGCGGCCATTCGCGATGCCCTGCGCGGGGTCGTCTGTCCGCCGGGCCCAGCTATCGGGGCGGGTGCCACAGAGGTTGATAGCGGCTTGCAGCTGGCAGGGGCCGGAGAGCACCTCGACTACGAGGGGGGAACGGGTTTGCTGGAGTTCACCGAGTATGGCGATGGCGCCCGTGGCATGGTGGAGATCTGGAAGATTCAGGGCGGTCTGATCGTGACCGACGGGGAGGAACCCGTGGCCGCCCCGACGGACGCCGACGGCGACGAGTTCGCGGCTTGTGTCGAGGACTACCTGGGCACCGATTTCCTGGACAACTGCCCCGACAGCCCCACTGACGACGCCTGGCCGCTGGACATCGACATGAACGGCGACCTCTCCGTCACGGGCGATGTCTTCAACTACATCGGGCGCATCGGGGCCACGCCCAGCAGCCCCAACTGGTGGGGACGGCTGGATTTCGACATGGACGGCAGCCTCAGCGTCACCGGCGACGTGTTCCTGTACATACACCGAATCGGGGAGAAGTGCACGTAGGGGCCGCGGCGCCCGCCCAAGGTCAGGCGACTCCTCGCCCTGCCCGCTGCGGTCACTCCGTAGGGCGGGCTATCCGCTGGCCCGTCAGCCACTGTCGCAGGCGGAGGTAGAGCCAGGGGAAGCGCCGCCGAACGAACGCCTTGACACCCGCCTGGAACTGCGCCCAGCCTTCGCCAACTCGAGTCAGCAGACCGTAGGGCAGGAACGGGAAGAGGAAAACCCGGTCCAGCACCGCCTCCAGCGGCCGGCCCAGCAATCGGGGAAGGCGGCGGGCCAGCTTGTACGCATCCACGAAAGGCTTGAAGTAGGCCCGCACGAACAGCACCTGCTTGGGGCGGAAGCCCGGGTTGTCGACGATGACCTCTGTCTCGTAGTCGGGCTCTTCGGCCGCAAGCCCCGCCTCCACAGCGACGCGATGCAGCTCCGTCCGCGGGTAGGGCGTGAAGATCGGGTTGAATACCCGGTTCGGCGCCACGACGGCGTTCAGCTTGATGGTCTCCAGGGCCATTGACATCGTCTCAAAGGGGAGGCCGATCATGTTGTAGGCGCCGGTGGCGATGTCGTACTTCTTGCAGAGCCGGAACGCCTCGATTATCTGTTTGTCGCTGATGTTGCCCCGCTTCAGGATCTTGCGCCGCATCTCCTGATTGCCGGACTCCAGCCCGAAGTGGAGCTCGTAGCAGCCAGCATCGCGGAGGAGGGAGGTGGCGTGCTCGGTCAGCAGCCCCGGCCGGTGTTGGGCGACGAAGGGCAGGCCTATCTCCCGCTTGTACATCGGTACGAACTCCTCCAGCCATGCCTCGTCAGGATGGAGGATGTCATCCATGAAGTTGACGTAGCGCATCTGGGGATAGGCGAACCGCAGTGCTTTGAGGTAGCCGATGGCGCCCACCGGGCTGCGCGTTCGCGCGAACGACCGCGGGTTGGGGTAGAGCGCCCGGATCTGGCGATTGCAGCAATAGGTGCAGCTATAAGGGCAGCCGCGGCTGACCCTCGCCAGGCCGGTGTACGTCTCGGACGACACCAGCCGACGGAAGTCGAACATCTCGAAATACGGGTACGGAAGCTTGTCGAGGTCTTCAATCAGCGGCCCGGTGGGATTAGCGACCACGCCGTTGTCGGTCTTGACGTGTAGGCTTGGGATGGTGGTGATGTCCTCGCCCCGCTGGAGGCGGTCGCACAGCTCGACCATCGGGCGCTCGCCCTCGCCCAGGCAGGCGATGTCGAACCCGCCGGCCAGCGTCTGTTCGGGCATCATCATCGCGTGCACGCCGCCGGCGATGGTCAGGGGGACGCCTGCCTCCTTCGCCCAGCGGGCGTAGCGGCTGCTCATAGGGAAGATGGCGCTGCCGATGCTGAAGCCAGCGATGTCCGGCGCGTGACGCCGAACGGCCTTGACAAACCGGTCGCGCTCCACCGGATTCACCAGGTGGTACAGGGCCACCTCATGGCCTGCCTGGCGCAAGCAGGTGGCGATCGAGGCGATGCCTTCCTGGAACCAGCCGCCCGGGCTGCAGACAAGTTCACCCTTGCGGTTCTTCTGCGCTGCGAGGTCGATATAGACGAACAAGACCTTCATCTTCACATCCCCATCGCCGCTGTCGCGCAGAGAGAAGGGTTCATTGTCCTGGCTCTTCGCTGTACGATATCACGTCTTCGTTCTCTGGCAAAGGCGAATCTCCCCCATCCCTAGCACCACCGACCCCGGCAGGCGGAGCCGGATCGTGATAGTATCGGGATGCACCTGACCTCCTTTCGCAGCCTTGCTTTGCCTCCTTCGACAAGGCCACTGGAATGTCAGGCGCTGAGTCTTCTTAACTGTATCTACACCGAAGAGCGTACAACCGGCAGTCGCTGTCCCTTGACGCCTGCGACGTTTTTTGGGATGATGCAAGAAGCCGGCCGGCGATCTGTCGCAGCGATGGGGGGAACACCATGAAGAACCTGGCATGGATTGTGGTAGCCGGCACCGTGCTTGTACTCGCAGTTGTACTTGGCATTCGCCTTCTGGGCGGGCCGGGAGCCTACGCCGCGGGGAACATCGATTTCGACATCGACCCCGACAACACCGGGAACACCGCCAGCGCCATTGGGCCCGGTGGAGTCCAAGACTGCGTGCGGATCAATGGGTCCGGCGGCTTTGATGGCGTGGCGGATGTCACCATCGACGTTGTGGTCCAGGGCGACACGCTGAAGCCTCTGGCCTACGACGCGTGGGTCATCTACGAAAGCGCCAAGGTGGACCCGGTAACCTGGAATGACCTCATCAAGCTGCCCGGTGCCACCCCGATGACCACCAAGGCGCCGCCCCAGTTGAACGCTGGTGCCCTGTACTTCGCCCCACCCGGCAATGGCATTGCTGGCAACGGCACGCTGGTGAGGATAAACCTGGACGTGGACTTCACCCAAGGCACAGGCCAGTACGTTGCCACCTTCAGCTTTGCCAAGGGCGCCTACAAGAACTCCGCCTCCCAGGCTCACCCCACCACCACGGGCATCGGCAAGCTGGCCATCAATCGGGACTGCCCGGCCGACGCGGATAACGACACGGTGCCTGACGACGTCGACAACTGCCCCAACACGCCCAACCCCAACCAGGAGGACGCGGACACAGATGGCTTGGGCAACGTCTGCGACAACTGCCCCGCCACCTCCAACCCCAGCCAGACCAACTCGGACGCTGACTCCTATGGCAACGCCTGCGACAACTGCCCTACCACCACCAACCAAGACCAGGCCGACACCGACGCCGATGGCGTGGGCAACGTCTGCGACAACTGCCCGGCTGCCTCCAACCCCAGTCAAACCAACTCGGACGCTGACTCCTATGGCAACGCCTGCGACAACTGCCCCACCACCACCAACCAAGACCAGGCCGACACCGACGCCGATGGCGTAGGCAACGTCTGTGACAACTGCCCGGCTGCCTCCAACCCCAGTCAAACCAACTCGGACGCTGACTCCTATGGCGACGCCTGCGACAACTGCCCCACCACCACCAACCAGAACCAGGCCGACACCGACGGCGATGGCGTGGGCAACGTCTGCGACAACTGCCTCACGACCCCCAACCCCGACCAGGCCAACTCGGACACCGACAGCCGTGGCGATGCCTGCGACAACTGCCCCACCACCAGCAACGAAAACCAGGCTGACAGCGACAAGGACAACGTGGGCAATGTCTGCGACAACTGCCCCGCCGACGCCAACCCCGGTCAGGAGGATGGCGACGGTGACAACGTGGGCAATGTCTGCGACAATTGCCCCGCCGACGCCAACCCCGGCCAGGAGGACGGCGACTCAGACGACCTCGGCGACGCCTGCGACGCCTGCCCCAACGACCCCAACAACGACGCCGACTTCGACGGCGTATGCGGCGATGTCGACAACTGTCCGGCAGTCTCCAACCCTGGCCAGGAGGACGCCGACGATGACGGGGTAGGCGACGCCTGCGATAACTGTCCCACCACCAGCAACGAAGACCAGGCTGACGGCGACAAGGACAACGTGGGCGACGCCTGCGACAACTGCCTCGCCCGCGCCAACCCCGGCCAGGAGGACGGTGACGGCGACAACGTGGGCGATGCCTGCGACAACTGTCCCGCCGACGTCAACCCCGGCCAGGAGGACGCCGACGCGGACAAGGTGGGCGACGCCTGCGACGACTGCCCGGACATACCAGGCCCACGAATGAACAACGGCTGTCCACTGGCCATTTGCGCCGATGTCAACTGCGACGGTCGGGTAGATGCCGTCGACGTCCTGTTCATCCTCCAGTACGTGGTCGGCCTTAGATCGTCTAGCGACGAGTGTCCACCGCCCGAAGATCACCTCTACCTGCCGGCAGCCGACGTCGACCACAACGGTTACGTGGACGTCGTGGATGCGCTGTTCGTGCTCCAGTACGTCGTAGGCTTACGGCCGGATCTGTGTCCGCCCCCCATTCTTCCAGCCGACGTCAAGGTGGTGGGCGTCGAGGTGAGCGGTCCAGCGGAGATAGACGTGAGCGAGAACGCGGACATCACCGTCAGCACCACCCTGCACAACAACGGGCCCCAGGGGCCGGTGGAGGTAGGGCTGGGCTACTCTGCCAGCGCCCCGCCGGAGTGCAGCGTGGCCAGCGTCGATCCGCCGCAGGTGGTGTTGCCGGTGAGCGTGGACGTGGTGGACGACCACACCTGGACCATCCACTGCTCCCAGCCCAGCACCCACATCTTCACCTTCCAGACGGACATCGCCGTCATCAAGGATCCCCAGGTGGTCGATCCCGACCTTGCGAACAATAGTGGATCAGGCGACTTCAGCGTGTCGGCCATTGGTGGGGCCGACGTGAAGGTAGTGGGCGTCGAGGTGAGCGGGCCAGCGGAGATGGACGTGAGCGAGGACACAGACGTCACCGTCAGCACCACCCTGCACAACAATGGGCCCGAGGGGCCGGTGGAGGTAGGGCTAGGCTACTCTGGCGTCGCGCCGCCGGGGTGCAGCGCGGCCACGGTGGATCCGCCGCAGGTGGTGTTGCCGGTAAGCGTGGACGTGGTGGACGACCACACCTGGACCATCCACTGTTCCCAGTCCAGCACCCACATCTTCACCTTCGAGACGGACATCACCGCCATCAAGGACCCCCACATCCGTGACTCCGATCCGACAAACAACAGCGGGTCCGGCGACTTCAGCGTGGCGGCCATTGGTGGGGCCGATGTCGAGATATCTAGCCAGCAACTCGTTGCCCCGCCCAGCGAAATACCCGTCTCCCAGAGCGTCGACATCACCCTGCGCAAGACACTGCACAACAACGGCGGCTACGGGCCGGTCGACGTGAGCATCTCTGCCAGCGCCACTGCTCCGGCGGACTGCACAGCCACTGCCAAGGCGGGCAACCCCACCTCCGCCAATCTGCCGGTGAGCACTGACGTGGTGGTGGATGAGGTCTGGACTATCCACTGTGCCAAGCCCAGCTCTCACTCTTTCTCCTTCAACAACTCCATCGCCGTCACAACCCTGCACGTGCAGGATCCCACGCCCGGCAACAACGCCGCCTCGACCGGGCTGACGGTGAACGCCACTGCCCAGGCCGATGTCAAGATATCTAGCCAGCAACTCGTTGCCCCGCCCAGCGAAATACCAGTCTCCCAGAACGTCGACATCACCCTGCGCAAGACACTGCACAACAACGGCGGCTACGGGCCGGTCGACGTGAGCATCTCTGCCAGCGCCACTGCTCCGGCGGACTGCACAGCCACTGCCAAGGCGGGCAACCCCACCAGCGCGAAGCTGCCGGTCAGCACCGACGTGGTGGTGGACGAGGTCTGGACTATCCACTGTGCCAAGCCCGGCTCTCACTCCTTCTCCTTCAACGACTCCATCGCCGTCACAACTCTGCACGTGCAGGATCCCACGCCCGGCAACAACGCCGCCTCGACCGGGCTGACTGTGAACGCCATTGCCCAGGCCGACGTGAAGGTGGTGGGCGTCCAGGTGAGCGGGCCGGCGGAGATAGACGTGGGCGAGGACGCGGATGTCACCGTCAGCACTACCCTGCACAACAACGGCGGCTACGGGCCGGTGGACGTGAGCGTCTCTGCCAGCGCCACTGCTCCGGCGGACTGCACAGCCACTGCCAAGCCGGGCAACCCCACCAGCGCGAGACTGCCGGTGAGCGTGGACGTGGTGGTCGACCACACGTGGACCGTCCACTGCTCTCAGCCCAGCAGCCACACCTTCACCTTCCGAACGGACATCACCGGCATCAAGGACCCTGGGGTGGTCGATCCGAATCTGAGTAACAACTCTGCTTCCACTGAACTGGCTGTCAATGTGTGGACTGAGGCCGACCTGCAAATACTCGGGCAGTATGTGAAGGACCCGCCGACCCAGATACCCGTGGGAGGGGATGTGCTGATCAGGCTGCGAGCCGTGATCCAGAACGGCGGCCCCTTCGGGGCGGTCGATGCATGGGCGGAGACCATCGCTACGGCACCGGCCGGTTGCCACGTCACTCCTCAGACGCATCTGGAGCGCATCGTCAACTTGCCGGTGGGCCTGGACATTACTCTCAACGCGCCCTTCACCATCCGCTGCGATGGGCCTGGGCAGCACACCTTCAGCTTCGACAAACTGATCGAGCTCGACGTCGGCATGCAGCACGTGCGCGACCCTGACGATACGAACAATACGGCTCACACGGAGCTGACGGTGACGGCGTCCTGAAAGCCTAGAGCTCTTCATGCGCAAGACCGCCCGGCCTGCACGCCGGGCGGTCCGGGTTTTATCGGGCAGGGGCACTACTTGCTTCTGGAGCAGCCAGAGCAGGCCACCAATGGCCACCTAGACAACGCGTCCGGCGCTCGCGGCCCGCTCAGAACTCGATCTGCTTATGGCGTAAGAGGATGCTCTCTAACAGGCCCAGGGCCACGAATAGCATCAGGATGGAGCTTCCCCCCTCGCTGATAAAGGGCAAGGGGATGCCGGTCACCGGCAGCAGGCGGATGTTCACCCCCACATTGATGAACACCTGGAAGAGGATCCAGATCACGATGCCGGTGGCAATGAGCCGGCCGAAGGGGTCGCGGGCCAGGGCTGCCGTCCTCAGCCCGCGGAACAGCAGAAAGGCAAACAGGGCGAACAGCAGCAGCGCCCCCACCAGCCCCAGCTCCTCGCCCAGCACGCTGAAGATGTAGTCGCGGGTGGGCGTTTGCAGGTAGTCCAACTGCGTCTGCGTCCCCTCGGTGAACCCCCTGCCGAAGGGGCCGCCGGAGCCTACGCTGATCTCCGCCTGGATGATGCTGAAGCCGCCGCCCAGGGGGTCAAGCGCGGGATTGAGGAAGGTGGCGATGCGCTCTCGCTGGTAGTCGCCCATCAGGGCCACCACCACGAAGGGAGTGGAGAGCGTCAGGGTGGCCAGGAAGGCCAGGATGTGCTGGGGGCGAACGCCCGCCACCACCACCATGCCCAGCCAGACGGCACCGAAGATCATGGCCGTACCCAGGTCGGGCTCAGCGAAGACCAGTGCCGTGGGCACGGCCACGATGGCCAGGGAGCCCAGAAAGGTGCGCAGTTGTCGTATCTCCCTCTGGCGGTCGGCCAGGTACTTGGCCAGGACGACGATCACCAGCAGCTTGGCTACCTCCGAGGCCTGGATCGATAGCCCCGCGAAGTTCAGCCATCGTTTGGCCCCATAGACGCTCGTCCCCACCACCAGGACGCCCGCCAGCAGGACAAGGGCCACAGCATAGAGCGTGGGCGTGACCTGGCCCAGGGAGCGATAGTCCAGCCAGGCCACCAGGCCGATGACCAGCAAGCCCATGGCGGCGAAGGTGAGGTGACGCACCGTCGGGTGAGATAGCCCCTGAATGCCCTCGGGGTAGCTGGTACGAGAGGCGCTATAGATGAGGAGGGCGCCAAAGCCAGCCAGGGCCAGGCCAATGAGCACGATCCACGGGTCGAGGTGGCGAACAGCGCGCCACTGGATCATCTAGGGCGCCTCCTGCTCGGCTACATAGCGCTGATGGAAGTAGTAGTCGAAGATGCGAGCGGCGGCGGGGGCAGCACTGGTGAAGCCGCTTCCCCGCTGCACGAACACCACCACCGCTATCTCTGGATTCTCGTAGGGGGCGAAGCCCACGAACCAGGCATGCGTGTCGTGGCTGCCGTCCGCCCGGGCCGGGCCGAACTCGGCCGAGCCCGTCTTGCCAGCCACCGTCAACCCGGCCACCTGGGCGCTCCTGGCCACTCCTGTACTTGTATTCACCGACTGACGCATGGCCTCCCGCATGACCGCCAGGTACTCCTGATTCACCGGCAGCCGTCTTCGTACCTCCTTGGCGAAGGTGGCCACCGCGTTGCCGTGCGAGTCGAGGATTTCCTTTACCAGGCGCGGCCGCAGCAGCTCGCCATCGTTGGCGATGGCGGCGATGGCGTCCAGGAGCTGAAGGGGCGTCACCGCCAGGTAACCCTGACCGATGCCGAAGTTGTAGGTGTCGCCCACGTACCACATCTCGCCGACAGTCTGCTCTTTCCACTTGGCATCGGGCACCAGCCCCGGTGACTCCTCTCCCACCAGGTCCACCCCTGTCCGTTCGCCCAGGCCGAAGGCACGAGCGTAGCGGGCCAGCCTCTCCTCGCCCAAGCCCTGGAAGCCCTCGTCCTGCTTGCCGCCAGCCATGTAGTAGAAGTAGACGTCGGAGGACATGGCGATGCCGCCGTAGAAGTCTAGGGGGCCCAGAGCAGCCCAGTCGCGGAATATGTAGACGACGCTGGGGTCGTACTGGTTTGGTACGGTGATGTAGCCGTGGCTAACAATGGTGGTGCTGGGCGTGGCTACCCCCTCCTGGAGGGCGGCCAGGCCGGTGATGGGCTTGAAGGTGCTGCCTGGCGGATACATCTCGGCGATGGCGTGGTTCACCAGAGGTTTGGCTGGCTCGTTCAGAAGGGCGTCCAGTTCCTCTTGGCTGAGGGTCTTAGAGAAGAGGTTGTTATCGTAGGTGGGCAGCGACACCATCGCCAGGATCTCGCCCGTATGGACGTCCATCACCACTGCCGCCGCGTTATCGGAGGCCCCCATGAATTCGCGCAGGACATCGGCGGTCTTTCGTTGCAGTTCCAGGTCTATGGTCAGCACTACGTTCTGGCCGGGTTGGCTGGCCCGCGAGTCCAGAACGTCTTGCTGGCGACCGCTGGCGTCCACCTCCGCCAGTTCCTTTCCCGGCTTTCCCCGCAGGATGTCCTCGTAGACGCCCTCTATCCCCGTCTTGCCTAGCTGGTCGCTAAAGACGTAGCCTTTGTTTTCTAGGGCTGCGTACTCTTCGGCCGAGATGCGGCCCACATAGCCCAGGAGGTGGGCCGTCAGCTCGCCGGTGAGGTAATTGCGTCGGGCCTCCACTCGAAGGTCGACCCCAGGCAGGTAGGGGGTGAGCTCCTTCAGGATCAGGGCCGTGTCTCGGTCCAGCTCGTCCTTGATAACTATCGGCTCGTAGGGATTGCCATCCTGCCGTCTTTCCCTCACCCGTTGGGCTATCTCCTGGGAGGATATGCCCAGCAGGCTCCCCAGGCGAGCGAAAACTGCCGCCTCCTCCTTCGCCGGGAGGTCGGCCGGCACGATGACCGCTGAATAGCTGGCCACGTTTTCCACCAGGGGCCTGCCGTTGCGGTCGTAGATGAGGCCGCGCATGGGCAGAACCTGTAGCTCCCGCAAGCGGTTGTTCTCCGCCCGGGCCCGGTAATCATCGCCCTGGAAGACCTGCATTCGCACAAGCTGTATCGTCAGAATGCCGAACAAGAGAATGATGAGGATGTGGAGAAGGAGGAATTTGCGCCCGGGGGTGTAGGCGTCTTCCCTGCGTTTGGGCTTTCGCGAGCGCCAGCGTCGGTCACCACCGAAAAAGTCCATCTCCCTCTCTCCTAGCCCGCGACCCGCATCCTTGGCCTCACCATCTCCGACAGCGTGGTGGCCCAGCGGACGGGCAAATAGAAGATAGGTGTTAGCAGGGCATTGAACAGGGCTGCTGGCAGGATAACCCGCATCGGGCTTTGCAGCCAGGGCGGCCCGTCGCCCACGGCCGTCAGCACCATCATGTATAGCAGGTAATAACAGAGCGATGCCACAGCCACTACCGCCAGCGTAGGCAGGAAATCGCTCTCCGTCGGCCATCGCTCACGGATGGCGGCCAGGGGCACGACGGGCAGGAGGGCGAGGACGGAGGCGCCCACGGGGTCGCTGGTGATCAGGTCTTTGAAGATGCCAGCCACCGGGATGAGGACCATCGTCTCTCTGGGTCCGCGCACGATGGCCCAGCACATCAGCAGCACCAGCAACGGATTGGCTGTCACACCCAGGAGGGGGAAGTAAGGGACGGCCGCCACCTGAGCGAGGGCGACGAAGAGCGTTAGCGGCACGAACAGAAGATACCTCACGGGCTCGTCAGACGGGTCGCTACAAAGCTGGTCAGAACCAGCACGTTCTCCAGACGAGAAAGGCTGGCCGCGGGCTCAACCTCGGCTTTCTTAAAGACATCCTGTGACTCTCCCTGCACCGCTGCCACCTGCCCGATGAGCAGGGCCTGGGGGAAGTTGCCGCCCAGGCTCGAGGTGGCTACGGTGTTGCCTGGCTCGACCTTTGCGTCCTGGGGAATGAGGTCCATGCTCAGCCCGCCATGGAGGCTGCCGCTCACCACTCCCTGTGCGCGCGACTCCAGCACCATGGCGTTGACGTTGCTGTTGGGGTCGGTGATCAGGGTGACCCAGGCAAAGTCGTCCAGAACCTTCGATATTACTCCCACCAGGCTTTGCCCTTGGCTCATCACCACCATCCCCTCAGCGACGCCGTCACTGCTACCGCGGTCGATGGCTAGGCGCTCCTTGAGGTTGCTGGGGTCCCTGGCGATGACACGGGCCACCAGGAACCGGTCATCTGGTCGGCCCTTCTCGACCTCGGCCAGCCCCGCCAGGTCGGCGGCTGTGAGCTGGGATTCCTTCAGGCTGGCGATCTCGGCCGTCAGCTCTTCGATCTGCTGGCGCAACAGTCGATTCTCCTCCTCCAGGTCCTGGCGGTTGGTGGTGTTGTCAAGGAAATCGGCGGCTGGCGAGGCGGCGCTGCGCAAGCCCCGTTCCAGGGGAGAGGCCACAGTGAGAGCGCCGTTTTTGAGAGGGTCGAGGGCGCCTAGCTGGGAGAGGACGATAGCCACGAGGGCGACGAGGCCGACAACCAGCAGCCAAACAAGCGTCCGCATGTCCAGCCAAAGCGAATGTATTAGCGCGGTGCTCGGCGAGTAGTAAGGCGGGCCTGAATCTTAGCCAGCAGCGCCGCCTCCTCCAGCATCTCGGCGGTGCCCCTCACGACGCAGCTAAGGGGGTCCTCGGCGACGTAGACAGGGAATTTCGTCTCATTGGCTAGGCGCCGGTCCAGTCCACGCAGAAGGGCACCGCCGCCAGCCAGGACGATGCCTCTGGTCATGATGTCGGCCACCAGCTCTGGCGGCGTGACCTCGATGGTGGAGCGGACGGCTTCCACGATAGTGCTCACTGACCCCGACAGTGCGTCGCGAATCTCCACGCTGCTTATCTCTACTGCCTTGGGTAGCCCGGTAGCCAGGTCGCGCCCTTTGATGACGACCATCGTTTCCCGATCCAGCGGTGCTGCCGAGCCCACCTCTATCTTCACCTCTTCGGCCATGCGCTCGCCGATGAGCATGTTGTGCACCTGGCGGGCGTAGGTGACGATCTCCTGATCCATCTCATCGCCAGCCACCCGGATCGAGGTGCTGACCACGATGCCGCCCAGGGAGATGACGGCCACTTCAGTGGTGCCGCCGCCGATGTCCACGATCATTGAGCCAGCGGGTTCCATAACCGGCAGCCCAGCCCCGATGGCCGCTGCCATGGGTTCCTCGACCAGGAAAGCAGCACGCGCGCCAGCGTTGAGGATGGCATCGTGAACTGCTCTCTTCTCCACCTCGGTCACGCCGCTGGGGATACCTACAGCCACCCGCGGTCGCGGCAGGCCCAGGCTGAAGTGGTCGTGCACGGCCCCGATGAAGTAGTGGACCATGCGCTCGGTGACAGCGAAATCGGAGATAACGCCGTCCTTGAGGGGGCGTACGGCGATGATGTCAGAAGGGGTGCGCCCCACCATCCGCTTGGCCTCGCTGCCGACGGCCAGGATCTTCTTGTTGATGCGGTCGATGGCCACCACCGAGGGCTCGTCGATGATGATGCCGCGGCCGCGCACCAGCACCATAGTATTGGCTGTGCCCAGGTCAACAGCGATGTCGTGGGAGAACAGACCGAAGAGGGTGGTCAGCGGGTTAAACAAGGTTTCCCCTCATCATTCTCACCCCCAACGTGGCCAGCCTCGCTCAGGCTACGCCACGCCTGGCCGCCCCAACGGCGGCCACTCGCTGCATTATAGAACATTTCCTACCCTTAGCAAAGGGGGCAAGGGTGGCTAGACTAACCGCAAAACCTGGCCGCCCTCCCAGGAGGCTGGCGGCAGGGGAAGGGCTGCTCTGCCCTTAGCGGCTCTTGAAGACGGGCTCGCGCTTCTCCAGGAAGCCGCGAACAACCCTCCTCTCCTCCTTGCCTGGGGTTTGTGGTTCACTGTTTGGAGCGCCGCCAGCCGGCCTCTATGGCCTCTTGCTCTGTGCAGAACCAGCGCTCGCCCGCCGCCTCGTCGATGACGGTCTCATCGTAGAACTCGCCGCCGGGCACGTGATAGATCTTCTCGCCCGTCGTCTTGCTGATATTGCCCTTGATGACCGGCTCGCTGGTATCAGAGTAGTCACAGATGCGTTCGCCTTCGACGGTGGGCGAGGAGCCGAAACAGCCTGTCCATAGGCCTCGCCCTGCCTCGCGAGCTTCTCGCTCCAGGTCGAGGAAGAGCTCCTGGTACTTGACGTCCGGCGGATAGCTGCTCACCAGGGCGTACCCTTCACGCACCAGGATGGCGTTCACCATGTCGTCATCCACCCAGACGTAGCGCAGCAAGCGGCCATACTGGTCGGTTTCCGACACGTCTTTCTCCAGCCCCACCGTCTTCCCGTCCACCAGCTCGCGATTGCGCTGGCTGGCCTCGCGGCCGTAGCACTCTACCGGTTTCCGTGGGTCCACGGTCTCCGGCGTGTTGATGCCAATGTAGCGAACTCGATACGCCAGACCGTCGATGACGACGACTATGGTGTCGCCGTCGATCACCCGCACGACGTGGGCGGGGGTGCGGCCCGCCGTCGCTGAGGGAGCGGCTGTCGCCTCCGCAGTCGACGGCACTGCGCTGGCCGTTGGCGAGGGCGCCGCCGTAGGCGTTGCTCTGAGCACCGGCGTGGGCGTGGCGGTAGGCGTCATCCCGGCCGTAGGTGTGAGCGCGGACAGCGGCGTCTCGCCACCGCAAGCGACCAGAAGCAACAGCGCGATGAGGACCGCCGGCCAAGCGCTTTTCATTGAAGTGTCGCTGGGAGAGGGAGTCGCTTCAGACCACTCCGTGCTGGCGCAAGAGTTCCAGGAACTCCTCCTCGCTCAGGAGCTTGGTGCCGTACCGCTGGGCCTTCTGCAGCTTGGAGCCAGGCGATTCGCCCACCACCAGGTAGCCCGTCTTCTTGGTGACGCTGTCGCTGGCGCTGCCGCCGAGCTGCCTGATAAGCTCCTCGGCCTCGCTGCGGGGCATAGATGTCAGCGTGCCGGTGATGACGAACGTCAGGCCGGCCAGCGGCCCTTCGGCTGGGGCGGGCGCTACCTCCTCGGCCATGCGCACGCCTGCCCGCCGCAGCTTCTCGATTACCCGCAGGTTGCTGGCATCGCGGAAGTACTGGTGGACGCTCTCGCCGATCCTGGGCCCGACGGTGGGGATGGCCGTCAGCTCCTCCACGCTGGCCCGGGCCAGCGCGTCAATGCTGCCGAAGTGGCTGGCCAAGAGCGCTGCCATCTCGCTGCCCACGTGGCGGATGCCCAGGGCGAAGATGAGGCGGCCCAGGGGGCGGTCCTTGCTGGCTTCGATGGCCGACAGCAGGTTCTCGGCGCTCTTCTCCCCCATGCGCTCCAGCCCCACCAGTTGCTCCTTGGTCAGGGAGTAGATGTCGGCGGGGTCCTTGACCAGACCCTGCTCCAGGAGGACGTGGCACCAGGACTCGCCCAGCCCTTCGATGTCCATGGCGCCCCGCGAGACAAAGTGGGTCAGCCAGCGGAAGGCCTGGGCGGGGCAGGCAGGGTTGGGGCAGTAGCGCATCACCTCACCCTCCGGCCGCACCACTGGCGTGCCGCAGGCGGGGCAGCGATCGGGCATGACGAAGACCTTCTCCTGACCGGTGCGCTTACTCACCACCGGCCCCACCACCTGGGGAATGACGTCGCCCGCCCGCTGAACGATGACCGTATCGCCCACGCGGACGTCCTTGCGCCGGATGTCCTCCTCGTTGTGGAGAGTGGCTTTGCTGACGGTCACCCCGCCCACCCGCACTGGCTCCAGCCGAGCCCAGGGGTTGAGGGTTCCCGTGCGCCCGATATTGATCTCGATGGCCAAAAGCTTGGTGGTGGCCTGGATTGGTGGAAACTTGTAGGCGATGGCCCAGCGGGGCTCGCGGCCCACCACCCCCAGCCGCTCGTAGTGCTGGAAGGGGTCGGTCTTCACCACCAGCCCATCGATCTCGTACTCCAGGTCGTGGCGGCGGTCCACCCACTGACGGTAGTGGCGCTCCACGTCCTCCAGCCTTTCGTAGCGGCCTATCTCGGGGTTGACGCGGAAGCCCATGCCCTGGAGCCAGTGGAGGGTTTCCCAGTGGGTTGGTGGGTAAGGGCCATCGGCCCAGCCGAGCTGGTAGACCCAGATGTCCAGCGAGCGCTGGGCAGTGATGCGCGAGTCGAGCTGGCGCACCGAGCCGGCGGCGGCATTGCGAGGGTTGGCGAAACGGGGCTGACCCTGGTCCGTTCGCTCTTCGTTCAGCCGCTCGAAGGCGGCCTTGGACATGTAGACCTCGCCTCGCACCTCGAAGCGCGGCGGCACGTCCTTGGCCAAGAGGCGCATGGGGATGCTGCGGATCGTTCTCAGGTTCTCGGTGACGTTCTCCCCGCGCAAGCCGTCGCCGCGGGTGGCCCCCTGGACGAAGCGGCCGTCCTCGTAGACCAGGGCCACCGCCAGCCCGTCGATCTTGGGCTCGCACACCAGGGGCAAGCCCTCTATCTGCAGTAGAGTTAGGGCGCGGCGGTACCAGGCCTTGAGCTCTTCATAGTTGAAGGCGTTGGCCAGGGAGAGGAGGGGCGTGCGATGCTCCACCACTCCGAAGGCCTCCACTGGCTGACCGCTCACCCGCTGGGTGGGTGAGTCGGGGGTGATAAGCTGGGGGAAGCGTGCCTCCAGCTCCCGCAGCTCGCGCATCAACTCATCGTATTCGGCGTCGCTGATCTCGGGGCTGTCCAGCACATAGTAGCGGTAGTCGTGGTAGCGGATCTGGGCTCGCAGATCCTCCACCCGCTGTCGCGCCTGATAGAGGTCCATCTCGCTCGCCACGACAGCTACAGTATAGCAGACGGCTGTCGGCAGAGGACTGGCGACGCTGGTCCGACTTGGGCCGCTGGCCGGGTGTCCCGTTGATGGAAAAGGGGCTACAATGGGTGCCTGAAAGCACTTAACCCGGACGGTGGCAGCGTCGGCATCGCCTGCCAGTCGTTGCGGCAGGCGCTCGCTTTTCCTTGACACCGCTTGCGCCTGCGAGCGAAATCACCGCCTTGGGCCGAAGACGCACAGCGACCATGGAGGCAGCACAGTGAGGACAGCGAGCGTGGTAACAGTCTTTCTCCTTGGCGTCTGCCTGGCGGTGCCTCTGGCCGCCTGCGGCGGAGGAGGTGGTGAGGAGGAGGAGCCGACTCCCGCTGGGGGCAAGATCGCCTTCCAGTCCGACCGCGACGGAAACTCCGAGATCTACGTGATGAACGTCGACGGCTCCGGCCAGACCAACCTCACTGACAACCCCAACGACGACAGCAGCCTCAGCTGGTCGCCCGACGGCAGCCGTATCGCCTTCGTCTCCGAGCGCGACGGCAACGCCGAGATCTACGTGATGAAGGCCGGCGGCTCCGACCAGACTCGTCTCACCGATAACGCTGCCGCTGACATCACCCCTGCCTGGTCGCCCGACGGCAGCCACATCGCCTTCGTCTCCTCCCGCGATGATAACCGCGAGGTCTACGTGATGAACGTCGACGGCTCCGGCCAGACCAACCTCACCAATAACGCCGGCGAGGATTTTGCCCCCGCCTGGTCACCCGACGGCACCCGCATCGTTTTCGTGTCCGACCGCGACGCCAACTACGAGGTCTACGTGATGAACGCCGACGGCTCCGGCCAGACCAACCTCACCAATGACCCCGGCGACGACGTGGCCCCCGCCTGGTCGCCCGACGGCACCTGCATCTCCTTCATGCCCACCCGCGGCGGCAACTGGGACATCTATGTGATGAACGCCGACGGCTCTGGCCAGACCAATCTCACCAATAACCCCGCCTACGACAGCATTCCCGCCTGGTCGCCCGACGGCAGCCGCATCGCCTTCGACTCCGACCGCGACGGCAACGCCGAGGTCTACGTGATGAACGCCGACGGCTCTGGCCTGACCCGTCTCACCGACAATCCCACCAACGACGGCGTCCCCACCTGGTCGCCCGACGGCAGTCGCATCGCCTTCATGTCCGACCGCGACGGCAATCTCGAGATCTACGTGATGAACGCCGACGGCTCCGGCCAGACCCGCCTCACCGAGAGCCAGGGCACTGACGGCGGCCCCGCCTGGTCGCCGTAGGCGGGCGGGCCACGGGGGACCACGCTCATTTCCCCTTGACAGCGCTTGCGCGTGCAAGTAGGATGGGGGCCGCTGTAGGTTGAGGAGGCACAGCGCGCATGGAGGCTTCGCAACGAGAATAGCGAGCGTGGCAACAGCGTCTCTCTTCGTCGTCTGCCTGGCGGCCCTGCTCACCGCCTGCGGCGGCGACGAGAGCGGCGCTCCCGCTGGGGGCAAGATCGCTTTCGCCTCTACGCGCGACGGTAGCTACGAGGTCTACGTCATGAGCGCCGACAGCTCTGGCCAGACCAACCTCACCAGCAACCCCGCCGAAGACGTCCTCCCTGCCTGGTCGCCCGATGGCACCCGCATCGCCTTCCTCTCCGACCGCGACGGCAACTATGAGCTCTACGTGATGAACGCCGACGGGACGGGCCAGACCAACCTCACCAATAACCCCGCTGTAGACGCCCAGCCCGTCTGGTCGCCCGACGGCACCCGCATCGCCTTCTACTCCGACCGCGACGGTAACTACGAGGTCTACGTGATGAACGCCGACGGCTCCGGCCAGACCAACCTCACCAACAACCCCGCCGAGGACGGCATGGCCGCCTGGTCACCCGACGGCGCCCGCATCGCCTTCACCTCCGACCGCGATGGCAATGAGGAAGTCTACGTGATGAACGCCGACGGCACGGGCCAGACTAACCTCACCAACAACCCTGCCGCAGACGCCATGTCCTCCTGGTCTCCCGACGGCACCCGCATCGCCTTCGCCTCCGACCGCGATGCTAACTACGAGGTCTACGTGATGAACGCCGACGGCTCCGGTCAGACCAACCTCACCAACAACAGCCCCGCTCAAGACGCCCAGCCCGCCTGGTCGCCCGACGGCACCCGCATCGCCTTCACCTCCGACCGCGATGGCAATCAGGAAGTCTACGTGATGAACGCCGACGGCTCCGGCCAGACCAACCTCACCAATAACCCCGCCGAAGACGCCATGCCCGCTTGGTCCCCGTAGGGGGGCCCAACGGGCCTAGCGCCGCAAGATACATAGGCCGCTCGCCCTTCGTAGGGACCTGCTGACGACCCACGGTGCCAGACTTTCAGAGCGGAGGCCGCCCGCCAGACCTTGTCCTTACAGCCTGGACGTATTAGTTTTGTTGTCAGGGCTGTCGCCGCGAACTTGAGGTTGAGCCGGAGAGGTTCCTGGCGGCGGCAGCCAGCTCGCGACAAGCAATGGAGATAGTCCCAGCCGTCGATATCCGTGGCGGGCGCTGTGTCCGCCTCTATCAGGGTGACTTCCAGCGGGAGACAGTGTTCGGCGACGACCCGGTGGCCGTGGCCCGCTCCTGGCAGGAGGCTGGCGCCGCTCGCTTGCACGTGGTCGACCTGGATGGCGCCCGCGAGGGGCGGCCGGCGAACGCGCAGGTGGTACGTACCCTCATTGAGGCCGTCTCCATCCCCGTCCAGGTAGGCGGTGGCCTGCGCGACCGCCAGTCCATCCAGTCGTACCTGGAGCAAGGGGCCGATCGGGTCGTGCTGGGGACGGTGGCAGTCAAGGACCGCTCTCTGCTGGCTCAAGCCATCGCTGAGCATGGGGAGCACATCGTCGTGGCGGTAGACGCCAGGGTCGGCATGGTAGCCGTCGAGGGCTGGCGGGAGGAGACGCCCCTGGCGGCAGCAGAGCTAATGAGTGAGCTGGCGGCTGAGGGCGTGCCGCGTTTCATCTACACCGATGCCCTTCGCGATGGCACCCTTCGGGGACCTGACTTCGCTGCCGTAGAGGCAGTGCTGGCCAGGGTTGGCGTACCTGTCATATATGCCGGCGGGGTCTCCAGCATCGCCGACTTGGTGCGCCTGGCCTCTCTGGGGGTGGAGGGGGCGATAATCGGTCAGGCGTTGTATACTGGGGCCGTGGATTTTCAGGAAGCCCTGAAGGGGCTCAGTCGGGCCGCCCGGCCTGAAAGGGGGTTCTCCGCATGACCGAGCCTCCGCAAGACCTGCGGGACATCGTGAAAGGGACCATCGACGGCGTCATCGGGTTCGTGGAGACGGAGGTCATTCCTCTGGAGCAAAAGTACAAGGACATCCTCGCCGACGAGAGGGAGCTGTTCGGCGCCGATGGTAAGCTCGTTCCCGAGATCCGGGAGGCGAGGGAGAAGATCCGGAGCAAGTCCGGCAAGGCAGGCTACTGGGCCATGTTCAGCCCGCAATCCATCGGTGGCGGCGGGCTGCCGGTCCCCGTGAGCATCTATGTGCAGGAGGCGCTGAACAGGAAGTACGGGCCCGGCCACCTGTTGATGGGCTGGGCCAACGGTTTCATCACTACTCCCCTCATCGCTAGCTTCGTGGATGGCCCTTCCCACATGTTCACCCAGGCCAGCGAGGCCATCCGCACGGACGTCGTCCCTTCCTTGATAGCGGGCGAAAAGACCATATGCTTCGCCCTCACTGAGCCGGACGCTGGCTCCGACCTGTGGAATCTGAAGTGCAAGGCCCGCAAGGAAGGCAACGAGTGGGTGATCAACGGCACCAAGCAGTGGATCACCAATTCCCCCTACGCCGACTATGCGGCTGTGTTTGCCGTGACCAATGAGGAGATGTTCGCCCAGCACAAGGGCGGCACCACTGGCTTCCTGGTGGACACCAGGCAGCCCGGCGTGGACACCAATACCGTCTTCCCCATCATGGGTCACGTGTCCAGCGATTGTGGCTCGGTCATCCTGGAGGATGTGCGGGTCAAGGAGGATTACATCCTGGGGGAGGTGGACCAGGGTTTCCAGCTCAGCATGCTGGGCATCTCCGAGGGGCGGCTCGGCTACGCAGGCGGCTGCCTGGGGCTGGCCGAGTGGGCGCTGGACCGCTCCCTGGAGTATGCCAAGGAGAGAAAGACCTTCGGCCGTCCCCTGGCCGATCACCAAGCGATCCAGTGGATGCTGGCTGACAGCGCCATCGAGATATTTACGGCGAAGTACGCCGCATTGCAGACGGCGCGGCTGGTCGAGGAGTATCACCCGGCCGGCAAGGTGCCGATAAAGGAGATATCGATCGTTAAGGCCTACATGATGGAGATGGCTGGCCGGGTCTGCGACCGGGCCATACAAATTCATGGTGCCATGGGGCTGTCCAATGAGATGGGTCTGGAGGAGGCCCTCCGCATCGCCCGCACCTGGCGCATCCCCGACGGCACCTCGGAGATGCAGCGGCGGACCATCGCCGCGCGGCTCCTGCGGGGGGATGCTGTCTTCTAGATTTGGCCATACGGCTCGCCCTAGAGCCAGTGATATGGTAGCCTTGGCAATTGGATATGGTAGAAGCCCTGGAGGTCTTGAGCGAGGTCGTTCACCCTGAAAGGAGGTTTCGGCAATGACGTCCATTCCTGAAGAGTTGCGGGATATTGTCAAGGGGACCATCGACGGTCTCACTAGCTTCATTGAGAGCGAGTGCGTTCCCGTAGAGCAAAAGTACAAGGAGATCCTCGAGAACGAGGCAAAGCTGTTCGGTGAGGACGGCAGGCTGGTTCCCGAAATCCGGGAAGCCAGGGACGGGATAAGGAGGAAGTCGGCCAAGGCGGGCTACTGGGCCATGTTTGCCCCCCGATCCATCGGTGGCGACGAGCTCCCTGCGCTTGTCAGCGTCTACCTCCTCGAGTCCCTGTATAGGAAGTATGGGGCCGGCCATCTCATGATCGGCTTCGCTAACGCCTTCCTTACTACTCCTCTCCTGGGCGGCTTTGTGGACGGGCCCTCCCACTTGTTTGCCCAGGCCAATGAGACCATCAAGACCGAGATTATGCCCTCCCTGGTGGCCGGCGAGAAGACCACCTGTTTCGGCGCCACCGAGCCCGACGCCGGCTCCGACCTGTGGAGCTTGAAGTGCAGGGCCCGCAAGGTGGGCGACGAGTGGGTGATCAACGGCACCAAGCAGTGGATCACCAACTCCCCCTATGCCGACTATGCGGTCGTCTTCGCGGTGACCAACGAAGAGAAGTACGCTAAGCGCAACATGTTCGACAGTGGCATCACCACCTTCATCATCGACACCAAGCAGCCCGGCGTCGACACCAATACCATCTTCCCCATCATGGGTCACGTCTCCAGTGATTGCGGAAGCGTCATCCTGGAAGACGTGAAGGTGAAAGAGGAATACATCGTGGGGAACTTGGACCAGGGTCTCATCGCCGCGATGGCCGGTATCTCTGAGGGGCGCCTCGCCATCGCTAGCTCTATGGTGGGGCTCGCCGCGTGGGCGTTGGACAAGTCCATACAGTACGCCAAGGAGAGGGTGACCTTCGGCCGTCCTCTCGCTGACCGCCAGGCCATCCAGTGGATGCTGGCCGACAGCGCCATCGAGATCTTCAACAGCAAGTACGCCACCCTGCGGACAGCAGAGCTGGTTGACGAGTATCCAAAGACCGGTAGGGTGCCCATAAAGGAGATATCTATCGCCAAGTGCTACGCCGTGGACATGTGTCAGGCCGTGTGCGACAGGGCGATTCAGATCCACGGTGGCATGGGCCTGTCCAGCGAGATGGGGCTGGAAGAGGCCTTCCGCATCGCCCGCACCCTGCGCATCCCTGACGGCACCACCGAGATGCAGAAGCGGACCATCGCCGGGCAACTCCTGCGGGGAGACACCATCTTCTAGACTGACCAGACCCCTCATCGCAGGCGCCGTCGGCTTCGCCCCTGGCAGGCGGAGGTATTGATCCGGGGAAGCATCCTGGGCATTCCCGCCGGAATCGTCATCCTTGGCCGCACCGATCCCGAGGCGGTAAAGATTCTCGTGTGAAGGAGGGAGCCTTGCTAACCAAGCGGATCATCCCCTGCCTCGATGTCAAGGACGGCCGGGTGGTGAAGGGGGTGCGCTTCCTGAACCTGCGCGACGCCGGCGACCCGGTAGAGCTGGCCGCCCTGTACCAGGCCGATGGGGCCGACGAGCTCGTCTTCCTTGACATCACCGCCTCGCCCGACCGTCGCAAGACGGTGGTCGATATGGTGTCCAAGGTGGCTGAGCAGGTGTCCATTCCCTTCGCCGTTGGCGGAGGCATCCGCACCACCGAGGACATGCGCCTGGTCCTGGAGTCTGGCGCCGACAAGGTGGGCATTAACACCGCCGCTGTGGAGAACCCAAATCTGATCACGGAGGGAGCCACCCGCTTCGGCAGTCAGTGTATCGTCGTGGCCATCGACGGCAAACCGGTGGAGCCGGGGCGCTGGGAAGTGTATATCTACGGCGGCCGCGAAGGCGGCCAGCCCACGGGCCTCGATGCCGTCGAGTGGGCCAAGCGGGCGGCGGAGCTGGGCGCCGGCGAGCTGCTGGTCACCGGCATGGCCGCCGACGGCACCCAGGTAGGCTATGACCTTGGCCTCACTCGTGCCATCTCTGAGGCGGTCACGGTGCCCGTCATCGCCTCCGGCGGCGCCGGCAACCCCCAGCACATGTACGAGGCCATCGTGGAGGGCAAGGCCGATGCTGTGCTGGCGGCCGGCATCTTCCACTTCGGCACCTACCGCATTCGTCAGGTCAAGGAGTACCTGGCCGCTCGCGGCATCCCCGTGCGCCCATAGCGACGAATAAGGCATCGCCATGCTTCGGTTCGATGAGAATGGCCTCATCCCCGCCATCGTCCAGGACGCCAGCAGCGGCGAGGTGCTGATGCTGGCCTACATGAACGCCGAGTCCCTGCGCCGAACCCTGGAGTCGGGCCAGGCCTGGTTCTGGAGTCGCAGCCGCCAGGAGCTGTGGCACAAGGGGGCCACCTCCGGCAATTTCCTCAACGTCAAGGCCATCCTCAAGGACTGCGACGAGGATGCCCTGGTGGTCAAGGTAGAGCCGCTGGGCCCCGCCTGCCACACCGGCGAGCGCTCTTGCTTCTACCGCGAGCTGGAGGAGGAAGGCCCATCGTAGCGGGGCAGGCCTAGGCCTGCTCGCCGGCGCCCGCCGCCTGGTCCCCCGCCAGCACCTCCCGCAGGGCGCAGATGGCCACCTCCACCTGAGCGTCGTCGGGCTCGCGGGTGGTGAGCGACTGAAGCCACAGATTGGGCCTGAATAGGGCACGCATCAGCCTGTTGCCCTGAAGGGCTCCCATCAGTCGAATCACCTCATAGCTGATGGCGGCGATGACCGGCACCAGCGCCACCCGCGACAGGAGGCGCTGCCACAGAGGCGGTGTCCCCACCACAACGAACAGCAGCACCGATACGACCACCACCACCAGAAGGAAGCTGGTGCCACAGCGAGGATGAGCGGTGCCGTAGCGGCGCACCGCTTTCACTTCTAGAGGAGCGCCGTCCTCCAGGGCATTGATGGCCTTGTGCTCGGCACCGTGGTAGGCGAAGACACGGCGGATGTCGGGCAGGAGGCCGATGAGATAGAGATAGGCCAAGAGCACTCCCAGGCGGATCAGACCCTCCACGAGGGCCGCCAAGCGCTCGTTGCCGATGGCCTCCTCCAGACGGCTCATCGCCAGCACCGGCACCACGAAGATGATGGCGATGACGAAAGCCAGGGCCAGCACCACCGTTCCCCACAGCACGGGTCGGCTGATCTCCTTCTCCTCTTCCCCCAGGGCCACGTTGGAGGAGAAGAGGAGGGCCCTGGTGCCCAGGGCAAGGGTCTCCCAGAGGACGATGATGCCGCGCAGGAAGGGGATGCGGCCCAGAGGGCCGGTATGCAGGCCGCCGAGGCTCTCCAGTCGCAGGGCGATGTCGCCCTGGGGGCGACGCACAGCCACCGCCATGAGGCGGCGACCGCGGATCATCACCCCTTCCATAACCGCCTGGCCGCCGTAATGAAAAGAGCTGGCCAAAGGCAGCTCCTGTGCAAATGAACGAAAGGACGGGCTAAGATGCCCTAGGCCTCGCCTTGTGGTTCCTCTTCCGCTTCAGGTTGGCCGGAGGCTTGGGCTCTTCGTGCGGTTCCGCTCCAGGGTGTGGCTCCCCTTCGCCTTCTGCCTCAGCGACGGCCTCGGCTTCGGCAACAGCCTCGGGCCCTTTCTCCTCCTGAAGGCCGTAGCGCTTGAGGAAGCGCTCCACGCGGCCAGCCGTGTCCACGATGCGGTGCTCGCCAGTGAAGAAGGGATGACAGCGGCTGCATACCTCGACGTGTAGACGCGCCTTGGTGGAGCGGGTCTGGAAGGTGTTCCCGCAGGCGCAGACGACGGTCGCTTCTACGTACTCTGGATGGATATTGGGCTTCACGGGCGTCCTCAGTTGCTACTCGGGGTGTAGACGCTTACCTTCTTGCGTCCCTGCTTATTGTAGGGCTCGAACTTCACCTGGCCCTCGATGAGGGCGTAGATGGTGAAATCGCGCCCCATGCCCACGTTCCTGCCAGGGTGGATGCGCGTACCCCGCTGGCGGATGATGATGGTCCCCGGCAGCACTACCTGACCGTCGTAGCGCTTGACGCCCAGGCGCTTTGCCTTGCTGTCGCGGCCGTAGCGGGTGCTACCTCCGCCTTTCTTGTGTGCCATCCCTATTCACCTCTTCTTGAGCGACGTTTGGGCTTGGGCGGTGTCTCCTCCGCTGCTTTCTCAGCCTTGGTCGCCCTTCTTCTGCGCGGCTTAGCCGGCTCCTCCGGCAGCGGTGCTGCCTCCGGGGCTGGCCCAGGCATAACCTCAGCGATAGCCTCGGGCGCGACCTCGGCGGCTGCCTCTGGTACGACCTCAGCCTCCGCTTCAGCCACGGCCTTGACCGCTCGCTTGG
>Ga0315280_10001003_pt1 | contig 50311 bp, 41 predicted proteins | sample YL17G06_40_MG_FD_203697 | JGI IMG/M metagenome (GOLD analysis project Ga0315280, IMG submission 203697) | Sediment microbial communities from Yellowstone Lake, YNP, Wyoming, USA - YL17G06_40 | ecosystem: Environmental > Aquatic > Freshwater > Lake > Sediment | place: USA: Wyoming | collected... | reverse complement strand
TACCAGTTCGCCGTCGTCTCCAGCCCGATCTCGCTTCCTGGCGGCAGCGTCGCCAAATACCGGCGATACGCTTCCAGATCGTGCGGAACTCGCACCGCACGGCTGTATTGCCCGGCCTCGTTCATTCGCACCAATACCGAGTATTTCTTATGTGCGTCACATCCGATAAACTCTTCCATGCTGCAGCACTCCTTTCTGATTGACTCTCGGCGGGTACATCCTGCCCGCTTCGAGTGCTGCCGCGCTTTCATAGGATCACAAAGAGCACAAAGCTCCACAAAGCACAGCTTCTTTGTGATCTTCCTGTTCCTTGTGCTTTTGTGGTTCCCTGCAGCGCAATCGTCAATTATCGCCGGCCGTGTTCGTAGGCGGCGATCTTGTCGGCGTGCTTCAGGATGTAGCCGAGCTGGTCCACGCCGGCCAGCAGGCATTGCTTCGAGAAACTGTCGATGGGGAAGGTGACGGTGGCGCCGCCGGGCAGCGCCAACGTCTGCGAGGCCAGGTCGATGCCGACCTCGGTGGCGGGATCGGCCAGCGCGCGCTCCATCAGCGCCGCGTGGGTGGCCGCGTCCACGCTCACCGGCAGCAGGCCGTTCTTCAGGCAGTTGCCGCGGAAAATATCGGCGAACGAGGTGCTGATGATGGCCCGGAAGCCGAAGCTGGCCAGCGCCCACGGCGCATGCTCGCGCGAGCTGCCGCAGCCGAAATTGTCGCCGGCCAGCAGAATCGGCGCGCCGGCGGCGCGCGGCTGGTTCAGGATGAAGTCCGGCCGCGGCCGGCCCTCGGCGTCGTATCGCCAGTCGTGAAACAGACCCTTGCCCAACCCCACCTTGTCCGTCACTTTCAAAAAGCGGGCGGGGATGATCTGATCGGTATCCACATCGCGCGCCGGCAAGGGCACGACCCGGCCGGTCAGTTTCGTGAATGGCTCCATAATTCCTCAGAGGTTCCATGTTGCAGGTTCCAGGTTCCAAGTTCCAAGCACGTTGCGTCAGAACCTGGAACTTGGAACCTGGAACTTGGAACCTGCCTATAAAACAGTGCGAACGTCGGTGACGACGCCGGTCAGGGCGCAGGCGGCCGCGGTCAGCGGGCTGGCCAGCAAGGTGCGGCCCCCCGGCCCCTGCCGCCCTTCGAAATTGCGGTTGCTGGTGCTCACCGAATACTGGCCGGGCGCCAGCATATCGCCGTTCATGGCGATGCACATGCTGCAGCCGGCTTCGCGCCACTCGCAGCCCGCCTGGCGGAACACGTCGGCCAGGCCCTCGGCCTCCGCCTGCCGCTTGATGGGCTGGGAGCCGGGAACCACCAGGACCCGGACCTTGGGGCTCACCTTTTTTCCCCTCAGCACCTTGGCCGCCGCCCGCAGATCGCTGATGCGCGAGTTGGTGCAGCTCCCGATGAAGACCACGTCGATGGGCCGGCCGAGCAGCGGCTTGCCCGGCTCGATGGCCATGTAGCCGAGCGCCTTGCGAAGGGCGCTCTGCTCGACGGCGTCCTCCATGCGCGCCGGATCGGGCACCGGGGCGGTGATGGGGATGGCCATGCCGGGGTTGGTGCCGTAGGTGATCATGGGTTCGAGCTGCGCGGCATCGAAGGCAATGGAGCGGTCGTAGCGCGCGCCCTCGTCACCGGGCAGGCAGCGCCAGGCGGCGACGGCCGCGTCCCAGGCCTCGCCCTGCGGGGCCCGCGGCCGGCCGCAAAGAAAGTTGAAGGTGGCGTCGTCGGGCGCGATCATGCCGGCCCGCGCCCCGCCCTCGATCGACATGTTGCAGACCGTCATCCGCTCTTCCATGGACATGGCGCGGAAGGCGCTGCCGGTGTACTCGATGGCGTGCCCGGTGCCGCCGCCCACGCCGATCCGGCCGATCACCGCCAGGATGACGTCCTTGGCCGTGACGCCGGGCGGCAGCGTCCCCTCGACGCGGACTTCCATGGTGCGCGGCCGGTTCTGCAGCAGGCACTGGGTGGCCAGCACGTGCTCGACTTCACTGGTGCCCACACCAAAAGCCATGGCCCCGAACGCGCCGTGCGTGGCGGTGTGGCTGTCGCCGCAGACCACGGTCATCCCCGGCTGCGTGGCCCCCAGTTCCGGCCCGATGACGTGCACGATCCCCTGGTGCCGGCTCTCCAACCCGTGCAGCTCGATGCCGTTCTCCCGGCAATTGCCCTGCAACTGCGCGATCAGCTCCACCGCCTGCGGGTCGGTGACGGGCAAGGACCGGTCGGTGGTCGGCACGATGTGATCCACCGTGGCCACCGTCTTCGATGGCTGCCGGACCTTCAGCCCTTTCTCGCGCAAGCCCTGGAAGGCCTGCGGCGATGTCACCTCATGGATGAGGTGCAGATCGATGTACAGCAGTGCCGGGCAATCCGGCTCCTGGAAGACCACGTGGCTCTCCCAGATCTTCTCGAACATGGTGCGCGGGTTTGTCGCGGCCATAGAGAAATCCCGTCTGGAACCATTTTACAGTAGGCAGTAGGCAGTAGGCAGAAGGCAGTAGGCAGTAAGAAACGGCCCCGCTGGCGCTTGATTGCCTACGGTTGGCGGCGCAGCACGGGACGGCGGTCGTCGGGGTCGGCGGCGCGAGGTTCGGGAGCCTGTGCGGAGGCGATATTATCGGGAAGATCGAGCGGCCGCGACAGGCTCACGGTCAACTGCGTTCCCGCGGGAATCACCGTGGAGCGGCCGCGGCCGGCCACCTTGCGCCCGATCAGCACCGCGGCGGCCCCGGCGGCCGCGCCGATGCCCGTGCCCTTGGCGGTGCCGGTGCTCATGGCGCCGATGGCCGCTCCGGTCATCCCCACCTCAGCCGCCTGCCGGGCGGCGTCGGCGCCGCTGCCCTTCTGGCCGATGGTTCCTTCCTTCTCGTCAGCCTTCAGCTTCTTGCGGTCGATGTCTTTGATGCCGGCGTTGAACGGGACGCGCTGGCCGTCGGGCAGGATCAGGTAGCGGGGCGACAGCACCACCTTCTTCTTGTTGCCGCGCACGTCGCCTTCCACGCGGCTCCCCGCCGGCAGCACTTCCCGCCCCTCGGCAAACACCGGGAAAGAAATGAGCGCGGAGAAATGCTGGTTGCGGCTGCTGTCGGGCACGACCTCGTTTTCCAGCCGTAATGTCAGTTCCGTGCCGGACGGCAGCCGCTCGCCAAAAGCGGGCAACACCCCCAGGCCCCCGGCAAGCAGCAAAAGGACAACAAGCGAATGGCGCGGCATCAGACAACTCCCTTACTTGATTCTACGCTTGAGACGGCTGGCCCGCCCGGCAGGTTACAGAATGTCTCCGGCGTTACTTCAACTCGCGCTCCAGGCGGGCCACGGCTTTCCGCACCTCGCGGGCTTTCTTGTCGTTAGGCGCAAGCTCCAGGTACCTGCGATAGGCTTCCAGGGCCTTGGTTGCCTCGCCGTTTTTTTCGCGCGCTTCGCCCAGTTTCAGCCAGGCCTCGGCCTGCTTCGGGTTCCACTTCACGGCTTCCTGAAAGCGCGCCACGGCGGCGTTCCAGTTATGGCGCTTCATGTGGAAGCTGCCCACCCGCACTTCCTTGGCGGCCTTGTCCGGGTCCAGGGTGTAGACGACCGGGGCGGGTTCCGGCTCGGTGGGCGGCGCCGTGGGATCCACGTTGACCACGTCGGGCTTGGCCGGTTTCTGCTGGGGCTCGGCCTTGGCAGCCGGCTTCCCCTGCAGCGACAGCGATAACAACAGGATGGCGACGACCACAGGGGTATTATACCGCCGCGGCCGGGCGAACATTATGGCGCACCACCATGATGCTGATATCGTCGTCGCGCGGCTGGTTGCCGGCGAAATCATTCACTGCGGCCAGCAGCGAAAAGACCATCTGGCCGCACGAGGAACCCAGTGAGCGCCGGGCGGCGCCGATCAGCCGTTCGATGCCGAACTCCCGGTCCTGGGCGTTGCGGCATTCCACCAGGCCATCGGAGAAAGCCACCAGCGTGTCACCCGGCCGCAGCGTCACCCGGGCGGGGCGGAACGAGGCCGTGGGCATGCCCCCCAGCAGCGGGCCGCCGTCTTCCAACCGTTCCACCGCTCCGCCGGAGCGCAATAACAAGGCGGGCGGGTGGCCCGCGTTGCAGTAGGCCAGCTCACCGGACTGCCAGTCCAGGCGGGCGAGAAACATGGTGGCCAGCGGCGCCGCGGGACGCAGCAGGCAGAGAGCCCGATTGATGGATATGGCCGCCGATGCCGGGCCGGCGGCGGATGCGGCGTGCAGGTGAAACAGGCCCGCCAGGAACGTGGTCCACATGCACGCTCCGATGCCCTTGCCGGCAATGTCGCCGACGGCCAGCGCCGTCGCCCCTCCCACATCCCTGGCGCACAGGAAATCGCCGGACAAGTGGCGGACCGCGAACGTTTCGCTGGCGATCTCAAAATGCCCGCGCTGAAGTTGGCGGGGCGCCGAGATCTTGCGGTGGATCCACGCCGCCTCGAAGAGCGCCTGGTGCAGATCGGCGTGCTGCCGCTCGTATTCCGCCACACGCTCGTCGGTCACCAGGTGCCGGGCAGGTTGGGCAGGCGGGGATCGACGCGCGCCGGTGGGCGGCAGGGGCCGCGGGCGGTGCGGCTGGCCCGGTCGGCAATGGTATCGCGGCCGCTTTGTCCTGATTGCTGCCCTCGCCATAGCTAGCCCCTTCTGTGTTTGCGGATTGCGGACTGCGGAACTTGATCCGCAATCCGAAATCCGCAGTCCGAAATACAAATCAGCCGATGAACTTGTAGCCGCTGCCATGCACCGTGAGGATGAAGTGCGGCGCTTCCGGATTCGGCTCCAGCTTCTGGCGCAACCGGGCCACGTGGGTATCGACGGTGCGCGTGGTTGGGAAATGGCTGTACCCCCACACTTCGTCCAGCAGGCGCTCGCGGCTCAGCATCTCGCCCGGGTGGCAGATGAAGTACTTCAGCAGCGCGAACTCCTTGGAAGAAAGCATGACGGGCTGGCCGTCGCGGAACACCTGCTCGCCGCGCAGGTCCACTTTCACGGCGCCGAAGCTGTACTGGTCGCCGAGCGTGGCCGCCGCCGCCACACGCCGCAGCACGGCCTTGACCCGGGCCAGCAGCTCGCGGATGGAAAACGGCTTGGTCACGTAGTCGTCGGCGCCCAGCTCCAGGCCGACCACCTTATCCACTTCCTGGCCGCGCGCCGTCAGCAGGATGACCGGCATGGCCGGCCGCTTGGCCTTGAGCTGCTTGCAGACCTCCAGGCCGCTCATCCGCGGCATCATCACGTCCAGCAGCACCAAGTCCGGCTGGTCGCGCAAGGCCCGCTCCAGTCCCGCCAGGCCATCGGCCGCGGTGATCACTTCGTAGCCTTCGAACTCGAAGTTGTCCCGCAGGCCGGCGACCATGTTCGGCTCGTCCTCGACGATGAGGATCCGCGTCTTACTCATGGCGACTGTCCTCCGGCGCAACCGCCCCATCCGATTTGAGCGGCAGCAGGATCGTGAATTTGCTGCCCTTTCCCGGAGCGCTCTCCACCCGCACCTCACCGCCGTGGGCCCGGGCGATGTGCCGGACCAGCGAGAGGCCCAGCCCGGTCCCCTTGGTGTTGTGGACCAGCGGGTCTCCCACCCGGTAGAACTGGTGGAAGATTTTCTCCTGCTCGCCCCTGGGGATGCCAATGCCGTGGTCGATCACCTCCAGGCGCACCGCCCCATTCTCGCGGTACAGGTTGACGCCCAGGAACTTGTCTTTCGGCGAGTACTTCAGGGCGTTGTTAACCAGGTTGAGCAGGGAGCGGGCCATGGCCTCGCGGTCCACCCGCACCGGCGGCAAATCCCCGGCCACGCTCTGCTCCAGGACGAAGCCCTGCTGCTCGATCTGGTAGCGGTAGGAGTCCAGCGTGTTGCGGACCAGCTCCGCCAGATCGGTTTCGCGCAAGTCATATTCCTTCCTGCCCGCCTCGATGCGCGAGAAGTCCAGGATGTTATTGATGAGGGCGGTCAGGCGCTCGCTCTCCTTGCGGATGATGTGGTAATACTCCTGGTACTTGGCGGGATCCGCCAGGCGCCCCAGTTCCAGCGTTTCCGCATACAGCCGGATGAGCGAAAGCGGCGTCCGCAGTTCATGGGATACGTTGGAAACGAAGTCGGACTTCAGCCTGGCCAGCTCCATCTCCCGGACCACGTTGCGCTGGGTCAGCAGCACGCCGCCGGCCAGCATCAGGGAAAGGACGCCCAGAATCAGGAAGCTGGTCCGGACCAGGTGCCCGCCCATGGCCTCCAGCGTCGTGCCGCGGTACTTGATGGCCAGCGTCAGGCCCCGAAAGTTTCCTTCCATGGTGCGCTCAACTTCGGGAACTCCTCCATCCCAGGCCGCGGAGGCCGCCAGCGGCTCCTTCTTGCCCTTCATGCGAACCATCATGATCATCTGCCGGTTCTTGTCGTTGCCCGAGCAGTACTCGGAAACCAGGCCGTTCAGCGCGCCGGGGAAGAACCGCTCCTTCAGAAAGTCCGCGTCCAGGGCCAGCCCGGCGATCGCCGTCCCCTGCTTTGAAGCGCGCGGGACCGGGAACAGCGCCATCAGCAGGTACCGGGCGTCTCCTTCACGGGGCGTCGTATCGCCGAAGAGAATACGTTGGTTATCCGCTTTGTAAATCTTCTCGAGCAGGTCCTTCATTTCGACCGGCATGTACTTGGCCATCATGGTGACGAAATGGGCGCTCTCTTTCTCAAACCACGGATCGGACAGGCGGCGCGGCTGGGAGCGCGCAATCACGCCTTTTTCGTGGTCGCACACGAAAATATGCGCGACGTGGGGATACCGTTGCAGAATCCCGTCGAGCTCCGCCGGCAGATTCGGGCCGAAGCCCGGGAATTGCGCTTGAATCTCGGCAACCATGGCGCCCGCGCGCTGGTCGAGTTTCTTCTCCGAGATGGCCAGCACCTGCCAGAAGTCGCGCTGAATCGCCGCCTCCACCAACTTGTCGCGCTGGACAGAATTGACGTAGCGGAAATTGAGGAAGATCAGCGCGGCGGCGGGCAGCACCACTGCCAGTTGCAGGGTGAGCAGGATTCGGGCGCGGCCGCTCCGAAACCATTTCAGCTTCATATCGCGCCTCCCGTTCAATCTCACTACTTCCAGGCCGTCCAATCAAGCCTCGTACTCAGGAACGATACCGGAAGCCGGGCAGCCGATGTGTCAAAACGGTGTGAAAAGAAGCAACAAATTGTGAACGAGTTGTAACATCCGGCATGTCTACGCGGCCCGGTCTCCGCGTCGCGGCCCTTGCGTATGGCTCCTCTCCCGAAAGTGTGAGAGGGGCGCGGCTGCTTGGCCCCCGGAACCCTGGGAATGGCAGCCTGCGGAGCGGGCGGCGTCTTCCAGGCGCTCTTCGATCTTCTCAACGCGCCGCTCCAGGTCGTTGGTTCCGATGGCCCGCCGGGCGCTGTCCGCCAGAGCGCCCGGTGAGTCGCTTTCCGAGGGTATTAGTTCGCTGTCTCATAAATGGCCCGACAATGGCGAAGGCAGAAAGCGGAAAGGTCGCCGCGGCGACCAGCAAGCCCGCCGCGGCGGGCGTTTGCCGCCTTCTGCCTTCCGCCTTCATCGTTGCATTAGCTCGCCTTGCCCAACATCCCGCGGACGAACTGCCGCTGGCCTCGCGCATTTGGGCGCCGGCTGCCTGTTTTCGGCTGGTTAACTGGCTGGTTTAATGGATTATAGGACTGTTGTATCCATTTCTACTTCGTTTATTTTGTTATAGTTACACCACCGCAGCCATTATTTTAATGGATATGTAATGGCGAGAGCCTAAAAACCTCTGGAATCATCATTATGGTCCCACAATTTCAGTATAGCATACCGTGTCAAGTTTTTCGGCCTTTCCGGCTCGCTGGCGGTTGAAAACAAACCAAATAAAGTTCGGACGGGATTTTTCAGGTTTCCGGCCGTGAATCACGTGTCGGCGCGGCGGGCAATCAGTACGGCGGCTAACTCATTGTCCCTGAGCGCTCCAGCAGGCCAACGGCGGGGCGCTCAGGCGCGGCCCGCGGCGGTCCCTGAGGAAGTGCCCAGTTCAGGGTGTCCCCCATTTCCATTTCCCCCCAGGACCATCCGGCGTCATCAAGACAGTTTCCGTAGGCCGATTCAACCAGCCGCGGCAATGACGCCGATATCAATCGACGGCAGTCCCGCATACTCCGCGTAATCCTGACAGGTAAAGAGTATCGCCTGACCCCGCGAAGCAAACTCGGCCAACAACTGCAAAACTGCTGCCCGCCGCGCCGGATCGCAATGGACGAGCACGTCGTCGATCAAAAGCGGCGGAGGGGTGTCGCCGAACATCGCCTGCACGGCGGCCAGGCGGGTAGCCACGTACAACTGGTCTGCCGTCCCCGATGACAACTCGTGATCCTCGATCGCGCCGCCTTTCTCATCGGAGTGAATGCAGGTACTCAGGCCGTCGCCGTCCAGTCGCGTGTGCCGGCCACGAGTCGCTCTTGAAAGGTACTCGCCAGTCAACTCGGGCAGGCGCGAGCGCAGTTTGGACACCGCCTGAACGCGCGCCTGTTCCAGCAGTTGCTGAACGTCCCCGTCGGTGGCGTCGCGGAACCGTGCGATTCCCCGCCGCCCTTTCAGCCATTCCGTTTTTTCCTGCAATTCGGCTAGCCGGTCGCGCAGGCCCTCTTCCCGCTCCGCCTTCGTCCCGAAGGTTCCGATTTGCTCGTGCAGAGCTGGCATCTGAGCGTCGATTTGCTGGATCTGCTGCTCAACTCTTAATGCCTCTTCGGGATCCATTCGAAATTGCTCGTACCGCTCTTTCTGCGGCTTTGCGGCGGCCAAGTCGATGACGAGCAAGTCACGCTGTTGGTTGAGTTTGGCGATGTCGAGCTGCTGGCGAAGCCGCTCCGCCACCTCTTTTTCTTTTCCCGCTATTTCGTATTGGCTCTGTGCTTCCTTCAACTCGCGCTTCTTCTCTTCAAGCAGGCTGAGCGCCCAGGCGGGAGCGGCTATAGCGTCTTGTTCTTTGCGCAGCAGCGCAGTCTTCTCGATCGCCTTGTTGAGCAGAGGGGCGAGATCGTCGGCACGTGCGCCGCCCAATTCGCGAGCGAGATCGGCTTCGGCTTCCAGGCGATCGCGGTCGATTCTCGCGAACGTTTCCACCAGTTGGCGCAGCTCGGGTGGTTGTTCAACACCGGCGCGCTCAAGGATTTCTTTCAGGATTGATTGCTTGCGCCGCAGTTCCTCCTCGTTTTGACGCATCGACGCGCTTTGTTCGGGCACCCCGCGAAGTACGGAGAGGCGCTCCAGAACGGCTGCTTCCTGTTTGTGCAGCTCACGTTCTTCACCCTCCAGTTGCTTCAACTGCTCTTCCGCGTTGCGCGCTTGTTCCGGCGTCACCGCCAGTTCTGCAATCTTTTTCTGGAGATCGGCGCCTCGGTCCGACAATTGGGCGATGCTCTCTTGGATTTCGGCCGGCTGGCGCCCGGCCAGCAAGGTTGAGCGCCTCGACTGCAATTCGATCTGCTTCTCACGCGCTGCCGCTGCCTTCGCAGCCGCGGCTTCGAATTCCGCGTAGGTGTTGCAGGAACAGTCACGCAACAGCGTCGCCATCTCGTTCTGGGCAGCCTCAAGGCGCGCCGCTGCCTTGTTCCTGTTCTCAACCGTGACGCTGGCCGCTTCTCCTATGACGAGGCGCGCCCGTCGCTGGAAGCTGACCTCCTGGCCCGCCGCCAGCGCCACCTCGTCCTGCCCGTCAGCGCTTGCCCGGAATCTCTCCGCGCCCTCCGCCCAAATCACAATTTTTTCCCCGGAAAGTGCCTTGGCGTACGCCTCGATGCCGGCGTGCAGCCGGCGCAGACCTTCCTCGGGTAGTTCAACTGCTTCCGCACCCGCCTTTTTAAGTTCTCGCTCGATGGTTTCCAGTTGGCGGACCAGTTCTTCCTCGCCGTGAAGTTGCTGTTCGCCGTCCGCCACCTGCTTCCGCGTAGCGGCGCCGTCAATCGCACGGTCGCGCGCCTTTTCCAACGGCCGCTTTTCGGATCCCAGCTTCACCAAGCGTTCGCCGATGTCCACCCGACCTTTTTCGGCAGCGGCGATGTCGTTCTTCCGCTTCTCCTGTTCGGCGCGGTCGTGATCCAGCGCTTTCTGCAACGCACTGATTTCATTCGGAAGGCGATGGAACGCATTCTCCGCCTCGTCTTTGCGGATCGGCAACCTGTCGGCTTCGGCGCGCAACTCAGCGAGGCGTTGGCGCAGCCGCTCAACCGCATCGCACTGCGCCTGCAGCCGCTGCGCCTCCTGGGTGGCTGCGGCAATCCGTTGCTGCAAGCCGATCAGTTGTTCCGCGTTCCGCACTTCCTGCTCCAGCGTCCGAAGCGGCGGCTCTTGAACCGCCAGTTGTTGCTGCAGGCCGTCGATTTCCGTGTCCAGTTTTTCCGCTTTCTTTATATCCTCCTCGATCCTAAGCAGCTCTTTTGCCATCGATGCGACTTCTTTAAGCGCCTGGCGGTGCAGCTTATCGCGGCTTTCTCGTTCCCTCAAAATCTTGATCTGGGCTTGGGCAGCGGCCAGTTGCTCCTTGCGTGCCTTCAGTTCGTTGGCAGCATGCTCGCATTCCTCGAGTTGACGTCGTGTTGCCTCCTGTTCGCGATTCAGTTCGGCCAGCTTGTCCTCAATCTCACGAAAAATGCCCGGGTGCTGAGCCGGACGCGCCTCGCCCTTGTGCCGCTGCCGGCTCGCGGCCTCCAGACCCCTGATAATGTCAACCACATTGATTCCGCCGGCCGAAATTACCCGCTCTTCAATAAGGTTATGGATCCGGCTTGCGTCCTCGATACGCAATTCGTCCCATGCCATGCAGGCCGTTGCGCGGAATGCCGCCTCGTCGGGAATCGGCAGCATTTGCCTGATCTGTTCGCGGATCTTTTCTTTGTTTTTCAGGCGCAGGGCGCCATCGGCGCTTTCCAGCAGATTCGTTCGCGCTTCAAAGTCCCTCACGACTGAGTAGACGACGCCGCCGTGTTCGAATTCCAGGCGCAGTTTCATGCTGCTAGCGCCCCATCTGGTGAGCGCGAGCACTTTCTTGTCGCTGGTTGTGGCATCCTGAAAAACGGCAAGCGTCAAGGCGCGGCGTAAGGCCGTCTTGCCGGCCTCGTTGGGCCCTCGCACCAGTTGCAAGCCCGGGCGGAAGTTCCAGGCGCGGTCCGGCAGGTTGATGAAGCCCTCGGTGGAAAGGCGCTGGAAAATCATTCGCCCACCTCCTCTTTATTGAGCAGCAACGCGGCCCCGCGCCGCACAACCTCCTGCCAGTGGCGATGCCCCTCCGGCGTGGCCGATTGCAGCTTCTCCTCCACCGCCCGGCAGAAGAAATCGCCTAGGCTGTTAGCGACGAACCGTCCGCGCAGTTGCGCGATATCGGCCTGCCGCGTCGTCTCGTCCCTGATAGCGAGATAAGCGAAGCTGCCGCCCAGTTCTTCTTCCAGTGCCGCTGAAGCAGGCTGCCATTGTCCAGCCGGTTGGCCCCGTAATGTCAGCCTTACAGCGTATTGCGAACCGGCAGCCTCGCCCAATGCGTGGCGGATTGCGATATCGTCTTCCTGGCCAGTAACGTCCAGTTCTAGGTCGCGCCATCGGTACTTGCCGCTCGTTTGCGGTGCAACCTCCACGCCCGACTCGGAGATCATCACTCGCGCGTAGCTGCCGGCTGTCTCGGTGCCGTCGAAGGCAACGGGCTCCGGGCAGCCGGCGTAGAATACGGGCGGCTGATTGCCCGGGAAGCAGTCCTGAAAGCGATGCCAATGGCCGAGCGCGATGTAAGTCATGCGGCTGGCGGCGGCGTCCTCCGCACGCAGGCAGTAATCTTCGCCATCTTCTGCCTGCGCCTGCGCAAACGGGATGGAGCTGTGGGCCACGGCGATGTTGAAGCGGGCATCGGGGTGCGGCTGAATGCCCACGAGCGGCGATTGGCCGCCGAAATCGGGACGCGCGGCGCGTCCGTGAACCGCCAGCCGGAGACGTTCAAAATAAAAGCAGCCCTGCTCCTCGCTGAAAATGTGGAGATTGGCAGGTCGCTGTTTCCACACTTCGGGCCGCCGGTAGACGGAGTCGGCAGACAGCCGATCATGCGTTCCGGGCAGCAGGCAAACAGGCACCGCGTCGATTGCCCGCACCGCCTCCAGCAGCGCCCGCACTTCCTTGATATCCGGCCGGTTCGCGTCGAATACGTCGCCAGCCAGCAGTACAAGCTGGTACTCATTGCCGGCAGCGCGTAGCAAATCCACCAGCGTCTGCCGCACCTGCCCGCGGAGAGTGCGCCCGAACTCGCCGAAGCGATCAAAACGGCGTCCCAGGTGCATGTCTGCAATATGTAGAATGGGAATCATGTGCTCCCTCGCTGCTAGCTGTTGTGCCTCCTCCACATGTGCGAAAGTCGAGTGTCGTCATGATAGTCCTCGTCTTGTGATTTGGCTACTCTGAATTGGGCTCTGCCGCACTCTCGATGCAGATGTGACACCCCCAAAGAGAACAGTACAGGACAGGGAAGGAATATTGTAACCTCTGGGAGGAGAGTTGGCATCCCGTCGCGAAGCGACGGGATGAAGCCAACCTCAGCCTTCGCTTCGCGGCTCATTGTCCTATCTGCCGTTACCCGGCCTTGAAAGGCCGGGCTACTTTCATGCGCCGCTACGCGGCTGAAACCTAGCCGCGCCTTAATCAAGTGGCATTGGGCGAGACGCCGGCGCTACAACGGGCGCGCGAGACGCGCGCTCACCATTTTCATGGTTTCCGGGTCGTCGCCGCGGTGACCTCCTGCCGGATCACCCCGGCGTACCGCGTCCGCCGCGGCCGACAGGGCCGGCCGGCGAGACGCCAGCGCTACAAGAATCCGCGGAATCCGCGGAGTCGGCCCCGTCTCTAACGGGTAAAATGGCATTGGGCCAGGCGCCGGCGGCACAACGGCTGCAGTTTCATCGTCTCTGTGTGCCGCCCGCCGGCATGTGGAACTGCAAAGCGATGACGCACCGCCCTCGATTTCAACTTCGTCTTCGTCACACCACGCTCCCGCTGGGCGAGGGCACGCTCATCATGGGAATCCTCAACGTCACGCCGGACTCGTTTTCCGACGGCGGCCGCTTCCTGGAGCCGGCCAGCGCGGTGGCGCGCGCGGTGGAGATCGAGCGGCAGGGCGCCTCCATCCTGGATATCGGCGCCGAGTCCACGCGGCCGGGATCGACCCCGGTCAGCGAAGAAGAGGAGACGGCCCGCTTGCTGCCTGTGCTCCACGCGCTTGAAGGGCGCATCTCAATCCCGGTGTCGGTGGACACTTACAAGCCGGGCGTTGCCGAACGGGCCTTGGCGGCGGGCGCGCAGCTCGTGAATTTCCCGGCGCTCGGTCCGGTGGCGGACATGGCGGCGGTGGCTCGCCGCGCCGCGGCACCCCTGGTGCTCATGCACGTACGTGGCCGGCCGGCCGACATGCACCGGCTGCCGCCGCTCGACGACGTGGCGGGCCACGTGCATCGCGGGCTGGAGGAGTTGCGCGACCAGGCGCTGGCTGCCGGATTGCCCCGCGACGCGCTCATCCTGGACCCCGGCTTCGGCTTCGGCAAGAACGGGGACGAGAATTACCGCCTGCTCGCGCGCCTCGGTGAATTCCATTCCCTCGGCTGCCCGCTACTGGCGGGTACTTCGCGAAAGGCCTTCCTCGGGCTGGCGCTCGGCACTCCGCCCACGGAGCGCGCCTGGGGAACCGCGGCCACTGTTGCGGCGGCGGTTTTGGCCGGCGCGCATATCGTGCGCGTCCACGACGTGGCCGAAATGGCGCAGGTCGCCGGCGTCGCAGACCGGCTGTTAAGTGCTGAGTGCTAAGTGCGGAATGCGGAATGCGGAGTGCGGAATGCGGAGTGCGGAATGCGGAGTGCGGGCCAAGTTCGCCGCCTGCAACCTGCAACCTGTAACCTGCTAGAATTGAGTGCGGAGGAGCATGGCATTGCCGTTATTCGCCCAGCCAGGCGGTTGGGGTGCGTTTCGTGATTTCCTGGGCGCCATCCCCTTTTCGACTGTCATCGACATCCTGCTTGTCGCCTTCCTGATTTACCAGGTACTGCTGCTGGTGCGCGGCACCCGCGCCAGCGCCATGTTGCTGGGCATCGGCCTGATCGTTTTCCTGTACTACGCCTCGCGGTGGTGGAAGCTGGACACCGTACACTGGCTGCTGACCACGCTGTTGCCCTATTTCGTCTTTGCGCTCATCGTGCTGTTCCAGCAGGAGATTCGGCGCGCGCTGATGCGCGTGGGCCGCTACTCTCTTGCGCCGCGGTTGTCGCAACTGGGCCGGCAGGCCAACTACGACGACATCCTGCTGGCCGCCAACCTGTTCTCCTCGCAGAAGACGGGCGCGCTGATGGTGCTGGAGCGGGACGTCGGGCTTCGGACCTTCACCGAGAGCGGCATCAAACTGGACGCCACGCTGTCGTACGACCTGCTGGCCACGATTTTTCGTCCGGGTGCGCCGCTGCACGACGGCGCGGTCATCATTCAGAAGGACAGAATCGCCGCCGCCGCCTGCTTCCTGCCGCTCAGCGCCAACCCCATCCTGGGCACGCAGATGGGCACGCGCCACCGGGCGGCCCTGGGCATCACCGAGGAGGCCGACGCGGTGGCCGTGGTGATCTCCGAGCAGACCGGCCAGGTCTCGCTGGCCGCGGGCGGGGCCATTGAACAGAACATCAGTCTGGAGCGGCTGCGCACCCGCCTCACGGACCTGCTGGGCGTGCCGATTTCTCCGGCCGTCCTGCCCATTAGCACGCTGACGGCGGAGCCGGAAGCGATTTCGATGATGCCGCAGGACACGATGGAAACCGCCGAGCAAAGCTCACGCACTTCCGGGCAGGCGGCCAGGCCATGAACGTCGTCCGCAAATACGTGCTGCGCAACCTGCACCTGAAGGCCGCTTCGCTGGCGCTGGCGGTGTTGTTTTGGGCCGGCATCGCCAGGGAGACGCCGGTCGAAGTGCTGCTGCAGGCGCCGCTGGAATTCCGGAATGCCCCGCAGTCCATGGAACTGAGCACCGAAGCGCCCGCGACCGTGCAGGTGCGGGTGAGCGGGCCGGCCAGCCGCGTCCGCCAGTTGGCGCCGGCCGACTTGGCGGTCAGCGTGAACCTGGCTGATTTCAACGGCCCCGGCGAGCGCAGCTTCACTCTGTCGCAGCCGAACATCCGGCCGCCGTTCGGCATCCGCGTGGTGCAGGTTATTCCGGCACAGGTGGTGGTTCGCCTGGAGGCCCGCACGGTGCGCGACCTGCCGATTCTTCCCCGCCTGACCGGGCGGCTGGCGCCCGGCTACGTGCTGGCCAGCTATGAGGCGGCGCCTTCCACGGTACGAGTCGTCGGCCCGGCCGGCCACGTCAATGTACTTGATTCGGCGACCACCGACCCGGTGGACATCACCGGCGTGGTGGCCCGCACCCAGGTCTGGGTCAATACCTTCGTTCCGGACCCCCTGGTGCGCATTGTGACCAACCCCTCGGTGCAGGTCATCGTCGAAATGAAACGGCACAAATGAAGCAGACACAACTGTTTGGAACCGACGGCATTCGAGGTTCGGCGGGAGAATACCCGCTGGACCGGCGCACGGTCTTGCTGACCGGCCGCGCCCTGGGCCAGTTTCTGCGGCGCTCGCACGCCGAGTTGCGGGTGCTACTGGGGGAAGACACGCGCGAATCCAGCGGCTGGATCGCCCAGCAACTGGCCGGCGGGCTGGCGCGCGAGGGCGTGGCCTCGGTCTCGGCCGGCGTCATCACCACTCCCGGCTTGGCCTACCTCTCGCGCATCAACGGTTTCTCCGCCGGGGTCATGATCTCGGCCTCGCACAACCCCTACCGCGATAACGGCATCAAGGTGTTCGCTCACTCCGGCTACAAGCTGCCCGACGAGAACGAGCTGGAGGTGGAAGAGAACCTGTTCCGGCTGCTCGAATCGGCCGGCGATCCCGGCGCGGAATCCGCGGCGGCGGACTCGCGGCTGGAGCCGGATGAGTCGTTGCGCGCGCACTACGAAGATTTTCTTTGTGCGCTGCTGCCGGAGGGCATCGATTTCCGCGGCCTGCGGATCGCGCTGGACTGCGCCAATGGCGCCGCGTCGGCCATCGCGCCCGAACTTTTCGCGCGGCTTGGAGCCCGGGTGACAGCCATCCACGCCTCGCCCGACGGAAGAAACATCAACCTGGACTGCGGCTCGCTTCATCCTGAACAGTTGCAGGCGCGCGTGCCGGCCGAGCAGGCCGACATGGGCATCGCCTTCGATGGGGACGCGGACCGCGCCTTGTTCGTCACCTCCCAGGGGCGGCTGGTGGACGGCGATGGCGTGCTGTTCGTGGCCGCGCGGCACATGGCCGCCCAGCACCGCCTCCGCAACTGCCTGGTGGTCGGCACGGTCATGGCCAACCTCGGTCTCGAGGTGGCGCTGGAGCGCGACGGTATCCGCCTGCTTCGCACCCCGGTCGGCGACAAGTATGTGCTGGAGGAGATGCTGCGCCGGAATTCAAACCTCGGCGGCGAGCAATGCGGGCACATTATCTTCTCCGATGACCACACCACCGGTGACGGCCTGCTGACCGCCCTCCGGCTGCTGGAAATCGTGAAGGCCACCGGGCGCCCGCTCCACGACCTGGTTTCTGAATTGAGCGTGTATCCGCAGTTGCTGGTCAACGTCCGGGTGCGCGAGAAAGTGCCGGTGGAACAGTTGCCGGAAGTGGGCGCGGCCATCCGCGCCGCCGAGCAGCACTTGGGCACAGAAGGGCGGGTCATCGTCCGTTACAGCGGCACCGAGCGGCTGGCGCGCGTCATGGTCGAGGGACGCGAGCGTGAGCAGGTGGAGCGCCACGCCGGCCAGATCGCCGCCGCCTTCCGCGGCTCGATCGGCGCATGAGCGGCCGGCGACCGGCGGCTGCCGGTGTGGCACAGGCCTTCAGCCTGTGTGCTCTCAGGCGCTCCGCAGAATGTCGCCCGAACTGCCGGGCTGCGAAAGATACCAGACAACCGGCGTTCGCGGTTATACTCAGCTGCAAAGGATGGAATCATGGCTCAACTCGTAAAAATACTCCGTAATCTCAAAAAGCAGCGCGACCAGGCACGGGCGGAAGCCGACCGCCTGGACCGCGCCATTGATGCCTTGTCGGAGCTATCCGGCCGAGGGCCGGGCCGCGGGCCAGGTATGACAGGGCGCCACATGTCGAAAGCGGCGCGCAAGAGGATCGCCGACGCACAAAGGGCCAGGTGGGCCAAGTTTCGGCGCAGCAAGCGGCCTAAGCGCGCGATCTCCCCGGAAGGTCGCCGCCGCATTTCGGAAGCGGTTCGCGCACGTTGGGCCGCATCGCGGAAGGCTCATGGGGACAGCGCCGCCCCGATGCGCCTTCTGAGCAAGAAGCAGATCGCGGCAATGCGCTAGAAGGCTCCCGCTGCCAAAGCTGCGACAGCGCCGGGTGCGTGAGCGATGGAATGTGGTGAATTCGTGCCGGTGGGCTGCAAATCGCTTACAATCGGGGCGGAGGCTCCCCCAATGTTGACTCGCATTGCGGCCGCTCTGTCACTTGCCCTGCTGCTCATCACGCCGTTGCCGGCCGACCGCCAGAGGGAGGTCGAGCAGATCAAGAACGCCACCGAAGTCTTCACCGAAGTGATGAACATCCCGGACAAGGCCATCCCGCAGGATCTGCTCTCCCGTGCCGAATGCGTGGCGATTGTCCCATCGATGAAGAAGGGGGCGTTTGTGGTGGGGGTGCACTACGGGCGCGGCCTGGTGGTCTGCCGGAAAGAGAACCGCCAGTGGGGGCCGCCGTCGATGCTCACCATGGGCGGCGGCAGTTTCGGCATCCAGATTGGCGGGCAGATCGTGGACGTGGTCATGTTGGTAATGAACAAGAAAGGGATCAACTTCCTGGTGGGCGACAAATTCACGCTGGGTGGCGACGCCGCGGTGGCCGCCGGCCCGGTGGGCCGCGCCACCTCCGCCGAAACCAACGCCGCCATGCGCGCCGAAATCCTCACCTACTCGCGGGCCCGGGGGTTGTTCGCGGGAGTCAGCTTGAAAGGCGCGGTCGTCAAGCCCGACGACGACGCCAACCGCGACCTCTATGGCCGCGAAGTCTCGGCCAAAACCATCCTGCTGGAAGGCAAGATGGGCACGCCCCCCGAAGCGGAGCCGCTGATTTCCGCCCTGGCCAAGTACCGATAATCGTGCTGGGTGCCGGCGCTAAGCCTTCTGGACCTTCCCGGAACGCAGGCAGGACGTGCAGACACGCATCCGGCGGCGGCCACCGTTGACCATGGCTCGCACGGTTTGAAGGTTCGGATTCCAACGGCGCCTGGTCAGATTATGCGCGTGGCTGATCCGGTTGCCGAATTGCGGCTTCTTGCCGCAAACTTCACAGACTTTCGCCATGTCCGCTCCCTGCGTGATAGCTGAATCTCTCATCATACCAGACACTCTCATCCGAGGGCAACGGCAACGGGCCCCGCTGCTTCGCGGATCTGGCGGATTGGCCTGCAATCTGGCTAATGGGAGCCGAGCAGGCTGTAGAGCAGGGCGGAGAGAACGATGAAGGTTATGAATACGTAGAGGCGGTCGCGCTGCAGGGCAAAGGCCGCCAGCGAGGCGAACTCGATGGTGGTCATGACGCCGAATATCCAAGTTACCACAAGAGGCTGTAGGCTGTAGGCTGTGGGCTGTGGGCTGTGGGCTGTAGGCTGGAGGCCGGAGGCTGGAGGCCCGAGGCTGGAGACTGGAGGCTGTGGGCGGTGGCTCACTTTTTTCTTAAACGCTCGGTGCGCTGCGGCGGTCTTTACTGATGAGGATGGGAGCGGCGGCGGAACTGGTGATCGATGAGAACGCAGGCGGCCCGGAGGCGGTGGTCGACGAACACCGGCGCATGGTCTACCGCATCGCCTACAGCGTGCTGCGCAACCACCACGACGCCGAGGATGCCATGCAGGAAGCGCTGCTGCGCTTGCTGCGCGCGAAAATGGAGAGGCTGTTAGCGCACCACAAAGGCACAAAGGCACGAAGGGGCACAAAGTAGGTTCGCCATGGATAGAAAGACAGTCAGCCGGTTGCTGGACGCGGGGCTGAAGAACTACAGCCGGGTGGAAGCGCCCGGCGTGGCGCCCGGCATGCCGGCAGGGGCCCGGCATGACAGGATCAACTGGTGGCTGTGGCTGCCGGCGCCGGTCGCAGTGGCCGCATTGCTGGTTCTGTTCGCCGTGATTGCGCGGCGGCCGGAAGCCCCGCCGCCGGTCCAGCGTGGAATCGCGGGCGCCCCACCCGCGCCCGCGTTCGCGGGAACGCAGCCGTCTCCGCCGACCTCGGTGGCGATGCGGGCCAGACGCCCGCGCGCCCAGGTGCCCGCTCCTTCAATCCACGTGCTCAGCCCCGAGGAACTGGCCGGCATGGAGCTGCCGGCCGACCTGTTTCCCCAGCAGCCGCCGCCCCGACCAGTCGCAACCGATGAGTTTGTGATTCCGGGGATCACCATCCGGGAGGTGACGATCCCGGACATCGAGACACGAACCACGGAGCGTCCCGGCTCCGCAACCACCGAGACGAGATAAGGAGCACCAATGCTGAAGAAGATCGCACTGATCGTAATCCTGCCGCTGGCGCTGCTGGCCCAGGAAGCGCCCAAGCCGGCGCCGCCGAAGCCTACGCATGTTTACAAATTGGACTACCTGCTCACGGAGCTGGAGGGCGGCAAGAAGACAGATTCCAAGGACTATACGCTGCTGCTGGACGGTGACCGCACCGGCCGGCTGAGGGTCGGTACCCGCGTGCCGATCGCTACGGCAACCAGCGCCGGCGGAGGGCAGTTCCAGTACACCTACATGGACCTCGGCGTCACCATCGAGGCCACTGGCCGGCCCGGATCGCTGACCGACAACACGCTCGCTTTGCGGACCAGGGTGGAAGCATCCTCGATCGTCATGCCAACCGCCGAATCCGGGAAAGCCGCCACCATAGGGTCACCGACCCAGCCGATCGTCCGTAATCTCACCGGCGAGAGCGACGTTACCGTACCTTTTAACAAGCCAACTACGCTGTTCACCCTGGACGAGCCCAATTCCAAGCGCAGCTTCCAGGTGCAGCTCACGGCCACGCAAATCCGCTAAGAAAGAAAATGGAACGCAGCGTAACACGGAGAAACCTGGACCGTCCCGCAGGGCGGAACGGAACCAACGGAATTGCGAGCGCCAAAAAAGGGCCCGCGGGCGTCTCGCCCAATGTCACTTACTTAACAAAGTCGCGAAGCGACGATTGAGCTTAGTCCGGCCTTTCAAGGCCGGGGACCGTGTCGCAAAGCCTGCAGAGTCGCGAAGCGACGACTGAGGCTCGGACTTCAGCCGTCGCTTCGCGACTTATTGTCCTATCTGCCGTTACCCGGCCTTGAAAGGCCGGGCTACTTTCAGTCGCCGCTTCGCGGCTGAAACCTGGCCGGGCCTTAAGTAAGTGACATTGGGCGTCTTGCCTGCGGGCCCTCTTCTGTGCGCCGTTTCCCGAACGGGGTCGAGGCGGCTCCGCCGGAAAATCCTGCTCGGAAAAAAGCAAATGGTATGACTGCTACACAGATCAGGGCCCCCCATCTGATCTGCGTTCATCCATGTTTATCTGTGTCCCATCCGCGTCTAAAAGTAGAATTTCAGGCCGAATTGGATACGGCGGGCGTCGCGAGCCGAAGTGTATTGCCCGAACCGGCCGTTCACCTGGGCGCCATGCAGATCGAAGCGCGCGGCGTTGTCCACGCCGGAGAATTGGGTGTGGTTCCAGGCGTTGTAGAACTCGGCGCGGAACTGCAGCCGGCGTGCCTCGTTCTTGCCCCATACCATGTTCTTCAAGATGGAGATGTCCCAGTTGTTGATACCCGGCCCGCGGAAGGCGTCCTTGGGCGCGTTGCCGATGCCGAAGTTGGTGCGATCGGGTGCGCGTACAACCTCCGTGCGGAAGTGCCGGTAGATGGTGCGCTCGCTCTTCGGAAGATTGGGGTTGCCGGTCAGGATCACGCGGGTGTCCACGCCGGACACGCCCGACGTACCGGTGACGTCGGAACTGGGCGCGATACACAAGGGATCGCTCGCCGCACAGCTACTCTGGATGAAGGAATAGCTAAAGCCCAGGGGGGCGCCGCTGACGAAGCGGGCAATGCCGGTCACCTGCCAGCCGTCCAGGGCCTTGCGGCTGAACACGTTGTTCCAGTGGCGGCTGAATTTCGGCAGGCTGTACTGGTAGTTGAGCGAAAAATTGTGCGTGCGGTCGAACCCGGCCTTGCCGTAATTGCGCATGCGGAAGTCCAGGAACGGGTTGATGTAGCCGTTGTTGCCGTCCACCAGGTCCATGGCCTTCGACCAGGTCCAGGTGCCGCCGAAGGTAAAGTTGCGGCTGTAGCGCCGGTTCGCCCGCATCTGCATGGAGTGGTAATTTGACGAACTGGCGAACTCGATGTAGCCGATGTCGCCGTATCCGCGGATGGGCCGCAGGAAATTCGCCGGCAACGGGATGTCGCCGGCTGCCGTCGGGTCGATCACATTGCCCTGGAAATTGGTCCCGTAAGGGAAGGCGTTCATCTGCCGCCGCTGCAGCAGGTGGCGTCCGACCGAGCCCACATAGGCCACGTCCAGCGCGGTCTTGAAACCGATGTCGCGCTGCACCCCGAAGCTCCAGTTGTAGACGGTGGGTGGGCTGTAGCGCGTCTGGATGGACAGCACGTTGCTCGGGCTTTGCGTCAGCGGCGTCTCCAGCAGCGCCTGGAGCGTGGTGTTGTAGGCGGCGTAGGTGTTCAACAAGGGCGGCTGCTCGACCAGTTGCAGCACCTGGTCGTCGTTGAAGCGATCCGGGTAGATGCCGAATCCGCCCCGGATGGCCGTCTTCCCATTGCCGAACGGGTCCCAGGCGAAGCCGAAGCGCGGGGCCGGCTGAATGGGCGGGGTCTGCATGACGCGCTGGTCGCGCACCCGCATGCCGTTATACATATCGCCCGTACCAGGAACAAATGTGCCGATAAGCACCTCCGACACGGTTTGCCCGGTCACCGGGTTGTAGCCGACGCGCGCCGACGAAGGCGTGGGGCGATAGGGTACAATGAGCAGAGGGGCGCGTTCCTTCCTGTAGTCTTCCATGGCGAAATACGCCAGCTTACCCCGGGCCACCCAGTTGGGCACCATGTGATAGAAACGCATCCCCACATCGATGGAGAGCTTCCGGTTGACCCGCCAGTTGTCCTGCAGGAACCATTCGACGTTGCGCAGGCGGCCGTAGGCATGATGATGCCCGTCGGCTTCCGTGTAGCTGGTGACCGAACCCAGCAGCGCGTTGGAAAAAGCGTAGTTGCTGTCGAAGTTGGCGTTGGTGCTGCGGCCGAAGTTGAAGCTGCCGTTGAAGCTGGAGGCGCGCGAGGCGTCGCGCCGCGTCTGCTCGATGTAAATGCCGGCCTTCAAAGTGTGGGGGCCCCGCAGCTTGGTGATGTTGTCCGACCAGTTCCACGTGGTGTTACGCCCGCGGAACGGGAAACGTGCCTCGATGGTGAAGTTCGGCGCAAGGTTCACGCCGCCGAAGGTGGCGTTGGGGATGAGGCTGTAGGGATTGATCTCCGGGTGCACCTGCGGAATGTTGACGCCCAGCTTCGCCCTGGTGTTGCGATCCAGGCCCGCCTGGTTGAGCGGGACCACATCCTGCGCGGCGTGATTGACGCCGAAGGTAAACTCATTGATCACCGTGGGGCTGGCGGTATGCAGCAGGGTGGCCACCAGGCCGCGCGAGGTAATGCTGTAGTTGATGGGGAACTGCGGCCAGTTGGCGCTGATCAGCGGCATGTTGTAATCGCCGCGGAACGATTCGACATCGTGGATGCCGCGCACGTAGAAGGTGGTCCTGGAACCGGCATTCCAATCGAGCCGCAGGACCTCGTCCCGGCGCGGATGGTCGACGCTGCTCTGGAACACGGTGTTGAAGGTACGCTGGGGGTCCACGGTATTGGGCAGCGGGAACAGCTTCAGCAGCGCCTGCCCGCCCTTGTCGATGCGCGCTTCGGGCGCCACGTTGCCGGGGAACTGCGCGCGGTTGGCCAGCGGATCGAGCACCCGAATCAGGGCGTTGTTCAAGTCGAAGCTCTGTGAAAAATCACCCCGCCGCTCGCGCTCGGTGGGCATCGTCAGCCGGCCCACCTGGGTGGGCATGCGGCGCGGCGTGTACTCCTGCGAGAAGAAGAAAAAGGTCCGGCCGCGGAACCGGCTGCCCGGCGCCTTCAGCGGGCCGCCCAGGTTCCAGCCTGGCGATGTGTAGCGGTAGGGGGCGCGCTGCAGGCCGTCGCGGTTATAGAAGAAACCGTTGGCATTGAGCGCCTCGTTGCGCAAGAAATAGAACGCGCCGCCGTGAAACTTCTTGGTGCCACTCTTGATGACGGCGTTGACCGTTCCCCCGGACGATCGGCCGTACTCGGCCTGGTAGTTGGAGAGCAGCACCTTGATCTCGGCGATGGCATCCACGCCCGGCGCCAGGTATGGCCCGGTGTTGGAACCGGTATCGCGGTTGGAGACGCCGTCCAGGGTGAGGTTGATCGTCCCTTCGCGGCCGCCGTTGATCGTTACCCCGACCAGGTTGTTCCAGCCCGGCGCCTCGCGGTTGGCGGTGTCCACCACACCGGGCAGCAGCGACAACAGTTCCATGTAGTCGCGGCCCTTGAGGCCGAGGTCCTGTATCTCCTCGGTTGAAACCAGACCCGAACGCTCGGCGCTCTGGCTTTGAATGCGTGGCGCTTCGGCGGTAACCGAAACCGTTTGTGTCAACTGGCCGACTTCCAGGGTCATGGGCCGAAGCACCAGGCGCTCGGTGGCCGTCACCGCGATGCCGCGCTGCTCATGCCGTTTGAAACCGGCCAGGTTGACGACCAGTTCATAGGTACCCGGCAGGATTTCGGCAAACACGTAGTTGCCGGCGCCGTCGGTTGTTGTTTCGAAACGTTGGCCGGTGCCGGAATTGGTCAGCTCCACTGTTGCCCCTGGCACGGCGCTGCCGCTGCGGTCTTGCACCACGCCGGCGAGACGCGCCGTAAGCCCCTGGCCATGGGACGCCGCCGGCAGTAACACCAGAAGCAGAGAGACGAGCACCCAGATCCGCTTCATTCTCCACCCCCTCCGCGAGCGAAGCATAGCAAAAACAGCCACAAAGAAACCAGCCTAAGCGGCGGCGATACTTGCGTCGTGTCGCTGTGCCTTTGTGGTGAGCGCCTCACTACTTGGTTCTTTGCACGTCCCGCGCGGTGTGGATGAAGATGGTGGGGTCGAAGGTGTAGCGGCCCATGGATTCGCCGTAAACAGAGAGGCCCTCGGCGGGCGCCTCAAACACCAGGCGTATCTCGGCGCCCGCCGGCGCCGCCACCGAGCGCCGCACCAGGTAACCGTAGCTGCCGTGGTGGTACTCGGCCACGCTGGAGAGCACGCCGCGCGAATCCGCCGGGTCGTCGGGCAGCTCGATGTCCGCGGCCGGCTGTCCATTGATCTTCAGGCGAACGGTGGACGGAAACTTGCGCGCCTCGGTTTGCGGGTAATCGACCGGCTTCTGGCGCGAGGGCCAATCGACCTTGGCTGAACCGGCGCGGGCCGCCAACTCGGCCATCAGCTCCAGCTTCACCGCGCCGGCCTGGCGCACGGAATCGGGCACCGGAATGCGATACTCAATGGTGGTGGCGTGCGCGGACGACAGCTTCCCCGCCCTGCGTTCCAGCTCGGGGTCGGATGGCGACCTGAAGGTCGCCGCTACATCAAAGCGCAGCGCCACCAGGCGCGGGCCGAGCACTTCGACGCGCGGGCTGGGGACGCTGCGCGCGATTACATTAACGAAATTGGCCGCGATGCGCTTGCCCGAATCGGGCTTGCCCGACTCATCCAGCAGCTCCAGCGCCACCGCGCCGACGAACGGCCGCTGGCCCGAATCGGGCTTACCCGGCAGGCGCAGGCGCAGCGGCTCCTGCTCGATCACCCGGCAGCGCTCCCAGCGAACGGGCCGGCTCTCGGGCGCCGTCTGCACTTTTTCGCCCAGGTCGTCGTAGCCGGTGATCCACCAGCGCAGCGAGGCCTTCCCCGCGCGCTTCGAGAAATGGCTGACAAAGACGGGCACTGAAATTTCCGCGCCGGGCGCGGCCTGGATCGCGGGCGGCGCGTCGTAGCCCACGAAGTCCTCGCCTTGCAGGTCGCGCACGGTCATGCCTGGCACGAAGGTCTCGTATCCGAACTCCTTGCGCGTCCGGTCGTAGTTGGCGAAGCCGTTGTGCTCCCATTCGATGTCGGTCAGCTCGGTGTAGATGTAGCCCTGGATCTTCTCGTGGCGGCGCAGTTCGTTGGTGAGGAAGCGGAAGCCCCAGGAGACGTCCCGGTCGCCGCCGCCCGCCCCCACCGCTCCGTACTCGGAATTGATCAGCGGCTGTGTGCCCTGCGCGTGGCCGGGCGCGAAGTTGAACCCCGAGCCCGGATAGGTGTTCTTCACCATCTCTTCGATATTGGCGCGGGCGCGGGCGTAATCGCCGATGTAGAAGTGCCAGGAGTTCAGATCGGTGGCCACGTGGTCGCGCTGGTTCGCGGAGTTGTCCTCGGCCAGCCGCGCGGGATCGAGCTGCCGGATCAGCTTCCACATCCCCTCGACCCAGGCCTGCGTTTCCTTGTTTTCCGGGTAGCGCGGGCCCGATTCGCCGCTTTCCTTTCCGTAATTGAGTCCCCAGGTTTCGTTGAAAGCCACCCAGGAGAAGATGGCCGGGTGGTTGCGGTCGCGCTCGATGACGGCGCGCATCGTGCTTTCCCAGGCTTCCCGCGAGCGCCGGCTCATCACCGAAGTGTTAGGCATGTCCTGCATGATCATGACGCCCAGCCGGTCGGCCCAATAGAGGCGGCGCGGCTCGTCGGCCTTGATGTGGATGCGCAGGAAATTCAGGCCCACCGAGCGGGCCAGTTCCATGTCGCGGCGCAGGAACGCATCGCTGGGCGCCGTGTAGATGCCCTGCGGGTTGAACGACTGGTCCAGCGCGCCGAGCAGGTAAACCGGCTCGCCGTTGAGCAGCACCGATTCGTGCGGCAGGTTGCCGAAGCGCCCGCGGCCGATGGTGCGCAGCCCGAAGTAGGAGCGAACGGCATCTTCGCCGAGCTGCAGCGTCAGGTCATAGAGGTGCGGCGTGTCGGGCGTCCAGAGCTTTGGCGAGCGGACGCGCAGGCTGGCCCTCGCCTCGTTGTCTCTTAACTCAACCTCGCGCGCTTCAACGCTGGCATCAGGCGAACTGAGCCGCAGCCGCGCCGTGCCCGAACCGCCGGCCGCTTTCGCCGATATATCCAGGAACCACGCGTCGCCGTCGCGTCGGGGAACCAGCGAGAACGAAGAAATGTAGCGGGCCGGGCGGGCCTCCAGCCAGACGGTCTGCCAGATGCCGCTGGTATAGGTGTACCAGTTGGGCGTCTGCTTGCCGCGCGGCAGCGCCGGGTCGGTGGCATCGTAGGCGCGCAGCACCACGGTGGCGCGCTGCCCCGGTTCCGCCACGCCCGCCAGGTCGAATTCGAACGGCGTGTAGCCGCCGGCGTGCGTGCCCAGTTCCTTGCCGTTCACCCAGACCCGCGCTTCCCAATCGACGGCCTCGAAGCGCAGCCAGGCATGGCGGCCGCGCCACTCGGCCGGAACGGTGAAGTCGCGCCGGTACCAGCCGATCTTCTGCCCGTTCTTGTCCTGGAGGCCGGAGAGCGAGCTTTCCCAGCAGAACGGCACGGTGATTTTCTGCCGGCCGAAATCGGCGCCGGGCTTGAACCAGCCGCGATTGATGCCCTCGTCGTCCGGGTCGAAGCGGAAATCCCAGACGCCGTTCAGGTTCAGCCATTGGGCGCGCTCGAAGTCGGGCCGCGGATGCTCGGCCCGCGGAATGGGCTGTGCCGCGGCGCCAGCCAGCGCCAGGAAGAAAGCCAGGGGGCAGTAGATGAGTTTCATAAGCATAGAATCGGAGACCGCCGGAATGAACTTACCACGGATCAGACAACCCATCCGCAGATTACGCAGATTACGCAGATTACGCAGACTAAAATTCAATTCCGGCGTCTGCGAAATCTGCGGAATCTGCGGATGGGTCTATCCGTGTGCATCCGTGGTTAATCTCTCTACGGAATGCCGACGCGGCGCAGCAGCTCGGCGAAGCGCGGGTCGGAGCGGAGCGGGTCCCAGCCGGGCTCGACTTTCAGATCGACCAGGTTCGGCGAGCCTTCCTCCAGCGCGCGATCAAACCACACGAAAGCCTGATCCTTGTCTACCAAGCCCGTGTAGATCCAGCCGATTGCCGCGGCATCGATATATCTCCGTCTCCGCAGTTCTTTCAACTCCTCGACTCTTCTCAGCGCCTCTGCCTTTTTGCCGGCTCGTGCGTAGCAATTGCCGAGCCAGGGGTTGTGCCAGACTGCGCTGCCGGAAAGAGCCTCCGCCTTTTGGAACTCTTCAATCGCCGCTTGAAACCTCCCGGTTTCAAGATGAACATAGCCGAGGCCGAGATGTGCTGCCGCAAAAGTCGAATCCAGGTCGAGCACTTTCTGAAACTGCTCGGCCGCCTTGTCATGCTGGCGCATGAAACGGAACAAGTGTCCCGGCGTCATTTGTATGGGTAGCGATAAGGGGTCGGCCTCCTGCGCCCTCTTGACGGCCCGGGCAGCCTCTTCATGCCGCCCGGTCCAAGCAAGATAGTAGGCGTACCACTGGTGAGCGGTGGCACAGTTGGGGTTCAACTCGATGGCGCGTTTGAATTCCTGCTCGGCGCCTGTCCAATCCCTGTCGTACTTGTTCTTGATAGCACCGAGAGTGGCATGGGGCTCAGCCAGGCCAGGATCCAGCTCCAGCGCCTTAGCCGCGGCCGCCTTCGCTCGCGGGAAAACGTCCCTCGGCGCAGCAAAACCCCAGTCACCTGTCAAGCAATAAGAGTCGGCCAGACCGGCATACGCCAGGGCATATCCCGGGTCCTTGGCGATGGCTTGGTTGAGATACTCGATGCTCTTTTTAAAACCCTCTTCCGTCCTCTTGTTCTAGTGGTAGCGGCCCTGCAGGTAAAGTTGATAGGCCTCGCTGCTGGCCGTCTGTAGTTTTCCGAGTTGCCGCTTTTCCGCGCCGGTCAGGCGCAGCCGCAACTTCTCCGACACCTCTTTAACGATTTCCGCCTGCACCGCCAGCGTGTCCGCGAGTTTCCGGCTGTACTGCTCGCCCCAGATCTGGTTATTCTCCTGGGTGTCAACCAGTTCCACGCTGATCAGCAGGTCGTTGCCGCGCTGCACCACCCTGCCGGTGACCAGCGCCCGCACGCCAAGCTCCTTGCCCGCCTTCTGTAAATCCACCTCCTTGCCTTTGTAATGGAAAGCGGAGCTTCGCGACTTCACACGCAAATGAGGCAACTGCGAAAGGCTATTGGTTAAGCTCTCGGAGATCCCGTCGCTGAGGTAGTCGGTGTTGGGGTCCCCGGTCGCATTCACGAAGGGCAACACCGCGATGGAATCGATTGGCCGCGGGCGGCCGACGAGCAGGTACCAGCCAAGCGCCGCGCCCAGCACGACCACGACCGCGGCAGCAACCGCTATGGCGGGCCGCGTATGGAGCGCCGGCCTCCGGCCGGCCCCGGGTTGTACCGCCGGCGTCTCGCCGGCCGGCCCCTGCCTCGGCAACTCGGGGCCCGCAGGCGAGACGCCTGCGCTCCCAGGGACCACAGGCTGGAAGCCTGTGCCACTTGAATCTCGCTTCAGGCGCTGCAGATCCACGCGCAACTCAGCAGCGGCTTGGTAGCGCAACTTGCGATCTTTCTCCAGCCCCTTGTTTATGATCCGTTCCAGTTCGGCCGCCACTTCAGGATTCAGGCGGACCGGCGCCACCGGAGTCTTGTGCAGGATGGCGTCAAACAGCGCCGCCGAGGTAGCGCCCTTGAAAGCGGGCGCGCCGGTGGCCATCTCGTACAGCACGACGCCAAACGAGAACAGGTCGCTGCGCGCGTCCAGTTCGTGGCCCAGCGTCTGTTCCGGGGACATGTAGGCCATGGTGCCCAACGCCGTGCCCGGGCTGGTAAGCTGCTCTTCAATGACATCGAGGGTTGCGCCTTCGGAAGCGCCGGCTGCACAGCCTGAAGGCTGTGCTACTTTGGCCAAGCCGAAATCGAGGAGCTTGGCCTGCCCGTCGGTGGTGACGAAGATGTTCGCGGGCTTGATGTCGCGGTGAATGATCCCCTTGCGGTGGGCGGCCTCCAGCGCCCCGGCGATCTGGATGCCTAGTTCGAGCACCTCATCCGTTGGCAGCGCACGGCCGGCGATGCGGTGCCGGAGCGTCTTCCCCTCCAGCAACTCCATGGCGATGAAGTGCCGGCCACCGGCTTCGTCGATATCGTAAACGGTGCAGATATTCGGATGATTCAGTGCGGATGCGGCGCGCGCTTCGCGCTGGAAGCGTTCCAGCGCGTGCTTGTCGCGGGAAAGCTCCTCGGGCAGGAACTTCAGGGCTACCAGGCGGCCGAGCTTGGTGTCTTCGGCCTTGTAAACCACACCCATCCCCCCGCCCCCGAGCTTTTCGAGGACGCGATAATGCGAGATGGTCTTGCCGATCATAGCGCCAAGCAAGCTGAACCCCGACCGGTCAAATCGAGGGAAGGCGCGCACGAATGGCATCGCGGACGAGCCGGGCGTGCTCGACTGCTTGATTCGCTTCTTCGCTGCCTACCTGCACCAAGTCATCCGCGTAGCGCACTTCAACCGCGTAAGCGCTCAACGCCGTCGCTTCGTGGAGGGAGCCTGCCAGATTCGGGTCAACGTTCCTCACCAATCGGAGCAGCTTCTCAATTGCATGTGTTTTTGGGAACTCCACCTCATGCCAGGTAAGGAATGCCTTCAGGTACTTCTCCGCCGCCTGTTGGGCGTGGAAGCAGATTGCTTCCGGGTACGGCCGATTCTCCCTGAGCAGATCCAGAGCCAGATCGAAGTCCCGCAGGGCTTTCCCCACCCATTGGGCGACCAATTCTCTCTTGGCTTGGTCAGGCGGCTTCATAGATCACTAGGCCATACTTGTTTACCGGAAAGGCCAGCCCGCCGATGATGCCCTTTGTCTCTTCGAACCGCTCGGTCCGCATCACGATCACGTCGAAGGGGTAATCGAGCTCGGCCAGGGCGCGGCGGATTTTCACACTCTCCTTCAAGCGGTTTTCCGGCGCCGGCTCAAGCACCAGCAGATCGATATCGCTGTCGCGCGTCATCCGGCCCGTGGCCGCCGAGCCGAACAGGATGATGCGCTCCGGCTTGGCCACGCTCAGGACGCGGCGAACGATCTCGTGAACCAGCCCCTCGTCAATTCCCATACCGCCTATCTTATGCGAAACACAACCACGCCGCGACCGTAAGAAGCTCAGGCTCCCAGGCCTAGTAGACCACACCCATCCCCGCCGCCCCCGAGCTTTTCGAGGACGCGATAATGCGAGATGGTCTGGCCGATCACAGGGACTCCTATTTCTGCCGGATGTCGAAGATCGAAACTTTGTCGTCCGGTGCCAGCCCCAGCCTGACCCGAAACGACCGCCCCGCGTAAGCAGCGTCATATCCGTAAACGCGATCATCGCCCAGTTCACGGCGTTCGACTAAGTCAAGGCGCTGCAGCGCGCCCAGGTCGCGGAGCAGTTCAGCATACGTCTTGGCGACCTTGGGGAAGAAGCCGGCGCGCACGTAGGCGAATTCCTCAGACCCCAGCCGCCCCTCGCTCGCGGCGGCGAGCAGGCTCTTGAGCCGCGCCGTGACCTCAGGTTCCCGATCCGGAATCGGTTTGGGCTCCAATGGCGCCAGCTTGGGGTTCAGGATGGCGGCGATCCCGTCAACCAGACGCTCGGGATCGGCCTGGGCCAGGTTGGCGAGGACAACGATTGTCAAGTCGTCCGCCAGGTAGCGGGCCAAGTGCGTCTTGAATCCCTGCCACGCGCCCCCGTGCCGCTGAACCTCCTGGCCGGCGACTTCGGCGAGGTTCCAGCCGAAGCCATACGGGTACGTCTTCCCGCTGTTGAGCCGCACCGCCTCAAAAACCTGCGCCCAGCTCTCGGCGCTCAAGATGGTTCCAGACCGCAGGCCTTTGTCCCAGGCAATCAGGTCGAGAACGGAAAAGTAAAGCGAGCCATCGGCCGTCGTGTTGAGCTGCGGCGCGACCCATTCCTGGTTTTTGAGTTCGTTCTTTACGAGGCGATAGCCGGCAGCGCGGTTGGGCACAACGTCCTCCTCGCTGATGATCCGGGCCGTTTTCATTCCGAGCGGCTTAAGCACACGCTCCTGCAGCACCTCGCCATAAAAGCGGCCTGACGCCTTGTGGATTATGGAGCCGAGCAAGACGTACCCGGTGTTGCTATAGTTCCAGCGTGATCCCGCGGGGAATTCCAATTTCAGTCCGGAGGCGAGCCGGACGAGCTCTTCCTCCTTATAGTCGCGCCGCATGTCGAGTGTCTGCGGCGTGTAGTCGGGGATGCCGGACGTATGCGTCAGTAGATGGCGCACTGTGATCGGCTGCCAGCCTTCCGGCGCGTCTGGAAGGTACTTCGTGATCGAATCGGCGAGTGCGATCTTGCCCTCCTCGACCAGCAGCATGACCGTCGCCGCGGTGAATTGCTTGCCCAACGAGCCGGATTGGAAGATTGTCTGCGCACGGACGGGGGCCTGGTGCTCAACATTGGCATAGCCATACCCCTCGGCTCTGATCACCTCGCCGTTCTTCACAACGGCGACCGCGACGCCGGGGATTTTCTGTCGCTCCATTTCCGCGCGAACAAACGCGTCGATCCGATCCCTGACGTCGGGTGGCCGCGCTGGGGCTTGGATGGCAAGGAGCAATGCAAGGATCAGACCAGAAGGGCCGACTCCCGCGCGCCGCAGAAGAGCAGACCGGGTTGTAAGGAGAGCCTCGGTGCAAGGCGTCATGCGGTTTCCGATGTCTTTGTCGATCTGCGAATGGCAGGGAGAGAGAAAGGTCGTCTCTTCGGAACTGCAGACCACACCCATCCCCCCGCCCCCGAGCTTTTCGAGGACGCGATAATGCGAGATGGTCTGGCCAACGATGGCGGCCCCCCAAGTGGCTCAAATCTTAGGCCCGCCCTGTTATCAAGTCAACCGGTCCGCAGATTTCGCGGATTACGCAGATTAAGATTCACTTCCGGGATCTGCGAAATCTGCGTAATCTGCGGATTGGTCCCGCTTCAAATCTGCGAGGCGAACGAGTAGGTGCCGGAGCCGACCTCGTAGACGGCCGCGCCGTTTTCCATGCGCACGAACTTCACGCCCCTGGCGCTCGCGGCCGGCTGCCCGGATTCGGTCACCGCCGCTGCCTGCTTGGCCGGCACGTAAACAACGGCGGTGGTGTTGGCCGGGATGGTGATGTCGAGAGTGAAGCGCCCGGCCTCGCGCTTCCATTGGCTGGCGATCTTCCCGTACATCGACTGGTGCGAAGCCTTCACGAACGTCAGGTCGCCAACCGGGTAGGGCTTCACGATGATGCGCTTGAAGCCGGGCCGTTCGGGATCGGAGCGGATGCCGGCCAGGTACTCGTACATCCAGACGCCGAGGTCGCCGATCTGCATCACGTGGTTCATGGAGTTCATGGCCGGGTCGGCCGTGTCGCCGTTCCACAGCTCCCAGATCGTCGTGGCACCTTTTTCGATCATGTAGCCCCAGCCCGGATACGTTTTCTGCCCGGCGATCTCCAGAGCCACATCCGGGCGGCCGTTGTCCGACAGGGTCCGCATCAGCCACTGCGCGCCCACCAGGCCGGTGCCCACGTGGCCGTTGCTCTCCCGCTCGATCTTGTCGATCAGCCGGTCGAAGACCCGCTTGCGGTTCGCTTCCGGCGTCATGCCAAAGGCCAGCGGCAGAATGCTGGAGGTCTGCGTGCCGTTGCTGTAATAGCCCGCCTCCGCGCTGTAGAACTTCTTCTCAAAGGCGTCGCGCATCTGCGCGGCGAGCCGCTCGAGCTCGGCGGCGTCTCCCTGCTTGTCGAGCATGCGCGCATAGCGGGCCACCAGGCGCAGCAGGTGGTAGTAATAAGAGGTGCCGAGCAGCGTCGCGTCGGTCCTCCGCGCCGGGTCCTGCGAGTGGATCAGCTTGGGCGATTCCGGCGGCACGCACCAGTCGCCGTAAGTGTCGCGCGGCATCAGCCCGTCCTTGATGAATCCCTTCATGTAGTCGATCCACTTCTTCATGGCCGCGTAATGCTGCTCGATGGGCCGGCGGTCGCCGTACTGCTCATAGAGCATCTGCGGGACGAAGACGAAGGTGCTGGGCCAGGTGATGTTGTCGCTGTACAGCACCCAGTAATTGGGCGCCACGTTGGGGATGCTGCCGCTGTCGCGCTGCGAATCGACTAGGTCCTGCATCCACTTGGTATAGAACGCGGCCACGCCGAACAGGTACGTCTCGCTGCGGCTGACCATGGAGCGGTCGCCCAGCCAGCCCTGCCGCTCGTCGCGCTGCGGGCAGTCGGTGGGAATGCTGCGGTAGTTGCCGCGCACGCCCCAGAAAATGTTCTTGTGGATGCGGTCCAGCAGCGGGTTGGAGCTGGAGAAGTCGGCGATCGGCGTCATGGCGTCGTGGACCACGCGGCCCTCCAGCGCCGCCGCCGTCGGTTTGCCGGGGAAGCCGGTGACCTCGACGTAGCGGAAGCCGTGGTACGTGAAGCGCGGCTCCCAGACTTCCGGCCCGCCGCCTTTCAACGTATACAGCGCAGTGGCGCGCGCCGAGCGCAGGTTATCCACGTACAAACTGCCGTCCGGCTGCAGGCTCTCGGCGTGGCGCAGCTTCACCTGCGCGCCCTTCGTGCCGGAAACATGCAGCCGGCACCAGCCCACTAGGTTCTGCCCCATGTCGAAGATGAAGACGCCCGGCTTGATCTCCGTGACTTTCGCCGGGCGCAGGGTTTCGGTGACGCGCAGCGGTTCGGCCATCTGCGCCACCAGCGGGCCGGCGGGCGCGCCGACCACGCGGGCACCCTCCCAGCCGGAATCCTTGAAGCCCGGGCGCGCCCAGGCAGCCACTTCCATCCGCGCGTCGTACTCCTCGCCGTCGTATTCGTTGTTCAGGCGGACGGGGCCGTCGGTGCTTAGCTTCCAGGTCTCGTCGCTGACCACGCTCGAGGCGCTGCCGTCCTCGTACTCCAGGTTGAGTTGCAGAATGGCCTTCGGATAGCCGAAGCTGCGCGCGCTCATGGGCACGCCCTCGCGCGGCGCGTAGTAGCGGCCGTTGCCCAGCATCAGCCCGATGGCGTTTCGTCCGGCCGCCAGTTGCCTGGTCACATCGAAGGTCACGTACAGCGTGCGCTTGTCGTAGTCGGTAAGGCCGGGCGAGAGCACGTGGTCGCCCACCTTGCCGCCGTTCACATACATCTCGAACAGGCCCAGGCCGGAAACGTAAACGGCAGCCCGCTTCAGCTTCTTCGTGACGTCGAATTCCTTGCGCAGCAGGCGGGCGGGCAGGTAGCGCTCCTGGCTGAACCCGACTTCGCCCCAGGGCTGCATACCGTAGGCGCCGAGGTCTTTGGCCGCCACCCAGCCGGAATCGCGGAAGTCGGGCTGCTGCCAACCGTCGGGCGCTTTTTCCGCCGCGCGCCAGGCAGGGCCGGTGCTGAAGAGAAGCGGATCGCCACTTGCGAATTCCACGCGGACGGCGGCGATCAGCCCGGCCGGCGATCCGGCGCGGGTATGCAGCGCCCGGATGGCGATTACATTGCGCCCGGGCCGCAGGCGCGCCGTCACATCCAGGACCTCCGGCACTTGCACCTGGCGGCCCTTGCCGGCTTCCTCGCCGTTGATAAACAACTCGAAGCCGTTGTCCGCGGCGACAACCGCCGTTGCCCTGGCAATCTTGCGATCGGCTGGCACGGATAATTCGGCGCGGAACAGGCGGGGGCCGGCGGGGGCGTCCTTGGCCGGCTCGCCGCCCGGGAACCAGACCCAGCGCGCCTTCTCCAGTGCCCAGTAAGGGCTGGCCGGGCGCCTCAGCAGCTTCTCTTCATCGCGCCCGATCCACTTCCCCTTCCAGTCGTCTTTGTTCAGCAGCCCCATCGACCAGTGCGCCGTCTGGCTCCATGCCGACGGCCTGCCGGCCTGGTCCCACACCTGCACTTTCCAGAAGGCCTGCTGGCCGGAGACGAGCGGCTTGCCGGCGTAAGCGACGTGGATGCATTGCTCGGATGCCGTCTTGCCCGAATCCCACAGGTCGCCTTTGCCGGCCACCAGGTTCTCGGCGGTGGAGGCCACCAGGGCGCGGTAAGCCGATTGCTTCAGGCCGCGGGCCTTGGGATCGGCGGGCGCCAGCACCCAGCTTACCCGCGGCTTGGCCGCGTCGATGCCGAGCGGGTTCAGGCGGTACTCGCAGCGAAGCTGCGTGGGCCGCACGGCGGCGGTCTGCGCATGCAACAGGCCGGCGGCGAGCGTCATCAGAGCAAGGCAAATGCGGACAGTCATGGGAACCTCCTTCTCGTGCCAGCCGCGAGTATACCAAGGCACGGAGGCGAATGGGTGTTTCCCGCTTGCTGTTGCCCGCTGTCGGGCGTAGAATCCGGCTACCCTGTCCCGATTGTCAATTTCGTACTGGCGGTCGTGGTCAGCATCGATTTTGCGAGGAAGTTCGGCAAAGGGGCCGGGTTCGGGCTGGGGCTGGTTTTTCTCGGGTTCATCTTCTACCCCATTCTGGCCTGGGGCAGCGCCCAGCACAGCGGGGCATAGAGCGCACGGGCGGTCGCCGAAGCGACCCCGCCCCCAACAGCGCGGCTATGGGGCGACCCTTGCGGTCGCCCGGCACTGTTAGCGCCTTTTCGTCTTTCGGGGCCGATTCGCGCTCCTCGCCGGAAACGACGGCGGCGCGTGCCGCGACCCAGCCGGGAAGCGGATCGCCGTGTGCCGTGGGTTCCTCGCCGTTCCTCGTTTCATAGTTGCTCGCTCCTTGTTCGGACAGCGTCGTCGGCGGCTGTAGCGGCGACCCCGCTTGGCGGGGCCGCCACTTCGGTCACTTGCCGATGCAGGTGGCGGTGTAAAGACTACCCCTGCGAATTCTCTCACAGCCTCTCACGCGCGCGGCCATGTTCGGACGGGGGTCGCCGGTTCCGCCATGGAGGGGCACACCCAGGTGCACTCGTACATCGCGGCTGCGGTCGTGTATGATTAGAACGTTACGGAGAGGCCAGGTATGGTGAAAGACGAGACTCTACAGTCCAAGCGGCTGGATATTCTCCGGATCGCCGCAGGACACGGAGCCCGCAGTGTCCGCTTGTTCGGCTCGGTCGCACGCGGTGACAACCGTCCCGACAGCGACGTGGATTTCCTCGTCGAAATGGAGCCCGGCCGCAGTCTGCTCGATGTAGGCGCGCTCTTGATGGAGTTGCAGGATCTCCTCGGACGCAAGGTCGATATCGTCGAGCCTGAGGCGTTGCATTGGTACATCCGCGACCGGGTGTTGCAGGAGGCCGTGCCGCTGTGAAAGACGATCGGCTTTACCTGGTGCACATGATGGAGTGCATCGAGAGGATCGAGGACTACACCGCTGAGGGCAGGGAGTCCTACCTTGCTGATCAGAAGACGCAGGACGCCGTCTTGCGCAACCTGCAGACGCTGGCCGAGTCCACTCAACGGCTTTCCCCGGCCTTGAAAAGCAGCCATCCCGAAATCGACTGGGTGGCGATTGCCGGTCTGCGAAACGTTCTGGTCCACGATTATCTCGGCCTAAACCAGGTTCGGGTGTGGGAAATCCTCGAACGAAGCCTGCCGGATTTGAAACAGAGAATAAGCGCCATGCAGAGCGAGCTCGGATAGCGCGGGCGAATTACTCGGCACTGGTGAGGCGATCAGGATCATCAGCGCGCGGAGGGCGACCCTGCGGGAGCGGAGAGACTATGAAAAGAGGACGGGCTAGGCGCGAGCCTGCGCGCCGGCAAGGCGCTGAGGAAATTCTGCCCGAGTACGACTTCAGCCGCGGGCGGCCGAACAAGTACGCGGCGCAATATGCCCAAGGCAGTAGTGTCGTCGTGCTCGACCCGGACGTCACTGCCGTGTTCCCGAACGCTGCAGAAGCAAACGAGGCCCTGCGCGCGCTGGCCGGCATCATCCGCCGGCACCAGCCGCGTCCCGCGCGGCCGCGCCGCACCGCCTGAGTGAATTCTGCAGCCGCTTGCCTACTTTCTGGGAGGTCTGGTGGCTGGAGGGCTGGCTGCGCCGCTTCCGGCTCATTCTTCGCTGTCCGGGGCTTGCTGCGCTGATTCTCCGATCAACCGGCGGGCTTCGTCGGCCTCTTCGGCGCGAACCAGCAGCACAATCGAGCCCGCGAACCCGACCTCCAGATACAGCGCCACTCCAGACGAGGGCTCCGTCGTCACTTCAATTCCGTTCGATTCGAGCAGGCCCTTTACGACCGAGGCCTCCGACCAATTGTTGCTGCCAAAAACCGGTTCCAGCGCCACTGGTTTGCGGTCGTCGGTAACCAGCATGGAATCGGGTAAAGCGAAAGCCAGCCCCCGGCGAACCATCTCCTCTTTCAGTGTTCGTCGAGCCACATCGGTGAGTGACGCGAGGTCTTCGGCGAGCTCCGCCAATTCTCCGTCGGCCATGCCGGAGTACAGTTCCGTCAACCGCTTTCGCTCCTGCTCAGGGTCGATGGTTCCCATGGGGATTGGATCGTACCATGGCTTACAATCAGTACAGGAGAACGGATATGAAGGGCATCAACCGCCGTACGTTTCTTTCGCTGTCCGCGGGCATGGCGCTGGCCTCGGTCGCCCCCGGCGGAAAAACGGAGGTCTCAATCCGGGGCGATGGATTCCTTATTAACGGCCGGCCCACGTACGCGGGCCGCCGGTACAAAGGCAACAAGATCGAGGGCCTGCTGATGAACGCGCGGCTCGTCCAGGGAATCTTCGACGACCTGAACCCCGACACCCGAGCGCGCTGGAGATACCCCGATACCGGCGTGTGGGACCCGGAACGGAACACGCGCGAGTTCGTGGCGGCCATGCCCGAGTGGCGGCGCCACGGCCTGTTGAGTTTCACCATCAACCTGCAAGGCGGCAGCCCCGAGGGTTACTCCAAGGTCCAGCCCTGGCACAACAGCGCCATCAGTGAGGACGGCAGCCTGCGCCCGGATTACATGTCGCGGCTGGAAAAGATTCTCGACCGCAGCGACGAGCTGGGCATGGCGCCCATCGTCGGAGTTTTCTATTTCGGGCAGGACCAGCGGGTGCGCGACGAAGCGGCCGTCAGGCGCGCGGTCGAAAACGCCGTCCGCTGGCTGCTCGGGAGCGGGCGCCGCAACGTGTTGCTGGAAGTGAACAACGAGTGCGACGTCGCTGCCTACGACCACGAAATCCTGCGGCCGGGCCGCGTCCACGAGCTGATCGAGCTGGCCAAGGGGATGACGGCGGGAGGCCGCCGCCTGCTGGTCGGCGCCAGCTTTAAGGGCGGCAGCGTGCCGAACGCCGCGGTGGTTCGCGCCTCCGATTTCCTGCTGATGCACGGCAACGGCGTGAGCGATCCGAAGCGGATCGCCCGCATGGTCGCGGAAGCGCGCAACGTTCCCGGCTACCGGCCCATGCCCATCCTGTTCAACGAGGACGATCACTTCGATTTCGACAAGCCGGAGAACAACATGCTGGCCGCGGTCGGCGCCTACGCCTCGTGGGGCTATTTCGACCCAGGCAAGAACAACTATGCCGACGGCTACCAATGCCCTCCGGCGAACTGGGGCATCAACACCGAGCGCAAGAAGGCGTTTTTCACGCTTCTCAGGGAAGTGACTGGCGCGTGAACGTCACCACCACCACAGGAACCCGACGCAGCTATCGCCGCAACCGCACCCTCAACGCAGAGGCGCGGAGAACGCAGAGAAAACGCAGAGAGGCGGAAAGCCTCTGCGCATCTCAGCGGCCTTTGCGTCTCTGCGTTTTAAACACCCTGGCGGCGACACAACGAACACTGTTTAACTGGCTGGCTTACTGGATTAGAGGATGGTTGCATCCATTTCTACTTCGTTTATTTTGTTATACTTACATCACCGTAGCCTGTGTTTTACAGGTTATATACTGGCGGGAGCCTACAAATCTCTGGAATCATCATTCTGTTCCTATAATTTCAGTATAGCATACGCTGCCAAGTTTTTCGGCCCTTCCGGCTCGCTCACGGTTGAAAACAAACCAAATAAAGTTCGGACGCGATTTTTGCGAATTATATACTTGACAAACCCCAAAATTGCGGGTACACTGGTTCGGTAAGGATGGACGCCATGGACGAACTGGACGTGAACCTCAACGATCTGAGTAAGCACTTCAGCGACGAAACGAGCGCCCGGCAATTCCTTGAGCGCTTGCGCTGGCCGCATGGCCCGCGATGCCCGCACTGCGGCTCTGAGAAAGCCTATCGCTTGGCGCCGACTCCTGGGTCAAAGCGGCCGGTTCGCGCTGGCGTCTGCAAGTGTGCCCAATGCCGGAAGCAGTTCACCGTGACGGTGGGCACGATCTTCGAGGACTCACACATCCCGCTGAACAAGTGGCTGCTTGCAATTCATCTACTGTGCGCCTCCAAGAAGGGAATGAGCGCGCACCAGCTTCACCGGATGCTTGGCGTTACCTATAAAAGCGCATGGTTCATGGCGCATCGAATCCGCTACGCAATGACCCAGCCACCATTGGAGCGCTTGCTTGGTGCAGGTGGCGTCGTTGAGGCCGATGAAACGTACATCGGTGGCCGGACGCACGGGTATGACTGGCGTGCCAAAAGGCAGAAGGCGCCGGTCGTCGCGCTCGTTGAGCGCGGCGGTGAAGCGCGTGCCATGGCCCTAGATCGAGTCACCGGGAAGAACATCCGCGCTATTCTGCGCAAGCACGTTTCCCCCAAGACGCGCCTCTACACCGACGAGTCAGACATCTACACGGCTGCGGGCGCACGCTTCGCGGATCATCAGACCGTGTGCCACTCAAAGGAGGAATACGTGCGCGGGCCGGTTCACACGAACACGGTTGAAGGGTTCTTTTCAATCCTCAAGCGCGGAATCCATGGCGTGTACCACCATGTGAGCCAGCGCCACCTACCGCGCTACCTCGATGAATTTACGTTCCGGTATACGAATCGTTCAGCGCGTGGAGTCGAGGACGGAATGCGCGCCGCGCTTGCGATCTTGGGCGCTAAGGGGAAACGGCCTATGTATCGGGAACCAATCAGCAAAACAGCAAGCGGCTTGACAGGCTTCTGAAATGCAGCAATACTGAGGATGCGGCGGACGGGGTTCGGACCCGTAGAGGACTTGCGCCCTACTCGATTCCAGGTCGAGCGCGTTTACCAGTTTCGCCACCGCCGCAAACGCCTAGGCCAACGGTTCCGCTTACAGTGGGCTGTTGGCCTTTGTTTTCAGGTGACTCCAGGCTATTATAACGCGTGCGTTATGGGTGTCAATGGGGAATCTTCGTGCGGTAACGTGAGCAGGGAAAAGGGCGGTTGGATGCCAAAATAACGCTTGCGTTATGGGCGAGCGGCGTGGTAGCCTATGCCTGAGTACGTTCTGTGGGATTTTTTGGGGGGTGCGCGTTTCGAGAACGTCATCCTCCGATGGGTGCGAGATGAACGGCTCACCAAAAGAGATCGTGCTGCGCTCAACAACAAGATTCGGCGACTCGCGCAAATGGACTATGCGCTGGCGGTCCAGACGAAGCTACTGGCTGGCCCAATTTACAAACACGTGTACAAGCTGGTGGTCCACACAGACAGAATGCTTCGTCCGATGCTCTGTCGTGGACCGATTGACAACGAAACCGAGTACACGTTTTTGCTAGGTGCTATCGAAATCAATTGGAAACTTCCTAGGGGCTCAAAGGAGCAGGCGGAGGCGAATCGAGAAGTGGTCTTGTTGAGCCCCGACAGACGGTGCGCTCATGAAGACATTCCACAATGAGAGGCGGCAGGAATGGGCCGACGAAGATTATCGCTACGCCTATGCGGAAGACTTCTTGAACACTTCTATCGCTACTCAGATCGTCACCCTTCGTGAGCAGCGTGGCCTGAGTCAAGCGGCGTTCGCTCAGCTCCTTGGCACAAAGCAACCCGGCGTCTCCCGCCTAGAAAACGTGAACCACTCCACGTGGAAGACGGAAACCCTAAAGCGAATTGCACGCGCCTTGGGCGTCCGGCTGAAAATCTCTTTTGAGACTTTCGGGTCATTGGTTGACGAGGAAAAGAAGTTTAGTCGTTCACAGCTAGAACGCCCGAAGTTTGAGGAAGACCCGGCCCTCGATCCTCAAGCAGCACCGCTGGTTGCCAAGAACAAATACGGCGCCCTGGTTCAAAGAGTTGGCTCAGAATGGCTGGAGGGATTCACGGCAGGCATCAAAGCCTATGAAGACACGCTCATGCGAAGCGCATATCTTAATGCTCGCAACCTGGCAGCGCAGGTCACTGTGACAGTCCCCGGCCTGGGAAATGCTGGGTTGTTTGAAACTCCGGTTTTCAGGAAACCTCCAGAGACGGCCGAGTACCAGGGTATCCCCATACCCCCGAATCAACCTGCAAGCGGGTGGATCTCTTAGAGAGAGGTGTGCACCAAATGCCTGAAGAAAAGACCCCAGCACAGCCAGTTATACCACTCCGGCGCTCCGAAGACTTTAGCTCCGTCTACGCCGATAATGTGGCGTTTGAGTCGAGTGTTTGGGGCCTTAAGGTGTTCCTTGGGGAATTGGATCAGGGTGCCGGTGGCGGGACGCCTGGGGTTGAGTTCCACACTGCCGTGTCAATTCCATGGATGGCTGCCAAGCTTTTCATTTATTGGCTGCGCCTGAATCTTGCGTTCTACGAGATCAACAACGGGAAGATAAACATAGCAGAGCGCCTACTCCCGCCGAAGCCGCTGGCACCGGATAATCCAGAGGACCCAGTTAACGCGGCCTCTTACGCGGTCGCCAAGAAGCTGCACGACGAGTTCATGGCCGACTTATGAGTTCGTCACGCCGCAAAGAACACGCATCTAGTCGGGCGCTGTCCCTCCATCCAGCCAGATTCGAGGATGCTGTCAGGGCGCTATTGTCAACCCCTCCAGCCGACTCCGAATTGAAAAAACAAGCCAAAAAGCCCGTAAAGTCGAAGAAACGGCGGTAGCGCCCACGGCCACTTTTAGAAGACCATCCATTCCGGGTTTGTCAAAGGCATAACTCCGCGATTTTTCAGGTTTTCGGCTGTGCGCCACGTGCCGGCGCGGCGGGCCATCAGTCCGGCGGCTAACTCGCTGTCCCTGCGCGCTTTAGCGGGCTGCCATCGCTGGCAGTTGGCCGGTGCTCACTACGCTCAGGTTCCCTCCGTTTCCGGCTGATGTGAGCATCCGGTCACCTTTATGTCGCGCAGCCAATCCGCGTCTGGCCAATCCGCGTCCGTCGGCCGTGGGCCAGTTTCCGAACAGCGCGTTGTACGCCCGGGTGGATTTGCGAAGCGCGGCCGGTTTCCCCAAACGCCGTGCATTGGCGTGGTCGGACGATTCGTAAACACTGGGCGACTTATGGGGAGTAATAGCCGGGATGTGCCTCCGCGGCTACGCTTCAGGGGCTTCAATCACGTCTCCGGCAAGCCGACTATCCGGGGTTGGCAGCCGGATCGGGAAGAACTGGGGCGTTAGGCGCAGTCCATCCGGCATTTCCGGCGACAGGCGGTATTCCTTAGCACCCAAGGAGGGAAAACGGCTCGCCGGGGTCCTGTGCCCTGGACTCGAAGGTTGACTCGAAGGGAGAGCCATCTGACCCGGCGGCTCTTCAGAACCATGGTGCGGTGGATCGGAGCAGCGGTTGGGAGCAAACCGGGCCGGCGCCCCGCTGGCCGAGGAGAAGACGCTCCTGTCACTATCCGGCAATCCCTCTTGAATGATCCACGACTCAATGGTTCAATCACTGCAAGCTGTCGAGGTTTCCCGATGATTTCGCGACGCGATCTGTTGCGGGCCTTGGGGGCGCTGCCGATCATCAGCCGTACCCGCGGCCTGGCTGCCGGTGACCTGAGATATCGCCTACTGGGGCGCACCGGGCGCTGGGTGGTTCCCTTTGCCTTAGGAGGGATAGGTTCCGTTCAATGGACCGGTCCGGGCATCGATCCGGCCGACATCATGGTGCGGGCGGTCGAGTTGGGCGTGAACTACCTCGACAGCGCCAACAACTACGGGCCGAGCCAAGTGAACTACGGCGAGGCTTTCCGCCGCCTGCACCTGGTTCCCACCGATCCCGATTACAACGCGGCCCTGCGCGAGCGCCTGTACATCGCAAGCAAGACTGCGAGTCGCTACGCGATCAATCGGGGCAGTGCTGCGGCTACGGCTGTCGATGAACTGAAGCGATCACTCACGCAGATGTTCGGAGACGGGAAAGGCGCCATACCGGAAGGTGCTTATCTCGACTGCATGCAGATCCACTCTGTTTCAGACCAGCAGAGCGTTGATCAGATTTATGAGAACCTCGATCGCCGCGAGGACCGCTCAGTCAGCCGAATAGGGGCGCTGGCGGGACTCCTCGATTTTCGCGACGGTACGAACTATACCGGGCTGAACCCCGAGAAACGTCGCTGGATCAGGCACATTGGCATTACCGGCCACCAAAGCTCTCTGCCGCTCATGAATGCCCTCCAACGCGATACCGGCAACATCCTGGACACACTGCTGGTTGCGCTGAACGCAAATGACCGGCGCTACTTGTCCAATCAGAATAATGTACTGCCGATTGCTGTGGGGCGCGGTATGGGTGTGATCGCCATGAAGGTGCTGGCCGACGGCGTGTTCTACGGAAGGCCGGGGAGTTTTTCGCGTTCCCCGGCGGACATCATTATGTCAGTCGGCCGGCCAGGGGCGGTCTCCTCCACCGACTTGCTGCGCTACCCGCTCTCGATTCCCGGCGTCAGTTGTGCGGTCGTCGGTATTGGACAGATTGACCGCGAGAACCCAAACGCCGACCAGGTTGTGGCGAATCTGGCTGCTTCGCAGGGCGACATGGCGTCACCCGCCGAACTGCGGCGCATCGAGGACGATGTGGCAACCGTGCATGGCACCGAGACTAACTTTTTTCAGGACAAGGCGGTTGGCCTCGTGCAGCCGACCGGAATCACTGTCCAGCGCGACAGCGACCGAGTGGTTATCTATTGGAACACGGCGCTGGCCGGCGCGCAGCCGATTCGTTCGTATCACATCTACGGGGGAGACCGTTTGGCAGCCGTCGTACCGTTTATCCCGCAAACGACGCTCGCTCCGCTTTCGGTTGCTCTGCCGGCCTCGCTGATCAGTGCTGAACCCGTGCGGGTGGTGGCATCAGAGATCTATCCGCTCCCACCCCGTCGGCGGCAATAGCGTCGCTACATTTGGATCAAAGAGCCGCACGAATGCCGGGCCACCGTCCCTGCTGACCGGCACCGCCGGTTCCACGCGGGGCCCCTACACACTGACCATTACCGGCACCAGCGGCGCCCTGCAACACAGCACGACTGTCCAGCTAAAGTGAGATAACCGCCGAGCCACGAAGCCAATGGCCACGGTGATGCGCGAGCCGTCGGCGCGACCGGAAATGGCGCGCTCTTCGCGATCACTCACCACCGAGGGGAAACGCCCGGCTCAGCATTCAGACCTGGATTTCCATTTTCGCGACATACTTGATAACCTCCTGACATCGTCGGACGCCTTTATTCATGCGGGTCCCAATGTGAGGAAGACGCTCTGGAGGTCAACACCCAATGGGTGAGAAACAGAATGAGCCGTTTCAGCTCTCTTTCCACGCTTCGCTGAAGGCGGATTCCCAAGAATCACGGGTCACCTCCGATGGTGGCCTGATTCTGGCCCTTCCGTGGGCCGCTGCAGTCGCTCGGGACGGAAAGAATGAGAGCAACGGCTCCAACGGAGTCGATTGGACGTATGATCGGTAGTACCCGGGAAGCTAGAAAGGAAGTCCCGGCTTCGTTCTCAGGTATTCGTGCAGGGCCGGCAGGCAAACGCTTCGGAGACCGCATATCAAGGGGTCGCTTGAGTCTGTAAAGGAGGTCTGAATCATGGGCAGGAGTGCAAGAATCCTCGTTTCTGTCCTGGTCTGTGTGCTTTTCGGTGTCAGTGCAGCGCCCGGGCAGCAGGTAACCGGATCCATCGTTGGCAGGGTCACCGACAACAGCGGCGCCGTCGTTCCCGGCGCGAGCCTCACGTTGACCCACCAGGAAACCGGCGTGTCTCGCAACACACAAAGTGATGCGCACGGCGACTTCACGTTCAACGCGCTGCCGCCCGGCGCCTACAGCCTCACGGTCGAGCAGCCCGGGTTCAAAAAGTACGCGCAGAAGAACATCAATCTGCCGCCAAACGAGCGCCTGCCTGTTGGTTCCATCCAGCTTGCGGTCGGCGAACTGACAGAGACGATCTCAGTCACCGCCGAGGGAGCTGTCGTGCAGACGGCCAGTTCCGAACGCTCGGGTCTGGTCACCGGCAGCCAGATCCAGAATCTCACCGTGGTCAACCGGAGCTTCACTTCGCTCATCTCGCTGTTGCCCGGTGTGGTCACCAGCGCCCAGACCGAGGTGCTTGGCTGGGGCGGCAACATGACCTTCAACGTCCAGGGCGGTCGCCAGACCAATAACAACTTCACCCTCGACGGCCTGCCCATCGTTGATCTCGGCGCCGCCACCGGTTCGGTCGACTTCCTCAGCATGGACTCGGTCCGCGAAGTCAAGATCCTCGTCTCCAACTTCCAGGCCGAGTTCGGCCGCAAACCCGGCGCCAGCATCCAGGCTGTGACCAAGTCGGGCACCAGAGATCTTCACGGCATTGCCTACTGGTACAAGCGTCACGAGATGTTCAACGCGAGCGACTTCTTCAATAACCGTAGCGGCCTCTCCAAGCCTAAATACCGATACACCACGGCCGGCTTCAACCTCGGCGGCCCCGTATTCATCCCCGGCAAGTTCAACTCGGCGCGCAACAAGCTCTTCTTCTTTTTCTCCGCAGAGCAACTGCGCGAGCAGCGGCCTCAGGCCATCCGCCAGTTGACCATGCCGACTGACGCCGAGCGCGCCGGCAACTTCAGCGATTCCCGCGACGTCAACGGCGCCCTGATCGTTGTCAAGGACCCGGCCACCGGCCTGTCTTTTCCGGGCAACACCGTCCCTGCCAGCCGCATCAACGGACTCGGACAAGGTTATCTCAGACTTCTTCCCACTCCAAACTTCCTCGATATCGGCATCTCCGCGCGCCGTTACAACTACCAGTTTCAGGAGAGCCTTGACGCTCCTAAACACAACGAACTGGTTCGCATCGACTATCCGGTCAGCTCCAAACTCCTTCTCTACGGCCGCTTCAATCAGTGGTGGGAGCAAACCCGCGGCGCCGCCGCCCCTGCCGGCAGCAGCAACTGGGGATGGCTCCCGTCGGCCTACCAGAACACATCCAGGACGGTTGTCTGGAACGCGACCTTCCTGCTGGGCCATGCCACCATACTGGAGGCATCGGTCGGATACCTGCGCACGGCCGAATATGGCTCGCTCAAGCAGGAGGATGTCGATCGCGTCACCCGGTCCAAGACCAGCCTGGCTTTCCCCCAGTTCCATGCCGAAACCAATCCGCTCGGGCTTCTGCCCCAGGCCTCCTTTGGCGGCCTCTCGAATTCGCCTTCGGTCACCTACGACGGCCGTTTCCCCATCAACGGCGTCGACCAGCTATACACCTGGAACGCCGCCCTCACCAGGACGGCCGGCGGTCACACACTCAAGCTCGGCGCCTGGATTGAACGTGCCAACGACAACAAAGGTCCCGACAGCAACTTCGCCGGCAATTTCGATTTCGGCCGGAACGTCAACAACCCGAACGATTCGAACCATCCTTACGCCAACGCGCTGCTGGGCAACTTCAGCTCCTATACGGAATCGAGCGCGCGGCCCGTCGTGCAGGGTGTTTCCACCGTCACCGAGTGGTTCGCGCAGGACAACTGGAAAACTCGCCGTAATCTCACTTTCGACATCGGCGTGCGCTTTTCCCGCTCGCAGCCTTACCACAGCCCGCGCGGACAAGAGGCCGGCTTCGTTGCCTCGCGCTGGGACTCCTCCAAGGCCGTGAAGCTGGTTGAGCCTGTCATCTCCGGTGGAAAGCGTGTGGCGCGTGACCCCGCCACCGGCGCCATCCTGCCGGTGGTGATGATCGGAGCCATCTCGTCGGGTGCCGGCGACCCCTTCAACGGTTCGGTTAGCCTGATCTCGGACACTTCGTATCCACGGGGTCTCCGTTACAACTCCGGCCTCAAAGCGGCTCCACGTTTCGGTGTCGCCTGGGATCCGTTCGGGAAAGGCAAGACTGCCATCCGCGCCGGCATCGGCCTGTTCTATGAGGCCCGCGAGATGGGCCCGCGCCAGTTCGGAATGTGGAAGAACCCGCCGGTGCGGCTTGATCCGCTGATCTACTACCAGACCATCGCCAACTTCATCGGTTCGGCTGGCGTCATGTTCCCGTCGGCAACTGGCGGCTACGACCCCAACTGGCCCGTGGCGCGCACCATCAATGCCAGCTTCGGCATCCAGCAGCAGGTCGGCTTCGGCACCGTCATCGATATCGCTTACTCCGGTGCTTTTGGCCGCCACCTGCTGGAGGGCCGCAATCTCAACTCGATTCCCTTCGGCGCGAATTTCAGCCCGGCGAACGGCGATCCCACCACCCCGGGCAAGCCCTTGCCCGCCGCCTTCCTGCGGCCCTACCCCGGCTACAACGACATTACCGTGTACGACTACGGCAGCAATTCCAGCTACCACGCCCTGCAGGTGACCGCCAATCGCCGCTTCGCCAGGCAACTCCAGTTCACTTCCGCGTGGACATGGTCCAAAGCGATGGATTATGCGGACACCAACACCGGCACGATCAGCACGCGGATCGACCCGAAAGTCTGGAACTACGGCAAAGCCGGCTTCGACCGCACGCACGTCGTCAAGTTGAGTTGGACCTGGGATCTGCCCAAGCCGGGCCAGTACCTTCGCAACCGCGTTGCCGGCGTGCTTCTCGACAACTGGCAGATCTCCGGCATCGCCACCTTCCAGAGCGGCGCCCCTTCGGGAATCGCGCTCGGTTTCGTCAACTCCACAGACATCACCGGGTCACCCAGCGATGGCGCCCGGGTTGTGGTCATCGCCAACCCTGTGATTCCAAAGAGTGACCGCACCTTCTCCCGCAACTTCAACACCGACGCCTTCGCCGCGCCCGCCGTCGGAACCTTCGGCAACGCCGCAAAGGACCTGATTCGCGGACCCGGCCTCAACAACTGGGACATCTCGCTGTTCAAGGCCATCCCGCTCGGCGCCGAGCGCGTGAAAGCACAGCTCCGTGGGGAGTTCTACAACGCTTTCAACCACACGCAGTTCACCAGCCTGGACACTAACACCCGATTTGACGCACAGGGCAAACAGGCGAACACCCGTCTCGGCGAGTACACTGGGGCGGCCGCAGCCCGCCGCATCCAACTCGCCCTGCGCTTGTCGTTCTGACTTGGCGGCCGGGCAATTGGGTTTGAAATCCGGGCGCGGCTGGTACGGCTGGGGCGGGTCGCGCAATTCCGAGCAGGCTTCCTTGCGTATCAAGCAACGCGACGAACTCTTCGTACAACTTGGTCGTCTGATCTTGGAGAACGAGATGACCACGACGGACCAGTAGCCAGCGTTCCAGCAAATTCCGAGAGCTACGCGGACTTTCTGATGAGTGCAGCCGCAACCTAGAGTAATTGGGGAGACCCAGTTGCTGCGCTTGTCGAACCGGCCAACCGGCCAGGCAACCCACTACAAACCCGGAAGACCAGCCGAGCTCGTTCCCCCTTGGGTCTTGGCGAATGCAGGCGTGTCACCTGGCAACGCCGGATGGATCCTGCTTAACGCCGTAGCGTTTACGAATCTGCCTCGCTTGGCCGCATAGCCGGCTTACCGGAGAAGTGGCGGAAACCCCGAAGGGTGTCCGTGGAGTTCAGCCCCAGGTTACCCGCCGGAAGTCGTGATGCCCGCGCAGCCGGCGGGTCAGCGGAAACGCGCGGCCCCTGCGGCACCGCTTGCTGTCTGACAGTTGCAGCGAGTTGTTCTCGAAATGCTATCTCTGTGGGGGCGAAGTCGAACCACGCCGCGTAACAGCCGAAAACTGGTGGGGCGACCCGCTGGCACTGGTTCAGAACGTGCCGACGCTCGTCTGCCGTAGCTGCGGGGAGGTGTAGTTTGGAGCTTGCTTCTCGGTTCCTATCCCAAGACTGTAGAAGCCGGGAACTTGGCGAGCCCATCGAGTGGAGAGGAGGCGCACCGAGTGCAACCAAGCCGGATAACCCAGTCCATTAAGCGCATGGGCTGCGCACTTGGGGCACTCGTGTTTCCTCCTCCCCCTCTAAAATTCCGTACGGCGGGTTTTCCCCAGTACGGCTTCAAACGAGATACTCGCGCCGCGACCTTCGCCGAGCACCCGGCCCGACTTGTACGCGGCACTAGCCCAGGCCCCTGCCCCCTGTGGCCCCAAAGGGCATGTGTACTGCTTGCCGGGGGCCGTTCTCCCGAGCACTCTCGTCCAGAGGCCCTTGGCTCGCCAGCGGGTTGTGCTGTCCCGCCGGGTCATAGCTTATTACGGCCTCATCTGCCCCTCTCGGCTCCTCTCCCTGGCTTATCTTCTTCGTCTCAGAGAGTCTCTTCCCGGCCCAACCGGCCCGGGACTGAGGCCGAGAGGTTCCCCGCTTTACTCCACGTGTCCGTTTCCTCGTGCCATCTTCCGTACCCCGGCGGGCCAGACGGCTGCATGTGGTCGATCCTTCACCGCCTGCCTCGGCCTTCGCCTTCTTCGCACAGGCTCGGCACCCGCATTGCCACCATCGCCGATTCTCAGGTGGTCACCCTAACGAGGCTGCAAAGTTCACATCATGGTACGGCCCGAGGAATTGCTGGCCCTTCATCGGCAAGGGCGTTTACTTTCGAGCTTTCACCTCCTGAGTCGCCTCAAAGAGGCGTCGAGTATCACTACGCGGGCAATCGACCAATTCCCGCGGCCGGACTTTCACCGGCTGGACACGCAGCATTGCGGGCTGCGAGCGAAGCGGGCGGCATCTAGTAGCCCAGCGCGCCAGCGCTGGGCCAACGAGCGGGAACACAAATAAGCCCCGTACGCGGCGACATGAACCCTGCGAGAGTCCGATCCGCCAACGATTCATGCCGCCCGCTTTGGTGCGCCAGGATAAGCCTGGCCGATCTTGTGATCTGAGAGGAGGTCACCCTGAGAATTACCCGTTCAACAGGCAGCCAAACGGGCGCGGAGCCGAGCAATCGGCCGAGCGAAGCCTCGTGCGGCAA
>Ga0315280_10001002_pt1 | contig 50346 bp, 46 predicted proteins | sample YL17G06_40_MG_FD_203697 | JGI IMG/M metagenome (GOLD analysis project Ga0315280, IMG submission 203697) | Sediment microbial communities from Yellowstone Lake, YNP, Wyoming, USA - YL17G06_40 | ecosystem: Environmental > Aquatic > Freshwater > Lake > Sediment | place: USA: Wyoming | collected... | reverse complement strand
TCACCTCATAGTCCCCCACAAAAGGCCGAATCTGATCAATATACTCATGATCACACTGACGCTCCAAGGTCTGCTCTTTGATCTCGATCTCCTGACCCTCCTTCGAACGAGAAAGCCGTATCTCTGAGGCCAGTACCCCGACCTCTCTCTCCCCCCCAGCCGCACACACCGTCACACACTCATTACAACCCAGTAGCAATGCCTTCTTAAAGGGCTTGAGCATTGTCAAAATCTCCTCCAAAGACTTCCTGTTCGCTACGATCATCACGACCTCCGGTCAGTTCGGAGTGCGTTTAGTAGTTTAGTTCGGAGAAATTTAGTTCGGAGACTCCGAACTCCGAACTCAGTTACTAAATTACTAAACTCTCCGAACTACGAACTCCGAACTCATTACTTTCTTTTCACGGGGCTCGGCCCTAATCCCCTGATCTTCTCGGTCATCTCACGAGCCACCTCTGCAAAGCGCTGACCCTGGGCCGAACTCATATTGTACATCTCCAATCGAGCTCCCCCTAAACCTACCTCATCCAATAAACCCTTCACATACTGAACTCGTTTCTTTGCCCTTAAGTTACCTCTCAAGAAGTGGCACTCCCCCTCTAAACACCCCGCCAAGTAAACCCCATCCACTCCCGATTCAAAGGCACGAAGGATCAGAAGATTGTCCACTCTCCCTGTACAGGGAACCTTCACAATCTTCACATTCGTAGGATAGTTGAGCCTCATCGAACCTGCCAGGTCCGCCGCACTATAGGCTCAATGCTCACAACAAAAAGCAAGAATCTCAGGCTCAAAACCCGTGACCGTCATCCGTGTCTCGTGTCCGGACTCTTTCACATCCGATATGTTTTCTGTCTTCGGAGTTAATTCTGTCATTCTCCTGATCTCCCTATCACCTTATCTCCCCATCTATCCTTTCATGCTGCAACATCCATGACCAAAGCTTGACACTTTGCCCACAATTGGGGATCACTGAAGTGCATAAGCTCTATGGCCCTGGCCGGGCACTCTGCCGCGCAACTGCCACAACCCTTGCACTTTGCCAAATCAATCTCTGCCTCGCCCTTCACATTAATTATAGGCACTTCATACGGACAGACTCTCACACAGGTCAAACAAGCCGCACAACGCTCGCCCTCTACCACGGCCACCACGCCACCGACCAGCATCTTCTCTTTGGATAAGATGGTACAGGCTCGGGAGGCTGCGGCGTTTGCCTGTGTGATCGTTTCGCTGATCAATTTCGGTCCGTGGGCGCCACCAGCGAGATACATGCCGTCCGTGGCAAAATCAACGGGTCTCAGCTTCATGTGGGCTTCCAGGAAAAACCCTTCCATCGTTCGAGGAACTTTGAGCATGGTTGCCAACTCTTCATTCTCCCTCGGAATCGTAGCTGCCGAGAGAACCAAAAGGTCAGGTTTAATTTCCATCTTTTCTCTCAAGATTCGATCCAGAAAAGATACAGCAAGATCTTCCCCATCCTTTCTAACTTCGGGCTTTTCTTCGGGTTCGTATCGGATGAACATAATCCCTTCTTCCCGAGCTTTGGTGTAGTAAGATTCTGCAAGGCCATAAGTCCTCACATCCCGATAGAGGATGGAGATATTCGCATTGGGATTCAATTCCTTGATCTTGAGAGCATTCTTCACGGCTGTGGCGCAGCAAGTCCGGCTGCAATTGGGCCGCTCCTTGTTTCTCGACCCCACACATTGAATCATCACAATATGTTTTGCTCGAGCCACTTCGTCAGGTTGATTGACAATCCTGCTTTCTAATTCAAGCTGCGTGACAATGCGCGGATCTTCGCCATAGAGATATTCGTTGGGTTTCCATTCCTGAGCGCCAGTGGCCAAAATCGTTATGCCATGTTCGATCTTCCGATAATACATGGTAGGCGCCACCATCACTCCAGTGGAGAAGTTGCCTTTGGAGCCACTGAAATCAACCACCAAGGCATTGGTGATGACATGGATCGAAGGAAGGCTCGTCACGCGATTGATCAAATCCTTTAGAAAGGCCTGGATATCTTGGCCTTCGAGGGTATAGTGAAGGTTTCTCAGATTTCCTCCCAATTCAGCTTCTTTCTCGAGGAGGAAAACCTCGTATCCTTGCTCTCCCAGTTTGAGGGCGGAGGTCATTCCAGCCACGCCTCCTCCGATGACCAATGCCTTGTGGGTTACCGGCAATGCAACCTCGCTGAGGGGTCGGATCAATCGGGCATTGGCCACAGCCATCCGGACAAGGTCCTTGGCCTTGAGGGTTGCTTCTTCCTTCTGCCGCATATGGACCCAGGAGCATTGGTCACGGATATTCGCCATCTCGAAGAGGTATTTATTTAATCCTGCTTCCCGACAGGTTTCTCTAAACATCGGTTCATGGGTTCTTGGAGAACAGGAGGCCACAATGACACGATTCAATTTATTTTCTTTGATCGCATTCTTAATTTTTTCCTGGGTGTCCTGGGAACAGGTATAAAGGTTGTCCTCAACATGGACGACGTTTTTCAGTGTCCTCGCATACTCCCTCACTTCAGGCACATTCACCACGCCTCCGATGTTGATACCGCAGTTGCAGACGAAGACCCCGATGCGAGGTTCTTCTGCTGTCACGTCTGCCTCGGGAGGATATTCTTTTTTGGTGACCATTGTCCCTCGTGCTGAAGCGATCAGTCCTGTAGCATCGGCCACGGCACCGCTCGCCTGAGAGACAGTTTCTGGAATGTCTTTCGGTCCTTGAAACACACCACAGACATAGACGCCTGGTTTCGTTGTGGAGGTGGGTTCGAAAGGTTTTGTCCTGCAGAATCCATGAGTATCCACTTCGATGCCCATCCGTTTTGCCATCTCAACCGTTTCTTTGGATGGGACCATGCCTACAGAAAGAACTACCAAATCGAATTCCTCTTCAACAATCTTTCCCTCCTCATCCAAGTAAGTCACCAGGAGATTCTTTGTTTTAAACTGCTCTCGAATTCTTGAGACCATGCACCTGATGAACCGAACGCCATATTCGGACTTCGCTCTTTCATAATAGGCGTCGAACCCTTTCCCGTAAGCCCGGATATCCATATAAAAGATAGTGGGCTCAACAAAGTTTGCATGCTCCTTGGCAATAATGGCTTCTTTCGTCGCGTACATGCAGCACACGGATGAGCAGTAATCCTGTCCACGAGAAATGTCGCGGCTGCCGACACACTGGATGAAGGCGATCTTCCGCGGGTGACCCGCATCGGAGGGGCGCTGCACCACACCCGCATAGGGACCGCTGGCACTGAGCATTCGTTCGAACTCGATACTTGTGACAACATTCGGATAGACGCCGTAGCCGAATTCAGGCCGAATGTTTCCCTCCACAGTCTTAAAACCGGGGGTGAGAATAACCGCTCCAACTTGGAGGTCAACCCGTTGTTCGCGGTCATCATGATTGATGGCTCCCGCGCGACAGGCGAAGACGCACTGCAAACACTCGGAGCAGATGCCACACTCCAGGCACCGTTTGGCCGTCTCGATCACTTCTTCCTCAGTCAGCGTTGATTCCACTTCTAAGAAATCACGTTTGCGCTCAGCCGCTTTGCGCTTTTCAGGCACTGGACGAGGGGCTTGTGACTTGACCTCCATTAATTGTTTTGCCTGATCTGGATCAAGTTTAGCTTCCGGTAACCTTTCGACAGCCTCCAATACCGGTGGCCATACTCTTGTCTCTCCATCTCCCTTTAAATAGGTGTCAATCGAGCGTGCCGCCCTGTGTCCTGCAGCAATGGCGTCCACGACGAAAGTGGTGCCTGTGACCACATCGCCGCCAGCGAAAATCCTGGGTACGTTGGTGGCGAGCGTGTCTTTGTCGACGGCGACTGCCCGGCCACGCACCGTTTCCACTTTGTTGTTCAATAAGGCAAGGTCAGGCCTCTGACCGATGGCAAAGATGACCACATCGCAAGGGATAACGGTCTCTGTCCCAGGGATCTCGTCAAAGTCAGGCCGCCCTTCAATGAATCCTCGGAAATTCACATCCACCGTTCGTACGCCTGTCACATGACCGTCTTTGTTCGTCACCTCCTTGAAGGTCCTGCCGGGATAGACATCAATGCCTTCTTCCTTAGCGTCACGCACTTCCCAATCATGGGCAGGCATCTTCTCCCGACTCTCTAAGCAGGACATACCCACCCAGCTCGCACCCAGACGAACCGAAGACATAGCCGCATCAATGGCAACGTTTCCACCGCCGAGGACTAAAACACGTTTGTTGGCAATTTTTGATTGAATGTTTGATGTCCCGGCAAGGCTGACCTCACGCAAAAAGTCTGTTGTGATGTGAACCTCGGGCAGGTCGTTTCCTGGGATAGGCAGCTTAATGCCGATATGGGCGCCCGCAGCCACAAAGACGGCGTCGAAATCCTTGAGCAACCCTGTCACATCCTCCACGCGGTGGTTCAGTTTCAGCTCAACCCCTCTGGAGAGGATTTCTTCTACTTCCTGTTGGAGCAGGTTGTAGGGCATGCGATACTCCGGAATGCCTACGCGCATCATGCCACCTGGTGCCGGCAGTGCTTCAAAGACCGTTACAGAGTAACCTTTACGGATCAGGTCATTGGCCGCAGTCAATCCTGCCGGACCGGCACCGACAATGGAGACCCTCTTTCCCGCTCCACTGGTATCCGGGGCTTTTTGGACACCCGAGGCGTACACTTTCTGGATCTCTTCAGGATGGGTGAATGCCCAGTCGCTCACAAAACGTTTGAAATGCATGATATTGACGGGTTCACTTCCAACCTCAGTTCGAGTACAGGCCTCCTCGCAACGGTGGTTACATACGCGGCCGCATACGGAAGGGAAGGGGTTATCTTCTTTGATGGTGCGGTAAGCCTCGGCAAACCGTTTCTCACGGATAAGTGCGACATAGCCCATGGCGCGTTGTTCAATCGGACAGGCGTTGCGACATGGCGCCTCCCCTCTTTTTTCGATGGCGAAGGCGTTCGGGATGGCCTGTGGATATTTCTTATAGATCGCCTTTCGCGTGGAGAGCAGGGCATTGAACTCATCGGGGCGGATGATGGGACAGGCCGCTGCGCAGTCACCGCAACCCGTACATTTAGCCGTGTCCACGAAGCGGGCGTGCCGGTGGAGACTGACAGTGAAATTTCCTGGCTCGCCCGAAATACCTTCGACATCGGTGGCTGTTAGGATGTTAATATTAAGGTGACGGCCTGCCTCCACCAGTTTCGGAGAGATAATACACATCGAGCAATCGTTGGTGGGGAAGGTTTTATCGAGTTGGGCCATCACCCCGCCAATGGCAGGCGATGACTCCACGAGGTAGACATAATAGCCGGATTCGGCCAGGTCAAGGGATGCCTGGATTCCAGCAATCCCGCCCCCCACCACCATGACAGCTCCCACTTTATCGGCCATAACATTCCTCTCAACAAATTTTCAATTTGCGATTTGAAATCGGAAATCCAAAATCGGCAATCGCAAATTTGGCTACACTAATCCTTTAGCACTCAGCACCCTAACGGGATCGGTGATGTGTCGGCGAAACCACTTCCTGGCATCGCGATGCCCCAGGGCTAATCCCATCAATTCTGTAAAGTAAAGAATGGGGAGATCGTATTTCTTCCCCGTTTCCTTCTCCAATTCCTCCTGACGGGTATCCAGATTGGCCTGACACATCGGACAACCCGTGACCAGACAGTCAGCCTCTGCTTCCATCGCCATGGAGAGAAGTCGATCATTCAATTTCCTGACGATGTCTGTCCGCGTCATCACAAGACTGGCTCCACAGCAATCGGTCTTATAGGACCATGGAACGGGGTCAGCGCCCAGTAGTTTCATGAGTCGGTCCATATGTTGAGGATTCTCATATTCTCTGATTCCGGTCACCTTCGGGGGCCGAACCGTCAGGCATCCATAATAGCAAGCCACCTTAAGCCCTGAGAGGGGTTTAGCGCGCTTTTTCTTCACCTCCTCTAAGATCGGTCCTTCGCAGAAAAAGTCCAAGGCATATCGGATGGGAACACTCCCTTGATAAGGGAAAGACACCTTCTTGGAGTGTTCCTTGACCTCCTTTTCTACTGCTTTGAATCGGCTGTAGCAGGCCACGCAAGGAACCAGCAACTCTCGACCGCTCTTCTCTGCGATGGCAAGATTTCGAGCGGCCAGTTCGATGGCCAGTTCTTCATCCGTGCAGTGGGCCGAGCTCGCACCGCAACAGGTCCAGTCCTCCAACTCTTGGAGCTGGATATCGAGGAGCTTGGACACGCCTCGGATCGAATCATCATACTCTCTGGCGGTCCCATGGAGAGAGCATCCAGGGTAATAGGAGACTTCTATCATTTTTATCTCCCTCTTTAGTGATTTAAATTCCAATCACCAAATTCCAAGTTCCAAATAATATCCAATCACCAATATCCAATCATCAATTGATGCTGATTTTACAAAATTTTGGTTATTGGGGTTTTGGTCATTATTTGGTTATTGGTGCTTGGGATTTGGTGCTTCATTATTTCTCCCCTTTCTCAAAAGCGTTAAAGATCTCCTGAATCTCTTTCCCCCCTCCGAATCTCGACGGAAGGAGTTTGATCTTTCCCTTGCGAAACATCTTCCATCCCAATCCAGCATCCTTGAAAAAATCCTTGGTCTTCGATTTAAATTGAAGGATAAGGCTCAGTTCGTGGATCCGGCCTTTTGATTTGATGGTATCCAAAAAAACGGAATGGAATATAGGAATGTCCTTTTCCCCTGGCTTGACCCCAGAGCGAATGGCCAGGCTCCTCAAGGTATCCATGATCTTAGCGATATCGATGTTGTTTGGACATCGAACGCTACAGGAATAGCAGGAGGCACAGATCCAGATCGTTTTTGAAGAGAGGACTTTTTCCCTGTGGCCGTACTGGATATGACGGAGCACCTGGTTGGGGAGGATATCCATCGCATAAGCGATGGGACATCCTGCCGAACATTTCTGGCATTGAAAGCAGGCCTGAATCGTTTCACCACTGGCCCGAGCGACCTCCGAAAAGAACGAATTCTCATTCTGAATCATCTGATTGCCTGGGCTCATTGTTTACTTTGCCTCCAAGAAAGGTTGGGTTTCTGGATAAGTGGGGAGTTCGATCGTAAAGGTGGTCCCTTCAGCGACTTTACTCTTTACACCGATCTTACCTCCGTGATCCTCAACAATACCGTAAGAAGTGGCAAGACCCAATCCGGTGCCTTTCCCAACGTCCTTGGTCGTAAAAAAGGGGTCGAAGATCCGGGTAAGATTCTCTTCTGGGATGCCCTCGCCGGTATCTGTAAATTCGACAGAAACCCTTTTTCGATCTGGAGCGGAGTAAGTGGTGATGGTGAGCGTCCCATTTCCATGCATCGCCTCTGCCGCATTGACAATAATGTTCATAAAGACCTGTTTTAACTGGCTCGCATTTCCCCGGACGAAGGGCAGGAAGGGATCAAGTTTCTTAACAATTTGGATATTGTGAAACAGGGCCTGATTCACTAAAAAGAAGAGGCCGTCATTAATGGCTCGATTAATATCCGAAGGCTCCATCTTCGGCTCCGTCTGACGGGCGAATTCAAGGAGGCTCTTCACGATCTCCTTGCAGCGACCGGCCTCTTGGACGATTCTTGCCAGATCTCCTCGCTTGGGGTCTTCCTCCGGGAGATCCTCCATCATCAGACTGGAATAGATGAGAATTCCACCCAGAGGATTGTTGATTTCATGAGCAATGCCTGCTGCGAGCTTTCCGAGAGAAGCCATCTTCTCTGAACTGACCAGTTGGAGATGCGTGTCTTGAAGTTTCTTCTCCATATTTAGGCGAGGTCTCAGATCCGTGAAGATACCGACACTGGCAATTTCCTGGCCTTTTCCATTGTAAATGAGGGCGGCAGAAAGCTGGACATGTATTTCTTCTCCAAACTTATTGACAACGTTCAACTGGGAAGGAGCGAATTTCCCCGCACCGCCATATTCCGGGCTTCGGAGTTTTTTCATAATCTCTTTGGCCACGCCCCCAGGATAGATCTTCGTAATATGGAGTTTGCCAATCACCTCTTCGGCACTATATCCGGTCAGTGCCTCCGCCCCTCTGTTAAAGATAAAGATATTCCCCTTCATGTCTGCAGCGATGATCCCATCCACAGAGCTTTCAATCAGATTCAAAAAGAATTCGTTCGCCTCACGAAGTTCATTTTCGATCCGTTTTCTTTCGGAAATATCTAAGTTAATGCCCTGGTAGCCAACGACCTCTCCCTTTTCATTCTTAATGGGGTGGCCGGTCAGCAGGACCGTGATCTTCTCCCCGTTCTTCTTCTTGAATTCCACTTCCCAGTCTTTGAGATAGCCATCTCTTCTGATCCTCTCCTGAAGCGCCTTCCGGTCTTCAGGGTTCACATAGAGGTCCCGGGCGATATCAATGTTGAGAAATTCCTCCTTGGTAGGATACTCCAACATATCGAGAAGGGCTTGGTTGCAGTCCAAAAACTTGCCTTCCTTCGAGCTGATGAAGAGGCCGTGCCTCACTCTTTCAAAGAGGTTTCTTAGCTTTTCCTCCGAGTCCCTGAGATCCCTTTCAAATCTTTTTCGTTCCGTGATGTCACGGATGTAGGCATAGGTCCTGACCTCACCGGTATCAGACTTGGCTAAGGCAATGCAGACTTCTGCATCTTTCTTTGGTCCTTGTGGGGCCAGAATGGTCATCTCCGTACAAAGCTTCTCACCGATTCCCACCCCTCGGGTGACGGTTCCCTCAAGGAATTCCTTATCTTGTTTGCCGATGACAGTAAAGAAGTTTCTTCCGATCAGATCTTCCTTGGATATCCCGGTGATCTCAGAGGCCATCTGGTTCGCAAAAGTGATCTTAAAGGCCTGATCGAAGACCATGATCCCGTCGTCACCCATCTCCGCAATCTTCTCAAACTGCTGAGTGGCCTCGTGAATCTTTCGTTCCATTTGTTTCGCTTCGGTGATATCCCGGATATAGGCATAGCCTTTTTGGGTTCCGAGAGGTGTCTTTCCTAAGGCGAAACAGACCTCGGTCTCTTTGACCTCTCCTCTGGATGTGAGCAGTTGAATCTCGGTGCAAACTTTCTCGCCGTAATGTTCGGGATGGACAAAGAGGTCTTCGAAAAGGGGTTGGTTGGTCTTACCCAATAGGGAAAGAGCGGTCATCTTCAATAGTTCTTCATTCGAATATCCGGTGATCTCTGAGGCCATTCGATTTGCAAATTCGATCCCATAATATTCATCGAATACAAGAATCCCATCGTTTCCCAATTCCGCAATCGACTGAAACATCTCGGCCTCTACCCTTTTATTGAGAAGGGTGAGTCGTTCAGTCGTCCTTCTTCTCTTGGATGGAGAGGATTTTTTGGGCTCCATACCCCTTTCAAGGTGACAAAACGCCCTGAGGTTGACAAGGGAACCCGGGCGCTCATCCAATTTCAAATGCCAAATGTCAAAGCTCAAATCTTTGATTTCTGTCTTCATGTCTCATTTGATATTTGAAATTTGACATTTGAACTTCATGTTTTTATAGCCCTACATAATCCAGAAGCGTAGGGACCTGCTTCTCCCATCCGATGGGGATGATCTGAACTCCCTGGCAAAGCCCTTTCAACTCTTTGATCAAACCCCCTGCAATCTCGATACTTGCTCTCTGTTTATCTGAAGCCTTCATCAATTGATCGATGATTGAATCTGGAATTGAGCTTCCTTCCACATGTTTATTGATATATCGGGCCATGCCGACCGATTTGAGAAGGGTGATGCCTGCGATGATGGGAACCTTGAAGTGGGCAACCTGTTTGATAAAGGGTTCTAAAAGGCTCACATCGTAGATCGAGTTCGTGAAGAAAAAATCGGCCCCCATACGAATCTTCTTTTCCATATCCATGACCTCCAAATCGAGGACATGGCCTTTTGCCGCTGCATTGACCTGGGTGCCCACGAAAAACTGAGGCTTCCCCTTCAGATCGTTGCCCGTCATATCATAGCCCTCTTGGAGGCGTTTGACCGCTCCCAGCAAGCCCACCACATCAAGATCAAAAACCGGTTGAGCTTCGAAATGATCTCCAATCGATGGATGATCTCCCTGAAGGATCAGGACGTTCTTCAAACCCAGCGCAGAGGCGTTAAGGAGTTCGGACTGGAGTGCCAATCGGTTCCGATCGCTACACGAGAGATTGAAGATCGCCTCCATCCCTTTTGCCTTCAGGAGGCTACAAACAGAAAGAGAGCCCAGCCTCATGATCGCATTCTGAAGCTCTGGCACATTGACCGCGTCGGCGCGTCCTCTCAGGAGTTCGGCATATTCATAAACCTCAGAGAGGTCATTCCCCTTTGGCGGCTGGACTTCAACGACGACTGCAAATTTTCCCGAATCCAAACGTTCTTTGAACGACATCTTCTCCTCCCCCCTCTAACCTTTCAGTGATCATCATGGTGGTTCAGTTCTGCTCCATTGGATTGGACGCTATGCAGTTACCCCTGTAGAATAGTCGATATAGAAATGGGCCCGGATCTTTTCGAAATCCAGGAAATTTTCTGAGTTATCGACGTTATAAATTGTGAAATGAAAGAAATGAAAGCGGGGCCATTATACTCTTTCGAAAGAAACCCTGTCAAGATAAATTCAATTTTTTTTGGTTCTTAAAAAAAAGGAAGTCAACCCCACCACCCAAAAGAAAACCCTTAAAAAAATCCAGCTTCTTGTCCGTCATTTCATTTGACATATCTTTGTTTAAAAGCTTCCTGGACCAGAGTCCCCTGAGTTTGATTTCGCCATTCCCTCGCAGGTTTTATCTTTAGAATATTTTCCAACCGGTTTTGTTGCTTTAGGCGTTTATGAATCTCAAACCAGGCACAAGGTGTGTCTTTGCTCACTTCGCATTTACCTTCACGTGATGTCCCTCCGCAGGGTCCATTGAAAAGACTCTTTGCACATCTCGTTACAGGACAAATACCTCCTGTTTCTCCAAGAACACATTCTCTGCAGGTTCGGCAATTTTCCTCAAACCATCCAAGGTCTCGATCCACTCCAACGAAAACCGTGTTCAAAGCGGGAAAGACGGGTTTGTCGGGATATCGATCTGCGACGAACTGGACCCCGGCACCACAAGCCATCGAAAGGATGGCCTCATAGGTTTTTCCGATCTCATCCAGATCCAGAAAGAAATCGGCGTTGCATTGTCGTTCTATGGTGAAGCCATCAATTTGGATTGGAAGTTGGTCCTGTTCAAAAGCCTTTTTAAGCTCTTCATTTAAAAGTCCCACTTCCTTTTGACCCCCAGCAAGACAAATGGAAGTACAACCTCCACAACCCACATTCAAAATCTTCTTATACCCTTTCATCATCTCCTTGATTTCATCAAAAGGCTTTCTTTCCGCGACAATCATTTTCTCCCTCCGGGTTAAAATGAATTAATAAGGATTCAAGGATCCTAGGGCTCAAGGGTTCAAGTGTTTGTTTTTTCGTCACTCGACTCCTTGAATCCTTGACCCCTTGAACTCTTTTATTTCTTCACATGGCACTCTCCACAAAATCGTGGGCCTGTCTTTTTCTTCTCTTTTTGGAATTTCCTATGGCAGCCGATGCACTGGTCGTGAAAAGCCTGCTCCAGATCCATTCTGAATTTCGGACCATGGCAGGCAGAACAACGGATACCCTGATTTCCTTCCTCCAATTTACTTTCATCCAAAACATTTTTCCCGTTTTCATAAACGTGATGGCAATCCTTGCAGGACAGTCCACCTTCGACATGGTGGTTATGGGAAAACGTCACCGAGGGACGTTTGCTTTTTCCGAAGACCTTTAGAGGGTCGAAAACAATCTTGTCGGGCTGGGCAAAGAGAGGAGATACGACGAAAACCAAAAGGGAAGTGACTGCGATCAAAAAAACTCTATAGCCTTTCATGTTCAAACCCTTTCTCTCTTAGAAAACGGATTTCCCTTTCAGAGTTACAGCCAACTCTCTGACGAAACTTCATCCAGCTCAGGATAGACCTCCTGAGATCGACAGATGCTTCGGGTAAAGGCGATCATACGGGGAATGGGGATGCCGATCGGACAATAACATCGGCCACACAGCACGCAGTTTCTCCATACCATCCCTTTGATCTTCATTAAGAACTTCCGATCCACCTTACCCCTTTTCCTATATAATTTCCCCAAAGAATGAATCACCTTATAAGAAGGCATGTATTGGGGATCCTTGTTATGGGCCGTATATAAGAAACAGCTATCCGCACAGAGACTACAGTGGGCACAGTGGGATAAGAATCGTTTCATCTTATCCTTTTTTTGATTCAACATCTCTTTGATCTTTTTCCTATCGACGGCCTTTATTTCCTGTGGGTTCATTTTGATCTCCGTATTCTAACCTCCCTCTTTCAATTACCAGGTTCGACTTCCTCGGACGAAACTGTATTCACTCCCAATGAAGAAACGGTACAGGAAGAAAAAGAGCATGTGTCCCAGTTTAGTAAAGGGGATGGTAATGAGCATCACTTCTCCCGAGAGGATATGGAGAAAGATGATGGTTTGATAATCTAAGTACTGATGATAGGCCAAGAATCCGGTCAGAAAAGGGGCGATGGCAATGAGCAGAACGATAAAATCATAGATCGACGTGATGGCCCGGACCCGGGGGAGGAATAGACGGCGGCCGAGAAAATAAATTCCACATATCAAAACGATCAGAGTCAAAAAATCAGAAAAAGATTCAGGAAGGCTGAAAAGGCTCACTCCCCAGGATTGATCCAGGAGGATATTGTGCCCAAGGAGAAAAAGGGGGGCAATGATCAAACAAACATGAAATACAGATGTCACAATGGTTATGAGCGGATCGGTTTTCCATAGGGTTCCGTTGAGGGAAGCGAGAGAGGAAGAGATCCATTCTCCCACAGTTTTCTTTTCAGGTTTTTTTTCTAAAGGGTTTAAGGGGAGATAGATCCATTCCTTTTTCCTGGTTAATTTGGAAAATTGGATTCCCTGGTAGATGAACCCCAAAACAAAAATGATTAAAGCAATAGATACTAATTGACCTCCAATCAAATCGACCATGAACCTCTCCTTGATTTGCAATTCAGAACCAGCAACTGAGTTCGGAGTTCGTAGTTCGGAGTCTCCGAACTAAATTTCTCCGAACTAAACTACCAATTATACCTGGGGTCTAGGAATTAACTTCGCCCTTTCAGCGATTTCCGGCACCCTGTGTTCCCATTCGATGGCCATCAGATGAATTCCATGAACTCCTTTCATCTCTCTCAGTTCCTGAATTTGCTCAACGCAGATTTGAATTCCTTCTTCGGCAGCTTTTTTCGCTTTTGCGATTCGGTCGATGATTTCGTCAGGGATGATGATACCGGAGACATTCTTTGCCATGTATCGGGCCATACCTCCTGATTTAAGAGGAGTAACTCCTGCCAGAATATGAACCTTTTCGGTCAGCCCCATATCGTTGGCTTGTTTCATCCATTCCCGGAATATTTTCATGTCATAAATGCATTGAGTCTGGATAAAATCTGCACCCGCATTAATTTTTTTTGCCAAACGATGGACCCGCCACTCAAAAGGTTCAGCAAAGGGATTCGCAGCGGCACCAATGAAGAGCTGAGGTGCCACATCGATCTCATCGCCATTAAGAAATTTTTTATCGTCTCGCATCCCCTTGACCATGCTGATCAGTTGTATGGAATCAATATCAAAAACCCCTTTGGTTAAGGGATGGTTCCCAAATTGCATATGGTCACCCGACAGACAGAGCATATTCTGGATACCGTGAGCGTAGGCTCCCAGGATATCGCTCTGCATGGCGATGCGGTTACGGTCTCGACAGACCATCTGATAGTTGGGTTCCAAACCTTCCTGAATGGCAATCAAGCCGGCAGCCCAACTTGCCATTCGCACGACAGCGGTTTGATTATCTGTGATGTTCACCGCATCGGTGATCCCTTTGAGATAACTTGCTTTTTTCCGGATCGCCTCCACATTGGCCCCCTGGGGCGGGCCGAGCTCACCAGTGAAAGCAAAATGACCAGCTTCGAGAACTCTTTCAAGACGGCTTCCTGATTTCATGCTTTGAGATCCTCCCTCACGATTCTTCTCGGTCCATTATCCCTGATTCTAACCCTTCTTGCCTTGGGGTGATGGCTTTCTCCATCAACTCCTCCCGCACTAATAATCACTAACGTTGTCAGCAATAAAGCTTTAAATCATGAGAAATTATTCACAAAACTTTGTAATTTATTTCTCATATTTTGTCAAGGGAAATATGACTTTTTGAACAACGTTTTATACCCTATATTTTTCAAATAAATTCCAGAATCTTTCTAAGAGGTTATCAATGTGGAAGGAAAAGAGGAGGCGGTCTCTTTTCAGAGTAGGGATCTTCCAGCAGGAGTCCTGTCCTTCATGTGTGTAAAAATCGACAGACCAGACGGAGTAAGTCCCCCTAAAGAGCTCCTTTTGTAAGACTATACGTACTCGGACTCCACCCGACGGTTTACGTAAGTAAAAATGTTAAGTTCTTCCTGAAATCAATAGAACGCCCCTCTTCTCTTCCAATGCAGATTTCAACCAGATATCTTCAGTTTTAGCAAAGTTCAGTGGCAAGAAACCCACTGGTTGCTTCGTCTCTCTGAAAAGGAGGGATTCGATATTCAAAAGAAACATGAAGATGGATTGTTTGAACTGGTGCCCATCTCATAATAGTGCAGAGAGGGAAACAAAAAGGCGAAAGTCAGATTTTCTCTATGAGGGTTAAGATTTCCTGGAACGATTTGTGCTTCCGTAACGGATCTTCAGCTTTCACCTGAAAATGGGGAGTGTATGCCCGAAGGCATCTATTGCGGATCCAGAAATCGCAGAAGAATCGTCAGAAGCCAGGAAAAGGGCTACCTTGGCAATCTCGTCAGGGTGCATTAGAGGACCCAGGTCGGCTTTGCGGCCAACACTTATTTCATCCACCATACGTGTATCTACAGCACCAGGACAGATGGCATTTACATCAATTCCGTAGTCTCTCACCTCAGCGGCAACGGTCTGAGTGAAATTTATCAGTCCAGCCTTGGAAGCCCGATACGGGCCTCTTCCTGCCGCACCAAGTCTCCCTCCTCTCGAAGAGATGTTTATGATCTTACCCCGCCGTCTCTCCATCATTAAGGGTAACGCAGCCTTCGTCGTCAAGAATACGCCGGTTAAGTTGACCGCAAGGATCTGCTCCCATTCCTCCAAGGTCAGATCCACCACGTTACGGTTGGGTAGGTTCATACCAGCGTTATTGACCAGGATGTCGATGGTGCCAAATCGCTTCAAAGTCTGGCTAACCATCCGGGCAACATCCTCTTCCTTCGAAACGTCCATCTGCACGGTAATCACCTCTTGCTTCAGTTTTCTGATTTCTTGGGCCACTTTCTGTATCTCCCCCACAGACCTTGCCGTTATCACCGTCCTGGTGCCCTTCCGAGCGAATGCCAAGGCAATGGCCCGGCCAATTCCCCTGCCGCCACCTGTAACGATGGCAACCTTACCTTCTAGTTTCATAAACGTCTCCTTTTCTTAAACGTTATCATAGGATCATGTTATCTACAACATATTCCTTGAGAAAAGGAAGCGCCCTTCTGGTAAGATATGTTAATTTTCAGGGTCCCGATACCACCGAAACCTAGCACTGCGGAGTACTTCCTCATCAGGTCAAGAATCCATATCGGAATACCAGATTTCCAGTGATAATCGTTAAAAAGATAATTTTCACAATCTTGTTTTGGCATTGACAAAATGGTCAAATTGGGTATCGTTAATTGAACAATCCTAATAAAACTTTCCCTTTTCAAAGGGGGTGGTGAATGGAGAAAGACCTTTAAAATTTCTCCTTGATATAGAATTCTCCAGTTCAGGAAATGCGGAGGGCGGAGAGAGGGGGTTATTCAACTGATTTAGTTGAGCTACAAAATACAAGGACAGTAAGATGCTGAAAGAAATGCCATATAGTGAGAAGTACGCCAGGGTCACAGACAATATGAAGTTTGATGAGACATTTATTCTGCCTTTTGTACAGAGACACTTGGGTAACCAAACAGTAGCTGAACTCAAGAAGACTCGGCAGGAAGGAATTATACCCATTCCCGCGCATGCTTTATTTGAGGAGAAGTACGAGATTGCTTATAGTAATTGGATGTGGTTGGCGGAAAACGCCTACAGCTTTATTCGAAAACAAATGGGCGAGGATGGCATTAAAAAGTTCGAGCGTGCCGAAGTTGAAGCCTTGAAGCGAAAAAACGCTGGTCCAGCCTTGGTTGTATTAAAACTCGTCAGGTCATTTTCGCCAGGCACTGCCTTCACCATGACAGTCAAACGGATGGGGTATCAGTTGCAGTGGTTAACTCCCTTCTCTGTGCCTGAGTTGACCCGGCACAAGGCAGTGCTCGATATACCTCGGTGCAAAATACTTGATTTCCCAAGAACCGAGGATATTTGTTTTGTCGGTTGCCAGAGCACTTACCCTATGTGGGTGGCCGAACAGTTTATGGTAGATATGAAATGTAACCGTCAAGGAAACAGTTGTACAATAACCTTAACCCGTTTATGGTGGAACAACTGGAAACCGTAGAAAGAGCTCACATCTTCATAAGTACAAGCAGGGTCAGTAGATAGAGGGGACGTAGGTTCTAAAACAACTTGACACTTAGAGCGGAAGTATATAATGTGCCGAATATGCCGAGACAGCCCAGATTGGATGCTCCTAGAGCGTTGCATCATATCATGGGCCGGGGTATCGAGCGGACAAGAATATTCCGCACGGATCAAGGCCGTGGTAAGACATGGGGTTGAATATTGACTTAAAATCTGAAAAGGTCACCCGCCTAACAAACAAATAAGACTCATTTGACAGAAACAAGAATTATCGTTATTATATGAAATGAATACAAAAGGCACACGTTTAATGAAACATTTTGACTGGAATGATGGAAAGAATGACGGACTCAAGAAATTACGAGACGTGTCATTTGAGCAGGTTGAATTGGCAATCGCGTCAGGAGATTTGATTGACCGAGTAAAAGAATCAAATCCAGCAAAATATCCGAATCAGAAGGTTTTTCTGGTAAGGATTGAAGATGACATTTATTCGGTGCCTTATGTTGAGGATAACGAGAGAATATTTTTGAAAACAATAATACCAAACAGCAAAGCGACAGAGAAGTATCTGGGAGGCAAAAAATGAAAAAACCAGCATACTTGGATAAAGGCGAGAGGGCATTGGCAAAATCACTGGAAAATGAGGAATGGGTTTCTGACCTCACTAAAAAAGAAAAAAAGCAATACCAGGAACATGCCCGCTATAGCCTTAACAAAAGAAAGCGTATCAATATCCGAATGACTGAACGAGATTTGAAGAAAATTCAGGCGAAAGCAGTTGAAGAGGGCATACCGTATCAATCCCTCATCTCGATGTTGATTCATAAATACAATGAAGGGAAAATATTGATTAATCGATGACCAGCCTAACACTTCAGGATAATGGGAGGGAATTAAACCTTCATTATAGTTTGTATTTTTCTTTCAATATCTGTGAGATCTCTTGCAAGAAACTGAACGCCTTTTCGACGATCTTCTCCTCCACATTAGGGATCTCGCATTTCCCGGTTGTTTCAGTGCCAATATCTCTCAGACAGCATCTTGCCGGAGCGATCAACGCCTGCTCGGCAATTTGTCTCAAGGCCAGTCCCGTGTTGTCCGAAATCACCTCCCAATAGTTTGAAAGGGTGGAAGCCAACTTTTCAGGCGTCTGTATCGAAAGAACAGAGGATTCAGTGGGGACAATACCCCAGGAGATCACACCTCCCTTTTTGATGAACTCGGAAACACTCCAAGCATATTCCTTAGGCATGAATCCGATTTGAAATGCATCGAAGGAAAGGATTTCTATTCCTAATTCTAATAAATAGGGTAGGTTCACATCGGCGCAGAGGTGTAGCCCTTTAGGCCCTTCTAATCCTTGAATAAAGTTATAGTAATCTTCCTTAGCCTGTTGGTCGTTATATCCTGAAAGACCACTGAAAACATATCCCAACCCTGGCTCGTCTACCCAGACGAAGGCGTTTTGATTTTTGGCCTTTAGCTCCTGATACTGAACATTCACCTTCTTCTGAATAAAATCGAATAGAATTGTTTTTGCCTCTTCATTATAGATGATGGGTTTGAAGTTTTCATCCAATACCTTAAAACCAAAGCTTACAGGCCCGGTGATCTGCCCCCTTATTGCCTTATAACCCTGGAGGTCTCTGGAGAGAAATTCTTTGAATACCCTGGAATACTCTGTGGTGAGGGCATATGTTTCCGGGTGCTCCATTTTTGTGAAGTAATCTTCAAGTTCCTCCTGAAATCTTGCGGTACTGAAAACAAGCCTTCCCCTTTCGAAATCGATCGTTATTCCAGGAAAATGCTGCGAGGTCTGGACATACATATCCTCATACAAACTCACATTGGGAAGTTGCGGCCAAAAGGGAATATCCAGGCCCAAGGCAAGCTTAAGGGCCTGCTCAACATCACTATGGGGCATGATGCCCATCGCCGTGGTACCACATCTCGCTTCAAAGATCATGGGGAAACCTCATGAGGAGGAAGTTTTCGCCAGATTGACCAGTTTCCAGGTCAGGATTTCAGTCAGAACGCAGACATCTTCGCTCGCCAAATAATTTGGGATATTTCCGTCAAATAAGATATTCCCCCCATGGGGGACTTCGTCATCTCCTTTCCAGATGATGATGAAGATCCGCACCATGGGAAAGGCGTCAATGCTGACGGAGATATCCCCGTAGGTTGCGCTTTTCCCGCCCATTTTTTGGGCAACCTCAAGGAGCAATTTGGGTCTATGACCGAAGCACTTTAGAATGGGATCCAAATTCCTTTTCACAAATACAGGAGAATAGAACTTCCCCCCCTCTATCTGCCCGTAAGTGATGAGTTTATTCTTAAAAGGCGTGCCTCTGGCTTGGGTGAGGTAGTGGAGGATCAATATCTTATCTTTGATGGGAACATCCTCTTCTTTGTCCTTCAGCGAAATCTCCCCGGTGGAAATAGCGACCTGATAAGGACGGTTCAAATATTGGATCAGGAGGCTATCGTCATCTATTCGAGAGGCCCCACTGTTTCGGCATATTTCTTCAGCCTTCATGCTTGAAAGCTTTTTAGTAGCCAAATTAAGAGCCAGTTCAAAGCTTTCTTTGGAGATATCCTCATACGAGCACATAACCCGCCTCCCGTAGTATTTTTTTCACAGACGTGGCAGAGGGGGAATCTTCGGGAATTTTAAATAGGGATTCACCTTTTAAATTGTTTTCCCTGATGAGGGGGTCATAGGCAACTCTTCCCAGATATTTTTCCCCGCTTCTTAACAAATACGCTTCTATCTCGTCTGTGAAGCGGTAGTTCCCAACAAGATAAAAATGATTATAGCTTATATTAACGCCCTTGGTGACATATTTAATTCTGTCTATGTGTTTTGCCGATTTTTCAGACGGATCAAGCACGACGAAAAGGTCGTTGATGTCAGGCGTCACTTTTCGGTTAAGATGCTCCAATCCGGCAGGGGAATCTACGATGACCATTTCATAATTCTTGTGAAGATTCCTGAGCATCTCTTTAATCATCTCATCAGGCAAACAGTAACAGCCCGCGGCAAGCTTTGTCCCCAATGTGATGAGATCGAACTTCTCATCCTTGTAGAGGATTGTCCCGTCTTCGATCTTACGCTTCAATAGATCGGGTACGTCCTTTGTATCTTTGCCCTTTCCGATCACCTCGAAAAGTGCGTCGGCGACAGTCCATTTACCTGCCTTCTCCAGATCGACACCGAGCATCTTAGCCAGGCTTCCATCAGGATCGAGATCGATGAGGAGAAGGGGCTTTGTTTTAATATATTTTGCGAACAAGGTAGTAAAGGTCGATTTGCCTGTTCCCCCTCTGCCGGTGACCACATTGATCTTTCCCATTTCAAACCAACCCCGCTTTCTCTAAGATCCTCTTCACCGAGCGACATGCAGGCGAGTCATCGGGTAGTTTCCGCAAGGATTCTCCCTTCACATTGTATTCTTCAACGTTCTTATCATACTCTATCTTCCCTAAATAGATTTCACCCGTATCCTTGAAATACCTCTCCGATTCTTCATCGAACATATAATTTGCCAGGACATAGAAATGATCATACATCGTCCCTACCTCTTTTAAAATGGCCTTGATCTTCTTTATGTGGATCAGTGACTTGTCGGAGGGATCGAGGATCACAAAGATGTCATCCACCTCGGAGACAATATTACGATTGAGATGTTCCAAGCCTGCTGGAGAATCGATAACCACATTCTGATAATTTTTAGAGAGCTGGGATGTGATTTTCCTCAAGAGGTGATCGGGAAAACAATAGCACCCTTCGAGATCCTTTGTCCCGAGGGTCAGGACATCGAAACCCTTCCCCTCATACAAACAATCACTCCAGATCAGTCCCTGGAAACGATCCTCCACCGGGGTGAGAGGACTTCCTCCACGTTGTCTCTCTTTCACGGCATCATAGAGCGCCTCCACCACAGTCCGCTTTCCTTCTTTATGAAAATCTATCCCGAGCATATCGGCCAGGCTGAGATCGGGGTCCAGATCGATCAGTAAGGATGGAGGGCTTAGATATCGACTCATCAAGGCAACAAAGGTTGATTTTCCTGCTCCCCCTCTTCCTGTGGAGACGATCTTCTTTGTCATTCTATCACCCTCCTTCAGCTAAAACTTCTTTATCCGTTGGACTTGGTGGCAGCTTGCTAATGGGTGAGACTTTTATCACAGCCGTATACTCCGGGGGGCATACCTCACGACAGGTGCCACATTTAGAGCACTTCTCCTGATCGATCACCTTTATCTCTCCCTTTCCACCTTTGATCGCTTCTGTCGGACATACAAGGACACAATGTTCGCAGGCTCGATCGCATTTATCTGGAAGGATGTAGTAGGCAATCAGATCCTTGCAGACCAAGGCAGGGCAACGTTTCTCCAGGATATGAGACCTGTATTCATCTCCAAAGTAACGAATCGTCGTGAGGATAGGATTAGGAGCGGAACAGCCCAGACCACAAAGGGATCCCATCTTGACCTCTTCAGACAATTGTTGAAGAAGCTTGAGGTCTTCCATTTCGGCTTTTCCGGTAGAGATGTCTTCTAAAATGCCAAGGAGCTGCAATGTACCGATCCGACACATCGTGCATTTGCCACAGGATTCTTTGGTGGTAAAATCAAGAAAGAATCGTGCTGTATCCACCGCACAATCATCCTCATCCATGAAGATCATTCCCCCTGAGCCCATCATCGAACCAGCTTCACGAAGGGAATCGAAATCGACAGGGATGTCAAGTAAGCTTTCAGGTATACAACCGCCCGAAGGACCGCCAATCTGCACCGCCTTAAATTTTCTCCCGTTCCGCATACCTCCTGCAATATCGTAAACCACTCTTCTCAGTGTTGTACCCATAGGCACTTCAGTGAGACCAGGATATTGGATCTTTCCAGCGAGGGTAAATACGGCAGTGCCTTTGCTATTTTCTGTCCCAATCGAAGCAAACTCATCGGTTCCATGTCTCCCATCTCGTCCAATGATCAAAGGGATATAGGAGAAGGTCTTGACATTATTTAGAAGGGTAGGGCTGCCCCATAAACCGGATTCCGTAAGGCGAGGAGGTCTCACTCTCGGTTCACTCCTCCTTCCCTCCATAGCTGCGACCAATGCCGTTGCTTCGCCAGAGATGAAAGCACCCGCCCCTTTTGCAATCTCAATATGAAAACTGAAGCCGCTATCGAGAACATTCTCTCCTAAAATCCCTATCTCCTCTCCCTGTCTTAAAGCATTCATTATACGTTCAATGGCTAAGGGATATTCGGCACGGACATAGATATAGCCCTTCCGAGCCCCTACTGCATAGCCAGCGATGATCATCCCCTCAATCACCTCTTGGGGATCGCTCTCCAAAATGACCCTGTCCATAAAGGCGCCTGGATCCCCTTCGTCCGCATTGCAAATGACATACTTTGTTATGCCTTCAGCTTTGCGGCATAGCTCCCATTTGGGCCCTGTAGGGAATCCAGCTCCTCCCCTTCCCCGGAGTCCCGACTTTTTTACCTCTTCGATGATCTCCTCGGGCATCATCGTTAGAGCCTTCTCTAATGCGCCATAGCCCCCATTCGCTATGTAGTAATGGATATTCTCAGGGTCAATATAACCACAGTGGCGTAATATGAGTCGAAGTTCATGTTCAAATCTTGGGAGTTCAGGGATATAGGGAGTTCCCCTTCCATCGGTCTCGAGCGTTCCCAATGCAAGCTCAAGGCATGGGTCATCACCGACGATATAACCTTCTACAAGACGGGAAACTAAATCCGGGGTGATGTTGTGGTAAACGATACGGAGGGATTCAGGTTTGGAGATGATCACCAGGGGTTCAGCATAACATAAACCAATACACCCTACCTGAATGATGGGTGCATCGATGCTTCGTCGTTCAAATTCATTTTTAAAGACATCAACGACATCCAAAGCACCCGCTGCTCTGCCACAGGTCGCGGTCCCAACAAGTATATGTACACCGTTTTTTAAAGCTTCCCACTGGCCTACAGCCCTTTTTCTAATCTCTTCAAATGTCAATCTTCCTCTTTACGATCTCTGTAAAACGCCTTTTTGTCACCCTGAACCTTGCCCTGAAACAAGTTCAGGGTCTATGATTTCAGGGTCTCTTATTACATTGATTTCATTAGATGCTGAAACAAGCCTGCCCTGAAGAGATGCTGAAATAAATTCAGCATGACACTTTCAGGGTTCAGCATGACATTTTGCCTAGCGTTCCGTTTTTTCAAAGATCAGTCTTTGCTTTCCTGCCGATATGGAATTAAGGATTCCTCCACCTTAAAAGGAGACATCTTGGGATAAATTCTGTCCTTAATCACCATTACGGGAGCCAGCATGCAACAACCGATGCAGGCAACCCTCTCGATACTGAAATGACCATCTGTCGAGGTCTCGCCTACTTTGATGCTAAGCTCCCGCTCCAAAGCCTCTAAGACTAAACGCCCCCCTGCCAGGTGACAGGCCGTCCCCAAACAAGCTTTAATATGATTCCTTCCAAGGGGGGTCAATCGAAACTGATTAAAGAAGGTAGCGACCCCCCAAACATCAATGGGCTTCATTCCCAAGAAATGGGCAACTTCCTTCATCGCCTCTTTCGGAAGGAACCCCAGCTCTTTCTGAATCTCAAGTAGAATGGGGATTAAACCGTTACGCTCTCCTCGATGCTTTTTAAAGATATTGGAGAGCTGTTCTTCTCCTTTCTCTGTCATTTCTTTAATGTCTTAATATATTCCGGTAGGAATGCTCCAATGCCTGCTGCTTCTCTTGGACCGACCACCACTTCCCAACCAGGCAAAGCGTCTTCCAGCTCCCCTTTAATTCTTGCCACCCTTCCTGGGAGCACTATCTTTTTGTTTTTGACCTTATTTTCGATACCGGATTTTTTCACCATTGCACCTACTGAATCGCCACTAAACTTACCGGCTGCCCAACCCGTGAGGACACCCAGTCCCTCTGTATCCTTGACAACCAGAAAAGAAGGGACCTTCGTTGCCTCAATCGCTGAGGAGACAATAAAGTAGGTGAGGGCCCAATTCGAAGTAATGAGAACTGGGGCATTCGCGTCTGGCTCTCCCACTTCGTAGTATTTCTCTTCCACCGCCATCGGAAAACGAGGATCGGTGTAGATGTTGAGGCGTTCCACCAGGAGGGGGAGAAGGGAATATTGATCGAAATCGGAGAGAACGATAATGGCAGCAAACTTGTTTATAAAAACAGAAGCTGCCAGGATCTCCTTGATTCCATCTTTCGCCATGAAGCAGGGGAAAGCAATCGTTGGGTAGCCCAGGGGTCTAAAACCTTGTTTCAATGCTGCCCTTCTGATGAAGGTCTGGTCCCTTATTGCATCCATCAGGTTCTTAGATCCTGGATCTAATACGGCCTCATCAACTCCAGCCTCCTTCAACTTGGTCGTTAATGGAATCAGTTCTTCAATGCTCGCTCCCCGAATACCTACAGGGGTGGGCTTTGCCTTAATTTTTGGGATGGCCTGATCGATATTCTCCTTCGTAATCGGGTAGAGCAGAGGTTTTTTGTCAGCGCATATATCCCGAGCAGCAAATAGGGCATCCAGATCCCGGGAGATGAGAATCATCCCGAGGTTTGTTGCAGACGCCTTTTTAACCAAGGCGAGGAATTTGTTCTTGTCTCCGGATTCAAATTGAAGGGCGAGAAGCTCCGCCTTGAGTGTCAGACCTACCCACGGAAATTGCAGTTCTTTTAGCTTTTTTATCTTCTCATCAACCTTGGCATCACTTTCTTTGTCTGAAATAAGAATGGCGAGACCCGGTGGATGGACATAAGTCTTTTCATGCCGGTAGATCACCTCTTCATTTCCAACCTGCACCTTGTTATCTCCTGTTCCTATCGTAACAAGTTTGATGGCCGGTGCGAGCAGATCTTCCAGCTTGGCCTTTACCTCTGCGGAGAGATAAGGACATTTCTCGACCGTTGTACCACCTGTGGCCAGCTTCATCGCAAAAGCGAAACATGTGGGAAATCCACAATTCTTGCATGGTTTTTTTCCAGGAAGCATCTTTACGATTTCAGAACCTGATATTGGCATTTTGCACCTCCTCTTAAATTCAGTGGTTAGTGATGTGTTGTGAGAATACTGATCACCGGTCACTGATCACTGGTCACTGATCACTGGTTTTTAGGTTGGGAGTTCCACTTCACCCTTTAACCAGGGGTGTCCCACTTTATCCAAAAATGCGGCAAGTTCATCGGGGTTCTTGGCATCGTCCTCTGTGGCAATCTTATCGTAAAGTCCTTTTGCTTCGAGGACGTCTTTAACCCTTTCCTTTATTTCTTTAGGCATCCAGACGATCCTCGCCAGGCCACCATCTGCCTGGATGAATTTTACGGATCTCAGTTGCTCCAGACCGGTTCCGAGCCTGCCTTCGATCTGTTTTCCTCCGGAGGTCTCACCCGCCATACGGGAGAAAGTTGTCCCAATGACCGTCTCCCCTTTGTACTCTCTGTTGACAATACCAAAGGCGTCCACTTCAGGGATGTAGAAGACGATCGCCTGGAAGCAACCGCAGGAGGTATGGGGATGCTCAAAAGCGCTGTAGAGATAAACTTTATCATAGGTCCCCAAGGATTTCTCCGCTACTACTTTATTGACTCCTTCATATTCACCCTTGGCAGGATTGATCAGCGCCCCTTTTTCTATGGCGAAGATGGGACCTTCGGGATCGATCTTAGCGGCCGCTCTACCATCAAACCAATTGATGGCGCCACAATTTGCAATCCTATTTGGAGCGATGATGGAACAGTGGGTTGGAGCAAAGCTCTGGCATAAGACACAGCCATAGAATGTATCGACATCCTCGTCCTTGATCTGCCTCGCCCTTTCATCTCTGGCATTATATACCTTGAGAGCTTCTGGCAAAAGTTCCTGCACTTTCTTTGGATCCGTAATGATGGTGCCCTGGATCTTTTCAATGATCGACATCTCTGAGGTGAAGAGGAAATTAAGGATTTCACCTAATTCTTTTAAAGAGGTAAAACCTTTTTTATAGGCATCCGTGCTCACCCTCATCCACATATCCTGTCTCTGATTCATATGATACCAGCCCTGAATAAAATTGAGGTACATATGGATCTTTCTTTCGATGATGGCCTCAGCATCTTTATCCAACTCCGCTCCAGCCACATCGATTAAAATGGCAATCGGATAACTTCCACCTTTATCCGTCTCAGGGTTATAGGGTTCCATTTCATTCAGGTCAGGGCCGATGATTTCGACCTTTTCATGCTCCACTTCGTCGGGACTCTTCACCGTTGCCAGTTCAAACTTATACGGTACCTTTGGTCCTCCAAATTCGATATACAGATTCTCCTTCCTTATCACTTCACCTTCGTATTGCGGTCCGAGATCAGCATGAAACTCCATTCTTATTCTCCTTTCTTCAGATTATCTATTAGACTTTCTAAGAAATTCTTCCATTGTTCATCCTTCCTGAAATTGGGAAGGGAGAAATCGGCATGGGGATAATAATACTTACACATGGTCATGGTCTTCAGATGGGGAGCAAAATGCTTGAGAACAGAAAGTCCCTGTTCCCCGAGATCGGTTCTAAAACCGAAGAACATCACCAGGTCGTGATTCCCTTCTTTCCTCACACCTTTCCATTCTGGGTCTTTCAAGGCATTGATAATCTCAACGACGTCATAGACACTGTCGGGTTTTACCCCCAATTCCACCATCTTTGATTTAACCGTTGCAGTGGCACAGATAGGGATATTTTTGGCCTTCGCAATGTCGAGGGCATATTCGAGGAGCAATCTTCCACCCAGGGTGATCTTCAGCAAACGCGGACCGAGGACGAGGAGGGGGCGCTGTGATTTCGTGATCTGCTTGGCATACTCTGCGGGATCCTCCACTTGCCTTGCAGTCCTCGTTCCTGTAAGGATATTCACTCGATGATATGGCAATGAGGGTGCTAATTGGCTCATTTTATTCTCCTCCTTTTTAGTGTATGACCGAATCCAGCGGGACCTTCGTTGGATAAGTTCCAATGAGGGTGGGAAGTCCGACGGGTTCTTTTGGTTTCCAGCCGATTTGGGTTAAATAAGCCTTGACCTCCTTTTTATAGACGATTGGGATATCAGCATCTCTTCTCACATAGAGAGGAAGGTCTTCCGGGAGACCGCCTCCCATGTACTTCTTGTAAAGGGAGATATAGTGATTCAATTTTATCCCCCTTCCTTGAGGCGTATCATTCTTTCGGATGCACAGCTTGGGGATCATCACCATGGCCTTTTCTTTTGTTTCACAAACATAGGCGAGGTGTTCGGGTGAAGGCTCTCCTGTTTCGACAATCTGCCTCTTTCTCGCGTCCATGACCTTCCATTCATCTTCTTCCTTCCTCGAGAGATAGAGCCTTCGATATTTAGAAGAGTGAGGACCGAGGATGACCGGAACTCCTAATCGGTTAAAGCCTGTAGCAATGGACGCTGCCTTCTGAGAATAGGCTCCCCAGGCGATCCCAACCGCACCCACTCGATTGAGGACGTAGTCCGCCATCACTTCATAATTTGCTCTCAATGGCAGGGCCGCAAAGATATTGGCGATCTTGATGGCGGCTCCAGAGATATGGCTGTTTGCCACACAGGATCCAACGTTGACCACACATCCAGCATCGAAATTAGGAGGGTACTTCTCATATACCGTCTTCCCATCCGCATCCTTCCACATCCCGACAGCCATAGCAGTGCACCCTGAAACGACAACAATATACTTTCTACGAGCAAATTCATCCACAATTTCGGCCAGGTCTCGGATGTCAGGGAAATTGGAGCAACCCACTAAAGCCACCACTCCAGGAATGGTGCCTAAAGTAATAGGTGCACCCACCGTTCTTATCTCAGTATCCATGATGGGACCGCGTCCTGCCCTCATCTTCCAGGTCTCTTTGCTCGCTCCTACCTGCATGATCTTAAAGATCGGAAGATTTCGAGGACATTCCTCCTCGCATTTGCCGCAACCGACACATAAATTGAATATTTCCTTTATCACATCGAAATTACCTTTGGCCACTTCACTGATACCTCTTCCGATATCGAATAGGTTGGGACATACCTGCTCACACATGCCACAACTGCTGCATTTTTTCGCAAGCTCAGTAGCCTCCTGTTCCGTAATCCATTCCTTCCTTCTCTGAGGTGCAATGGCCATTGCAACCTTTGTTGCCACCTCAGCCGCCTTTTTTGGATCAAGAATGGCATAATGCTTCTTCTCCTCCACCATCTTCTTCACGATCTCATCCGTATTCATATCCGTAGCATCTTCCAACCCATACATGACCTTGTCGAGGGTTGCGATAAGGGCTGAACCAGCCTTCGTTGCCTCTTGCGGCATATCGGTCCGGATGCATTGTTCATCGGTCATGATGACATCGGCGATGCCACTTCTTACAAAGAATAGCTGTCGAGAGAAGGGACCGATCACCTTGGCCCTCGCAGAATACCGGGTAGTCTCTATGGCAGTGCAACATACCCCGCACAATTCAACCTTGTCATAAAGGTTGTTATCCTGCAGGTAGTCCACAACGACTGTTGAGGTCGCGGGGTTATGTCCTATGAAACAGATGATGGGTTTTGTTTTATCCACGGAATTCCATCCAAGGTCAACCAGAGGTGTATCGGCAACCGAGGTGGGATAATTAAATCCTACAATCTGGGCGATATCGCCCGCCTCCATGGCCACATGGTCAAGCATGCCGGCATGCAGGGACTTTGACTCATAATCGAGGCAGCTTCCCTCCTGACCCATATGAGTGGAATCGAGAAGGTGGGCAATCTCTTTATAAACATATTCAATCGCTATCTTCAGATCACCCAGCGTCTCTGGTTTTAACCCGAGAACAGTCCTTATATTCGGTGCTTCGAGATCAACGGATGTGCCTAAGTTGATCTTTTTATCCGGTCCATGCTTCTCAATTAAGACTTCCAGTATGTGTCCGGCATGGGAAGCATGGGCTGAACATCCCATGAGGCAGGCCAGAAGAACAAATCTTGCCTGTTGAGTACCAATATCTATCCCACATGCCCCTCTCCGTGTCTCCGTAAGATCACATTTACCGTATGTGCAAAAGCAGCAAAGGTCACAGAACGGGGCATAAAAAGGTTTGTAAGTCTGAAGAAGTTTCATATCCCAGCTTCTAAGGTCAGGGATCTCAGGCATGGGGGTATGTCCAATTGGCTCCCAGGGGATCTCCGCTTTGATCTTTTCATGAACCTCCTTTAACTTTTTTGTTAATTCCTTAATCTCCGCCATTTGCCATTACCTCCCTAAAGTTTCTTTAATTAATTTGAGTGTCTCAGGATGCCTCAAGATAAGGATATTCGCTCCAGCCAGATAAAGGCATAGCGCAGTGATTCCTTCCCAAAGCAATCCCTGTGTCTTATTCTCTTTGGCCTGTTTTGTTTTCCAGCATTCATCGCCGAGATTGGCGATGATGGGCATCATGGTCATACTATCCTTCGTGATGACACCGATCTGTTTCACCCTTTCTATCAGGGAAAAGCTATATTCAATACCATAACCCAGTGCTGAGGAGAGGGGATCGATGATGACCCTCTCCGGGGGCAAAAATTTGCAGAGCTTGACACTTAATTCCTTAAGAAGGTTAATGTCGAGGGGACTCTGAGCAATCGCTACATGCCCATGCTCCAATATCGCCTTGCCCACTACCTCATAGTTTTCTTTCTGAACCGGCCCTATGAGAAGATTCTCGCCAGCGCATACTTTGGCCACTTTAGGAAGAACCTCTGCATCTTTCTTTTCGTCCCCTGACCCATAAACGATCAGAGGCTTTTTGATTTCTCCGACCATCCGCTTTACCAATTGAGCAGCCCCATCGGCAGAGGCGTCCTTCTCGGCAGGATCGGTACTGGCGAGTGTAAGGCAGACGGCATCGACACCGAACCCTTCACATTTTTTTGCCCATTTTATCGGGTCGGAAATCACATCCCCAAAGGGCTCCATGAGGTGCGGGGTTTTATCCGTGGGTTCCATATCGAGCACTTGTAAAACAAACTTTGGTGGATTGGGTAATGAACCCTCGTCAAAGAAATGAAGGGGAAGGATATTCTCCCCTCCGACCTTCAGAGCTTTTTCTCCTTTTCCAATGGTAACTTCTCTTACCACTCCCTTGTAAGCTTCCTTAGGTGCCTTATATTCCATCATCTACCTCCTTATCGTTAGGTCTTAAATAAGTTCACTTTAATTGTGACATGAGAGTTGTTAAATTTCCAGCCATGCATCTGAATAAAGTGTTTGTGCCATCAGAACCCTTGCTGTCTTCACATAGGCGACCTCTTTCTGAGGCAAAGGAGAGAGGTCGATGTCCTCACCATCCATTGTCCTGTATATGAGGTCGGTGATGTGAGGGATCTCTCCTTTCATAAATGCCATCAATTCTTCATCGAGCGGATCAGCAATCGCTGAGTAGAGTCCGTTTCTCCCCAACATCACAAGATAAGTCCGGTTGAGGATTGGTCTTAAGTGAGCGGGTACGCCATTGGATATATTGGAGAGTCCTACGGTTGACTTTACGCCGGGAAGGACATCCTGAAGGATCTTGATAAATTCGAGATTTCCCACAGCGATATTTTGACCTTCACCCGCCGTGCTCACAGGGAGAATGATGGGATCGACCCAGATATCCTCATTGGGTATCCCAAGTTCATTGGCATGGGATACCGTCTCCATAATACTCTCTATCTTCGATTCAACCTCAGGGGGCATTCCTTTGTCCGTCATGACCGAAATCACCACACCGCAGTTATATTTTTTGGCCAGGGGAAGCATTTGCGCTTTGGAGTCGGTTTTGCCTGAGGCAGAATTGATGAGGGCTCTTTTCCTGCAAAACTTTAGCCCCGCCTCCATCGCTACCGGGTTCATGGTATCAATGGACAAAGGTAACTCGGTCACCTCCTGGACATTGGTGACCAACCATTTCATGGTCTCCTCAGTATCTTTTTTCATGGGTCCCACATTCAAATCGATATAATTAGCTCCTGACTGTGTTTGTTCCTTTGTAAGACCCTGGATCACTTTTGCATTCCTCTCTCTAATCGCCACCGATACGTCTTTAGCAATCACATGGATATTTTCGCCTATGATTATCATGACTCATCCTCCTATTTCATTCACCCCGTTAGAAAGTCCCACTCTTTGGGTTGGGGATAAATATAAATCTTTATCTCAAGGAAGGGTCGGGTTTGAAGCCCCACCCTTTCTAACGGGGTTCACTATATTTTTTTTATCCCCTTTATTTTTGGCCACAAAAGCACCCACAGGACAGATCTCCACCAATTCGATCCTGTCCTTGCATTCTGATAATCCTACTGGTTCATCATCAAAAGTAGTGACCCATCTTTGAAAGCCACGGTAAGCGAAGCCGATCGCTCTTGTATCGAGCCTCTCCTGACATAACCAGACGCACTTGCCACAAAGGACGCATTTGTTCGGATCATAGGTAAACACAGGGCTCGTTTCATCGATGGGTAGATCCCTCAAAAATTTCCTAAATCTTTTTGTGTTCAGTTTGATACCTAAGTGTTTGGCAATCTTCTGCAACTCACATGAACCACTCTTAAGGCAATGGGCACAGTCCACCGGGTGGTTACTCAGGGTTAACTCAAAGGCAGTTCGGGCAAGTCTTAAAGCCTTTGTTCCTTTTGTGTTGACGACCAATCCCTCTTTCACTTTTGTTGTACAAGCGGTAACAGGCATGCCCTCATTTTCAACCTCGACAAAGCATAACCGGCATGCTCCGTAAGGCTCTGCCATCTCTTTCATCGCACAAAGATGGGGGATATAAATCCCATTGTCCAGGGCCACCCATAATAACACTTCACCTTCATCACATTCGATCTCTTTCCCATCAATGAAAAGATGCGTCGTTTTCATGCTACCATGGATTCAGGAGCTTGACTCGTGCCTTCCTTGACTCCGAATTCCTCTATGGAACGGTTTGAAACCGTTCCCTACCTAACTCCTGTACGGAACGGTTTGAAACCGTTCCCTACCGAACTTCTAACTCTTACTGATTCCTGCAGCCACTTTAGCTGCCTTCACCGTATTCATCATCAACATCGTAATGGTCATCGGCCCAACTCCGCCGGGAACAGGGGTGATGGCACTTGCCTTCTCTTTCACCCCGTCGAAATCCACATCTCCGCAGAGTTTTGCCTTTCCTTCAGGTGTCATTCCAATCCGATTGACGCCCACATCGATGACCACGGCTCCTTGTTTCACCATGTCCGCAGTGACGGCCTTCGGTTTTCCTGCAGCGACGATGAGAATATCTGCCCTCTTGGTATGAAATGCCATGTCTTTTGTTCCGGTGTGACAGATCGTTACCGTTGCGTTGGCCCCTTTCTGTTTCTGCAAAAGGATGTTAGCAATGGGTTTTCCAACAATGTTCGACCTTCCCACCACCACGACTTCTGCACCATCGATCTTTGCGCCTGATCGGATCAGAAGTTGTTGGATACCCGCTGGTGTGCAGGGAAGATAATCGGCCTCACCGATCATCAATTTTCCCACGTTGACGGGGTGGAACCCATCAACATCCTTTTTCGGATCGATGGCGTAAAGAATTTTTGTTTCATTGATATGTTTGGGAAGCGGAAGCTGAACCAGGATTCCGTGGATTTTGGGATCCTTATTATACTTATCAATCAATTTCAGCAATTCTTCTTCCGTAATCGCTGCACGCTGGTTATCCTGGATGGAATAAAACCCTAACTCTTTCGAAGTCTTTTGTTTTGCAGTCACATAACTGACTGAAGCAGGGTTTTCACCCACCAGGATGGTCACCAGTCCTGGGATAACATTATATTTTTCCTTTAGTTGAGCGGTTTCTTGTTTCAACTCCTGCCGAATCTGTTGAGCAACTTCATTTCCATTAATCAGTTTTGCCGTCATGTTTTTGATCCCTCCTTCTTTAAAGTAATTAAAATGACGTGATCCGTGTCACGTGTCTCGTGAATGGTACGATATGCCACACCATTTATTGAATATAATCCTCAAAGATACGTCCGGCGGCTTGAACCGCCTTTGACTCCAAAGGCAAACCAATGGTAGGCTTTCCTTCGAGATCGTATCGATAGAGCTCTTGATCCACAGGGATGGTTCCTGCTAATTCGAGGTTCTGCCTTTTTAACTCTTTTAAAATTTCTTGATCCAATTCACCTTGAACCCGATTGATGACCAAAACCTCTCGGATGATCCGCAAATCCAGTTCGTGAATCAGGTCCCGAATCCGCGATGCGGTCAAGATGGACCTCCGGCTGGAATCGGAGAGGACGAAAAGGAGATCGACATCACGCGTGGTCAGACGGCTGAAATGTTCCATCCCCGCCTCATTATCGATCACGATATAACGATAATTTCCTGTCAAAAGATCCAAGCATTTTCTTGCCAGGGTATTCGCCGCACAATAACAGCCTGGTCCCTCTGGACGGCCCATTGCGATGAGGTCGAATCCCTTCGCTTCCGTTAGCGCTTCCTGAACCTTATATTCAAACCAGATGTCCTTGGTCATCCCAGTGGGGACATCCTTTTTCATCATCTCGCGGGCTTCGCCGATGGTGGATCGGACCTCCACACCCAACACCTCATTGAGGTTCGAATTCGAATCCGCATCCACAGCCAGAATCGGGCCTTTCCCTTTATCCAAGAGATGGCGAATCATCATCCCAGCAAAGGTCGTTTTGCCCGTGCCTCCTTTTCCTGAAACCGCAATCGTGAAACTCAAAGCTGTCCTTCAACCATTCTCTCCGATCGATATCCCCTTTTCACCTGGTAAAGCCTTTTCATCACCTGGGGGAAGGCGGAGGAATCCGTATGGGGAAGAAACATCGCTGCGACGAATTCGTTCATAAAGGTCGGGTGATTGCTCAATTCGAGGTTCGTCATCATCAGAGCGATACGCTCCGTCTCCTTCAAGAGATTCTTGGAGAAGGAGAGGAGCCTCGCCCCCGATAGGGAGCCGTTCCCGACGAAAATAAACTTTTCGATGTCGATCTCTGGAAGGAGACCAATGAAAATCGCCTTTTCCAGATCGAGATGGCGACCAAAACCACCGGCAATGATAAACTGTTCAAGATCTTTAAAGCTCAGTCCGAGGCTATCCAATAAGACTTTACAGCCGGCATAGATGGCTGCCTTGGTACGGATTAGATTTTCAACATCAATCTCAGTGAGGACGATGTCCTCATGAATGATGGTCTCTTCTTTTCGCGCGAGAACATATTCATAACCATCCGGTCCTTTTCGGACCCGACCCGTTGGAAGGTCTCTTCGGAATTTTCCATTCTGGTCAATCATCCCAGTTTCCAGAAGTGCGGCGACGGTATCAATCAGGCCGGAACCGCAGATGCCGATGGGTTTGGCCCTTCCGATCGTGAGGATCATGGGTTCATAAGTCCGATGGTTAATATTGACCTCTTCAATGGCGCCACGGGTGGCCCTCATCCCGAATTTAATCCCCGCTCCTTCAAAAGCAGGGCCGGCCGAGCACGAGACACTAGCGAGCCAGTCCTTATTCCCGAGGACGATCTCTCCATTGGTGCCGATATCCATGTAGAGGGTGAGGGTTTCCCTTTGAAAAACCCCTGAACCCAAGATCCCTGCGACGATATCCCCTCCCACGTAGCTTGCCACCATCGGAAAGATATAGATGTGAACATGGTCACCGATATCGATTCCCAAATGGACCGCCCTCACCGGAGGAATGAAATTGGCCGTGGGGACATAAGGATCTTCTCGAATATATTTTGGATCCAGTCCCAAAAAGAGTTGGGTCATGGTCGTATTGCCAGCAATGACGAGATGGGAGATGAGAGAGCGATCCATCCCACTCATCGCAAGCAGTTCTTGAATGATTTTGTTGATGGTCGAGATGACCACTTCCTGTAATTTTTTCAGTCCCCCGGGCCTCTGAGAATAGACAATCCGGGTGATCACATCTTCTCCGTAACTGATCTGAGGATTGTAATCGGAAGCCTCAGCTAAGGCGAAAAGGGTCGTCCCATCACATTGGCCCTCCGGGCAGGCAACAACCACGCATCCATTGAGGTCGAGAAGCTGACCAAAGATCGTCGTCGTTCCGATGTCCAGAACGATAGAATAGTTTTGTTTCGTGTTATCCCCAGGTTCCACATTGACCAGTTTATAGCCTTTTTTCGTCAGAACCAGTGTGGCCGTTACCTTCCAGTCCGATTCCCGAAGGATGTGACTCAGCTTCATGATGACACGGAAATCAGCGGAAATCCCCTCAATTCCGTGTTGTCGGTCTAAGGCGTTCATCAGACGGGTTAAGTCGCTTACGTTGTCCTTGAGCGTTGGAGGATCGAGCTGGACATATCTTTTGAATACGGCTGGATCTACATCCCAGCCCTTCACCAGTTGGTAAATATCCTGGGGAGAGAGGAGGTATTTGTGCGCTGCTCGATCGCCTTTCAGTGCAAGAACTGATCTGTCAACTTGGGATTCCAAGGGAATTTCAACATCCATATCACTCTGAATGGATGTCAAGCAGGCGAGGCGATATCCTTGTTCATATTCCCACTGGGTGAGTTTTGGATGTTTTGGAGAATTCACCACTCCTTTTAAGAATTTGACCTTACACTTTCCACAGGTTGCACTTCCCCCACAGGATGCATTGATATGGATTCCCGCTTCCATGGCGGCTTGAAGGAGGTTCTCCTCCTCATCCACCAAAATCTTTCTTTCACTCGGGTGAAAAGTTACATTATGCTTCGGCATGAATTAAGTTAATTATAACCTAGTCCCGCCTCGATCGGAATCGAGGCGGGACTAGGACGTGTTTTAAACGATGCAATCAGGAACAAGGGCCTTTTTTAGAAGAGCCCTGTTGGTTTACCGGTCTTGACATTCACGTCGACTTTCCTGAATGCCGGGTTGGAGCTGGTGCCGGGCATGAGTGAGATGGTGCCGGTCTGCGGACAGATGTACTTGGCACCGGTGTATAGCAGGAAGTCCCGTACCGCCAAAGACCACCCCTTCGGCACGCCTTTCCTGGTGGGATCGTGGGTCAAGGAAAGGTGCGTTTTCACCATCATGGTATGATAATCTTTGAATTTGGGGTCGGCTTCGAAACGCTTTGCCTTCTCCTCGGCCTCGGGCGTATAAACCACCCCATCGGCGCCATACACTTCCCGGGCGATGGTTTCTATCCGCTTGCGTAGTGGCATTTCGCTGGGATAGAGGAACTTGAAGTCCACTTTCTCTTTGCAGGCGTCCATCACCGCGTCGGCCAGCTCCAGGGCGCCCTCGCCCCCATACTGCCAGTAGTGACCCTCTGCGGCACGTACCCCTTCGGCTTCTACGGCCCGCTTGATCATCTGGATTTCCTCCTTTGTGTCCGTATGGAAGGCGTTTATTGAAACCACCGGCTTGATCCCTGACTTCTTGACGATATTGATGTTGTGGATCAAGTTCTTCATGCCGTCCTCCAACCAAGATAGGGTCTGAGGAGTGGAGGTGGAATACTCCTTGGGGAGGGGCCGGCCTGGCACGACCGGCAGGGCTCCGGCGTTGACCCCGTGGTGCTTCAGGGCCCGTACCGTGGTGGCGAGTACCGCCACGTTGGGTTTGAGACCGCTGGCACGACACTTGATATTCCAAAACTTCTCAAAGCCCAGGTCGCAGCCGAAGCCGGACTCGGTGACGTGGTAATCAAAGAGCTTCAAGCCGAGCTTGCAAGCGACGATGGAAGACTGGGCTACTGCAATGTTTCCAAAAGGCCCGGCGTGCACCAGAACAGGCTGCATTTCCACGGTGCCAAGCAGGTTGGGGTTGATGGTCTTGAACATCCAGGCGGTCATGGCCCCGGCACACTCCAGTTCCTCGGTGGTGACAGGGTTGCCCTTCTTGTCATAGGCCACGGTGATTTCGCCCAGGCGTTTGCGCAAATCCGCCAGGTCGGTGAACATTGAGAGAATGGCCATCACTTCCGAGGCTACCGCAATGACGAAGCCCGAATCCATCATGAAGCCGTCCATCCTGGTGCCACGGCCGATGTTGATGTTGCGCAATGCTTGGGCGCACAGGTCAAAGCACCATTTCATCTCTACTCTTCTTGGGTCAATGTCAAGCCGTTTGAGGGGAATCTTGGCCAGTTGCTCGTCGTCGTAGTTGAACTCGTGCTGCAGGCGGGAGGTTACTGCTACCATGGCCAGGTTATTGGCGATCATGATGGCATTGATGTCCCCGGTAAGGCCCAGGGAGAAGTCGGTTAGGGGGATGAGCTGGGCGATGCCACCGCCCGCGGCAGAGCCCTTGATGTTCATGGTGGGGCCGCCGGAGGGCTGGCGGATGGCGCCGCCGACGTTCATGCCCCGCTTGCCCAGCCCTTCAATCAGTCCCATGGTGGTCACGGTCTTACCTTCGCCCAGGGGAGTGGGAGTAATAGCGGTCACATCAATGTAATAGCCATCTTTCTTGCCCTTAAGGCGCTCCAGGATTCTCATGTAATCCACCTTGCCGAGTTTCTTGCCGTAGGGGATGCGCTCTTCAGGCAATATGCCGATCTTATCGCACTGCGCGTTGAAATCAAGGTCCTCTTCCGCTATCTCCGCGATCTGCCAATCTTCTTGTTTAGTTGGGTCATACTTTTTCATTATGCTATTCCTCCTTTTTTATTGTTGCAATTTTTAAATTTAAATTCGCTAATTCCACTAATTAAAAATGGAATTAATTTTAGAGTTTTAAATCAAGGAATCACCCCCCTTCTCTTTAGAAGATTCTTAAAAGAGAAGATTCTTAAAAGATTATTTCTGGGGATTGAAAAAACTAAATTTTTTAATGATTTTTACATGTGATAACTGTCACAATGTAGATTCGGATACTAAAATAATGGAGTTCTTTTGTCAAGGGAAATTTTCGCCTAAAAAAGGGGTGGTTACACTTTGAGAAAAGGTATGGAATTTATTAAATTTTTTAACAAATTAGTCCTAATCACAAAGGTCCATATAAATCATGGATACTGATAAATGCAAAATAGATTGTGGTAAGAAAAAAGTGAAAAAAGGCATTAAGTATGTGAAAATTTAATTAAATGTTGACTTAGACATTTTTTTGAATAATAATAACCTTTGAAAATTAAGAATTCTGGCGATGAAGTTCGCCATTAAATGTCCCCCCTCTTATCGGGAACTGATAACTTCTGCTGGTTTTGCTGGTAGAAGTTTTTTTATTTTGGGAAGAGAGGAGGTTTTCGTATGAAGACAAGGAAAGAATTTCTCGAAGCTCTTATGAAGATGGCGAACCTGAAGGATTTGAAACAGGCCGATGAGGCAGCCAGGGCAGTGATTTCACTTACAAAGCTAATCATCGGAAATGAACTATCCCAGAAGATTGCAGATGTCTCACCACCTGATCTTCGTTTGGGATGGGAATCTATCAGGGCTGCACAAGAAGATCTTTTTCAGCGGGATGAACACTTATTTGAAACTGGAGAGGTGGAGGAAGCAAGAGAATAAGAGTGGGGGAGGGCAGCGGGAAAAAATAATCAGCCGAGGCGATGAGGTTCGCCTTTAACCGTCCTTATTATTGAGACAGGACTGATAACTTCTACTGGCTCGCCGGTAGAAGTTTTTTTTTGGGATTCTCAATGAATGGAAGAAGAAAGAAATGGATCGACTATTTTAATTTGCTCGATGCCCTGAAGATTTCAGGCTGCCCTCTCTGTAATCGCATGAATGGACTCTCCTTAAGGTTTCTCGATAGCCTTTTCTACGAGCGTGTAACAGATGTTGGGACCCGGGTAAATTTGGCAAAGGCCAAGGGGTTCTGTAACTGGCATGCGTGGATGAGCATGAAGATTCCAAACAGCGGCTCGGGTATTGCCATAATCTATAAAGATCTTCTTGATGCCGAGATTTCGAAATTGTCGCAATGGATGGAAGCGAGGGCTTCTTCAGCTAAAAGGAAGAATTTGAGGCTTTGGAAAAAGGATCTCAGTGGCGTTCTTTCTTCCTGGACAAACAAGGCTTGCTGCCCCGTCTGTAAATTGATTAAAGACCATGAACGGATGGAGGTAGGTGTCCTTTTGGATTTTATCGATGAAGAGATATTTTGTCAGGAATTTGAGCAGTCTTCCGGAATCTGCATTAAACACCTGATCTATATCATGCAAAACTTTGGAAGACATCCCAATCTTCCACTCCTGGTGGAAAAACAGATGAAGAAGTATCAATTCCTCTCTGATGAACTCGGGGAGTTTATTCGAAAACTCGACTATCGATTCTCCAAAGAACCGAAAGGTTCTGAAGCGGATTCATGGAAGCGAGTGATAGAACAATTCTCGGGCCACAGAGAAATCTTTGGAAACGAGATGGATCGCAGAGATGAATGAAGGTCTTCAAAGATCTAACAAAGGTTTTGAACGGTTGAGCCATTGGCTTAAACCCTCAATGGTCATCCAATATCTCAAGGATCACGAAAGCACACAAGGAGGGTTTAGTTTCGTTCTTGATCTTTTTCCAAATATTGAAGATACGTATTATGCCGTTCGGACATTCCAATTGCTGAAGGTCGATATAGATCGAAACAAGATGGCGAACTACCTGAAGAGTATCCCTTGGGAGGAATTCGGTTTCCCAAGGATGGTTTATATGCTTCTCTATCTCCATCTATCGGTGGGCATTGATTTACCTCCCCAACTGATTGAACTTCTTAAAAAGGATTGGTCAAGATTTCAAATCCTTGGCGCCCAATATTTTTCTGATGAGATTCAGAAACTTCTTAATCAGCCATTGAGGCCTTTACTTACTTTGTCCCCTTTTCAATTTAGTCGGCAGGAGGATTTGCAGAGCCTTCGCAAGAAGGTTTCAGTCTTACTAAATCGTGGGGTTGGCTTCGAGAAGGAAGAAATCATTAGATGGATTCAATTGTGTCAGAACGGAGATGGGGGATTCGGATTTTACCCTATAACTACTGCCTATATGGAGAATACTTATTGTGCACTTGAGATTTTATCAAAGCTCGGTTCTTATCCTATGAGAATCGATCTCTGCCGGGAGTATATCCTTGGGTGCCAGACCAAAAACGGAGGTTTCGGTAGAGCTCCTATCAGTTTTCCCTTTATCGAGAGTACCTTTCAGGCAGTAGCAGGATTGTTTCTTTTAGAGAAAATGGAAGGGGGAGATGAATGATTTTTGTCGTCAGAACTGATCTCGTGGGAAGAGAATGAAGAGATTTGCTATAAACGCATCGTGGTTCAATAGGAATATTATTGGGATGGGTGTCGCCAGCCTCCTCAGTGACCTTGGGCATGAGATGGCTACAGCCATACTGCCCGCTTTTCTGGTCTCCCTGGGTGCTTCTCCGTCTGTGTTAGGGACCATTGAAGGCATCGCCGATGGAATCTCATCTTTCGTCAAGTTGGGGGCAGGATGGTATAGCGACCGAATCGGGAAAAGGAAGGCCATTGCGGTTTTGGGGTACACCCTGACCGGTCTTGCTAAAGGATCCTTCGCCTTAGCCAACTCATGGATTCATGTTCTTATCGGCAGGTCGGTGGGTTGGTTTGGAAGAGGGATACGATCTCCGGTCCGGGATGCTCTCTTGGCAGATTCTGTTTCCCCTTCGGCCTATGGAAAAGCCTTTGGTTTCCACAGAGGGATGGATACAGCAGGGGCAATTTTAGGGCCTTTAGTCGCTTTTCTCTTGATTTCCTATATAACGCATCGGCAGATCTTTCTTTTGACACTCATCCCCGGGCTTCTTTCAGCCATTGTCTTCGCTTTCTGGGTGAAAGAGAAACCAAGGGATCCAAACCATTCCTTAAGATTTTTAAAAAGTTACCATGCTCTGCCTAAAGAATTTAAGAAGTTCCTTATCGGTGTCGGAATTTTCGGGATTGGCGATTTTGCCCATACTCTTCTGATCCTAAGGGCTATTGAAATATTGAAACCTGATTATGGGATGGGTGCTGAGGGTATCGCTGTCTTATTATACGTTTTCCATAATGTGCTCTATGCCATGGTTTCCTTCCCGATAGGAGCGCTGAGTGACCGTATGGGTCGAATGGGACTTTTAGCCTTTGGATATTTTCTATCAGGGGTTATGGGTATGTGCCTCATGTTTGTCACAGGTTCTATCGGGTATCTGGTGATCATTTTTATACTGGGAGGGATCTATATTGCCATGGAAGATGCCTTAGAAGGGGCGATTGCGGCTGACCTGTTGCCCCAAGAATTGAGGGGGACCGGTTACGGGGTTATGGCCACAGTGAACGGTTTGGGCGATTTTTTTTCGAGTCTGATCGTCGGTTTCCTCTGGACCTTTGCTTCGCCTTTCTACGCCTTTGGTTATGCAGCAGGAATGAGCCTTTTGGGTTCTTTCATTATTCTTAATCTTAAAAAAGAATAAAGAAATCTATTTGTTTGGCAATAAAAGATTATAAAAATGGAGAGGTCTTTACGGGAAGCACTGTGAAGACTTAACTTGTGAAAAGTTGATATATATCCGAACAGATGAGGAGGCAAAAAAATGTTAACGAAAATCAATCAAATTCGGGCCCGTGAGATTTTGGATTCCCGTGGCAATCCTACTGTCGAGGTAGAAGTCCGTCTGGAGTGTGGCGCACACGGGATCGCAGCGGTTCCCTCTGGTGCCTCCACCGGTGTCTACGAGGCACTTGAAATGAGAGATGGAGATAAAGGACGTTACGGTGGGAAAGGTGTGCTCAAGGCTATCGAACACGTCAATCAAGACATCGCCAAGACCCTCCTGGGGTTGGATGCATCAGACCAATCTATTGTTGACCAGGCAATGCTGTCCCTTGACGGAACCCCTGACAAAAGCAAACTGGGTGCTAACGCCATTTTGGGTGTGAGTTTAGCTATAGCCCGGGCTGCTGCTGTAGCACTGGGCCTCCCACTATATCGGTACCTGGGGGGAGCTTCGGCCAAAATTCTGCCCGTGCCGATGTTCAACATCCTCAACGGCGGAGTCCATGCTAACTGGCAGGGTACTGATCTCCAGGAGTTTATGATTGCACCAGTGGGTGCACCTAACTTTCATGAGGCATTGCGTTGGGGGAGTGAAATTTATCATGCCCTCAAGGATGTGCTCAAAAGCAGGGGATACAGCACAGGTGTAGGCGACGAAGGTGGTTTTTCACCGGCGTTAAAGACCAATTCCGAAGCAATCGAACTGATTCTGAAGTCTATCGAGAAAGCTGGTTATCACCCAGGGGAACAAATTTTGATTGCCCTCGATCCTGCTTCCAGCAGTTTTTACGAAGACGGGTTGTATAACTTACGGACAGAAAGCCGGAGGATTACATCAGAGCAGATGGTAGAAATGTACGACGAATGGCTGAAGAAGTATCCTATCGCCGTCCTGGAAGATGGTTTGGCTGAAGACGATTGGACTGGATGGAAGCTGCTCAATCAAACCTTAGGCGATAAGATTGAATTGGTAGGTGACGATCTTTTCGTTACCAACGTTAAGCGCATTGAGCGCGGCATTGCCGAAAACGTGGCTAATGCAGTACTCATTAAGCTCAACCAGATCGGTACGCTGAGCGAAACCATTGCGGCGATTGAGATGGCTCGAAAAGCAGGCTGGGGGGCTATGGTGTCTCATCGGAGCGGCGAGACGGTAGATAGCTTCATTGCTGATTTCACTGTTGCGATGAGCACGGGTCATCTCAAAACCGGGGCGCCGTGTCGTGGTGAGCGCGTAGAAAAGTACAACCAGTTGATGCGTATCGAGGAAGAATTGGGCGATGCGGCCGTTTACGCTGGGCGTAAAGCCTTCGTTCGTTAAAATAAATCTCAGGACACCAAGAACGGCCTAACCTCAATTGAGCCAGCGGCCGGTTAGTCATGGACAAATACAGAGACTATGGCAACTTGATGATTTTATTATTGAATGACACATGCCACCTACGTTTTGGGATTTAACATGCCTTGAAATCAACCGTTTGTGTTAAGGGGATGAAATAAATTCAAAAAGCCTCCCTTTGTTCGATAAGTGAATCACTCTTGCAGGATTTATCAATAACGGGGAATCACACTCATCGGTGGGTCATATGAACTTGACAAAACTCTCTCAACTCAGTTAAGAATAATTTAGTTTTAGAAGAGTGGTGATGGAGTTCACCCATTAACCGCCGCTGAGGCTGATAACTCCTGCGGGGAAAACCTGAAGGAGTTTTTTTATGGGCTTAGCACTAAGAAATGCAACCCTCGATCCCTTCCCGAAAACCTTTAAACCTTTACTGAGCCGAATTCAGGAGATCTGCGATCAGTTTCATATCGTCTCCCTGAACCGCCAGATCGAAGCCTGCAAAAATCTTCTTCAACAAGATCAACTGATTGATGTAGCCATCCTGGGGCAATTTAAGTCCGGGAAAAGTTCCTTTCTCAACAGCCTGATTGGAAAATCCATACTTCCGGTGGGGGTCATCCCCGTCACCACCACGATCACCCGTCTGCAATATGGGAAAAGAGAAAGAGCCATTGTCCGGCATTTTGACGGCCAGCAGACTGAGGTGGACATTGGAGCGATTGAAGAATTTACCTCAGAGGCTCAAAACCCTGCCAATCAGAAAAATGTAGAAGTGGTTGATCTTGAACTTTCCTCCCTTGAGAAGTACGCCGGGCTGCGGCTGGTGGACACCCCAGGCCTGGGAAGTATCTTTAAATACCACATAGAGATCTCGGAAAACTGGCTCCCCGAAGTCGGAACCGCTTTGCTGGCTATCAGTTCGGACCGGCCTCTGGCGGAGAATGACTTGCAGCTCATTCGGGATTTAAGGAAGCATACCCCCAAGATTGCTCTGCTCTTGACCAAGGCCGATCTTCTCTCTCCGGACCAGCAAAAAGAAGTCGTCCATTTTTTCCGGACCGCACTCCGACGGGAGCTTCACGAGGAATTCCCCATCTTCCTTTACTCTATTCGCCAAGAGACCGAACTGTGGAAACAAAGGCTGGAAAACGAAATCTTTCGCCCCCTTTCCATAAACCGGGAGGACGAATTTAAGAAGATCTTGCAACACAAGGTCCAGTCCCTCGGAAAGGGCTGCCTGAGCTACCTGGAGATTGCCTTAAAGACATCCCTGCAGGCGGATCTTGACCGCGAGCAACTGCGGAAGCAGATTCTAAATGAGAAAGTGAATTACGAACTGATCCGCGAGGAAATTTCTCTGATCGCTCGAGAAAATTCAGAACAAACTCGGGAGCTCATCCAGAATTACCTGGAAAAATCTCATGAGCCTCAACTCAAAAAAAGGCTTCTGGAAGTACTGCGAGAAGAAATGCCATCCTGGAAAGGGAATATCGGGAAACTCACACGAAGATATGAAGATTGGCTCCAGGAAACCCTGGCCGAAGAACTCGATCATATTTCTAAGACTGAATATAAGCATTTTTTAGGTTCGCTCAAAAAGGCCCACGCCAGCCTCTCGCGCTCCCTGGAGGCTTTCCGGAGCCTATTAAACCAGAACATCGAAAGAGTACTCGGGCTGAGGCTTGCCGAAACCGACTGGAAGATCGAGGTGGCCGAACCCCATCAGCCGGATATAAAGATAGGTCGGACCTTTGACTTCCATTTTGGTCTGATCTGGTTTTTAATTCCCATGTTTATTTTTCGCCCTCTCTTTGAGAGGCATTATTTAAACGAGATCCCCAACGAAGTGTTTGTAAACCTCTCCCGTCTGGCCGCCCAGTGGGAAGATCGGATCAACAAAGCCATCGATGGGATGAAGAAACAAGCGCTGAAATATGTCCAGGATGAGCTGGCCACGATCGAGTCCCTCTTGTCTAAGGCCCATGGACAGACTGAAGAGATTCGGCGGATGATAGAAGAGTTAGAGGAACAGTTGGAACGGCTGGCCATTTAAAACCGGCGCTGCAACTCTGTCAAAAGGGTATTAGAACAGGATGAGGTGAAAACTTTGCCACTCTTTCGATGAAATGACAGAATAGATTCGTATGGCGATTGAGTTCGCCATTAAATGTCCCCACCTTATTGGAGAATGATGACTTCTACCGGTTTGACGGGTAGATGTTTTTCGGTTTATGGGAGAGAGGAGGAGATGGTATGAAGACAAGAAAAGAATTTCTCGAAACTGTGATGAAATTGGCGAACCTGAAAGATTTGAAACAAGCTGATGAGGCAGCCCGGGCAGTGATTTCCCTTACAAAGCTAATTATCGGAGATGAACTATCCCAGAAGATTGCAGACGTCTCACCACCTGATCTTCGTTTGGGATGGGAAACTATCAGGGCCGCACAAATGGATGATTACGAACGTGACGAACGTTTATTTGAAACCGGGGAAGTCGACGAAGAAAGGGCGTAAGAAATATAACAGCTAACGCTAAAAATTGATAAGAAGGGGCGATGAGGTTCGCCTACAACCGTCCTTTTATTGAGACAGGACTGATAACTTCTACCGGGTCTCTGGTAGAAGTTTTTTTATTTTTGGGGCAAAGATGGTTTTTCAGGGGAGTGAATTGATTTGTGAAGTTTGTGAGAAGACCTTTCCGAGAAAAGAGATGATCTTTTCGGTCAAGAATAATATTTCGATTTGTGAGAATTGTCTAAGAAATTGGCGATTAAACGGCGGGACTTGCGTTAGTTGTCTTAAGACTGTCAATAGAAATCAACCCTGGGGTTTTTTCAGAGAAAAGAAAGCATTTGGGCATTTCGAGTGTGGTGGAGTTGAAATAAATTTGTCTTCATTTAGTGCCCAGTTCAGAACTGATGGAAAAGCGTTCACCTGGGTACTTTTTGAAGAAGAATTTATTGAAGGTCAAACTTTAAAGTACTGTGAATTTCGGGTCACAGATGACCCGAGCAAACCAGAGGACATGGGTGATTATCGAGCCGGAAATCATGTGCTTTGCCAAGCAGGTGGAAATTTTTCTCTTGGAACTGTAGGTCGAGATACCGAGAGAATCATTCAAATCTGTCAATCCTGTGATATTCCCACCTCCATGTCAAAAGGAACCTCCCCATGTCTTCATCTTATTCCATTCCGGGTATTCAATGGGAACGAGGTTCAAAGTTACTATGCCTGCCAATGGTTCTTTTCTTTCGATCCAAAAGGGGCTCATGAACAAAGGGAATCCCAATGTGAGGGGAACTGCCTTTTCTGGTTCCAGAGGCCAAAGAATAAGCCGAGGTTGTTCGATCCAAAGTGTGAGAAGTTTTTAAAAATGTTTTTGGAGGCCAAACCTAAGAGGGGATTTTCCCCTCCTGAGCGTGATCGTAAAAACCCCCGGTGGAAGAGATGGTGGACCTCGTGCTTTGGCCGTGATAAACCTTGACAACGGCTCATGCCTAACGTAGAATAATTTCAAAAAACGGCGATGAAGTTCGCCTTGAACTTTCCCCCAAAAAGGAAAAAAGGGGAATGATAACTTCTGCTGGTTATCCGGTAGGAGTTTTTTTTTCTTATGGTGTTATGCAAGTTTTTGAGTAGTCTTTTAATGTCAGTTTGAGGAATGGAGAAATGAGCAGAAAAAGTAGTTTTCCCTACCGCAAGTTTGACCGGAAACCCCATCCACATATTGTGAAACAGATTTTAGACGACAGAGAGTTGATCGAGATGATGAAAGAGGTTCTTATTCAGGAAGGGAAGCCCTGCCCCTTCTGCCACCGGAAATTAAGTGGGGACAAGAAGGAGAGAGAAATCTGGTAACGTCGGTTCAAAGGAGAGGAATGCTTTCCGTCTTCGAGAGTTAGAAGCGGGTGATGAAGTTCGCCGTCAAATTTCCCTTCAAAAAGAGGGAATGATAACTTCTACCGGTTGGTTAGCCAGTAGAAGTTTTTTTTGGGAAATCGAATGAGATGAGGGAAATGGATCGACTAATTCAAAACGGGGGTTTTGGCAGAGCTCTGATTATTTTCCATATATCGAAAGGACGTCTCATGCGGTTTCGGGATGGTTCTTTCTATGCGAAATGAGGACAAAGCGAAAATAATCTTCTTCTACTGTCCGAATTGTTGGTCTCGCATCAAAGAGGACGAGAGAATTTGTCCAGAATGCAAGGCAGAAATTAAGTCTTTTGATCATCTCAGCTACTTTGAGAGATTGCTCAGAGCCTTAAATCATCCTGAGAGGACGACCAGAATTAGGGCAGCCCATATCCTCGGGGAGTTGAAAGACAAGAGGGCAGTCAAACCTTTGGCCAAGGCCATAGGTAGAACACCTGGCATACGAGACATATTCTTCGAGGAGGCTATTGTGGTTGCCCTTGGCAAGATAGATGGAGAAGAAGCGCTTCCCATTTTGATCCGTTTAATGGACCATCCGTCTTTTTTAGTGAGAGGGGCTGCTTTGAATTCTTTAAGCAATTTCAAAAACGAAGAAACCTTAAGAGCCATTAAAAAGGCTTTGATAGACCCCAGTCCCAACGTTCAGGAACTGGCAAGAAAAATTCTCCGGATACATTAATGGGTCAGGGTATGATGTGATGTGAGATGGGAGGCGAATCTTCGATGGGACTTCAATTCGATTCAGAGGGGAATAAAGGCATTTCAAAGGGAGCAGCTCTCAAGTTTGTCATTTTGCTGGGTGTCGTAAGTCTTTTTGCGGATATGACTTATGAAGGAGCTCGAAGCATCACCGGCCCGTACCTGGCCATCCTTGGAGCGAGTGCAACGGCAGTGGGAATTGTTGCGGGATTTGGGGAATTGATCGGTTATGCCCTGCGCCTTGTCTCTGGGTATATCAGTGACCGGACAGGGAAGTACTGGACCGTCACGCTCGTTGGATATTTCGTCAACCTGCTGGCTGTTCCACTTTTGGCCTTGGCGGGACGATGGGAAATCGCTGCTCTTTTGATGGTTGCAGAGCGAATGGGAAAAGCGATTCGGAATCCCTCTCGTGACGCCATGCTTTCACATGCCACCCAGAGCATAGGACGGGGTTGGGGTTTCGGACTGCATGAGGCAATGGATCAAATCGGTGCGATCCTTGGTCCTCTCATCGTTGCTGGTGTCCTATATCTCAGAGGCGGATATCGAATGAGCTTCGCCATCCTTCTTGTGCCAGCTCTTCTGGCATTGGCTGTGCTCGTTGTGGCACGGGCGCTCTATCCCCGTCCCCGGGATTTGGAGGTAGCTTCTGCTGGATTAAAGACAAAAGGGTTTTCACGTGTATTCTGGCTCTATCTTGCTGCGGTTTCGTTGATTGCAGCGGGCTACGTAGATTTTCCGCTTATCTCCTATCATTTTGGGAAATTGTCCATCGTGCCTAAAGTCTGGATCCCGATCTTTTACGCCGTTGCAATGGGAGTCGATGCCCTTTCAGCTCTTTTCTTTGGGTATCTGTTTGACCGGGTGGGTCTTTCAATCTTGATTGTCGTTTCACTGCTCTCTTTCCTTTTTGCCCCGTTCGTCTTCCTGGGAGGCTTTTATCTGGCCCTTGTGGGAATGACTCTATGGGGTGTGGGAATGGGGGCGCAGGAGTCGATTATGAGGGCTGCCATTGCAGGAATGGTCCCGATGGATAAGAGAAGTACAGGATATGGGATTTTTAATGCGGGGTTTGGGTTGTTCTGGTTTTTAGGCAGTGCCCTCATGGGTATTCTCTACGATGTCTCGATTCCTGCTCTCATCATATTCTCGGTGGTGATGCAGCTTGCCTCTGTGCCCTTGTTCCTATTACTCAGGAAAACGCCGAGATGATTTCTTAATGTTATCGCCTCTGAATATCGGGGAAGATGGATGTTAAACGCGAGTCAAAAGAACGCTTTGCGGTTGACGTTGGGGTTACTGGAGGATGAACTCAGACACCTCAGACGGTTACTGCAAAAAGGTGAGGGACAGAGGCTGCTTCTCGGTATTGTGGACGATCTCACTGAGGAAGAAAAAAGCCTCCTAAACGAAAGAATAGATCGTCTGAAGAGTTGTGTGATTCGTCTAAACCATGCTTTTGACCTGACGAAGGAAGAGAGGGCTGTGCGCCGGATCGTTAAGGCCACCTCCGCTTACCTATCTGTGCAAATGGAGGAAATCATTTCCGACAAATTAAAGGGGTACGGCGAGATCAGCTCGAAAGTGAAAGAGACCCTGGACCCCATACTGAACGAAATGATCTCAATTCTTCGCCAGATGGAATCGATTGTTTGACTCTGGCGGAGCGACGAAATACTAAAAGTTCAAATGAAGCGATCTTTACGCGAAGCACTTGGGTACCGTGGTTGTTTGATTTGTCATGTGTTGGACAAAGAAGAAACCGATTTCATGGCACAGTTGCAGTACCAAATAATCAAGGAAGATAAGGTACGTCAGGATGTAGTCTCATCAAATGGTTACTGTAACTTCCACTTTCACCAGATGGCCCGATTGGCGAGTCCGATCGGGAATGCTATCTTGACAAGAGACTTGATCGTTGCGGAGATCAAAGAAATTGAAAAGGGCTCTTTTGGACCAGCTTTGAGAATCGACTGCCCGATCTGCAATTATGCCGACGAAAGGGAGGAGTTCCATGTAAAGGAATTCAGGGTTCTCCTTCCTGAAAAGTCCTTTCAGAAAGAATATGAAGCAACGGACGGACTATGTCGGATTCATTTGAAAAGAGTTCTAAATCTGCTGCAAGGAGGTGAGTTGCATCAATTTATGCTCGCCTCCCATATGATGCATTTGAGACTTTTGAGAGTGGAATTAGAAACCTTTATCTCGAAAGTGAGATCAACCTCAAGAGATTTTAGGGAGGAAAAGAACTCATGGTTGGTCGCCATCGAGAAGATGGCTGGAAAGAGGGGATTGAAGAAGTGAACTCTCAGAAAGAGGACCGCAGTGAGCCACCTGATAAGACAAAGATTCTCTCTTTACTGGCAGAACCGGGGTGCCTCCTGTGCCGCGAAGAACGGAAAGCTGAGGATATATTCTTTGCTTGGTTTGTCATTGAAAGCTACTGTCAACTGGAGAGCCTCGAAAGGGTGGAGAAGGCCCTTGGCTTTTGTACCCGTCACACCCACGTTTTGCTCTCACGGTCAGTTCCCAGCATTGTGGCCTATGTGTACCGTTACCTGATTGCGGGAGCCCTTGACCGGTTATCCGGCGTCGAGAGGGTTTTGTCCGCAAACGGTCACAAATCTGTCAAGCTTGATCTTGCTGATCTTATGTCTCAAAGCTCATGCCCGGTTTGTGCCACGATGAAAGAAAATTCAGTTTGGACGGTAAGTCTGATACGCAGAACATGGCGAGACCCCGAAGTGCGTCGCGCACTTGAAGGACACCCTTTCGACTTGAGGCACATCCTGCAGATATCGTCCCTGCTTTCCTGGGATGAGTTGTTCTTCTTCACCACTCTTCTGCGAGACCGCCTTGCCGACTCCAAAAGAGGAGGTGGGCCCCGAAGCAACGAGTCCCTTGTGTCTCTGGTCTGGGGGACATCGCTGGAAAATGAAGAGTCCATATGGGAGGACGAGACGCAGAATTCAGCCGGTGATCACAGCGAGATGTCGGGGCTGAGTCGCGAGGAGTCCTGGTCACCAACACTTGCGGAACTCCGGAGGAGTCTCAGGGAACCGGGCTGTCTAATATGCAGGGCGGAAAAGAAGGCTCTCCAGGGGTATTATGGGTGGCTCTCTCGCGAGATAAAATCAACTCCCCAGCACCGTTGGTTTGAGGCCATCTGGCTTTGCCGAGGGCACGCCCTTGATTTTTTGTGTGTGGGGGA